>Ga0181532_10000091_pt1 | contig 87425 bp, 74 predicted proteins | sample PEATcosm2014_Bin_33_FD_119768 | JGI IMG/M metagenome (GOLD analysis project Ga0181532, IMG submission 119768) | Peatland microbial communities from MTU Mesocosm Facility, Houghton, MI, USA - PEATcosm2014_Bin11_30_metaG | ecosystem: Environmental > Terrestrial > Soil > Wetlands > Peat | place...
AGTATGCTGTTTTTTCTGCTGGCCCTGGCAGCCTACCGCTGGTACGCGCGTGAACCTCGAGTGGGCCGCTATGCGATGGTTGCCTTGCTGTTCGCGCTGGGATTAATGGCGAAGCCGCAGATCATTACATTTCCCTTCGTTTTGCTGCTCTGGGACTACTGGCCATTACGGCGGATGTTCGCTTCCGGCCGGGGTGTTTCTCCCGGGCCGCCGGGGACTCCTGCAAAGAATTTTTCCTGGCTGGTGCTGGAAAAACTGCCGCTTTTTGTTCTTGTGGGCGCGAGCGCTGTCATTACCCTGCATGCGGAACGCCAGGCCACTACGCCGTACCCACTCTCGGTTCGTATGGCGAATGCTGTTGTTTCCTACTTATGGTACGTGGAGAAGGCCTTTTGGCCTTCCCATCTCGCGCTTCTCTATCCTCACCCTCCGGGACTGCCAGCGGCCGGGCAAATGGCGCTGGCCTTTCTTGTCTTGCTCGCCGTTACTGCGCTGGTAATTGCAGGACGTCGCGAGCGCTATCTGCTGGTGGGGTGGTTGTGGTTTCTGGGAACGCTGGTGCCGATGATCGGTCTGGTGCAGGTGGGCAGGCAGGCGATGGCCGACCGCTACGCCTATCTCTCTTTCGTGGGACTGTTCATCATGATCTGCTGGGGCATAGCGGATTGGTCCGAGCAATGGCACGTCTCCCCGGCCTGGCTGGCAGCAGGCAGCTTTGCAGTGTTGCTGGCGCTCGCGGTGGTTACTCATCGTCAGATTGGCTACTGGAGGGATAGCTACGCGCTTTGGTCGCATAGTTTGCGGGTCACAGGCCCTAACCACGAAGCTGAGACTAACCTGGGCGTGGTGCTGATGAACGACGGCCGCCTGGAAGAAGCCCTTCCGCACTTGCGAGCGGCGGTGGCCCTTGACCCGCTTTCTCCCCTTTACAACATGAATCTTGGCATCTGCGAGCAGCGGCAGGGGAACCTTCGCCAGGCCATCGAGCATTACAAGGCGGTGATAAGCCTGACAGAGAACGACATTCCAAACAACGCGAAGCTGAGGAATGACGCGCTCACGAACATGAGTTTCACCTATCGCGATCTCGGAGATTTTCCACATGCTTACGGAAGCCGCGAGGCCGCGCAGAAGCTGCAACGTGAATACGCTTACAAGTAGCGCTGTGCCCCACTCAGGCTTCTTTTTTGAGGGTTGTCAGTTTCGCAGCTTTGTGCCCCACACACTACTGTCCAAATTAGCCGCGAACCCGCCAGTTTGTCCAACGTAAGTCACTGATTCCATTTAAGCTACCCTGGCCGCGCTAAATCAGGTTCCCGTGGGTCGTCGGATGCTGTCCAAATTGCGCCCACCAATTCTGAAGGCGCGAGCGGAGGGTGCAAATGATGCCGAGAGCCGATTCTGCGGGCTTCTGCAGGCCTGTAACCGGCGATGCTCTCCCTCGTCCACCCCAGATGCTGTCCAAATTTGTCGGCGGCAAAAACCTAATTTGGACGAGAATGTGCCCCACACAAACATTATTTTCTATGGTGGGGCAGTTACCGGACATCAAAACAGAATTCCCATCCAGGTAGAACTGGCTTGGATGGGGCGCCCTCAAAATCGTAGCCTGGGCCATCCGCCAGAACGTCGTGAGTGCTCCCGAGGAAAATCGTTCCACATGGTCGCGAGCAGACGGGACGCGCCGTTCTTGAAATCAAGAAGGAAATCCCGGATGAATGCCAACCGGTGCAGATGCAGGACAAGGAACGGCTCATCCTTTCTACTTGCTTTACCGAGTGGAATCTGGTTACCATGGTGTCCCTTGCGCAGACCCGGTGGGGACGGCAGCAGGCTGACGGACTGTACGCGCGCAAGACAAAAAACACTTCAAGGAGAGTAGCCATGGAGCGTCGCGGGGACACGTCAAATTCGATCGTGCAGATCAACTTAGCGGTAGTCGCGCTTGCGCTCTCGGTCTTTCTCGCGGCAGTTTCTCCAGTTGCACAGGCGCAAACCTACAATGTGCTGCACACCTTCACTGGCCAGGGCGACGGCTATCAGCCCTATGGCACGCTCATTATGGATAAGGGAGGCAATCTATACGGGACGAGCAGTGAAGTGGGTAACGGCGCCGGAACGATCTTTCAACTCAAGCATGCCGGCAGCAACTGGATTCTGAAAACGCTCTACAGCTTCTCTGGGCCGGATGGAGCTATACCGTATGGCGGCGTCGCCTTTGGTCCTGACGGCGCTCTCTACGGGGTCGCGGCGCAAGGCGGGGGTGACAACGACGGAACCATATACCGCCTGACGCCGCAGGCATCTTCGTGTAAGTCCGTTTCCTGTCCCTGGATCCTGACCACTCTGCACAGTTTTGCCGGCGCAAGCGATGGTCGATTGCCTCATTTCGTTGCTCCGGTTTTCGACGCAAAAGGAAATCTGTATTGCACCACGGGGTTGGGAGGCGCGAACGGTGAAGGAGCAATCGTTCAGTTAGCTCGTTCCGGCGGCGGATGGACAGAGAGCATAATTCACAGCATGAATGATTACACCGAGGGCGCTTATCCTCCATCCGGTGTGGTTGCCGACCAGGCAGGCAATCTTTATGGAGTTATCGAATATAGTCCTAACGGCCCTGGTTCCGTATTCGAGTTGAGCGCCTCGAAGGGCTGGACGTTGTCCATTCTGTACAACTTCGATGGGAGAGCTGACGGCGGTACTCCCATAGGCTCCCTCATCATCGACGGCGCGGGCAATCTTTTTGGCACTACATCGACCGACGGTAATGGTGGGGCCGGGACAGTCTTTGAGCTGTCCCCAGCCGGGAGCGGCTGGACATATACGGTGCTGCACAGCTTTACCGGTCCGAATAATGGCGGACCGGCGGCGCCATTAACCATGGACGTCAGCGGCAATCTCTACGGCACGGCAGTCACCGCCGGAGCCAACGGTTATGGCTCGGTATTTAAGCTGACGCATACGCAGAGTGGCTGGACTCATACCAGCCTTCACGATTTCGATCGCAGCGACGGAGCCGGACCGTATGGGGGCCTGGTTCTCGATTCCAACGGAAATATCTATGGCGCCACGGCATATGGTGGAGCGACGGGCGGAAATTGCCTCGGCCCGGGCGGCATAGGCTGCGGAGTGATCTTTGAGATCACACCGTAAGAAAGTTCGAAGCTCTCTAATACCTGATCCCCTATCCTCTGCCTGACGCTGCGCGCGGAGCGCTCTCGTGATCGCCATCTTCAACGCACGGAAGGCATGGCAGCAGTCCCTAAAACGGAGATCACCGTCCAGACCAAACCGGATGGGTGGGGCGCCCTCTGGATAGCAGCCTGGGGCACCCGCCTCCGCAGCCAACCCCAGAGCCTCAACCGGCTTCGCCAAGCTCTTCCACGAATGCCTTAACCTCGGCCTTCTTTGCCGGAGTGGTTGTGATCACGATGACGCTCACCAGCACCAGGAAGGTTCCGAAGGCCGTGCGCGCGCCGACGGTCTCGCCGCCGAGGAAGTGGCCTATCAGCACGGCTATCACTGGGTTCACATACGCGTAGGTGCCCACTTTGGTTGGCGATTCGTGATGGATGAGCCAGACGTAGGCGGTGAAGGCCACGATGGACCCGGCGACAATCAGGTAGAGCAGCGCGAGCCAGGCATCGCGGGAGACCGCCTGCACATGGAAGTCCCGGAACTCCCCGAGAAGCGCGGCGGTCAGGGTGAGCAGCACGCCTCCGGCAAGCATTTGTGAGCCCGAGCTCATGACTTTCGCAGCAGGCAACCGCAATTTGCGAGTGAGGACCGCGGCCACCGACCAACTCATCGCCGCCACAACCAGGGCGCAGGAGCCGGCGGTGTCGATGGGAGCCTCCCCAAAACTGATCGCGTGGCTTACGAGAACGGCGACGCCGCCAATCCCCACAAGCAGCGCGATCGCCAGGCGGGTGGTCAGGCGCTGGGTGCGCAGGATGAGGATTTCGAAAATGGTCATGAAGACCGCGATGGTGGCCAGCATCACGGCGGTGATACCTGACGGGACGCGCTGCTCAGCCCAGAAGACCAGGCCGTAGTCGCCCACGAAGATCAGGACGGCGAGAAAGGAGGCTGCTCGCCACTCGCGAAGCGTTGGTGACGGCGTGCCCCGGGCGCGCATCCATACATAGAGAACGGCTCCGGCGACCAGAAAGCGCATGCCCGCGAGGAGAAACGGTGGGACTTCGCGAACGCCAATGCGGATCGCGAAGAAGGTCGATCCCCAGACGAAATAGATGATGGCGAAGGCGAGCAGCACTTTCCACGCACGAGGCTGGGACGCAGCTTCCATGCTCGCGATTCCTTGCGTGGTTAGATTATTCAGGACCGCTGCGGGCGCGGGTCAGAGGTATAAAAAAATTTTATGGGGGTTATAACCCGCCTGGGTGCCGTGTCCAGCGCCGTGATATGCAACAAAATCCCCACTCAAGCCAGGGAAACTTGGGTGGGGCACCCAAAGAATCGTAGCCTGGGACAACCCGCCTATGATTGCCGGCGAATATTCAGGGCAGCCTATCGTATTCAGACCTTGCTTCCTTCAGGAGGGAAAGGTCGGCATCAGCATTTTTCCATAACGCCAGGAAATCCTGGTAGGCGAGGCGGGCCACCTTGGTTTCGCCGCTCAGGACCTCGGCCCTCGCCAGTTGCAACTGCGCCAGTGCCTCCAGCGGAGAGTTCTGTGCCAGCCCGCGATGGCTCAGCATCTTCTTGAACTCCGCCGCGGCTTCCTCGCCGCGATTGGCCTTCAGATACGCCAATCCGCGCACATAGATGGGATGCATGCGTTCAGAGCCCTGGTTGCCCAGTTCGTAGGGCAAGGCGACTTCCAGGGCCGCAATGGCCTGCTGGGCGTTGCCCGCTTGCAGCGCGATGGAGGCGCGGATGGTGGGCAGCCAGTAGTTTTGCATGATGGTATCGAGGGGAAACTGCTGGTCGAGTTTGCGGGCAAGGCCCTGTGCTGCCGCCGTATCTCCAGCTCGCGCCAGCGCGATGGCCGCGATCGCCGTTTCGTCCCGTCCACTGGAGATGGCCAGCGCGTCTTTGGCAAGCTGTCGCGCCCGCTGGGCATTGCCGAACTCGGCTTCGCGCGCCGCGGCCGTCGCCATGTACAGAGCAGCCGTCTCCGTAGCATCGGCCCGCCGGACTTCCTGCTCGGCCTGCTGGGTAAGCTCACGGGCTTTGCTGAGTTCCCCGCGATAGGCTGCGGTTTCAGACTGGGCAAACAGCAACTCCGCCTCCGGGATCGGTTTGCCCTGCGCCCATTCCACTTCCTGCCGCATGGCGGCTTCGTCGTTCTGGGCAAACCCGAGGTAATAGCGCAACTCACGCAGAAAGTCGGCATCCGGGTTCTTGGCAATCGCCTCGTCATAGATCGCCCTTGCTTCATCCAGGCGATCGAGGTCCAGGTAGGCGTTCATCAGGTTGGAGTAACCAACCATCGAACCGGGATTCAGCCGTATGGATTGGCGGGCAGAATCAGCGGCCTTCTGGAACTCGCCCAGGGAAAAATAGTTCAGCGGCAAATTACCGTAAGGAACGTAGTCGTCGGGATAGGCCTCGATCCAGGCGCGGTAGCTCTGGTTTGCCTTTTCCAGTTCGCCGGTTGCGAAACTGTAATAGCTCGCCTCAATGTAGTAACGCTCGCGTTCGCTTACCCGGTCGCGCAGCTCAAAGGCCTTGCGGAAGTTCTCGATGGCGGAGCCTGACTCGCCCAGGTTGGAATAGGCCATGCCGAGGGAAGCGTAGGCGCGGGCAAAGTTCGGGTCCAGCTCCACCGCGCGCTTATGAAAGGGGATGGAGGCCGCATTGCCCCCTTGCCACTGCGCCTTTCGGCCGTCGCTGAATGCCTTGAGCGCTTCCAGCGATGAGGTCGTCGCCTGCTCCAGCGGCTTGTTGTAACGCTGCACCGAAGCCAGCGACTCGCCCAGCTTTTCGCGGATCTGGTTGCCCGCCTCACCCACTGCTTTCAGGACATTGTCGCGGGAGTTGGCCGGGGTGCTGGCGCTGGCCAGGGTGTCGCCCGTCTGGCAGTCCAGCGCCTTCACGCTGATGTCATAGTGTCCGCCCGAATTCAGAATCGATCCTTCCAGCAGCGCCTTGCTATTGCTGCGCATGCACACTTCCCGGGCCAGCTCGTTGGTCAGGCGTTCGCCCGGCGCGCGACTCATCAACTTCAAGGTCGAGTTCACACCGGAGTCGGACAGGACGTGCAAGAACGGTGACTGCTCCAACTGAATGGCCAGCGCCTGTTTCAGGGTCCCGTCAAACACGCTCTCGCCGGTCGTATTGGTGAAATCAGCCAGTACAACGGTGTCGTTTCCCACCACCTTCGGGGCCCGCAAGCGCCAATAGGCGATGCCTCCGGCGAAAGCAAGGACGACTGCAACCAGCACCGCAGCCGCTTTGATCCAGGCAGCGCGATGGGGAGATATGGAAGGCGCTGCGATTTGCCCAGTCTTGGTGCTGGAAGTCCCGGAAAGAGCCTCTATAGCGAAGGCCAGATCGCTGGCTGATTGGAACCTGCGTTCCGGCGCCTTCTCCATGCAGCGCTGTATGATCCGCTCCAGTCCTGGGCTCACATACGCGCTACCCTCCGTAAGGTCCGGAGGGTCCTCTTTGATGATGGCGTTCATGGTCTCAATGCTTGACTCGCCTTTGAAAGCGCGTCTGCCGGAAACCATTTCGTACAGAATTGCCCCAAAACTGAAAATGTCGGAGCGATGGTCGGTTGGTTGCGCACGCACCTGCTCCGGAGACATGTAACCGACGGTTCCCAGAACAACGCCGGCAGCAGTCGGGGTGCGACCGGTTACAGTTGCGCCATCCGTGGCAAAGGCTGCGGCATCGGTCTGCTTGGCCAGTCCGAAGTCCAGAATCTTGACCCGCTCATCGCGCGTCACAAACACATTCTCTGGTTTCAGATCGCGATGAACGATTCCCTTGTCGTGCGCCGCCGAGAGCCCCTTCGCGATCTGCAGGGCGTAATCGATTACCTTGCGCAGCGGCAGTGGACTGGCCCCGATCCGCTCCTGCAAGGTCTGACCCTCAAGAAACTCGGAGACCAGGTAGTGAATTCTACTCTGCGTGCCAACGTCATAGATGGAAAGAAGATTGGGATGGTTGAGCGCGCTCAGAACGAGCGCTTCGTGTTCAAACCGCTGCAAACGATCGGCATCGCTTGCCAGGGCTGTGGGGAGGATCTTAATCGCTACCGTGCGGTTCAGGCGGGTGTCGCGGGCGCGATACACCTCACCCATGCCGCCCGCGCCCAGCGGTGACTGAATTTCATACGGCCCGAGTTTCGTGCCTGCCGCCAGCGTCATTTCGTCTTTAGAGTTTTCAGAGCTGACACGATCCCCGACCCAGTTTTGCGACAAAAGTCAGTCTCACCGATGGACAAGTATACAGCGAGCCGCGTCCAGGTCAGCCGCTGCAAATACGGGAGAAGTTCAGAAACGGCATTGCCGTTAAGGTGATGTGAAGGTCCTCGAAACTGTTGCCGATGGCCTCAGAAGTCGTGAAAGTCCAGCGGTAACGGCTGGCCTTCTTCGTCCAAAGCGATCACTGGCGGTGCGCCGGGAGGGGAGCCCGGTTCGCGCGTTTGCTTCTCTTCTTTCCGGAAAGTTCTCTTCTGTGCCTTTTCGGCTTGCCGCTCCTGGCGGGCACGCTCTTTTGCGCGCTTGTTGAATGTAGTTCGTGAGCTTCCGGCCACGGCAGACCTCCAATTCTCAGGTAGTAAATATAATTATAGCCAACTTCAAGATGGAAACCCCGGGTCTCGACCTGGGGTTCCCACCCTGCGATAACGTTACACTACTTGGACGTTCTCGGCTTGCAAACCCTTGGGGCCGGTCGCGACCTTAAACTCGACGGCCTGGCCTTCCTGCAGGCTGCGGAAGCCTTCGGTCTGAATCGCTGAGAAATGGACGAACACGTCGTCTCCGTTCTCCCGGCTGATGAAACCAAAGCCCTTAGCGTCGTTAAACCACTTCACTGTTCCTTTTTCCATGTTGTTTTCCTTTGAATCGATTTGTTCTTGCAGAAGCGTGTCAGGAGACTTGGAGTGGCAAACGCGGAGTTTATCGGCGGGTGAACCCAAAATCGCAAGTCAAACTTTGCGAGATACTGATTGGATGTTATCACGCTGGCGAGGATTCAGAAAATAATCTACCGGATGGCCTTGAAGGGGCGCGCCTTTAGGCACGCCGTAAAGCCATCGCAACCCGCCGGCTTAGCCGCCGAGGGAACTCGCTTCCACGCCCTGCAAAGTTCGAGTTCCCTCAGGGGCTGAAGCCCCGCGTCACGCTGTCGATCGGCGCGGCTTAAAGCCGCACTCCTTCAAAGACGATGTCAATAGAGCCATACGGCCTCATTGGCTCGGCTTTGCCCGATCAGACCTTCTCTTCCGGAAATTCCAGGTCCGCCCCGAGCGGGTCGGTGAAGCGGTTGGTCAAATTGGCCAGGCCGATCAGCAGATCGAGATCAAGGATCTCGGCGTCGGAAAAATGGAGCTTCAGGCTTTGAATGTCGGCGTCGGCGATGGAATGGGGATCGCGGGTGAGTTTCTCGGCGAAGTCCAACGCGGCTTCTTCTTTCTCGCTGAAGTTGCCGTGCTGGCCGCCCTTCAGGTTCTGCCAGTCGTCTCGCGTAAGCCCCACGCGCTTGGACGCGGCGAGATGATGTTGCAGGCAGTAGCGGCAGCCGTTGATGGTCGAGACGCGGATGTACACCATCTCGTATAACCGCCGGTCGAGCGAGCGCCCGACGCTGGCGTAAAAGGGCAGGAAAGTTTTCAGCACCTCTGGCCGGTGCGCGATGAGCTTCTGTACGCTGCCGGGTTTGCCTTTCAGCGTCTTCTCGTAAACCTCGCGTACCTCGGGGGATGCCTGGTCCGGTTCAACGTACGACAGTCGCGCCATGATTCCTCCACACCAGCCCGTATAATACCCGCAGACTCTCGCCCGCGTCTCCTTAACATGCAAAAACCCATCCGCATTATCGGCGCCGGACTGGCCGGCTCGGAAGCAGCCTGGCAATGCGCCCGCCGCGGCGTTGCCGTCGAGCTGTTCGAGATGCGTCCGGTGCGCTCGACGCCCGCGCACCAGACCGCGAGTTTTGCCGAGCTGGTGTGCTCCAACTCGCTGAAGTCCGACACAGAGAACACCGCGCCCTGGCTGCTGAAAGAGGAGATGCGCCGCGCCGGTTCGCTGCTGATCCAGATCGCCCGCGAAACCTCGGTGCCCGCCGGTCACGCGCTGGCCGTCGATCGCGAAAGGTTCTCTGAGGCTGTAACCGCCGCCATCGAACGCGAGCCGTTGATCCAAACCGTTCGCGAAGAAGTTACCGCGATCGACGAGAACAACGCCATGACAGTTATCGCCACCGGCCCTCTTACCTCCGATGCGCTCTCGCGCGAAATCCTGCGCCTGAGTGGCAGCCAGCAATTGTACTTTTACGATTCCATCAGCCCGATCATCGAAGCCGATTCCATAGACATGACACGCGTGTACATGGCGGCGCGTTACGACAAGGGCACGGCCGACTACATCAATTGCCCGATGAGCAGGGAAGAGTACGACCGCTTTCTCGACGCGTTGCTGGAGGCGCAATCGGTGGACGCGAAGGATTGGGAAAACCTGAACTACTTCGAAAGCTGCCTGCCGATTGAAGAGATCGCGCGGCGCGGCCGCGACACCCTGCGCTTCGGGCCGATGAAGCCGGTCGGCTTGCGTTACCCGCGCACCGGCCAGACCCCCTACGCTGTGGTACAGCTCCGCCAGGAGAACCTCCGCGCCGACTCCTACAATGTGGTAGGCTTTCAGAACCACCTGAAGTTCGGCGAGCAGGCCCGCATCCTGCGGCTGATTCCCGGTCTGGAGAACGCGAAGTTTCTGCGCTACGGACAGATTCATCGCAACACCTACATCAACGGTCCTACGCTGCTGGGCGAAACGCTGCAGATGAAGCAATATCCCAATCTGCTGTTCGCGGGACAAATTTCCGGCGTCGAGGGATATGTCGAGTCCATCGCGACCGGCCTGCTCGCGGGCATGCAAGCCGCCGCCCTGGCCCTGAACGCCGAACCTGTAGCGCCACCACGGGGGACCGCTTTCGGCGCGCTGGTGAATTACATCTGCCACGCCGAGGCGAAGAATTTTCAGCCGGCGAATATCACGTTCGATCTATTGCAGCCGCTGGATGAGGAAGCCCGGCGCCGCATTCGTGACAAGAAGCAGCGGCACGCGCTGGTGTGCAAGAGAGCGCTGGCAGGGTTGCAGGGGTGGCTGGACGCGCACCACACATCTCTGCAACCAGCGCGCTTACCGGCATAGTCGGGAAGACAGCGATCAGCGGTGGCTACCGCAGCCGCAACGCCGCATCGGCAGAGAATTCAGCATCGGCGAACTCGCCTGCCAGAAATCGCGGATAGGCCGCGGCCGCGATCATGGCAGCGTTGTCGGTGGAGAGCTTGCGGGAAGGGAAGTAAACCGGCACTCCTTCTTCTGCGGCACGCGTTTCGAAGGTCTTCCGCAATTCGCTGTTGGCGGCGACGCCGCCGGTCACCAGCAGCGTGGCCACGTTGTGCTCGCGCGCGGCCAGGAGCGTTTTGCCGACCAGATCGTCAACTACAGCGCGCTGAAACGAAGCCACCAAATCGAGGGTTTGGCGATCACAGGCGGCGAGATAGTCCGCGGGCGAGCGAGTCTCCAATCCCGCCAGTGCGCGCCGCCGCCGTTCAATCTTCTCGCGCATGTCATGAGTTTCCACGTACCGCAAGACCGCGGTCTTGATGCCGCTGTAGGAAAAATCCACACGGCGGTCGTCATCGGCATGGCGGTTCTGGGGATTGCGATCGCGGTGCTTGATCTGGGCGAAAGGAAACTTCACTGCCTCAGGATTTCCGTGCGGCGCGAGGAAATCGATGACCGGCCCACCCGGGTATCCAAGCTCCAAAAGCTTGGCGACCTTGTCAAAAGCTTCGCCCGCAGCGTCATCCCGGGTATGTCCTACATCGTGGTACACCCAGCCGTCTTGTTGGCGCTCGGCGAGAAAAAGATGGGTGTGGCCTCCGCTTACCACCAAAGCGAGCACGGGAAATTCCAAGTCACGGTTGCCCTTCTGGCGCTCCTCCAGCAGAACGGCGTGAATGTGCCCTTCGAGATGGTTGACTCCGATGAGCGGCTTCTCCAGCGCGTAGGCGAGCGCCTTGGCATAGCTCAAGCCGACCAGCAGTGACCCCGCGAGACCCGGCCCCTTGGTGACCGCGATGGCGTCAATAGTTTCGTACGACTTGCCGGCATCCTCCAGTGCCTTGCGCACGACGGGAACGATGGCGCGCAAATGCTCGCGCGAAGCCAGCTCCGGCACCACCCCGCCGTAAGGCTGATGGGTGGCAAACTGCGAGTACACGACATTCGAGATAAGCTGCTCCCCGGAGCGGACCACGGCCGCCGCAGTCTCGTCGCAGGAACTCTCGATGCCAAGGATGTAAACGTCGCTCACAGAACTATTGTACGAGCGGCGGAAGGGGCGCACCTTCAGGTGCGCCGAATGAATCCGTTTATTCTTGTCATCACGAGGGGGCCCCAGCCCCCGAGGGATCTGCTGTTCTCACCCGCCGAATGACCTTGCCGCTACAATCAGACTTGTTGATGCAAGAGCACGCCACCAACATCGTTCGCGAACTGCGCAATCGCGGCTTTCAGGCCTATTTCGCCGGAGGCTGCGTGCGCGACACGCTGCTCGGCGTCGCGCCCGCTGATTACGACGTTGCCACCGACGCCACTCCGCCCGAGGTGATGCGCATCTTCCCGGAAACCTACGCCGTGGGGGCACAATTCGGAGTGGTGCTGGTGCCTCTGAAAAGACCTACCCAAGCAGAAGAGGCTTGGGTGGGGCACCCAGATTCCACCAGGCACCGAGATTCCATCGAGTACCCCGATCTATCCGCAGATGTTCCTTCGGAGCACCCGAACTACGTTGAGGTCGCTACGTTCCGCAACGACGGCACCTACACCGACGGCCGGCATCCCGACCGTGTCAGCTACTCCAAAGATCCCAAAGAGGACGTGCAGCGCCGCGATTTCACCATCAACGGATTGCTGATGGACCCGTTGGACGGTAACCGCGTGCTTGATTTCGTCGGCGGCCGGGACGACCTGAAGGCCGGCATCATCCGGGCGATCGGCGAGCCCGAACGCCGCTTTGCTGAAGACAAGCTGCGCATGTTGCGCGCGGTACGTTTTGCCGCGCGGCTCGACTACACCATCGAGCCGGAAACTTATACTGCCATCCAGAGGCTGGCGCCGGGAATTCAGCAGGTGAGCCGCGAGCGCGTCCGCGACGAGCTGACCAAGATGTTGACCGAAGGCCACGCGCGGCGCGCGTTCGAGCTGCTCGACTGCACCGGCCTGCTGAAAGAGGTGCTGCCCGAGGTGGATCGCATGCATGGCGTCGAGCAACCGCCCGAGTTCCACCCTGAGGGCGATGTCTGGATCCACACGCTATTGTTGCTGGAGAAGCTGCCGCCGCGGTGTTCGCGGGCGCTGGCTTGGGGGGCGCTGCTGCATGACGTCGGCAAGCCGCCAACCTTTCGGGTTGCACCGGATCGCATCCGCTTCGACGGCCACGTCGAAGTGGGCACGCGCATGGCCGAGGAGATTTGCCGCCGCCTGCACTTCTCCAATGAGGACACCCGACAGATCGCCGCGCTGGTCGCGAACCACATGCGCTTTGCCGACGTGGAGCGCATGAAGGAATCGACCCTGAAGCGCTTCCTGCGATTGCCCAGGTTCGACGAGCATCTCGCGCTCCACCGCATTGACTGCCTCAGCAGTCATGGCAATCTGGCGCTATATGACTTCGTTCTCGAACGTCTGCAACAAACTCCGGAGGAGGAGATCAGGCCGAAACCACTGCTGACGGGCGAGGACCTGATCGGCCTGGGCTACCACCCCGGCCCGCAGTTCCGCGCAATTCTCTCGGCGGTCGAGGACGCGCAGTTGGAAGGCACACTGCACGGCAAGGAGGACGCGCTGGATTTTGTGCGGCGGGGGTTTCCGCAGCGGGTCTGAGACGGAAGGAAGCGCCGTAAATCCGATGCTAGAATCGAGACTCAACCGCCATGCGACATGCCAGCACAACGTTGAAGAAAATCTTCGCCGACACTTTGCGCCGGGAAGGGGGCGCCGATGCGCCGTTGCTGGCCTGGCCGCTGGCGTGCGGAGCGAAGGTGGCGGAGAAGACATCGGCGATTGGCTACGCGGACGGAGTGCTCACGGTCGAAGTTTCCGACGTGGCGTGGCAACGGCAATTGCAAAGCTTCAACCAGCAGTATCTTGCGGCCCTGAAGCAGATCAGCACGCAACCGGTGAATGCGATCAAGTTTGTGGTGAGGAACCAGCGCGAACGGCCGTCGCGTTAGAAGACGGATCGCTACAAGATATTTCACAAATACGCCAGAGTCGAAACGCAGATCCCTCGACTCGCGCCGCGACCTCGCCAAATCAGGGCGGTTGACGTCACTCGCGGCGCTCCCTTGGGATGACAGCATTTGTGAGACACATCTAGAAGGCACATCATGGTCACCGAAAAAGACGTTTCGTATGTCGCCGACCTGGCTCACCTCGAGCTTACCGAGGCCGAGCGGGCGCGCATGTTGAAGGACTTGAACTCCATCCTCAGCTACATTGACCGGCTGAACGAGTTGGACACGTCGGCAGTGGAACCGATGGCGCAAGTCGCCAGCCGCTACGGCGCGCGCCAGGATGCCGGCGGCGCTATGCGGCCTGACGAGCCGCGTCCTTCGCTGCCGCACGATGAGGCCATGCGCAACGCGCCGGCTACGGATGGAGTTTTCTTCAAAGTGCCCAAAGTGATCGACCGTTAAGCAAGAATGAACAATCCACTCACAGTCGATTCGGCCCGCACGGCCGTGCTGGAGAAGCAGACGACGGCCACCGCGCTGGTGGACGCGTTCTACCAGAAGATTGCGGCCGAAGACGAAGCGATCGGCGCCTATCTGACGCTGAGCCAGGAGCGCGCTTACCTGCAGGCCGCGTATGTCGACGCGCTGGCCGATAAGGGCGACGCGCTGCCGCCGCTGGCGGGAGTGCCGATCGCGATCAAGGACGTCTTCGCCACCACGCGTGTGCGGACGACTGCAGGCTCAAAGATCCTGGCCAACTTCATCGCGCCTTACGATGCGACGGCGGTGCAGCGTCTCGAAGCCGCTGGTGCAATCATCCTCGGCAAGACGAATTGCGACGAGTTTGCCATGGGCTCGTCGAACGAGAACTCGGGCTTCCATCCGGTGCGCAATCCGCATGACCACTCGCGCGTGCCTGGCGGTTCGTCCGGCGGCTCCGCTGCGGTTGTGGCCGCTGGAACGGCGGTCGCCTCGATCGGCTCCGATACCGGCGGCTCGATCCGGCAGCCTGCGGCGTTCTGCGGCGTCGTCGGCATGAAGCCGACCTACGGACGCGTGTCGCGCTACGGACTGATTGCCTTTGCGTCGTCGCTCGATCACGTCGGGCCGTTCGGCAAGACCGTCAAAGATGTGGCGTTGATGTTGCAGTGCATGGCTGGCCGCGATCCGCTGGATTCGACCTCGGCCGATGTTCCTGTACTTAATTACTTGGAGCACGTCGGCCAGCCGGTGACGGGCATGAAGATTGGGGTCCCGAAAGAGTACTTCGGCGAAGGGCTCGATGCAGAAGTGCGCGCCGCAGTGGAAGCCGGAATTCAGGAGCTGGCGAAGGCCGGCTGCGAGATTGTTCCGATCTCGTTGCCTCACACCGAACACGCGATTCCGACGTATTACGTGGTCGCGACCGCCGAAGCCTCGTCGAACCTGGCGCGTTACGACGGCGTGCGCTACGGAGTGCGAGCCAGCGATGGAAAGACTCTCGCGGAAATGTACCGCCGAACGCGCGATGCTGGCCTGGGAACGGAAGTGAAGCGGCGCATCATGCTGGGAACCTACGTGCTCAGCGCCGGATATTACGACGCCTATTACCTGAAGGCGCAGCGCGTGCGCAGTCTACTGTCGAAAGACTTCGACAACGCGTTTGCCGCGGTGGATGCCATTGTCACGCCGACCACTCCGACCGCGGCGTTCAAACTTGGCGAGAAGACTGACGATCCGCTCGCGATGTATCTGGCCGACATTTACACGGTGACAGCGAACCTGGCGGGTGTTCCTGGAATCTCGGTGCCGTGCGGAAAGAACAAAGCAGGATTGCCAATCGGAATCCAGATTCTTGGCAAGTCCTTCGACGAACCGACCGTGCTGCGCGTCGCGCACGTGGTTGAGCACGCCATGGCGGCTGCGGCGAATCCACTCTCGGATTCTCCAGAGGCCGGAACCCAGCGCTGATGCCGGCCTATCTTTGTTTGAAGATGGCGCCGTTAGCCATCGTTGCCATGTCGAGGCGCAGGCTGCACTGATCCGGAGCAACGTGCTCGAAAGAGACCCGGAATTGTGACTCTGCAGCCGGAAGCTCACCCGATTCCATCGGCACTCTCACCAAGTCCATTTTTTCGTCGTAGTTGCCGCTCGTGTCGGTACTCTTGGAGACAATCAACGTCCACTGCTTGGGGCTGGCAATCACGAACATGGTGTAAGCGCCGGCCGCAAGCTGCTGCCCGCCGATTTCGACCGGCGTGTTGGAAAACAAGGTCATGGGCTTTCCGCCGGGCGCCCAGACCTTGCCCGCAGGAATTTCTCGCCCGAAGATTGGTTTCTTGGGGTTGATCAGGATTATCTGATACTCGGCCATGAGTTGTTTGTCGGCGTCGAAGTTGCACGTGGCCGCTGCAATGGAACTGGTGTCCTGAGCAAGTGCGGCGCAGGTGAGAAAAAGAAAAGTGGCGAAGACGAAGCACGAAGTGAGACGACGCATTGTCGATTCTCCAGGAGATGGCTGCCCGAATTAGCTATGATAGCGCGCGCCGACCGCGGCCGCTGTGATTTCCGTCTCTCTCCGCTGGTCAACTGAAAACTGGCACAACCGCCTAACCGCAGCTAGGCGTTAACAGCAGGTGCAAGCTCCAAAGATTCGTTTCACGGTTGGACCACGCGAAGCCCAAGATGCTTCTCGAAGGGATCGAAATCGTGGTCGCGGTGGAGCAGCCAATGTTCTGCATCGATGCAGAAAGTGGCGATCAGGCAATCGATCGTCTTGCGCACGGTGTAGCCCTGTCGCCGCAGCCAGCGGTAGTTCTGCGCAGCCGTCACGGCCAGGTCGATTTCGCAGGTCTCGAAGACATGGAATTTTGTAACATCGCGCCGTGCCCGGGTGAAAGCTGCGTCAGTGCGAATGCCCTGCAAGACCTCGCATAGGATCAGGTCGGTCAGCCCCAGGCGTTGCCGGCCGAGTTCCCGATCAAGCCATGCCGTATGGTCGTTGGTGGTACCCGCCAGGTAGTCAATCCAAACCGTGGTATCGATGATGACCATGAGGCGCGCCTATTCTGGAATTCGGCCCAGGCGGGATTGATTCAGGTCGCCCGCCCACAGCACTTTGCCTCGCAGCCGGCGGATGGAGGTCTGGGCGTGTGTCTGCAACAACAAGCGGAGGGCCTTCTCCACCGTGGCCTTCTTGGTGGCAGCTCCGCTGCGCCGCATCGCCTTGCGCATCAGGCGATCATCAATATCAATGTTGGTCCGCACACTACAATTCCTCGCGATGTGTAAACATCTCATATCTTTGTGTATTGTTCAAGTAAAGGGGGTCGCATGGGCTCGCTACTTCGATGTTGCGCTCTTCTGCAGGTTATAAGTGATGCCCTTGGTTTCGAACATGGTCGCCGGGAAGTTGTTGTTGTAGGTCACGGTGGTCATGAAGCGCTGGTTGCTCATCTCACCATTCAAGTTGCGCACCGTGCTCAACGGCGTCTGGACACCCTGGATCAAGCGGTAATTGCTGAAGACTTCCGACTCTTCGTCCAGCATGCGGTCATTGGGATCGCGCCAGCTATAGGTCTTCTTCACCGGCAAGTGCGACCGCGGCTCGATGGACAAGGTCACGCTGTCGTTGTTGGCGTTCAATACCGTGACCTGGTCGGCGAGGTTCTGCTCGACCATGGCGGTGCCGCTGTACAGGATCATGGTGCCCGGCGCGGGCAGCCATTTGCGGATGATCCACTCCAGCGAGTGCTCGCGGCGGCGCAGATAATCGTCCAACTGCTTTGGGTCTTGCGTCGCGGTGCCCTTGTAGGTAACCTCGTAACCCTTGTCGCCGATGTTGAGCTCAACAACGTCACGCTGCTTGGTCAGCTCCCAGCGATCTTTGTCCGGCCACTCCCAGAAGCGCCAGAATACGAGACCCTGGCCGCTCGGTTGCCCATGATAGAAGCCGTAAGTGCGCCCTTCGACCTGCATGTCACGGATGTTCAAGTAGGCCTCGCCACCGAGCGCTTGAATCATGGCGTTAAGGACCTGGAGTGCCTTCTGCTGACTCGGGTCTTTGACGGAAGCGAATTGGGCGGTCGGCCAGTTGGCGGGAGTCGGCGGAGGGCTTGACTGCGCAGGCGCGGCAGGAGTCTGAGCAAGAGCAGACGCGGCGAGCAGGAGAACGAGTAAGTGTGATGCAGCGTTACGCATGGCTACGATGATTCTAGAACGGTTCCTGAGTTGTTGTATCCGGAGCATGGGCAGAGTGGCGCGATCGGGGCCCCCAATCCGCGCTGGCTTTGCGCGGAGTGGGGCAAGAGATCAAAGTAATCCCACCCATGTTGACATAGTGCCGTAATGAGTGATATGGCTAGCCATATGAAGACGACCATCCAGATTCCCGACAGCCTCCTCGAGGAAGCTCGCAAGGCGGCCCATCGCGAGCACACCACGTTGAAAGCCCTGGTTGAACAAGGGCTACGTCGCATGCTCGCGGAGCGCAAACGGCGCGGCGAGTTCCGTCTCCGCAAAGCGACGTTCAAGGGACAGGGGTTGCAACCTCCCATCGCTGGCGCCTCCTGGGAACAGATTCGTGAGCTAAGCTACCAGGGGCGCGGCGCATGATTGCCGTGGACAGCAACGTTCTTGTGTACGCTCATCGCGAAGACGCGGACTGGCACAACCCAGCCTACACCTGCCTTCTGGAATTAGCGGAGGGGCGCGACCCCTGGGCAATCCCCTGGCCATGCATTCATGAGTTTCTGGCCATCGTCACCCACCCACGCATCTATGCCCCGCCCACACCGCTGGAAAGCGCCTTGGACCAGGTGCAAGCCTGGCTCGAATCGCCCGTCCTGGTCCTGCTTTCCGAAACCGAAGACTATTGGCAGCAACTCCAGGGCCTGCTGCGACCGGCACGCGCTTCCGGCCCGCAAGTCCACGACGCAAGGATTGCCGCGCTCTGCCTGGAACACGGAATCACCGAGCTGTGGACCGCGGATCGAGACTTTTCCAGGTTCCCAGCGCTTAAGGCTCGCAATCCCCTAATCACCTAAGTACTGCCCGGCGTTTGATGGAATCGCTGGTGTCTGCGCATTGCAGCATTCAGCATTCAGCTTGCTTGAGAATCAACACTAAAATCAACATCTGATTTCTGAGGTTAGCCTCCACCGGCTTTTCGTCCTGTATATGAAAGAGTGGAAGGTTTTGGGCCGTGATGGGCGGCCACGGCACGTGTGACGCCGCACGCAAGCGTGACGGCACGGGGAGAACTGCGTGCCCCCGGCTACTCAAGGCGCAGGCAGTGCGCGACCTTACACGGGTAAGCTCAGATTGGTCGTCACTCTGCCTTCAAACAAAACCACTTTAGAGCTATTGACAACATCATTACTGGCTCCTAGACTCACACCACTTTCAACTTGCCGATGTCTTTACCGCCCGGTATGGGCGGCAACCTAACAGGTAAAGTTGTGTGTCTGCCACGAGACAATGTGCAATACGCGGGCACCTGCTCCTCATTCTTAGTTTCACCCGAAAATCTCATGGCTGCCAGGGGGATTTGTGGCTATAGGTTTACCTACAGATGAAGTCGGCCTCATTCTTTTTGCGATCCAATCGGCCATCAAACTTGGAGCGCAGTTCCAGAAGTCGTACATCGACACTACCGCGGCCGCTCCAATCATGCTGCCGCTTCCCAATTTTCCCTCATCGCCGGACGCGGTTACCGCTTTCACATTCTTCTCCCCGGGTGGAGGTGGAGTTTCGCCCGGTCCAGGCGCTGGATTTGTCTCTAAGAGTCCCGCCTTAGCAGCGCTGGTCTCCAAGGTGATGGCCTCAGGTCCGGCATCTCTGAGTGCATCCGAGGCAGATTCATTCCTGGACTTCTACAAGGAAGATTTTGTCATTCAGCAGGCATCGCTCGGGATTAATCTCGGCTTTGACTCGAACGGCAATCCCGCTCGTCTTACCAGTGACGACATCGCAAGCTGCCTCACCATTCGCCAGTGGCAGCGCAATCCTAACCCAACAATGCTGCAGGCCCTGGCCGGAACGTTCATTGACATCGGAGTGCAGTACCTCGCCACGATGCCGGGGGCGGTCTCGACCAATACCAATGAAGGGAAGGCCCTGCAGGGTTTCCTGCAGACGGCTTCGAATATTGATTTCGCCACCGAAGGGGCGGACCAGATCGTCGAACAGCTTTTCCTGGCAACCGTTCAGACCATCAAGAACAATCCAGCAGTGATCGGAGGAGGCAGCAACTCGCAGGCGCTGGTCAGCAATGTTTTGTCGGCGGTTTACGACAAAGCCCAGCAGCAGATCTCGGCGGCGGGTGGCGACCTCAGCCAACAGGACAACATTCGCTCGTTTGCGCAAATGCTGATGTCAACTGCACTCAGCAGCACCGTGAAGACTGTCTTCGATAATCCCAGCAAATATCTTGGCGTCGGCAAGCCCGGCCAAGCGGCACTTGTCACCGCGGTTGCAGGCTCGCTCATGGATTCGCTCACCAACGGGTCGCAGATCAACCTCCGTGACCTGCTGACGCCGCAGACGCTGCAGGGCATCGTGCAGTCGGCGCTGAAGGTGGTGGGACAACATCCCGAAATCCTGGGGACGGACAACAAGGGGCTGACCACGCTGGTGACGTCGATTGCGACCACCCTGTCTGATCCTACCGTCAAGCTCGACCAGGACGCCGTCCCACAACTTATCCAGACCATTCTTGCCAGCACTGCGGAAAATTTCGCTATGCTGGTCCCCGATTCCAAGAATCCGACGCAAAATCTGCTGGTTTCAGCCGGCAAGGAAGTGTTGACCATTATTTCCGCTGCGCCCCCAGCAGGTTCGAAGTGGACATTGACATTTACCTCGCAGGATTCTCTGCGGGTCGCAAACTTCGTGTTCTCCCAGGTCGTTGGCAATCCGGATTGGCTGGTGAATGTGGCCGGCGGAGCTCAGTCCCGCATGGGCGCAGTGGTGCAAGCAGTTCTGAGTTCACTACGCGCAAACGGAACAACAAACCTCACCGAGGCTGCCGGTCTGTCCATCCTCCAGAGCGTCATCACCGCTTGTGCAAGCCGCCTCGATTTCTTCAAGGCAGACGCCGCCGGAAACTTGCTCTTGAGTGACGCACTCGATGCGAGTATCGGCGTCCTCTTCAATCCCGGCAATGATGCTGCGGCCAAATGGCTGGTGCTGGCCAACGATACGGTACCGCAGATCATCAACGTCGTCTTTCAGCTGTTGGCCAAGCACGGTGTTACGCAAGCGCGCATCGCGAACGTGAAGGCGTTCCTGCAACAGACCGTGTCGCTAATCGCAGGAGGTGCCGTCTGGTCGCTCGATACCTTTACCGCTCAATTGGAGGCCGTGCTGTGAGCTGCACTTCGTTCCATCGCTCTGCAAAATTCCTGGCCGTTTCCGTTTGCCTGGCTGCCACCGCATTTCTTGGCGGATGCGTGGAGGTGGAGAATGCGAAGACTATCCGTGAGGCACAGGCCGAGTTCTCTCGCGCCGCCACGGTGGAAAATAGCAGCCTGCTCGCAGCCGAACAAGGAGTGCAGGCCAACACGGAGGCTGCCACCAACTACCGGATGGCGGCAACTACCCTGCAGAAGCTGATTGCCGATAAAGGCGGCAATTTGAAGAAAGACAACCTGCTGTGCACCGCGATGATCATCGAAGCCTTGTCGTGGTGGCGGCTCGGGGACGACGACACCGCCATGAAGATCACCAACAACTCGTCCGGCTGTGTCGATTCGTCTACTCCCGCTGGCTCTCAGCCCGCCCGGGACATGGCCCTGTTCCAGGCGCTGCCAGGCCTGATCCGCATTGACCAAGCGAACCAGAAGCTGGCCAACCCGACAACGTCCAGCTTTCGGTTTAACGAGGTCATGACCCTATTGGCCGACGCTAATACCATTCTCCAGACGGCTCGCAACCAGGTTGGAACTGGTCATCCACTCCAGTTGTATCTCATTCAGTCGCAACTCGCGATTGTCCGCAACTGGCAGTACGCCATCCTCAAGAAGAACCCTTCGGGCCAGCAGCTCATTTGCGAAACCGCGCATGCCCGCCAGCAGTGTATAAAGCTGGCAGCGGAGTTGGCTTGTGCTGCGTTGGCGGTGCCGGGGACGATGGACAGTCATCAACAGCTGCTGGAGTATTGGCAGTTCGTCGCGGGCTGTCCGTACAGCGCCAACAATAACCCTCCTGATCCCGCTGTTCTTTCCAGTCCTCCGAAATCTACCACTCAGGCGGCCTGTGCCCAGTTGAATGTGACAGGAGGATTTCCCGATAACTGCGCAAGCCCAACGCAATAATGAAGACGCGCGCTCTATGAATGCTTTTGAGGGTTAGCAGTGCGTCGGATCTGGGCGCAAATCATTTCTTCTTTCGCCGCTTGCCGCGCGCGGGCCGCTCCTCGACCACGGAAAAATTAATTCGCCTCTGCGTGCGGTCGATACGGTCAACCATGACGCGAATCGGATCGCCCAGCGAGTAGGTTTTGCGGCTGCGCTGGCCAATGATCTGCTTCGTGTTGTCGTGGTACAGGTAATGATCGTCGGTGAGCGAGGCGAGCGGCGCCAGTCCCTCGATGAACATGTCGATCAGCTCGACGAACATGCCGAACTTGGTGACGCTCACGATCAGCCCGTCAAACTCCTCGCCGACGCGGTCTTCCATGAACTTCACTTTCTTCCATTCCATCAGCTCGCGCTCGGCGTCGTCGGCGCGGCGCTCGGACTGGCTCGATTCGGCGGCGATGTCGTGCAGCACGTCCTGGGGAATGGGCCCGCCCAATGGAGCGGGGTGCTCGCTGTCATGCCCGCCTCCCTTCGGCGGAGAAGCTGGCGGGTTCCTTTTCGACCACGGCGATGGCGACTCGCTGTGTGCAACCTGGCCCACCCCAATGGCGACACCGTGCTCTTCGCGCTCGGCCGAATCCCGCAGCACTTGCTTCAAAATGCGGTGCACGATGAGGTCGGGATAGCGCCGGATGGGCGAAGTAAAGTGAGTGTATGATGACGCGGCCAGCGCGAAGTGGCCTTCGTTCTTCTCCGAGTAGCGGGCCTGCTTCAGTGACCGCAGCATCAGGTACGACAAGATGCGCTCTTCCGGTTTGCCGGCAATCTTCTGGGTGAGCTTCTGGTACATGCGCGGCGTGATGTGGATGTCCCCGGGCAGTTCGATGGTTTGCGGATTGCGCCCGCTGCCGTAGAGATCGCGGCGCTCGGCGCGCACTTGCACGCGCTTCACCGGCAACGGGCCCACGCCGAGGGAGTAGCCGAACTTGGCGGCGATGGTCTCGAAATCGTAAACGCGCCTGGGATCGGGCTTCTCGTGAATGCGATAGAGCGACGCGACGCATTTGCCCTCCAGATAGCCGGCAACGCACTCGTTGGCCGAGAGCATGAACTCCTCGATGATGCGATGCGCGATGTTGCGCTCGGAGCGGGTGATGCCCTGCATGAGCCCGTGCTCGTCAAACTCGATCACCGGCTCCGGTAGGTCGAAATCAATGGAGCCGCGGCGCACGCGCTTGCGGTTCAGGACAATGGCCAGCTCACGCATCAGCTCGAAGACATCCACCAGCGTGTGGTAATGCTGCCGCTGGGCATGGTCGCCTTCGAGAATGAGGTTCACGTTGGTATAGGTCATGCGTTCGGCGGAACGGATGACGCCCTCGTGCAGGGTGTAGCCGACGATTTCGCCCTGATGGTCGATCTCCATCACGCAGGACAGCACCAGCCGTTCCACCTGCGGGCGCAAGCTGCATAAATCGGTGGAGAGTTCCATGGGCAGCATGGGAACGGCGCGGTCGGGAAAATAAACCGAGGTCCCACGCAGCCGCGCCTCCAGCTCAATCCCCGAGCCTTCGCGAACGTAATGCGCCACGTCGGCGATATGCACCTGAAGCTCGAAATGGCCGTTCGACATGCGGCGCACCGTCACAGCATCGTCAAAGTCGCGCGCGGTTTCGCCGTCAATAGTGACGATGGGCAGCGTGCGATAGTCGCGCCGATGGCGCAACTCGCTCGACGGGATCATCGGCTCAAACTGCTGTGCCTCCTGCAAAACCTCGACGGGAAAGCGGTGCGGCAGGTGGTGCTTGCGGATAATGATCTCGACATCCACGCCGAAATCGTCCTCGTAGCCGAGAATCTCGACCACGCGGCCCCGCGGGTTCTCGGTCGGCGAAGGCCATTCGGTGATCTCCACATCCACAACCAGGCCTTCGAGGTCGTCCCACTCGCGGCGGCGTGCTTCTTCGCCGAGAACGCGATCACGCGCTACTGACCTTTTGCGCTCCGGCTTCTCCTCGGGAGTCTCCCACCCTCTCGCCAACAGCGGGCGAGAAGGGTGGGGCACCAGCTTGGCTGCCGGCTCGTTGCCACTCGGCCACTCCATCCCGCGCGGGATGATGAGGTCCTGCGTAACCTTCTCGTCCATCGGGGTCACGTAGTTGTGCCGTGAGCCGTAATGAAAGGTGCCGACGACGGTGGGGTTTCCTCGCGTGAGCACGCGAAGGATGCGGCCCTCGGCGCGGCCATCTTCTTTCTTGCGGCCGAGTTCGACCAGCACGTGGTCGCCGTGCATGGCCGAGCCGATCGACTGCGGGCTGATGTAGATGTCACCACTGATGGTGCTGCGCTGCCCGGCATTCGGAATGACGAAGCCGTAGCCGTCGCGGTGCATGGTCAGGCGTCCGGCGATGAGGTTCTGCCGAACGGCGGCGTCTTCAGCGAGTGTGTAGCGGTCGCGCGCCGTCTCGATCAGGCGTCCGCGATGGACCAATGCCTGCAATCTTTCGGCGAGCTGTTGCCGCTCCTCGCCGCGCAGGGACATCTCGCGGACGAGTTGCTTGAATCCCGCCGAGCGGTTCGGCTGGCGTTCGATGTGGCGCAGGATGGCTTGGTCAGTAATCATGTCCTACAGCAACCGCGGACTTTTCCGGAAAAAATCAACCGCGGATTTGCACGGATGAACACGGATCATGAAATTGAGATTCGACGACGGCGTTCCTCCTCAATGATTTTTCTTTCTCAAATCCGTGTTTATCCGCGCAAATCCGTGGTTGACGTCTTCGCTTGCCCGTTTACTATTCGCGCACTCTGCACGAATGAAAATTTCGCCCAGGGGTATTCCCTGAAATGAGAACTCGCTGTATGGTAACAATAATCACATGCAATTCCGGGCGCGCCTCGGTGCGTGCTGAACCAAGAGACAGACAAGCCGTACCAAACCAGCAGGTTCTGAAGAATAGCTGTGGAGTTCGGTTTGGCAAAACCAGTGCCTCTCCAAGCACTATTTCCTTCAGAAAGGATTCTGATTACCGATATGTGGAAACCGACCAATCCCCCATCCTCGACCCCCAACCTCAGCCCCGAACCGCAGCGCAGCTACACGCCGCCCGCTCCCGAGCTGCCGAGCGCGCCGCGTCCGGCCAGCCCGGCCATCAACACCCAGGAGCAGGCTACGCTGGGCAAATCGCTTGTGATTAAAGGCGAAGTCACCGGCTCGGAGTCGCTCTACATTGACGGCCGCGTGGAAGGGTCCATCAACCTGCCCGGCAACCGCGTGACTGTGGGACGCAACGGCGTGGTTTCGGCCAATATTGCGGCGCGCGAGATCGTGGTGCTCGGCAAAGTCCGCGGCAACATGACGGCCAGCGACCGCGTGGACATCCGGGGCGAAGGCTCCCTCACCGGCGACGTGGTCGCACAGCGCATCAGCATCGAAGACGGCGCTTATTTCAAGGGCGGGATTGACATCCGCAAGCCGGGCCAGAAGGCCAATGGTGAATCTAAGGAGACAGGGACCGCTTCCACCAGCGAAACCGGAACCGCTCCGGCAGCCCGGTTATAAGCAGTTCCGGAATGGGTAGCCGTCCAGTTCGGGCCGAACCTGGCAAAAAGTAGCGTGAAAGGCATCTTTTTCTTGACTTTGTGCTCGATTGGAGCGAAAGTCTCACATTGCGGACGGCGGCCAGCCCCGCCGTCCGCAACCTTCCTCAATCAGCAGGTGTACCACAATGTGGGATAGAGTGCTTCAGCTACTGGCCGTTAGTTGCCGGCATGGCCATCTTTCGCAACCATTTCCAGCGGTCTCCTTCAGGCCCCGTGCCTCGAGTCATACAGAGTGGGAGGCCGTCACCGGCGACGCTTCGGGACACTACGTCGTTTGCCTCGATTGCGGCAGGCACTTTACCTACGACTGGTCGCAGATGCGGGTGATGAAGTATCTGTCAGCTTTCAGCCCCATCAGCCTTCAGCCAAGACACGGAGTCATTCGTCTACGACCCAGTAACTAATTTGGGGTGTGAAAAGTGAAAGCTGGCTACGATCCGAGAATGGATACCCTCAACTTGATTCTGAAGGACGGCGCAAAAGTGGTCGAGAGCGACGAGGATAAGCCCGGCGTCATCCTGGATTATGACGAACGAGGAGATCTGGTCTCGATGGAGATACTGGACGCTTCCCGGCGCGTAACCGAGGCGACAAAGATGGAGTTCCAAGTCGCCTGATCGTTATTTGTGTGTGCCGTCTGACCGAAGCGGTTACGGTTCTACTCCCCCCGTCGTTCTCTCCACTACCTGCTCGGGCGCAGTAATGTTGGGTGTGGCCGGAGCCTTCTTTCGGCGCAGCTCGCGAGGCAAATTCGACTTCGTCAGCCACAGCCCTAGCGCCACCGCGGCCAGCCAAGCCACGCTGATCACAGCCAGCGACAGCAGGTCGGCCTCGCGGTCGCCATTGACGACAACCATCCTGCCCACGGCAAAACACACCCCTGCGGCAAACACCGCGTTCCCCAGCACCTTCATCAGTTCGAGCCAGGGAACGCCGCCAAGCAGCACCAACTTCTTGCGGTCGAGCATCCAGGCCAGCGCGACGGTGTGCATCAGGATGCCAATGTCGGAGGCGATCGCAAGCCCGCTAACGCCAAAGCGGTGGAAGAGTGCCGAGTACACCGGCAGTGTCGCCACCACGATGATGGTGCTGGCGATCATCGGGGTGATGGTGTCGCTCGCGGCATAGAAAGCGCGAGCGTAGAGCGCCTGCGCCGACCACAGCGCCAGCGAGAGCGCGAACCAGAAGAAGTAGATGGCGGTCGCCCGCGAATCCTGGAAGGTGAAGTGCCCGCGGCGATACACGAGGTCAATAAGCGGCAGTGCGGCGGGCATCATCCATGCCGTCGAGAGCAACGATGCCGCCGCAATGCGGTACACCGACAGATTGACGGTATCGGCGAACTCCCGCCGCTTGCCTTCGCCGAAAAGCCGCGCAAAGAACGGCATCGAAGCCTGGCCCGCAGCCTGGCCCAGAATTGAAATCGGAACCGCGAACAGGCGCTTCGCATAGTTCAGCCGCGTGATGTCGCCCGCCCCGCCGGAAGCAAAGTAGCGCAGGATCCAGTCATCCGCCGAGACCAGTGACACGCCCAACATCACGGGAACGGAAAGCCGCACCCACTCGCGAAATTCGGAATTACGCCAGTCGAAGTTCAACCGGTAGGACAATCCGTCCTTCGCTGCGCCGATAGCGTTGATGAGGAATGGCCCAAGGATCGCGCCCACCAGAGCACCGTAGGAGAGCGACTCGATCCCGAAGCGGCGCGCGCCGACGACGCCGCCAACAATGATGAAGACGTTGTAAAGAATCGGACTCAACGCGGGATAGAGAAACATCCGCCGCGAGTACAGCACCGCCGAAACGATGCCGCCGGCATAGAAGAAAATCTGTCCCGGCAGCAGGATGCGCGTGAGATGAACGCACAACCGCAACTGCTCCGTCGAGAAGTGCGGGAAGATGAGCCGCTCAATTTGCGGGGTGAATATCTCCAGCACCACTGTGCCGAAACACACCACAGCGGTCATGATGGTGATGGTGGAGTTGAAGGCGTCTTGTGCTTCCTTGTTGCGGCCGCGCGAGGTGTGGCGGGTGTAGATGGCAATGAAGGTGATGGATGCCGTTCCACCCGCGAGAATGTAGTTGAGGAAGTCGGGCAGATTGAAGGCGCCAACGTATGCATCGGTATTGAGCCCGGCGCCGAATGCCCACGCGATATAGGCTTCGCGCAGGTAGCCGATGACGCGTGACAGCATGACCGCAACCATCAGCAGCAGCGTGGCAGACAATTCAGTGTGCTGGTGCGAGGGGCGCAAGTTGCGCAACACCCGCGCGAAAAAACTACGGCCTTCCTCACTTGAGCTGTGTGCGGCCGGAGACGGCATCAGACTGCGATTTTACACGGCGAGAGAGCACATCCGAGATACGGATGGATGTGGCTGTTGGCATTTCGAATTCGGTAATACTTTGCGTGGAGTGCAGTAAGTTCGATATTCTGCGGCTGCTTTTGACTTGGCAATGGGAGGCGCATGGCGGCTGGATTCGGACCGATTCCCGGACTCAAGATAGGGCACGCCCAAGACGAGGCGGCGCTCACCGGCTGCACCGTCCTCTTGTGCGAGCAGGGCGCAGTCGCGGCGTGTGATGTGCGCGGCGGCGCGGCAGGCGAGCGCGAACTGGAGCCGCTTCGTCCCGGCCATATCGTCGAGCGCATCCACGCGCTGGTGTTTGCCGGCGGGAGCGCCTTCGGCCTCGATGCCGCAAGTGGCGTGATGCGCTGGTGCGAGGAGCGCGGCATCGGCTTCGACACCGGAGTGGTGAAGGTGCCGATTGTCCCTGCGGTGATTCTGTTTGATCTGCGGATTGGTGACCCGCAACGCCGCCCCGACGCAGCAATGGGCTATGCGGCTGCCGAGGCTGCGGATGGAGCATACATTGATGCTCCGGTGCCTGAAGGCAATGCCGGCGCCGGCACTGGCGCGACTGTGGGAAAGCTGTTCGGCACGGAGTGCGCGATGAAGGCAGGCATCGGCTGCTGGACGGAAGAAGTGGCGGCCAGCGATGGCTCCGGCCAATGGGCCCGGATTTCGGCGCTGGCTGCGGTTAACGCGTTTGGCGATGTTCGCAATCCCGATACAGGCCGCATCATCGCCGGCGCGCGGGCGTCCAAAGATTCGCGAGAGTTTGCCGACACCGGGGCTGCGATGCGCAGTGGAACGGCGCGCAAGGGATTCGGAGATTCGAACACCGTGCTGGTGGCAGTTGCCACCAATGCATCGCTCTCGAAGCAGGAGGCGCAACGGCTGGCTACCATGGCAGCCAGCGGCGTGGCGCGTGCCGTTTCGCCTGTGCACACGCGCTTCGACGGCGATGTCGTCTTCGCGCTATCGCTTGGCGAGGTGCAGGCGGATGTGAATGCCCTCGGAGCGGCCGCCGCCGATGCCGTTGCGCGGGCCATTGTACGGGGCGTCACCCAGTCGCACGGCGCCGGCGGCGTGCCGGGACTGCGGGATTGGGAGTAGTTAAAGAGGGCCCAGCCCAGGATTAATTTTCCGCCTCGACCACCGGGCGCTCCTCCATAGGAGCGCTGACGGGCACGATGGTGAGCATGTCGGTCTGGACCTTGTCCCACTGCTGAATGAGCAGGCCCTTGGCTTCGAACAGGTCGCGAATCAAGCGCGGCTCCCAGCCGACAACTTCCTCCAGGATGGGAATGAGAATCGCCAGCGCGCTATCGCTGATGACTGAACGCTTGGCGATCGGCGCAAGATATTTGTTCTCGGAGACGGCGATGGTGAAGCCGTCGCGCCGGTTCACATGCAGCATGACGTGAATGTCAGAGCTGCCGTCGCCGACGTACACAATGCGGTCGGGGCCGGTCTTCAGTTCGTCCAGCAACCGGTCGATGACAGCCACCTTGCCATAGCCGGCGGTCACCTGGAGAATTCTCTCGATTTCTCCCTTCGAGTTGTATTCGAATTCCGTGCCGTAAATGTGATCGGCAGGAATGATGCCCTCGAGCGCCGAGCGGATTACTTCCACCGGCCCGGCGGAGATGACGTAGAAATCAAAGTGGTAGCCCGCAACTTCCTCTGACAGGAAGCTGTAAAGCGAATCGATGTTCGGCTTCAGCCGGACGCGCTTGCCCGCCTCATAAAGATGCTCAGGACGCACCTTCGAGCGGAACTCAGGATCGTGCAGCAGCAAATAGGCGAGTTCGCCTCCCTGCTGGACGAGGTTCAGCTTCGCCATGCCCTTGGCCTTTCGCTCGAACTCCGTCTCCGGGATTCCGAGCAGGTCGGCGAGAACATGGCCCGAGTCATTGAAGCTCAGGGTCTGATCAAAATCGCTTGCAAATATGTATCGCTTCTTAAGATGTGCTCTTTCTAACATGATATCGGTCTCGAGTTGATGGTTATGCTGGTGCATACGCTCGCACAGCCCTCTTTATGATGGTATTTATGGTGTATTGATTAGATTGTCAGCGTGGCTGAAAGATGATGAATTTGCCATAGATTCTTTCGATATGCGCTATCACGCGTGTTTATCGTAAGATAGCGAACCACTGGAACATGCAATCAGAAGGTATTTCATGAAATCAATTCTCCTCGCTTTGATCATCGTTGCTTCTGCGGCTTGGGCGCAGACGGCTGCAACCAACAGTTCTTCAATCACCGCTGAGGTGAATTCTGTCTATCCCCAGGTGCAGACGCTCTATGTGGACCTCCACCAGCATCCGGAGCTGTCGCTGCACGAGGTCAACACCGCATCCAAACTGGCTACGCGGCTGCGCGAGCTAGGGTATGAAGTGACGGAGAAGGTCGGTGGGACTGGTGTGGTCGGCATTCTTCACAACGGCACCGGACCGACGGTCATGCTGCGCACGGAATTGGATGCTCTTCCCGTCGAAGAGAAGACTGGACTGCCTTACGCGAGCACGGTGCACACCAAAGACGACGCCGGGCACGATGTGACGGTGATGCATGCCTGTGGCCACGACGTCCATATGGCGGCATGGGTGGGCACGGCAACCATCATGGCGCAGACGAAAAAAGATTGGCACGGCACGCTGATTCTCATCGCACAGCCGGCAGAAGAGCGCGCGATGGGCGCCAAGAGTATGGTCACCGACGGCCTCTTCACTCGCTTCCCCAAACCCGATATCGGCGTCGCGCTGCACACAACGAACACGCTGCCGGCCGGCAAGGTCGGATTCACTCCGGAATATGCCGCCTCGAATGCCGATACCGTCAACATCACCATCTACGGCAAAGGCGGTCATGGGGCCAATCCCGATACCACGGTTGACCCGATCGTGATTGCCGCCCGCGTGATCCTGGGCTTGCAGACCATCGTGTCTCGCGAAATCAAGCCGGGCGCGCCAGCCGTCATCACCGTCGGCTACATCCAGGGCGGCACCAAGCACAACATCATTCCCGACGAGGTTCACCTCGGGCTTACCGTTCGTTCCTATACGCCGGAAGTGCGAAAGCATCTCCTCGCCGCGATCGAGCGCGTCGCCAAAGCCGAAGCGGAGGCCGCCGACGCTCCAATGCCGCCACTGGTGCAGTTGGTGGAATCCACTGACGCGCTGTACAACGATCCCAAGCTCGCCGAACGCATGACCGAGGTGCTGATTCAGGCGTTCGGAACCGACAATGTCGTAAGAGAGCCGCCGATTATGGCTTCCGAGGATTATTCCTATTTCGTGGAGGCGGGGGTGCCGTCGTTCTATTTTTGGCTCGGCGTCGCCAATCCCGCCAAGTTCAAGGAAGCCAAGGCCAGCGGCGTCCAACTTCCTTCGAACCACTCGCCGTTCTTCGCCCCCGACATGGAGCCCAGCCTGAAGACCGCGATCGAGGCTGAAGTTGTGGTGTTGCGAAATCTACTTGGCAAGAGCGGCAGCTCCACCGCGGGCGTGCAATAGCGATCCATCACGGCAAGAGGACTGGATTTCCGGCACCACCTGTAATAGGATACCCCCCTACCCTATATGCACGACAAGATTCCAGAGAACTCGCGCGAAAAACAGAAGCTGCTTTTCCGGGTGAAGCGCCTGCGGGGACAGTTCGCCGCCGTGGAGCGTGCCCTAACGGCGGGCGATGAGTGTGCCGACATCCTGATGCTGCTGGCCGCCATTCGCGGCGGGGTCAACGGTCTCATGGCCGAGGTCCTCGAAGACCACATACGCCTGCACATGATGAATCCGGACCAGAAGATGGATTCGCCCGAGGAGTTGGGCGAAGACTTGATTGGCCTCGTCCGCGCTTACTTGAAATGACCCGGCAGGCCCGAATGCAGCCCTTCATCTTCACATACCCTACCCCGGTATGATATAAAATGCTGGGCGGGCAGGAGTGCCCTACGCGCAGCCGAGCGGCCGCGGTTCCCCCGAGTTTGTAACCTCCGCGTAATGCGGAAGTGTGAGACTTCAGGATTGCTGGCTGCGCGATCCTATGTTCTCCTTGACCAACCTGCGCATAAGACATCCCCGTATCCATCAGCCGGGACTTCCATGGGCAAGCAAATGCTGATCGAACAACTTGTCCTCAGGCAACTAAAGAGAAGCAAAAGCGCCCTGAGGGCTATGCTTTGCCCCAGGCTGTGGGCCGTCCTAGCCTTCGGGATCACGGTGACGATAATCGCTCCCTGCGCTCATGCGCAAGACCCCGGCAGCACGGCGTCGGAAAGCGCCGATCCCCAAGTGGGGGATGAAACCGTGCAAACCATGTTCCCTCATTTCAAGGAGGGCCGCTTCTGGATCTCAGGCCAGGCTAACTTCATCCTCCAGACCAATCCGCCGTTCTATGCCAAATACTCAGGCGTCAATAGTTTCCAACCCTACTACGAGAAGGCCACGTCCCGTGTGCTGACGCTGTACACCGGGTTCGAGTTCACAAAATCAATCGAGGTCCTGGTCGACATCGAGGAAGCCGGGGGTGCGGGGTTGAGCGCGGCGCTCGGTCTGGCCGGTTTCACGAATCTGGATGTGGTGAGGAACCCGTCGTTAAGCAAAGCGCCATACTTTGCGCGGTTGATGTATCACCAGGTATTTGCGCTGAGCCACGACAAGATTGAGAACGCCCGCGGACCGCTCTCGACCTTTGCGGAGTTGCCTGCCCGCCGGCTTGAACTCCGTTTTGGCAAGTTCGGCATGGCTGACTTCTTTGACGTGAACTCCGTCGGCAGCGACAGCCACTTGCAATTCATGAATTGGACTATCGACCAGAACGGGGGATACGACTACGCGGCTGACACTCGCGGTTACACCTACGGGCTTATCCTCGAATATCAGAGCCCGAAGTGGGGATTGCGCTTTGCTGAGGCGCTGTTGCCCACGGTCGCGAACGGACCAGATTTGGTTTGGAACCTGCGCAATGCTAACGCCGAAAACGTCGAATTCGAACTACACCGCGCATTCCTGCCTAAGAAGGATGGAATTATCCGTCTGCTGTCGTATGTCAATAATGCCAACATGGGCATCTATCAGGTCGCAAACGAACAGTACCTGGAGGGAAAGGTTCCCACGCCGGAAATCACCAACCATCCCCTGCAAGTCACGACGAAGTACGGATTCGGCATCAACTTCGAACAGACTTTGACCAGGAACATCGTCGTGTACGGACGTTTTGGATGGAACAATGGCAAGACTGAATCCTGGGCCTACACCGAAGATGACCAGACCTTTCAGCTTGGCGCCGGCTTTGCGGGCCGCATGTGGAAACGAAAGTACGATCGCGCCGGAATCGCCTTCGTTTCCAATGGCATCTCCAAAGAACACGCCCAATACCTTTCCTACGGAGGACTTGGGTTCATCCTTGGTGATGGAGGACTGACCTACGGGCGCGAGAATATTCTCGAGAGCTATTACACTGCCCACGCGTGGCGCGGAATCTACCTCGGGCCAGACTTACAGTACATAGTCAATCCTGGGTATAACCAGGTTCGCGGTCCAGTCACCGTTGCGTCGTTCCGCTTGCATGTGGAGTTCTGAGAACAGTTGTCAGTTGCCGGAGCTGGTTGCCAGTCGTCAGTAGGCTGCAGCGACGACAGGGTAGACAGCCGTCAACTGACAACTCGCAACTGACTACTGACAACTACTTCACTGGTAAACTGAGTATGCGATGATCCTCCCGTTCGTCCGCGATCTCTTTGCGGACGTGGAAAAATCTGCCGCCTTTGCGCGTGCTGTTACCCAGGTCAAGGGCGGCGCGGGGCGGATTCGTGTGTCCGGACTCGCTCCCACCGGCAAAGCTCTGTTCTATTCCCTGCTGCATCGCGCCACCGCGCGGCCGCTGATCGTCACCGTCTCCGACAACCGCGCGCTGGATGAAATACTGCCGGTTGTGCGTTCGCTAGGCGAGCTGACCGGTGCTGTGTCGCCAAGCGAGGTCGTTGGCCTGCCTGCTTACGACGTGCTGCCGTTCGAGAATCTTTCACCGCATCCCGAGCTCCAGGAGGCCCGCGCCACTGCGCTCTGGAAGATTGCGACCGGGGCGGCCAGCGTAGTCATCACGCCGATCGCCGCGACGACTATGCGTTTGCGTGACGCCGGATTTTATTCCGACTTGGCGAAGATCGTCCGGCGCGGCGAAATGATCGATCCCGAGCGGCTGATCGAGCACCTGCGAATCGTGGGTTACAACCAGGTGGATGTAGTCGAGATGCCGGGCGAGTTTGCTCATCGCGGCGGCCTGCTCGACGTCTATCCGCCGGAGGTGGAACGGCCGGTCCGTATCGAGCTGTTCGGCGATGAAGTCGAGTCCCTTCGCAAGTTCGATCCCAGCACGCAGCGCTCGGCGGCAGTAACGGAAGAGGTCGTGCTGCTTCCGCTGACCGAGACGCCGGTGGAAGAGGAGACGCTCGCTGCCATCAACGCGCGGCTTACCGGCGCGCGGCTGGCAGGCGACGAGGAAGCCATCGAGGAGACGGTACGCGCGACCGGAGTTTCCGTCTTTCCGGGATGGGAGTTGTACGCGCCCATAGCCGGCGCGAAGGAGACCTTTTTCGATTTGTTGCCCGGGGCGGCCGTTGTTGTCGAAGAGCCGGAGGCTTTGAACGAGGCGCACGACATTTGGTGGACCAGAGTCACGGAGGCGCACGAACGCAGCCTCATCGGCAATCTGGTTCGTCCCGAAGATCTGTACCTCACTCCGGAGCAGTGGCGCGCGCGCTTGTTGCGGGCGACAACCATCGCGGTGGAGCAACTGGGGATCGAAGGCGGCGACGAGGGTGAGCACCTCACATTACAGACCCAGCCCACGACGCGCTTCCACGGCTCCGTCGCGGCGATGACGGAGGAAGTCAGCCGCCTCGCACGCGAAGGCAAGCGCGTCATCTTCGCGGTGTCGAGCACCGGCGAAGTTGAGCGGCTGGCCGACGTCTTCAACGAATACAACCTGTCGTTTCGCATTGGCAGCCGCACGCCCAAGCCGGGCAGTGAAGTGTACGTGGAGGAGTCAACCTACTTCGAAGAGGACGTTGCGGCGACGACCATCGTTAAAGCCTACGTGCCTGAAGGAGTTGTGCTGCCCGAGGCGAACCTCGTGCTTTTCGGAGCGCGCGATCTCTTCGATGAGCCGGAAGTTTCGCTGGCCCATCCACAGCGCCAGAAGTCGAAGGTATCTGCGTTTCTGTCCGACTTTCGCGATCTCGCTGTCGGTGATTATGTGGTCCACGTCGAGCACGGCATCGGTCAGTACCAGGGACTGAAGGAAATTCCTCAGGAAGACGGCGGCACCGTCGAGTTCATGGTGCTGGAGTACGCCGAAGGCGCGCGGCTCTACGTTCCGCTCACGCGGCTGGACCTCGTCCAGAAGTACCGCTCGTCGGAAGGTGTGAAGCCGGTGCTGAACCGGCTGGGCACGCAGCAGTGGCAGAAGACCAAGGCGCGCGTGAAGAAGGCCATGAAAGACATGGCCGAGGAACTGCTCAAGCTCTACGCCGTGCGCAAGACTGCCGAGGGCCACGCGTTCGCTTCCGATACCGAATGGCAACGCGAGTTCGAAGACACCTTCGAATTCAGCGAAACCGATGACCAGATGAACGCCATCCTTGACGTGAAGCGCGACATGGAGTCGGCCACTCCGATGGACCGCCTGCTCTGCGGTGATGTCGGCTACGGCAAGACGGAAGTCGGCATGCGCGCCGCGTTCAAGGCCGTCAACGACAATCGCCAGGTCGCGGTGCTCGCGCCGACAACGGTGCTCGCCTTTCAGCACTACAACACTTTCCGGCAGCGCTTCGCGGCGTTTCCCATCAAGATCGAGATGCTCAGCCGATTCCGCAACCCCAGGCAACAGAAGGAAACGATCGCGAAGCTTGAGTCGGGCGAGGTGGACATCGTTATCGGCACCCATCGCGTGCTCTCGAAGGACGTGAGGTTTAGCGATCTCGGGCTGGTGGTGGTGGACGAAGAGCAGCGCTTCGGCGTGCGCCACAAGGAGCGCCTGAAGCAGCTCCGCAAAGAGGTGGACGTGCTCACCATGTCGGCAACGCCCATTCCGCGTACCCTGCACATGTCGCTGCTCGGGCTGCGCGACATGAGCGTCATCGAGACGCCGCCGAAGGACCGTATGGCAATCCAGACCGTCGTCGCCGCGTGGGACGAGAAGCTCCTGCGTTCGGCCATCGAGAAAGAACTGGAGCGCGGCGGGCAGGTGTACTTCGTGCACAACCGCGTCGAGAGCATCTACGAAATCGCCGACAAGATCCGTGAGATGTCGCCCAAGGCGCGCATCCTGGTCGGCCACGGCCAAATGCCGGAGAGCGAACTCGAGCGCATCATGCTCGCCTTCATGCGGCACGAGGCCGACATCCTGGTCTCGACCACCATCATCGAGAACGGGCTCGACATTCCGCTATGCAACACCATCATCATCAATCGCGCCGACCGGCATGGGTTGTCCGAACTCTACCAGTTGCGCGGACGCGTCGGCCGCTCCGATCGCCGGGCTTATGCTTACTTGCTGATTCCGTCCGACCGCGATTTGAGTGACCTTGCACGGCGCAGGCTGGCAGCGCTGAAGGAGTTCAGCGATCTGGGTGCGGGATTCAAGATTGCAGCGCTCGATCTGGAACTGCGCGGAGCAGGCAACCTCTTGGGAGGCCAGCAAAGTGGACACATCGAAGCCGTCGGCTTCGAGCTCTACACCACCATGCTGGAGCGCACGGTGCGCGAACTGAAGGGCGAAGTGCGCGAGGAAGCGCCAGAGACGCAATTGAATCTGGGGCTGAACATCCGCATTCCTGCCGATTACATCGCGGAGGAGAACCAGCGGCTGCGCATGTACAAGCGCGTGGCAGGCATCGAGTCGGAGTCGCAACTTGGCGACGTCGCCGGAGAGTTGGGCGATCGCTATGGTGCGCCTCCTCCGGCGGTACATAACCTGCTGGAATACGCTGCGTTGAAGCTGCTGTCGCAGCGCATTGGTGTGGCCCAGATCGAACGCCGCCGCGAAGCCGTGAGCATTCGCTTCACTGAGAAGGCCGCGGTCGATCCGGAACGGCTGGCACGCTTCGTCGCTGCGGAACCCGGCAGCCAGTTCACGCCCGCCGGCGTGCTGAAGTTCTCGCTGAAAGAGAAGCAGCCTGAGCAGGTGTTGGTGCGGCTGAAATCATTGCTCGAGCAGTTGGCAGGCGAGCCGCAGGCGGTGGCGTGATAGTTTGTCTGGGCGGCAGAGCGGGGCTCTCAGCCACGCGTCAAGCATCTGAAAATGTGGAGGCCTTTGGGCCCTGAGTTACTTGCACGAGGATTCATGAGACGAAACGTTTGCAAGGCAGTTTTTCCCGCGGCCGGTCTGGGCACGCGTTTTCTGCCGGCCACCAAGGCGCAGCCCAAGGAAATGATGCCGTTGGTGGACAAGCCCATCATTCAATACGGCGTGGAAGAGGCGCTGGCGTCGGGTTGCGACCAGATCATCATCGTGACCGGCCGTGGCAAGAGCGCCATCGAAGACCACTTCGACGTCAGCTACGAACTGGAGAAGATGCTGGAGGACCGCGGCAAGACTGATTTGCTGGCCACCGTCCGCCAGATCTCGGACATGATCCACATCGCCTACGTCCGGCAGAAGGAGGCCATGGGACTCGGCCACGCGGTGTTGATGACGCGCGAACTCGTTGGCAGCGATGAACCTTTCGCGGTCATTCTTGCCGACGACATCATCGACGCGCGGGTCCCCTGCCTCAAGCAGATGATCGAGGTTTACAACGAGACGGGATGCTCGGTGCTGGCCGCGCAGGTAGTGGAGGGCAAGGCGATCTCGTCCTACGGCGTGCTCGATGCCAAGCCGGTTCCGGGAAGGTGGAATGGGCGCTTGTTCGAGGTGCAGAACATGGTGGAGAAGCCCAAGCCGGAGGACGCACCATCGAACCTGGCGATCATCGGGCGCTACATACTGACGCCGGCAATCTTCGAGATGCTCGCCTCCACTGAACTGGGGGCGGGCGGCGAATTGCAACTCACCGATGGCCTGAAACAGCTCCTCAAGAAGGAGAAAATCTACGGCTACATTTTCGAAGGCAAGCGCTACGATACCGGCAACAAGCTCGGTTTCCTGGAGGCCACCGTCGAGTTCGCCCTGAAGCGCGATGACCTGGGCGCCGACTTCCGGGAGTATCTGAAGACACTGGAGCTGTAGTCCAGGAAACGAGGACGAGGTTGATGTGTCTTCGGAGGGCCGGGAAAAGCAGTAGCCAGTTGTCAGTTGCCAGAACGGAAAGGTGCTAAGCCTCCTTGCTGGTTTGTTAACATGCCGTCTTGCTGGCATGAAAACGGGGTCTTTTTCATCAGTTTATGGCCGCTAAGTCATTAGGAATCTATATTTTACGTATAAGTCCCGCAGAGTCTATATTTTGCGAGTAATTCATAGCGTAAGCCGTTGATTCTACGTAAAGCCGACGAGGGAGGGGTTCTCCGGTTTTCAGTAGTCAGTTGTCAGTAGCTAGCAAACAAAAGCAACAGTCTTGAGGGCTGAATGCTGACGGCTCAGCGCTGAGTGCGAACCGCAAGATCCCTCCGCTCGGACGGCTTCGCCGTCCCGAGCTAGCGCTCGGGACTACCGAGTCCTCGGTCGGGATGACAATCAAAGGCAGTTTGTTTTGCACAAAAATAGGCAGGGGCGAAGCGATTATCGCCCCTGCCAATACACTTCTTCCCAGCGGCCAGCGGAAGGTACTTAGCCGTCCCAGCGTTTACTATTTTCTGGGGACGACCAGTTCGTCTTCTTCATCGGCCTCGACGTGTTCTTCGATGTGTTCCAGCGTCATACGGCGGTCGCCGTTAAACAACTCTTCCACTTCGAGGGTTTCGTAAGCGTGTTCGCCGTGCAGCGACTCGTCGAGGCCGATCTCCTCGCTCATCTCGGTCACTTTCACCGGCGTGAACAGGTTGATGATTCGCAGCATGGCGTAGGTGAAGCCGAACGCCCATATCGACGAGAAAACCACTGCAACTAGTTGCTTCATGAAGAAGCTGGGATTCCCGTACAGCAGACCGTTGGTCCCGGCGGGATTGAACGCCCTGTTGGCGAACAGGCCAAGCATCACGATGCCGAGAAAGCCGCCGACTCCGTGAACGCCCCACACATCCAGAGCATCGTCCCAGTGCAGTTTGTTCTTCATCTCGACCGCGAAGTAGCAAACCACTCCGGAGACCACGCCGATGATGACGGCGGTGGTTGGCGAAACATATCCCGCCGCAGGAGTGACAGTTGCGAGTCCGGCAACCGCGCCGGTGAGCAGGCCGAGGAACTTGGGCTTGCGCTCACGTATCCACGCCACCACCAGCCAGGCAACGGCCGCGAACGACGCGGCGATATCCGTGTTCAGGAACGCCGTCCCCGTCACCGAATCCACGCGCATCTCGCTGCCGGCGTTAAAGCCATACCACCCGAACCACAACAGCCCGGTGCCAAGGGCCACCAATGGAATGCTGTGCGGACCGCGATCCAGCACCCGGCGACGGCCGACATAAAGAATGGATGCCAGCGCAGCCATCCCGGCGATGTTATGGACCACAATGCCGCCGGCGAAGTCTTCTACGCCCCAGCGTTGCAGGATGCCCCCGCCCCACACCATGTGCACGAAGGGGAAATAAACGAAGGTGAGCCACGCCGTCAGGAATAGACAGTAGGCCTTGAAGGTCACGCGGTTGGTGAACGCACCCGAGATGAGCGCCGGAGTAATGATGGCGAACATCATCTGATAGGCAATGAAGACCATTGCCGGAATGGTGTCGTTCGGAGCGGAAGGTGTGGAAAGATTGATGCCACGCAGGCAGACGTTGTGCAGGTTGCCGATGATGCCGTGCCAGTCTCCGCTGAAACAAAGGGAATAGCCATACAAGTACCAGATGACGGTCGTCCAGCCCATGGAAACGAAACTCTGGATCATTATGGCGAGGACGTTCTTGCGCCCGACCAGGCCGCCGTAAAAGAACGCCAGGCCGGGCGTCATGAGCATGACCAGGCTGGTGCAAAGGATCATGAAGCCGGTGTTACCGGTGTCGAGGTGAAGCATGAAAACCTCCAGAAAAAAGTTTGCGGCAAAGAGTTGGCTCGCCGCTCCGAGAAGAGCCACGCTCAATGAACGCTCTATCAGAATTGCTGGGTATTGATAGGACGTGAGGACGCTGATCTACACAGCGTTGCGTAGGCAAATCCCGCTTCCCGTTCGAGACGAGAACGAATCCAAATGAGCTCGCGCGTAAAGGCGCTGGGAGCGTACTTTGCCTCGCAGCGGTGTCCATCAAGGAGACGTCAAGCCGCCGCGATAATAGGCTGCGCTTTTCTGGTGTCGGAATCTGTGCCAGCCGTCACGCGGCCCTGTGACAAAGGACAACCGCATTCATCCGTAGTAACGGAAGTCATTCCAGAACTCAGGCCAGGGGTCGCGCAGGTTGCGGCAGACGAAGATGTCGGGGTGGTCCTTGGTTTCTTCGTTCAGCACGTTGTAGTCGTTTTTCGTGTGGCCCGCGAGTTCACACGACTTGAAGAGCTCGTTCACATAATGGGCTGACAAACCGATGACGATGAGAGTTTGCGGCGGCGGATCGCCATAGCCGCGCGCCCAAAAGGAATTGATTCCGCTTATCGCCTTGGGCAGTCCGTAGGCGGCCCCGAACATGTCGATCGCTCCGGCTTCTCCGTAGTTGGCGCCAAGTATCGCTACTTTGCTTCGCTCGTCAGGAGGGAGCGAGTCACGAATTCTGGCGACCTCGGCCACCAGTTCCGGCCAGCCAATCTCCTCACGAAAATCATCGCTGACCGCAACGTCGATTTTCCACCAGCGAGAGTTGACCGGTGCCATCGGGAGCAGTATTCCGGCGATCAACACGCCACCGATAGCCAGTGCCGCAAACGTAGCCGCTCGCAATGCGCGGGCTCGTCCGGCAGACATTGAGGCAAGCCAGCGCTCTTCCACTACCGCTCCCGCCGCCAGCAGCATGGGATAGGCGGGAGCCATGTAATAGCCACGGCCTTTGGCGATAAGAAACAGCATGAAGGGCACGACCGCCATCCAGCCGATCATGCGAAACGGCTTTCCTTCCGGCTTGCGGAAGTAGAACCAAAGCCCGGCCCCCCACAGTGGAATGGTGAACAGGTTGGCAGGCACCCAGAGCTGGTCCGGAAGGAAGTTCTTGGTGCGCCCCCAGCGAATGTCGCGCTTGTGAATGTGCTGCAGAAAATCGAGCGAGACGAAGTGGTGCTGGACTTGCCAGATCAGGTTAGGCAGGAAGACGAGCAACGAAAGAGCAACGCCGGCCCACAGCCAGGGGCTCTTCAAATAGCGGCGGGCGCTGGTGAGAACCACGCCAACGGCAATGCCTGCGACGAGGAAGATCATCGTGTACTTCGTCATCATGCCCATGCCGATGGCGGCACCGACGGCCAACCACCAGCGCGAGTTTTCCGTCCTGAGCAGGCGAATCAAGAAATACGCCGTCAGCATCCACCACAGATAGTCGAAGGCGACGTATTGCAGTACCGCTCCCGAGAACATTGAGACCGGCGCGATCGCGACGGCCAGAGCTGCCACGATCTGAGCCAGCCACTTGCCGCCCAGCTCGCGCGCTATCAAGCCTGACAACACGACGACTATGGCTTGTGCGATCGCGGGGAAGAATCGCACGCCCCGCACTGAGGTTCCGAACAGTTCAAGAGCGACCCGGCCCAGAAACGGCGTCACCGGCGGATAGGCCACGTATCCCCAGGCGAGGTATCGCGCGTCGTCGAGGGTGGCAAGCTCGTCACGATGAAATCCGTATGCGCCGTTGGTGAGCGTGTGCAGGATAACCAGACACAGCGCAAACGCGACAAGGATGCCGGTATCACTGCGGGTAGCAGGTCGATAGATTGCTGATGAGCACATCTGTGAACTCCACTGGCTGGATGCGAATATATTCTACGGGCCGGGGCTGAAGCCCTTTCTCGATGCCGCGACTTTTCGCGGGCCTCCCACTCCATTACACGCAAAGTCGGCGCGTAATGGGAACCCCGGTTGAAGGGCCGCGCTTCCACCGAAAGGCGTGGACAAGCATCATGAAACAAGTTCTAGCGACACTCGGTCTATGAGACACAACGCGCTCACTTGTCGCTAAGTCCGCTGCTCTCGTATAGTGTTGTCATTAATTTCTTTGTGGGGTAAATCATGGAATTGCAAGCTTTCCTGGCGGCACTCGAAGAGCGCATCGCCCGCTACGATCTGTTGTGCCATCCGTATTACAAGGCGTGGACGGCCGGCGAACTCACGCGCGAAGATCTACGCGAATATGCCAGCGACTACTACCAGCATGTCGCGGCGTTTCCGGCGTACCTGAGCGCGCTGCATTCGCGCCTCGACGACGGCGATCTTCGGCGCGCCGTGCTGCGCAACCTGTGCGATGAGGAGGTCAATGGACGCTCGCACAGCGAGTTGTGGCTCGATTTCGCCGAAGGCATGGGCGCCGATCGCGACCAGGTGCGCCAGCGCCAGCCGCTGCCCGAGGTGCGCGAGCTGATCGCCGAGTTTCGCCGGGTTGCTCATGAGGGCTCGACCGCCGAAGCGCTGGCGGCGTTCTACGCTTATGAGTCGCAGGTTCCGCGCGTGGCCAAGGCCAAGGCGGACGGTCTCGCCCAACGCTACGGCGCCGATGCGAAGACGTGCGGCTATTTCACACTGCATCAACTTGCCGACGTGGAGCACTCGCAGGTGTGGCGCGATCTGCTGGCGTCGAAAGTTGCGGCGCATCCCGAAGCGGCCGAGACCGCGTTGGTTGCCGCTGAGGCTGCGGCCCAGGCGCTGTGGCATGTGCTGGATGGGATGGAAGAGCGGCGCATGGCCGCGGTGAGTTAGCAGCAAGAATCTTGCACCGCGGATTACGCGGAAGGCGCGGATCGTCTTTTGACTTGAAGCTCTGATCCGCGAAATCCCTGCGATTCGCGGTCGTTTTGTGTTCCGCTGCGTTTTTCATTCTGCGGATGACAGATCGCGCGCTCCCGCATTACTCTCGATTCATGGCCAAACCAGTTCCCATCGGCACGCGCGCCGCAGTGGAAAGGCGCGTCGAGTTCGAGAACACCCTGACGGCGTGGCGAGAGGAGCTCCCTGCGGTGCTGTCCACGCCCAACATGATTGGGTGGATGGAGGCTGCCGGCTTCGAGGTGCTGTTGCCGTTCTGCGAAAGCGACGAGGTCAGCGTCGGCACGGCGATCAACATCATTCATCGCGCGGCAACGGGCATTGGCGCGACCGTAAGGTGCGAAGCGGTGCTGGAAGAGTTCGATGGACGCTTCTATACGTTTCGCGTGACCGCAAGCGACAGCGCCGAAGTGCTGGGTCACGGTACCATCAAGCGCGCCATCGTCAGCAAGGGCAAGTTTGAAGCGAAGCAGCGGCAGAAGCTGGCGGAGAAGCATGTGAGTCACTCAAAGTCTTAGCCGCTGATTTGCACGGACCTCAAAGAAGCGGCGCGGCCAATACGGCCAGAACTCGCGAGGCTTTGTTATACCCTGAAGAGGTCGCAGGCAGCTGAGCTTCTTACGCGGAGGAAGGCGTGCTGATTCGGCCCTTGCCGTTGCTGAACTTCTTCGTTGCAGTCGTGATGTTCTCCATCGGGCTGCGTGTCAGCGGCGGAGAGCTGCTCGATATCGTCCGCAACCGCGCTCTGTTTACGCGCACGCTTCTCGTAAACTGCGTCGTCATACCGGCCATAGGCTTCCTGCTGGTCCTTATCTTCCCCTTAACGCCTGACGCGAGGGTCGGCATCCTGCTGCTGGCTGCGATCCCGGGGACGCCGATCGCCTTGCAATTTACGCGAAGGGCCAAAACGCGGTTGGCTTTCGCTGCTGCCATGACCTTTGTGCTCTCGCTGGTGAGCATCGCCATGACTCCACTGGCCATCAAGGTGATGCCGCAGACGGCGCAACGCAATCAGCAGCCCATGTTGCTTCTGGTCGCGAGCATCGCGTTGTACATCGCCCTGCCACTGTGCGCCGGGTTGTGGGCGTCGCGACACGCGCCGAAAATTGCCCCCAGGCTGGTATTGCCGCTGGGCATTCTGGCCTCGGTTGTCTTCGTTTTTCTCATGTGGGAAACGCGCCTGGTGCGCCGTGAAGCCTTTAATGCAATCCGCGGCGGAGGGACGATTCTGGCGATGCTCATCTTGCTGCTGCTGTCCATGGTGATCGGCTGGCTGATTGGCGGTCCGGACAGCGAGTCACGCCGGGTGTTGGCGACCTCCACCGGTATGCGCAGCGTGATCGTCGTGTTGTATGTGGCGCGGTATTGCTTTCCCGGCACCGACGTTTACATGGTCCCGATTGTCTATCTGTCGCTGATGGTTCCCACGAACCTGCTTTTCTATCTGGCCTTCACCGCATGGCACAAATGGCGGCCGGGGGTGTAACGCGAGGAAATTGATTTTTTGCCGATTCTCGTTCCGAATGTCAGGCTTATGAACTTTCTCTGCTAACGGGGGCCTGCGACTGGCCAATGAAGCGCTGACTCGCTCAGGATGACAGCGTAAGAAAGGTGGGTCGATTGCTGTAAATCTGTGATGATCCGCGGTTAGCTTGCTGTCCTGTTTACAATCGTCTGCGATGTCCTTTCGCTTTCGGATAGAGGCCCGTGATGGCGCAGCGCGCGCCGGACGATTCTTCACACCACATGGCGAGGTGCAGACGCCCGTCTTCATGCCCGTCGGCACGCTGGCAACCGTGAAGGGTGTACCGCAAGACACGCTAGAAGAGCTTGGCGTCGAGATCCTACTGAACAACACCTATCACCTTTATCTCCGCCCCGGCGTCGAGATGGTCCGCCAGCTTGGCGGCGTGCAGAAGTTCATGGCGTGGGATCATCCGATCCTCACCGACTCGGGCGGCTTCCAGGTGTTCAGCCTCAGCGATCTGCGCAAGGTGACCGAGGAAGGCGTGGCGTTTCGTTCGCACCTCGACGGCTCGTCGCATTTTTTCAGCCCGGAGAGCGCCATCGCGGCTGAGATCGGTCTGGGAGCGGACATCATTATGGCGTTCGACGAGTGCACCGAACATCCGGCGGAGTATGCGCGAACGCGCGATTCGATGGAGCTGACGCTGCGCTGGGCGCGCCGCAACAAGGATTACTTCGAAGCTCACAAGCAGGACGTGCCGTGGTTCGCCGAGCGCGGCGAGCAGACGCAGGCACTGTTTGGCATCGTGCAGGGCGGGATGTTCGCTGACCTGCGGCGCGAATCAGCGCAGCGAACAGTCGAGATCGGCCTCCCTGGGTACGCGATCGGCGGCCTGAGCGTAGGCGAGCCACGCTCGATGACCTGTGAGATGGTGGACGCCGCGATCCGTTTCCTGCCGGAGGACAAACCCCGGTACCTGATGGGGGTCGGCACGCCGGAAGAAATTGTTCACTATGTCGCAGCCGGCGTGGACATGATGGACTGCGTGCTGCCGACGCGGGCGGCGCGTCATGGTCTGCTGTTCACCTCCGAGGGCCGCCTGACGATCAAGAACGCGCGCTTTGCCGGCGACGAAGGTCCACTCGACCCCAACTGCCAATGCAAGGTTTGCACCCGTTACTCGCGGGCCTACCTGCGGCACCTCTACGCCTCGAACGAACTGCTGGCGCAGACGCTGAATACCATCCACAATCTGGCCTATTACCTTGACACTATGCGCAGGGTGCGGCAAGCTATACTATCTGGGGGATTTGGAGTTTTCCTTTCTGCTGTCCGGCCACCGCATCTGAGCGTTCCTTAGCAGCCGTTCGCTGTTCGGGTTTCCGGCAAAAGAGCGATAGAATGGAAAGTCAGGGCTGTACTTCTGACACCCCGTTGGTGCGCTGGCTGCGAGATACTGAGGTTCAGTCGGAGTTCCCCGAAATACTCGCGACTGTATCCGGCAGCCGGAGGCAGAAGATTTCCCAGGATCGCCCAAGAATTCTTCAGAAGCATGAAAGCTTAAAGGAATGATGGCTACGCAAATAGGATTACTCGCGCAGGGCCTCGGCGGCGGGTCAGCCCCGATCCTGATGATGGTCGCGATCTTTGGCATCTTCTATTTTCTTCTCATCATGCCGCAGCAACGCCGGCAGAAAAAATGGCAGGCGATGCTAAAGGAAATTAAGCCCGGGGACAAGGTGGTCACCAGCGGTGGCCTCACGGGTGCTGTCATGTCGGTCAAGGATGATGCGATCGTGCTGCGTGTTCCGCCGGACAATATAAAGATTGAAGTTACCCGTTCCTCAATCGTCACGTTGACGACGCCGGAGGGTCCTGCCAAGTCTTAACAGGGTTGCAGTTTTCTCATGAACAAGAATCTTCTAGCCAAGACAATTTTGATTATTGCGGTGCTGATCGTCTTTCTGTTCGGCATCATCGGCATTCCGAGCAGCTTGAGCGGTAAGGGCCTGCTGGCCGCGCTGCAGAGCCGCATCCACCTGGGGCTCGATTTGAAGGGCGGAACGCACCTGATTCTGCAGGTCCAGGTCAACGATGCCATCAACGCCGACACCGATCGCGTAGTCGAGCGGCTGAAGGACGCCCTCAAGAAAAGCAACATTGCCTTTGGAGAAATCTCCAAACCCGATCCGCAGAACCACCCTGAGCTGATCCAGATCAAAGGCGTGCCACCCGAGTCGTCTTCAGAGCTGCGGCGCATCGTCACCGAACAGCTGCCGGAGTATGACCTGACATCCGGGGCAGAGAACGCGTGGACGCTCAGGATGAAGCCGTCGGTCGCCAACGACACCAAGAAGAAAGCGGTGACGCAGGCCATCGAGACCATCCGCAATCGAATTGACCAGCTCGGCGTCTCCGAGCCGGTAATTCAGGAGCACGGACTGGGCGACTACCAGATTCTGGTGCAGTTGCCGGGCGTGGATGATCCGGCGCGCGTGAAGGAAATCATGCAATCCACTGCCATGCTGGAAATCCGGCAGGCGGTCAGCGGTCCCTATCCCAGCGAGCAGGCAGCGATGCAGGCCAACGGCGGAGTGCTTCCTCCGGACACCGTGCTGATGAAGGGGAGCGCTCTCCACCCGCAGAGCGGGGAGGAGAACACAGAAGTGTTCTGGCTCATCAGTCGCTCGTCAGCGGTGAGCGGAGGCGATCTCCGTACCGCCGATTCCGGCCGCGACGAGAACGGCCGTGCGGATGTCAATTTCACATTGACGGGTGATGGCGGACGGCGCTTCGCAGCGTTCACCGGCGCGCACGTCGGCGACAAGCTGGCGGTGGTGCTCGACAACCGGGTGAAATCGGTGGCCACCATCCAGGAGCAGATCCATGACCAGGGTCGTATAACTGGTTCCTTCAGCCCGCAGGAAACGCAGGACCTGGCATTGACGCTGCGCTCGGGCGCATTGCCGGCTGGAATTAAATACCTGCAAGAGGTCACGGTGGGGCCGTCGCTTGGGGCGGATTCCATTCGCCAAGGCGTGCGGGCGGCGATCATCGGCATGATCGCGGTCATGGCATTCATGCTCTTCTATTACCGTGCGGCGGGCATCAACGCGGACCTGGGATTGTTCCTGAATTTGGTGATCCTGTTGGGCTTCCTGGGCTTCTTCGGTGCAACGCTTACTTTGCCGGGAATCGCGGGTGTGATCTTGACGATCGGCATGGGCGTGGATTCCAACGTCCTGATCTTCGAGCGCATTCGCGAGGAGTTGCGTCACGGTAAGACGCCGCCTTCCGCGGTGGACCAGGGCTTCGCCCGCGCTTGGACGACCATTCTTGATACCCACGTAACGACGATCGTGTCGGCCGTGATCCTGTTCCTGTTCGGGACCGGCCCAGTGCGCGGATTTGCGGTGACCCTCAGCTTCGGTCTGTTTGCGAACCTGTTCACTTCGGTCTTCGTTTCGCGTGTGATTTTCGAGGCAATTCTGGCCCGCCATCAGCGTGGCGAGGCATTGAGTATCTAAGGGGTTAGCGGTGGAGTTATTTCGCAATACCAATATCGACTTTCTGGGCAAGAAGTGGTACTTCCTTGCCTTTTCGCTGATCTTCAGCGTCGCCGGACTGTGTTCGATTTTCTTTTGGCACGGTATTCCGCTGGGCGTAGAGTTCCGCGGCGGCACGCTGGTTTATGTCAAGTTCGCTCAGACTCCGGATCTCGAACAAATTCGTAGCGACATGAACCGTGCCGGGTTGCACGATCCGCGCATTCAGCGTTTCGGCCCTGCCTCCGACAACGAAGTTCTGGTAGACCTTGGAATTCAGGAAACCAGCGAAGCCGCTCTCGACAAAGGCAAGAACACCATCATCCAAGCGCTCCAGGCGCAGAATGCCGGCAATGAGGGCAAGCAGGACCTGAACAACAGCGGCGCGCCAACGTTGGAGCAGTATTTCCTGCAAAAAGACCCGATGCACTTGGGGACGGACGCCGCGCAGACCTACACCGCGATGGCGCAGAAGATCGAGGATTTCCGCAACAAGGAGCGGGGTGGAATTCTGACCTCGGTTGGGGAGTTGCGTGGAGTTGTGCCGCCGGAAGTAGTCAGCGCCTTGCAGGAGGGCTTCTACACCTCCAACTTTGTGGTGCGGAACGTCGAGATCGTGGGACCGCAAGTAGGCGGCCAACTCCGGCATCAGGCAATCATGGCGACGCTATACTCACTGGCCGGAATGCTGATTTACCTTTGGTTCCGGTTTGAGATGATCTATGGCGTGGGCGCGGTCGTGGCCTGCCTGCACGACACGATTATCACGGTTGGCTTCTTCTCCTTGTTGAATAGAGAGATCAGCCTGACGGTCATTGCTGCCATCCTGACGCTCATCGGCTACTCGATGAACGACACCATCGTTGTCTTTGACCGTATCCGCGAGAACATCAAACTTCTGCGCCGCGAACCGCTGGCCGACATCGTCAACAAGAGCATCAACCAGACGCTAAGCCGGACCATCCTCACATCCGGACTCACTTTTCTGACGGTGCTCTCGTTGTACATGTTCGGCGGCGAGGTGTTGCGGGGATTCTCGCTGGCGCTGGTGATTGGAATCCTGATCGGAACCTATTCGTCAATCGCGGTCGCGGCGCCCATGCTCGTGGCTTACCAGGATTGGCGGGCGCGAAAAGCTGGAGAGGCGGTTGCGCGTAGCATGAGTGCATCGCGGAACAAGTCGCGGGAAAAGGTGAAGGTAAAAGCGTAGAGCAGGCCCTAAATAAGGCAAAACAGTTGCCGGACCTCATCAAGTGTGCAATTCGCCTGCCGGGGTGTATACTTCGGGTTTTCATGGCAACTGGTTCAGCGCTGTAAGAGTGTTTTCGCGGGCGACAAATTTCGAGCGGCAGCAGCGGGTTCAGGGAGCAAAAATCGCAATTCCGGTGTCTAAGTAATCAAAGCGTTCAACGGAGAACAGGCCATGTTTGAAGACAGCCTCGTGGAATCGGGAGGTAGGCTCAGGACGAAGCGCGGTGCCACAACCGCCATCTCGTTCGTGCTGCAAATCCTGTTGATTGGCGTCCTCGTGTTGTTGCCGTTGATCTTCACCGAAGCTCTGCCGAAGCAGCAACTGATGACGTTCCTGGTTGCGCCACCGCCACCGCCACCGCCACCGCCACCGCCGGCAGCCGCTCCGGTGCATATCACGAAGCCTCAGACCGAGCTGGATAATGGGCAGTTGCGTACGCCGACGGCGATTCCGAAAAAAATTGAGATGATTAAAGAGGACGAGCCTCCGCCGAGCACGGGTGTGGCCGGCGTCGTAGGCGGTGTTCCGGGCGGAGTTCCCGGAGGCGCGATGGGCGGTGTGCTGGGCAGCGTGATCGGCAATGTTCCGACCGCCGTTCCCAAGGCAGCGACCCCGCAACGCGTGCGTGTGTCCCAAGGCGTATCGCAAGGATTGCTGATTCACAGAGTGCAGCCGCAGTATCCGCCGCTGGCCCGCCAGGCGCGTGTTCAGGGCACGGTCGTACTTCAAGCCTTAATCGGCAAGGACGGTACGATACAGAACCTGCACGTGGTCAGCGGACATCCAATGCTGACTTCTTCCGCGCTGGAAGCCGTGAAGCAATGGCGGTATAAGCCGTACTACCTGAATGGGGAGCCGGTGGAAGTGGAAACAACCGTAAATGTGGTTTTCACTCTGTCGGGCGGATAGAAGCTGAGGATGGGAGTTCTGTGCGACTGATGCTCGTTGTTGGTTGTGGTGCTCTGGACCGCGGCCGCGTTGTGATTGCGAGTTTTTCCTTTGCGGGCTGTCAGCCTAGGGCCGGCAGACTCGCGGGGAAGGGAATCGGCCAACACGTTCGAATCACCGGCAGTACCGTCGGCGATGATTTGGTTTTGCGGTAATGAAAAGTTCCGAGGAGGAAAAGTCAACTCATGTTCCTAGCTAATATTGCAACCTACGCTCTCAGCCACGTACCCTCGGCTGCTGCCTGGATTTTCCAGGAAGCCAGCGTGGGTTGGGACCCCGTCTCCCTCTGGAAACAGATGGGAATTTTGGCGAAGATCGTCGTTATCATTCTGTTCATCATGTCGGCATGGTCGATTGGCGTGATGATTGATCGCGCGATGGCGTACAGCGCTGCTCGCAAGCAGTCGCGTGCCTTCGCTCCTGTCGTCGCCGGCGCCCTTCGTGAAGGCAAGATCGAAGAGGCGATCAAGGTCGCTGAGCGCAACAAGAAGAGCCACCTGGCCAAGGTCGTGGTGGCGGGTCTCCAGGAATTCAAGGCCCACGGCGATTCCAGCGAGATACCCGGCGAGCAGATCGAAGCCTCTAAACGCGCTCTGGAGCGCGCCGAGGCCATCGTTCACGCCGAGTTGAAGCGTGGCCTTGGCGGCCTCGCGACCATCGGTTCGACAGCCCCGTTTATTGGGCTGCTGGGCACGGTGGTCGGCATTCTGAATGCGTTTAAGGAGATTTCGACCCAGAAAGCTACCGGTCTGGGCGCCGTCGCTGGCGGAATTTCCGAAGCGCTGGTGACTACCGCCATTGGGCTGTTCGTCGCGATCCCGGCCGTCATGATGTTCAACTACTTCACCAACAAGGTGGAAGCCTTCGACGTGGAAATGGACAACAGCTCCAGCGAGCTGATCGACTATTTCCTGAAGCGCCGGAGCGTTCGCCGGTAGCTGGACGGTCGGCGAGGAAGTTTTCGCGCTGACTCCAGCCTGACGGGAGGTTGAGCTTTATGGCAATAGCCGTACGCAACGAAGGCGCCAAGGTCAACTCCAACATCAACGTCACGCCCATGGTGGACGTGATGCTGGTGCTGCTCATCGTTTTCATGGTGATCACGCCTATGTTGCAGCATGGCGTGAGCGTTGACATGGCGAAGGTCAATAGTCCGATACCGATGCCTGATGCCGACAAAGAAGACTCGCTGCTGGTGGCCATCATGCGAGACGGGCAGATCTATTTTGGCACCGATCGTGTCAAGGCCGATGAACTCACAGCAAAGGTGAAGGACCGGCTGGCTAACAAAGTTGACAAGCGGGTATTCATCAAGGCCGACGCTCGTGCCAAGTACGGCGGCGTGGTGGATGTAGTGGACAATGTCCGCTCCGCAGGAGTTGATGATGTTGGCTTGCTAACCGAGCAGATACAAACGGGCGCCGCGGCAAAGAAGCCGCGGGCAACCGGCGCCCCCGCGGGCGCTGGCGCCCAGTAACGGGAGTTACTTATGGGAATGGCAATGGGGGGGCCCGGCGGGGGGCCCAAAGCCGACATCAACGTGACACCAATGATTGACGTCTTGCTGGTGCTGCTCATCGTTTTCATGGTGATCACGCCGCTGACGCCGAAGGGTCTGGATGCGCTGGTTCCTCAGCCGCCGAAAGACCAGCAGAAGCAGCCGCCTCCGAGCGACCGCACCATCGTCGTGCAGGTGCTGAAGGGTGCCGGCGACAAGGCTGCGCTCAAGATCAACCAGGACGACGTCACGTGGGAAAACCTTGAAGGCCGCTTAAATGACATCTTCAAGACCCGGGCCGAAAAAGTGATGTTCGTCAAGGCTGATCCAGACCTTCCGTTCAATGATGTGGCACAGGTGATCGACATCGCGCATTCTGCCGGCGTCGATAAAGTCGGGTTGATCACGGCCAAGATTGAGGCCGGACAGTAGTTCACCGGTAGTGTAGGAACATGATTCGGGCAGTACTCTTCCTTCTGGACGGGCGGGACTGTCGTGTAGCAATTGTCCTGTTGTCCCTCGGAACCCGAACGACCCTAACGGAGAGTGATAGCAAACATGAAAATATGCGGACGGGTACTGACTGTACTGGCCGTGCTGCTCGTACTGTTCTCGGCGGTCGGTTGCAGCAAGCTGAGAGCGCGCGATCAGCTGAACAAGGGCGTGCAGTCCTATAAGAACGCAAAATACGAGGACGCGATCGAACATTTCAAGAACGCGGTGGCGCTGGATCCGAGTCTCATCAATGCTCGCCTTTATTTGGCCACTGCGTATGCCCAGCAATACATCCCCGGCGCCGATTCACCCGACAACAATCGCTATGCCGAACAGGCCATCGATGTATTCAAGCAGGTACTGGACCTGCATCCGCTCAAGGAGCAGCAGATCCACAGCTTGAAAGGCATTGCTTCGCTGTACTTCAACATGAAGAAGTTCGATCAGGGCAAGGAGTACTACGAGAAGGTCGCTGAGCTTGATCCGAACGATCCTGAAACCTATTACTCCATCGCCGTCATTGATTGGACCCAGTCCTACCAGCGTCGCATGGACGAACGCGCCAAGCTCGGCCTGAAGCCGACCGACGACCTCAAGGACAAGAAAGACTGCGCCACTCTTATCAAGACCATCAAGGACCAGAACGAGCCACAGGTACAGGATGGAATCCAGAAGCTGCAAAAGGCGCTGGAGCTACGTCCCGATTACGATGATGCCATGGCCTACCTGAACCTCCTCTACCGCGAGGAGGCCGACTTGCAGTGCGACAATCCCGACGCCCGCAAGACTGATCTCAAGACTGCGGACGACTGGGTGGACAAGACCATGGCCACCAAGAAGGCCAAAGCGGAAAAGGCCGGACCCTCCGGCGTCGTGACCCTGCAGCAGTAGGTCGCGCGCGACAGAAGGTAGCTGCTTTTGCCGAACGTGCCCCTCCGCAAGGAGGGGCGGTTCTTTGTGGTATCGTCCTCCATAAGTGCGTCACACACCCCTGTGACGCCGCCCCTACTCTCTGGTGACCCATGCAGTACAATCTTTGTTTCTGCGGTTGGTTGAGCGTAAGCCGCCCACCTTTCGCCAGATGCTTCCGCAGGACAATTTATCAAGCTGCTTCTCTCAACCTCTTTTGAGGCCGTGTCATGTTCAAACGAGTCCTGATCGCCAATCGCGGCGAGATTGCCGTACGCATCATCCGCGCCTGCCGCGAGATGGGTATCGAATCGATCGCCGTCTTCTCTGATGTCGACCGCAAGGCGCTGCATGTCCGCAAAGCCGACTACGCCTATCACATCGGGCCGGCCACGGCGAGTGAGTCCTATCTCAATGCCGATAAGATCCTCGATGTGGCGCGCCGCAGCCAGGCCGAGGCGATCCATCCGGGATACGGCTTTCTCTCGGAGAATGCGCGCTTCGCCAGAGCTTGTGCTGACGCGGGCTTTAAGTTCATCGGCCCGACCCCTGAGTCGATGGAGATGATGGGTTCCAAGACCCGCGCCCGCCAGCACATGAAGCGCGCTGGCGTGCCGTTTGTCCCTGGCTCCGAGCGGGCATTGGATCTGAATGCCATGGAGAGGCTGGCAGAGCAGATTGGCTATCCGGTGATGCTGAAGGCCGCGGCTGGCGGTGGCGGCAAAGGCATGCGCATGGTCAAGGCGCCCGGCGAGTTGCACTCTGCCTACGAAAACGCGCGCAGCGAGGCCCAGCGCTCGTTTGGTGACAACGAGGTATATCTGGAGAAGTTCATTGTCAATCCGCGGCATGTCGAGATGCAGATTTTTGCCGACGAGCACGGGAACGCCGCGTATCTTGGCGAGCGCGAATGTTCGGTGCAGCGGCGCCATCAGAAAGTGCTCGAAGAGTCGCCGTCGCCCATCGTGGATGAGGACATGCGGCGGCGCATGGGCGAAGTCGCGGTGCGCGTGGCCAAAGCCGCCAACTATCACAACGCCGGCACGGTTGAGTTTCTGGTGGACGAGCAACGCAACTTCTACTTCCTGGAGATGAACACGCGCCTGCAAGTCGAGCATCCGGTTACCGAACTCGTGACCGGACTGGATCTGGTGCACTTGCAGATGCGAGTCGCTGCCGGGGAGAAGTTGCCGTTCCGGCAGGAAGACATCAAGGTACGGGGACACGCCATCGAGTGCCGCGTGTACGCTGAAGACCCCGACAATAACTACTTCCCGTCGCCAGGACAGATCACGCGGCTGATATCGCCTTCGGGCCCCGGCATCCGGCGAGACAGCGGAATGTATGAAGGCTGGAACGTGCCCATCGAGTACGATCCGCTGCTGGCCAAGCTCGTGGGTTACGGCGAGAATCGCGACCAAGCCATAGACCGGCTGCAGCGCGCGCTGCATGAGTACTTTGTGGGTGGGATTAAGACCAACATCTCGCTGTTTCGCCGGATCTTGCGGGACCCTGATTTTCGCGCGGGCAACCTGGACACCGGCTTCCTCGACCGGCTGCTGGCGAAGCCGTATCACGAAATCGATAGGCAGCATCCGCTCATGGCCGCAATTGGGGCAGCGATTTTTGCGACGCTGGAGCCGAAGGCGACGTTCTCTAGCGCCACTGGGGCCTCTGCTTCGGCGAACGGCAACTCGGTGGATCCTCCGGCGGCTTCAAATTGGCGGCTAAGTGCGCGCGCCGAGGCGCTGCGGACGAGGTAATAATTTCTGGAATCGAGCTCGCATGACCTATGACGTAGTGGTTGACGGGAAGACCCATCAGTTGGAACTGACGCACGGCGAGAAGACCTGGCTGTGCAAGATTGACGGTAAAGAAATCGAAGTGGACGCCGCGCTCACCGCGCGCGATGTGCTCTCCTTGCTGGTCGGCGGCAAAGCCTACGAGATCAAACGAGAGCGCTCGCTGCAAGGCGAGCTGCACATGGTCATCGGCAGCGCCCGCTATGCGGTGGATGTGCAGGACCCGCGCTCATTACGAACCCGTCGCGCCATCGCCGGCGCCGAGGCCGGTCCGCAAAGACTGAAGGCCCCGATGCCCGGCAAGATCGTCCGCATCCTGGTTCAGGAGAAAGACGAAGTTAAAGCCGGACAGAGCATTCTGGTGATGGAAGCCATGAAGATGCAGAATGAAATGAAGTCACCCAAGGACGGCCGCGTCCAGAAGATCCTTACTGCGGAAGGCTCGACCGTCAACGCGGGAGATGCGTTGGCAATCATCGAATAGCACACGCCGAAAAACAAGCCACTGCTTAGGCGGCCCCCTTCAGAGAGATTTCATCCGGGTGATCCGTTCCACCCTGCGGTTAGCACCTACTTCATGGTGCCGGCTTTCTTCAGGATGTCTTCTGCGAAGTAGTTTTCTACCGTTGCTTTGTCGCGGATGGTCTCGTAATAGGCCGCTTTTAACAGCTGCTCGCGGCGGTCGCGAAGCTGCTCGCGAATCGCCTGCTGCACGCGCGGATCCTTCAGTTCCCGCTGGCCGGCGGCTTCCTTGCTGATAAGTTTCACCACCCGGAAGCCGTAGATCTGGTGGCTGTTAGGATCGGCGACCACCAGCACCGCCGTATACTGTCCGGGTTTCAGCTTGTTGACTGCATCGTAGGCGGCTTTGTCGCTCTTGAGTGAAGATTCGGGAACGAATCCCAAGTCGCCGCCGTTCTGGGACGTCTCTGGCTGTTCCGAGTAATTCAGCGCGACCGAGGAGAAGTCCTCGCCGCTGTCGAGGCGATTCTCAATCATTTGCATCTTCTTGCGCGCATCGGCTTCGGTCTGCGCCTTCATGTTCTTCACCTGGGGATTAGGCTGGGTCGTCACCAGAATCTGTGCCAGGTGGTACTGCGGTTCGATCAGGTTGAACTCGGCCTTATGTTGTTCGTAATAGCTGGTGATGTCCTCGTCGGAGATGTTGATTTTCGACGTGACTTCCTTGTTGAGTACCTTTTCGATAGTGATCGAACGGCGCAGGTCGCGCTTGAAGTCGTCGATTGTCAAATTGCGGTCCTTCAGTCGCTTGTCGAATTCCTCCTGCGTATAGGGTGCCTTTATCGCCGCCAACTTGCTGTTGATCTCTTCGTCGGTGGCCAGGAGGCCGAGCTTTTCGGCACGTTGCATCAAGATTTCGTTGTCGATCAGTTCGCGCAATATACTCAGCCGCAGGCTGTCAGCCTGTTCCTGGCTGGGCTTTTGCGGCGCATCGGCGGTCTGGTTGTTGTAATACTTTTCGACTTCGGTGCGGCTGATCTTGCGGCCGTTCACGCTCGCCATCACATCGGCGCCATCCTGCTTTCCAGAGCATCCCAAGCTGGGAAGCAGCAGGACAAGGGCCAGCGCCAGAGTAACCGCGATGCCCAGACTTGCTATCTTGCGTTTCCGTTCCAACTTTGCTCCTTTTGAGGTTTCAGAAGTCGAGTACTCACACAGACTTGAAGTGCCTGGCTAAACTCTTCGCCGGCGACGGTTCGCCCGCCGATGGCTCCGGCGCTACTTACTGGTTGGTTCCTGGTGTGGAGTGGCCGGCGCCGGTGGCTGAACGCCCGCGGCGACGAGCTGCTGGTTCAATGCCGCCTTCACTTCTTCTATGTCCACCGCCCCCTCCAGGCGTTGTCCATTGACGAAGACGGTAGGCGTGGCGCTCACGCCAATCGAATCGCCTTCGGCCATAGATGCTTTCATCGCGGCATCCGCTTGCGCCTTCACGCATGCCTGCAACCGGGCGGCGTCAGCACCGTGCTTCTTCCCGATGTCCAACGTTAAATGGTCCAGCTCGGTGAACGAGTTCTGCACATCTCTCTGAGATCCGCTGATGGCGCGCTGATTGGCGTGTACGTAGTCCGCGAATTCCCAATAGCCCTGGCCGCTCTCTTTGGCAAGGCAATTAGCGTCATTCGCAGCATGTATCGCCCAAGGGTGCATGGAGAGTGGATAGTCCTTGTAAATGATCCTGATCTTGTCGCCATATTGCGCCAGAATATCGGTCATCAGGGTGCTATGCATCCGGGAGCAGAACGGACATTCGAAATCGTCGAAGTTCACGACCGTGACTTTCGCGTCAGGGTTCCCACGCACCGGACGCCCCGCCAGGTCGATCTTTTTCATGGTTTCCGCAAACGGGTCCTTGGTCAGGTCCATCTTAGTCATGCGGAGCATGGTCGTGCCGTCCTTCGATACCAGGAAATCCATCGTCTGCGACTTGTCCTGACGGCTCAAAGTGACTGGCACGGTGTCGTAGTTCGGGAACTCGCTGGGCGTGCCTGCACCGATCTTTATTTTCACATCGGCAGGAATATTGAAATAGGCGCGGACTTGCCGCTCGATGCGCTGGTTCATATCCAGCGAGCCGGGTTGCGGGTTTGACTGCGCTGTGCACCCGACAGACAATAGTAGCGACAAGACCATCAATCGTCTTAACACTGCAAATAACCACCTTTGAGGAATGAACATGAATGTCTGATTATCTCATGGGGAGTGGCTTGCACGCGCCGCAGGCACGAAAGGCAACCATCACGAGCGAAGCCCTCAGGCTTCCAGAACTTAGACGCGCCGCGACGTGCGAAGGTCAACTCTGGGGCATCTCGGTTCCCACAGAGTTAACGGGCAGCAACGCGTTCATCGAGCCAGAGCGAAAGCCTTCGAGATCAAGCGTCACATACGAGAAGCCCAGCGCCTTGAAGATTCGCGTCAGTTCGGTCGCCATTTCCATGGTCATCGCTCGCGGCAATTCTTCCCGCGCGATCTCGATCCGTGCAATCTCGCCGTGATGGCGTACCCGGACCTGACGGAATCCAAGTTGCCGAAGCGCATCTTCTCCCTTTTCCACCGCGGAGAGCGCTTCGCGGGTGACCGGACGGCCATACTCAATCCGTGATGACAGACAAGCCGAAGCAGGTTTGTTCCAGATACGCAGTCCCGCCTGCAACGCCAATTGCCGGACGTCTTCCTTCGTCAACGCCGCTTCGAGCAAGGGTGCCGACACCTGATGCTCGCTGGCGGCCTGCTGCCCGGGCCGATAATCCCCTTGATCATCGACGTTGACGCCGTAGGCAATCGCATCGAACCCGCAGCGCTGGCGGTAGGCTTCCATCGCGCTGAACAACTCGTCTTTGCAGTGATAGCAACGCGCACCGTCGTTGCGAACGTATTCGTGGTGCTCCATCTCGCCGGTATTGATGACCGTCAGCGGGATACCCTCTTCTTTGGCGAAAACCATGGCATCGCGCATTTGAGAGCGTGCCAGGCTGGGCGAATCTGCCAATACGGCCAGCATGTCATTTCCGAGTTCGCGGTGCGCCGACCAGGCAAGGAATCCAGAATCGACTCCGCCTGAGTAGGCCACGAGCAGACGCCTGAATGAACGCAGCCGTTCCCGCAAGGCGCAAGATTTGGTTTCCAGACTTGCCGCTTCGGCGGGCAGATCAGAGCGCAGGGAGGACATCAGTTAATTGTAAGACAATTTCGCCGCAGAGGAGGTTATGCACTAATACAGTCTTTGCAGCTGTTTGATGCTCCCGAAGCTTCCGACATTGGTCAGGCTGAAGGCAAAATGAAACCAGTTTTCATTGCGCACCGCACCCAGGGCAAAACGCTGATACTCAAACGTGATGCCGCAGCAATCCCAGTTGTAATTGGTTTGAACCGTCGCGGTCTGAATGTAATGCAGCCTGCTGTCAACTCCCACGGCCGCTGCCCCGCTAAAGCCTCTCTTGGTGATGTTTCCGTAGAGAACCATAACTCGGTACTGATCAAAAATAGACGGGTTGGGAGGCAGCACGTTGAGATAGCTTTGCCCAATATTGAGGTACCACTTGCCCCAACTACGACCCGCGTAGACTGTGCTCGCATTTACCTGATCCAACACCGGGTCGTAATCCAGCGCCCACCCGAAGTCAGTTGACGCATCCTGTATTCGCAAACGAGAGATGATGGGCGAGAACTTTCGCGGCTCGACGAGGAAGGCGGTGCCGGTGAAATCCACGGTGCTATCGAAGACATTCGTCTGTCCGGGCACCAGCGCGCCCCCAAAGGTCGGATTCATGAAATATTTCTGGGCGATCTCCCACGTGACCACGTCGCGAGCTGGCCCTTGTTTATCGTCGCAAGTGTCCTTCTGTGGCACGATCTCTGGCACGATGTTGGCACTAATGGAGTTTTCTATCTGTTTTTGGACTGCCGGAGCGAGCCAGTCGTATTTGGGATTGTGAAAACATTCGCCTGTGGAGTTCGTTTTCTTCGCATAAAGCCGATTGATCACGCCATATTCGACTTCGTTAGTATCCACCAGAATGTCGCGCTGGTCGAAACGAATGATCTGGCTGAAGTCATTGATGCCCGTCTGGTAGCGATAGGTAACCCGAGGCTCGACGGTGTGCTTCCAGACGTAACCGAAAAGTTTGCGATCGAAGATCTTCGCGATGGATGGCGGCCGAATGTCCATCGAACTCGAGAAAACGTTGCGGTTAATCGGATTGCTTACGGCTAGGACGGTGGTTGAGCCGGGTTCGGTCTGTAGCCGCTGGCTGTAATAGGTTTCGCGAACACCGGCCTCCGGCCGGAAAGTCCAGCCGTGAAGAAAGGTCGGCATGGAAATGACGGGATGAGCATCAACGCGTCCCACGACAGGCGCAGTTTGGAAACCCATCTCGTGTCGGGAAAGACCTTCGAGCGCGAAGTCGTAGGAATACATCAGGCGCGAGCGATTGAAAGGCCGCTCCAGTGAGGAGAACTCGAAGGTCGATAGGTGCGCGATGTCGATCACGTCGCCTGGACTTTCGCTCAGATAGTCCTGGTAGCGTGCGACAAGGTATCCCAGGGAATAGCCGTTCCAGTCGCGGTAGACATATCCATTCGAACGGACCTCGGAATTGATGGCCTCCGCGTAGTTTTCAGCAAAAGCCAGGCGGAATATGTAGGAGCTGAGGTAGTCCACGGAAAGAGCCCCGTGAAACTCATCCGGCAATTCCAGGAAGCCGTTCGCCCTCAGCTCTTCGCCGCCCTGGTTTTGCCCCGTTCCCGGGTATCCCTTTTCGTCAACCACCCCGAAGTAGTCGGCGCGAAACACATACTTGTATCCCATCGCCCGGTATATCCCGTGTTGCGCCCAACCGCGCGCGGAGTAAAGCGAAGCGCCGATTAGGGCATCGGAACTGCGGTTGATGGCCCAGTAAAAACCGTCTCCCAGTATGAAGCCTCTGGTACTCGACTGTCCGATCGCGGGGAGCAGGAAGCCGCTTTTTCGCCCCAGGTTATCGACGGGGTGTTCCACAAAAGGAAAGTAGAACACTGGAATGCCGTGGATTCGTAAGGTGGCGTGATGCATCTTCGCTTCCTCGCCCATTTCGATGATCGCGGTCTCCGACTCGAACCTCCACTTGGGATTAGGCAACTGGCACGATGTTATATAGCCGTGGTTGACGCGGTAAAGGTCCGGACCCAGCTTGTCCACCACTTTGCCAGTGAAGAAAAACGGGGTAGAAGACTTAAGGAACATGATGTGGTTCTTCACCCGCGCTCCAGTCGAGCCGGTTACGTCATAAAACGTCCCAGTGTCGCGGCTGACGTCATAGGTGGCGTGCGTTCCTACCAAATGCTCATTATGTTTGCCACCGTCGAAAACCACATGCCCGACAGCAGTGACTTGCCCGGTGGTCGAGTCGTACGTTGCCTGATCAGAGTGCAGAATGTCGGTACGAAAGCGGATTTCGACATGACCACGGCACTTGTAGATGTCCTTATCCTTCTCCTGTTCGTCAGCCCGAATCAGCACCTCATTTCGGCCGAGCGGGACATTAATGGCTGGGCGTGGCGGTCCCAGTTCCTGATCGCTGCTGGTTTGCAGTTCTTGCTGGATGATCTGTTCCGTTTTATCGTCTTCCTGGCCGGTGTCAGTGGTTACACTGATTTCCGCCTTTGCTGGCGAAACTTGCGCTGCTGACGCCACAGAAGTTGGTTGGTCAAGCGGTTTGTTTTCAGCGGGATTTCCAAGCGTGGCTCCCCAATTTGATGAAAAGGATGGTGCAGCGGCCTCACCTGAATCTGCCTGCGCAGCCGCCGGACGCAACTGGCTGGTTAACAGACCAGGTCGCAGAAATAGGTGACACGCCAGCAGCGCCGTGATAATTAATCGAGTGCGGGAAATCATTGCAAGGGCAGCGTTCCTTTGCCAGTCAGGTTTGGTTGAGCAGAACTTTGCAACTTAGCACGTTGCATGGCGGCAGGCAAAACACCTTCACTGATTTCGCGCAGCTCTGGACCTTTCTCTAAACCCGCCGCCTGCCCATTGGTTGCGCCAAACACGTGATCGAGGGTGCAGACTGACACGCCATGAACGAGCGTACACGACTTGTTTTTCTGGTGACGATTTATTTTCGGTTAAACCGTCCACATCCGGGAAGTACCTTGCACCGGTTTGCAGTTAGAAGGAAGAGTCACGCCACGTATGACTGAACAGCAACGTTTAAGTTCTGAAGCAGCTCCCGATTCGGGCCAGCCAGCCCCGAATGTTTGGCGCAACGAGGTCCATGCGCGCGTCTCGCGTTTCCGCACTCGTCGCGGACGTCGCATAGAGGGAGCGTTTACCATGCGCTTCCCGTTTCCTGCGCCCGAGCCGATTGCAACCACGGAGGCGGCTGACGTTCAGGCGCAATCGCCTGAACAGGAAATCATGGACGAAAAGGTCGACGAAGTCGCCGTCATAACCGAAACTGTTTCGATTCCTGTTTTGACCGAAGAGTCACCTCAGTCCACAGCACAATCCGTCATGGCCGCAAACGAGATATCGGAAGACGTCTCTCCCCCGCAGGTCTCGGCGGTCGCCCCCGAGCCGCTAGCAGCCGTCCAGCCACGACCCACGCCAAAGCGCAAGATTATCGCCTTCCCACGTCAAGCCGTAGCCTCGGAGGCCGTTCACCGCCTGGCTGATCCCGTTTTGTCCGAGCAGCCCCGCATTCTAGATGTCCCTGAAGAGTTGGAGGCCTTTCCGACCACGCCGTTCCTCGACGGATTGCAGTTCGGGCCGGCTCCTCAGACATCCCCGGGTCCTACCGAACACCTCGATCTGCCATACCGCCCTGTCAGCATGTTACCGCGCATCTATGCCGCTCTGATGGACTGCTCACTGGTGGCCATAGCCTTAGCTCTCTTCGCCCTTATTACGCATAAGATGTTGCCCAGCCTGGTCTTCACCAACCCGGTGCGGCTGACGGCAGCATTAGCGCCGGTTTTATTCTGGGCGATCTATCAGTACGTCCTCCTGGTTTACGGCGGAAAAACCGCAGGGATGCAGATGGCAGGAATTCGCTTGAGCACCTTCAAAGGAGCGCAGCCATCTCTGCGCCATCGGCGCAATCGCGTGCTAGGGCTTTATTTTTCGACAGCTTCCCTGGTCATGGGACTGCTCTGGGCTTTGGTGGACGTTGATGCCCTTTGCTGGCACGATCGCCTTAGCCGGACGTACTTGACGAAGCGATAGCCGTAGTTAAATGAACCGCCTTGCCATACGAATACCGGCATCCCTGTTGTAAGAACTCCTGAAGTATTCTCTCGGGCTGTGCCTTCGTCCTGCCTGCCTTCCGCCGCCGACTATCCGGCAAGAAACCGCAGCGAGGGCAGGGGCAGAGACTGTACACTGATGTATTCTCGCCGCGCAGCCCGCGGCTTGAGCGCCGCCCCGGACCTCCGGGAAGAACAATGTCCACAACAGCTCCGAACCTGCACCGGCCCGCAGTCAAAGTCTTCGTCGCCACGACGGTGATGTTGACGTTCATCTCCTTCTGGCGAGCCGCTGCCATCGTGCTCTCCGACCTCGCCTCCTCCGCCTACTACGTGGGTGGCGATGCCGAAAAGGTCATCGGGAGAAGCGCCCCGTGGTTCGTCCTCGCAGTCATGCTGTTCAGCTACGCGGTGCGTTCCATCTACATCGAGTCCAGCTCGATGTTCGTGCGCGGCGGCGTTTATCGGGTGGTCAAAGAGGCCATGGGCGGCAAGCTGGCGAAGCTTTCGGTGTCGGCGCTGCTCTTCGATTATGTGTTGACTGGGCCGATCAGCGCTGTGTCAGCGGGGCAGTACGTCGCCGGATTTCTGGATGACACCCTCCACCACCTCGGCTATAACATCCACGTTCCCTACAATTCGCTCGCCGCCGCCTTTGCGGTGATGGTGACGATTTACTTCTGGTGGAAGAACACGCAGGGCATACACGAATCCAGCGAGAGGGCGCTACAGATCATGAAGATCACCACCGTCATGGTGGTGGTGCTCATCGCCTGGTGTCTGCTGACCTTGTTGAAGCACCCATCTCCTCTGCCGCCACTGCCATCGCCGGCCAGCATGCATCATGACAAGGAATCGCTGGGCTGGTTATTCGGTACCTGGGCAGCGCGGATCCCATTGATCATGCTACTAGTGGGCTTTGGCCACTCCGTGCTGGCCATGAGCGGCGAAGAATCGCTGGCCCAGGTCAACCGCGAGATCGAACATCCGAAGTTGAAGAACCTGGAGAAGACCGGCCTTGTAATCTTCCTTTACAGTCTGCTCTTCACCGGGCTGGTTTCGTTCTTCGCGGTCATGATCATCCCCGACAGAGTGCGACCCGATTACTACGCGAATTTAATTGGCGGCCTGGCCATGCACGTGGTCGGGCCTTACAACTTGCGGCTAATCTTCCAGGGCTTTGTCGTGATCGTTGGCGCTCTCATTCTGTCGGGTGCGGTAAATACCGCCATTGTTGGCGCCAACGGTGTGCTGAACCGCATCAGCGAAGATGGCGTGCTTACGCCCTGGTTTCGTAAACCACAGAAGAGGTTCGGCACCAGTTACCGCATCATCAACCTCATCGTCGGCTTGCAGATCTTCACTATAGTTGCCAGCGGCGGCAACGTGTACCTGCTGGCGTCCCTGTACGCCTTCGGCGTGATCTGGAGTTTCGCTTTCAAAGCGCTTGCCGTTGTCGTGCTGCGTTACACCGAACCGGAGAACCGTGAATGGAAGGTGCCGGGCAATTTTCACATTAAAGGGGTAGAGATTCCGGTCGGGCTTATCCTCATCGCATTGGTACTGTTTGCGACGGCCATCGTAAATCTATTCACCAAGCCGTTGGCGACGATCGCTGGTGTAGCCTTCAGTGTTGCCTTCTTCGCTATCTTCACCATTTCCGAGCACATCACCGCCAGACGGCAAACGCATGAAGTGTCGGGGCTCGACCAGTTCAACGTCTCGCAAAACCCGGAACTCAGCGCCGAAGCCATGGAAGTGCGACCGGACAATACTCTGGTCGCCGTGCGCGATCCCCGCAATCTCTACTACTTGCGGCAGGTGCTGGCCAAGACCGACACCACTAAGACCGACGTGGTGGTGATGACGTCTCGCATCTACCACCGCGAGCACTCCTTTAGCGGCAGCGTGGTGATGGACACCTCCGAGATATTCGAGAGGTACGAGCAGGAACTGTTTACCGCTGTGGTCGCTGTTGCGGAAAAAGAGGGCAAACACGTTTCGCTGCTGGTGGTGCCCACCAATGACGTCTTCGAGAGCATTGTGGCGACGGCGCAGAGGCTGCACTCGTCGATCGTCGTCTGCGGACTGTCGAACAAGCTCACCGCCGATGAGCAGGGCAAACTCACCGGCGATGCCTGGGAACACTTGCCGGAGCCACGCCCACGATTGAAACTTGTCGTAGTTGAGCCCAGCGGCAACAAGCACGAATATCTTCTGGGCCCGCACACTCCCCGCATGCGCCAGGAAGATGTGGACTTGCTGCATAGCCTGTGGAAGGAAGCGACCACCGATCCTCGCTATCGTGAGCTGCATCATTTCCATGTGTTGAATGTGGCGCTCCAGGAAATGAAAGAGCGCATGCACAATGACGGATACCGCGACGACGTGATGAAGGAGATTTACGAAGAGATGCAGCGCCACGGCGGCGATCCGCTCGCCGACGACGAGACTTCGCCGCCACCCAGTTAGCCGCCGACCGCAAGGCGGCGAGAAGATTGCGGATTCTATTGGTCGGGTTTAAATACGAGGGAGAATCTCGACTGGCGTGTTGGAATTCGAATGCTTGGCTAGTCGCTTGCGTTGGGAATCCATAACTGATAAGTGCATTGCGGCTCTGTACCTTACGTGTAACCATCTGTAGAATCAATATTTTGCGACACAAACGGTGTCTAAGTGATTGAAAATGGGTAGGCCGCTAAGGGGGAGGGTATCAACAGCGGCCAACTACAGTTCCGATCCACATCCGAAGCTTATGTGGCAGTTCCGCTTTGTATTCCTTTGCGTCTTATGCCTTGCTCTGGTTGGGTTCTCGCCGGCCCAAAATGATTCCTCGCCATTCCGCAAGAGCTCTAGCACCTTCACTTTGAGCGGCACAGTGGTGAACTCGGTGACCGGCGAGTCCATCGGGCGTGCACTGGTGCGGGTTTCCGGCGTTGTGCAACGCACGGCCTTTACGGATAGCGAGGGCCGCTTCCAGGTCGACAGCTTGCCGGCCGGATCAGTGGACATTGGGGTGCAAAAGCCTGGCTACTTCAGCCAGCAAGAGCTGAACGGAGGCAGAAGAAACAATCTGGTGACTGTCAGTTCAGAAGCCGGGCCAGTGCTGCTGAAGCTCACGCCGCAGAGTGCGATCTACGGCCGGGTAACTGACACTGCCGGGCAGCCCATTGAGCAGATAACGGTTCGCCTGACCGAGCGGAATGTGCGCCAGGGGCGCCTGCGTTGGGACTCGCGAGGCTCCGCCCAGAGCGATGAGGATGGCAGGTTTCGCTTCGCCAACCTCATGCCCGGAACCTACTATCTCGCGGCTGGACCCGGTAGCGATAACGTGCGTCTTCTCGCCAACAACCAAAAGCCGAAGGCCGGCTATCCCAGTTTGTACTATCCGGGTGTTCAAGACCTCGCTTCTGCGTCGCCGATTCAACCCGCCGCAGGCCAGCAGATGGAAGTAAGTTTTTCCATGTCCGCGGTGCCTGTGTATCACGTCTCGGGCACCGTGACCGGATACCTTCCCGACCAAGGCATTGGATGGCAGGTCCTTAACCAGTCGGGCGAGCAAGTCTCATTTCCGACTCGAATGCGTTTGGACGTCGGCACGTTCGACCTTGATGCGATTCCTGCAGGTTCGTACGTATTGAAGGCTTCCTCCCAAGCGGGAGATAAGCCCCTTCGCGCCGAGATATCCTTGAACGTCACTGCGAACATGGACAATGTTCATCTTGTCCTTGGACCGGCGCTCTCCATCCCGGTGGTAGTGCGCGTGCAGCCGCGGGATGCTTCCAGCCTTGGTAGGCCTGGCTGGAACCAACAGAGGCCGCCCGTATCTCTGCGGTTGATTCCAACGGAACGGCTCGCCCGGGAGCTGGCCTCGACATTCGTGCAGCAAAGTTCGGGAGATGAGTTCATGGCGTTGCAGGATGTCGAGCCCGGGAAATACTCCGCCGAGGTGATGGCAGGGGGCCAATGGTATGTGCAGTCCGCAGAGTACGGACCGGCAAACCTGCTTTCTGACAACTTCATGGTCGGACCGGGCCAGGCTTATCCCATCGAAATTGTTCTGCGCGACGACGGAGCAACCTTGACGGGAAATCTCCAGTCCGCATCAAGAAACGAGACGTTCGCTACGGTCATCGTTGTGCCTCAGCCGGCATCGAGGCGGGCCGCGAAAGTCTCACAATTCGGTTCCCAGAGCGGCTTCACGATGAACGGACTCGCGCCGGGCGACTACCTGATCTTCGCTTTCGATCGTATCGACGATCTCGAATACGCAAATGCCGATGCGCTTCAGTCCTACGCTTCGCAAGCCACGCACGTGACGCTTTCGCCTGACCAGGAGATGCACGTGGTATTGAATCTGATCCACACCGGAGAGGGAGAGTAGCCATGGCGCTTGGCCGCGCAGCTTGCTTACTACTTTTCGCGACCGGATTGTCAGCACAATCGCAGCCGGCCGTCTCCACGCCTGCCGTCCAGAGTTATCACATCGCAGGCGTTGTGGTGAACTCACTCACCGGACAGCCATTGCCCGCAGTCGCCGTCGCGATCTCTCCCACAACGCCCCAGGGGTCGAGCCGCGAAGTATCGCAAGACGTCGTTACCGGCGACGGCGGACGCTTTGTCTTCTCCGGTCTTATCCGGGGCAAGTACTCGCTGATGGCCGCGGCCCGCGGCTTTGCGCTGCAAAACTTTGAACATCACGACGCATATGCCACCGCCATCGCGGTCGGGCCCGACCTCGATTCCGAGCACCTGGTTTTCCGGATGGATCCGGACGCTTCTATCGAGGGGCAGGTCAACGACGAGAATAACGAGCCAGTCCAAAACGCCACGGTGCGCCTGTTCGAAAAGAGAATCGGAGACGGGCAACAGAGAATTTTCTTGACGAACCAGGCGCAGACAGACGACCTGGGGCACTTCCGCACGGGCCACCTTGCTGCTGGAACGTATTACCTCGCGGTCTCGGCGCGACCCTGGTACGCGCAAAACGATCGCTCGGCGTCGCAAAGGGCGGCGAATTCCGACGTCCAAGCTCGCGCGGCACAGGATGCCGCGGCCCTCGACGTCACCTATCCGCTCACCTTCTATCCCGACTCGCCTGATTCGGCGGGCGCCAGCCCTATCATGCTGCATCCCGGCGAGCGCGCCACCGCCGATGTTGTCATGCACGCGGTTCCGGTCCTGCATCTGCGAATCCACACTAGCAGCACCGGCAGCGGCCCGTCGTTCACTACAGGCCGAATGGCCTTCCCGCGCGTGTCGCAGCGCATCTTTGAGGGATTCCTGGAACCGGTCTCAAACTCGCCGGTTTCCCGGAATGAACCGGGTGTACTTCAGGTCATGGGTCTGGCGCCCGGTCATTACGTCGTCGAGATGTCGGCCTCGAGCGCCGACGATGCCAAGTTTGCCAGCCGAGGTTGGTATGAGGAAATCGATCTCGTGGGCGACACCGATTTGAACGCGGGTGAGGCGTCCGGGTTCGTGAACATCAGCGGTTCCGTGTCTTTCGAGGGCGCGACGAGCGTGCCAGTGGGCTTATCCGTCGTGCTCTCCAACCCTGCGAGCGGCGAGAACTTCGCTGCTCCCATCTCCGACAAGGGCCAGTTTGATTTCAAGGCTGACGTGGTGAGGCCCGGGCGATACAACCTATTGCTCGGCGGAGGGCAAAGATTCTTTTTCAGCAAACTATCGGTGACCGGAGCCAAGCTCACTGGCCGCACGCTCGACATCGGGAGCGCAAGCAGTGTGCGTATTGTCGGCGTGGCAACTCGCGGCCTCGGACAAGTGGACGGCGTCGTACTCCGTGATGGGCAGCCTTTCGCCGGCGCCATGGTCATCCTCGTTCCACCTGATCCTGCGAACAACTCGCCGCTGTTTCGCCGTGACCAGAGCGACAGCGATGGTACTTTTACTTTGCCGAACGTTGTGCCCGGCCACTACACGGTCATCGCGATTGTGAACGGCTGGGACTTGGATTGGAGCAATCCTGCTGTGCTTCAGCCTTACTTAAGAAGCGGAGAGGCAGTGCAAATTACAGGCGAGGGTAAGTTGCAAATCAAAGTTCAGGTACAGTGATGCGGGCTATCAAGCGCCGTCGTCCTTGACCGCAGGTCCTGCCGACCGCAGATTTCAGGAGTGCTGCTGAAGAGATTCGCTTCCAGCGCGGTTCCTCAATGTGCCAGACCAATAGCGAAGGCGGCCACGAACGCCACGACCAACACCACTCTCCAGCGTCTTCCCTCCGGCAAAGGTCCTCCGCCGGAAACCCGAGGCGGAACCCAGAACAGCGCGACGACCGCCAGGACGAGCGCCGGGACAGACAAGAATGCCAGCAAAGCATATTGCGAGCCACCCGACGAGAACACTATTCCCCGGCGCAGCAGCGGGGCCAGCGTGCTTCCCAGAAACCAGCACAAAATGGCGCTACCCAGTCCAGCTACTGCGCCTAGTATGCGCAAAATGAGAGGTGTCATCGCAATCGCTAGCAGTGTAACAGCGCCGCACCTTGCGGCGAAGCAGAGACTTGGTTTGACGAATTAACATTTGATGAACGTGATCAATCACCGCAAAGTTTCTAGTGTTGCGCGGCCGCTGCCGGACTCGCCCCAGCTTTCGTCAGCTTCCATGGTTTGACCTTTGGCATGCCGGGCGGCATCTTCATCGCACTCATCTTGATCTCGGCTGCGGACTCCCCGGTCAGCTTCATCGTGAAACGACTGGTCTCTTGAGTGTCCGGGTCTTTTGTCGTCAGCAGCAGCCCGTCGGGATTGACCTGCGAGTCTTGCACTACCTCGGTAGCCTGATCATCGCTGACGCTCTTCAACTCGCCCTGATCATTAAATTGAAGATCGTGCGAGTGCTGTATCGAACCGGATAACCGATCGGCTTGCAGGGTCAGCTTTACCGTCAGCCATGTCTTTCCTTCGAATGACCCCGTCCACGTTCCAGCGTAAGCTGCCAGTGGGTTCTTCTTAGCCGGCCGAGTTTCGTTATTAGTCTGGGTGGCAGTCTGGGCCGCCATAGCAGTGGTCATGATGATCGCAAAAAAGAGCAGCGCTGGAATAACAACTCGTTTGGATATCACTGGGCTCCTCCGATGCGGACGGTACTTTCCTTCGCCCACAGCGCGGCCCGGCGGAAGGCTTCAGGCAAAGCGCCGAGCATGTCCGTGGCCACCAGAGAGTGCTGGCCCATCTGCTCTGCTGCCACGTCGCCAGCCAGACCGTGCATGTAAACTGCGGCTATGGTCGCACGCGCGATGTCGTTCGGCATCTGGCCGATGATACCGGCGGTCATGCCGGTGAGGATGTCGCCAGTGCCGCCGGTGGCCATTCCTGGGTTCCCGGTGGGGTTCACCCACGCCGTTCCATCGGGCAGCGCGATGATGGTGCGGTTTCCCTTAAGCACCAGCACTAGGTGATGCTCCCGGGCGAAGGTGCGCGCGACGTTGAGCCGGTCGGACTGCACTGCCTTGATGGAGATACCCGCCAGCCTCGACATCTCGCCGGGATGGGGCGTCAGAACCAGTGGACGCTCGCGGCCGTCGAGCAGATCAGTGTGCCCCTGAAATGCGTTCAGTCCATCTGCATCGATCACCAGCGGGGCCTTGGTCTCGCGCCCCGCCTCGTGCACGAACTGCAGGGTGTCCTGATTGCGCCCAATACCGGGGCCAATTGCCACCACGTCGACGGCCTTCACGATCTGCTCGAACCGGCCGCTCTCGATCGCGCCCAATGCGATGCTACCTGCATCGGTTTCCGGCAAGGGCTCGGTCATCAGCTCGGCGGCGAAACCGGCGACGCTGTCCAGCACGCTTCTGGGTGTGGCGACGGTGCTTAGCCCGCCACCGGCGCGCAATGCCGCCATTCCGGCCATAGCTGCGGCACCTGATTTGCCGAGCGAGCCGCCCACGATCAGCACGTGCCCATACATTCCCTTATTGCTGTCGGCAGGCCGCGGAGCAAACAGCACAGCGATGTCACGCGGTGTTGTGACCTCGAGATTGAGCTTAGAGACGACGGCCTCAGGCGGCGAGCCGATGGGCGCGATGACAATCGGGCCCCGCGTGAGATTGCCGAATACGTGCGCGGGACGCGGCGCGGTGAAGGTGACGATTGCGTCGGCGCGCGCGATGCCGCCGTCGCCCGGCTGCTCCGACATCGCGTCAGAGTCGGCGCCCGACGGAATGTCCACTGCGACGACTGGCTTGCCACCGCGGTTGATCGCCGCGATGGCGTCGGCGTAGAGGCCCTTGACCGGTGGCTGAAAGCCGGTGCCGAGTATCGCATCAACGATGAGGTCGCAGTTTGCCAAGCTGCGCGGGGACTCAGCCTGAAGCTCCTGCTGATTTTGCAGAATGATGGGCCGAAGCGGCAGGCGCTCAAACATAGACAAGGCATCTCCGCGCAAATCGGACGGGGAGGCGAGCAGCAAGACTTCGACGACGCGTCCCGCGCGATGCAGCTTGCGCGCGACCACAAAGCCGTCGCCGCCGTTGTTGCCCTTGCCGCAAACCATGGCGATGCGATTAGCAGAGCGAAAGTGCTCCAGAATGAATTGCGCGATGGCCGATCCCGCGTTTTCCATCAGGGTGAGAGAGGGCACACCGAAGCGCTCGGTGGTAGCGCGATCGATCTCGCGCATCTCGGCCGCGGTGGTGATCTTCATGCGCGCTCCGTCGCCCAGTCTTCCAGCCGCCGCAAGCCCTCGGGCTCGCCCATCGCGATGAGGTGGTCGCCGACATGGATGACCTCGTCGGGCGGGGGATTGAAGCGCATGTGAGAATCTTCACCTTTGATGGCCAGCACGATCACGCCCATCTCCTGCCGGATGCGCGAGGCTTCCAGGGTCTGTCCGGCGAAGCGCGAGCCCGGCAGCACTTGCACTTCCTCAATTTCCAGCGGCTTTTGCTGGTTCATCGCCGTGTCGAAGAAATCGACGACATGCGGGCGCATAAAGGTCTGCGCAATGCGATAACCGGCAAAATTGTAGGGCGAGACTACGTGATCAGCGCCGGCCGTGAGCAGATGTTTCTCGGCTTCCTCTTCGCTGGCGCGCGCAATGATGTTGAGCTTGGGGTTCAGGCTGCGCGCGGTCAGGATGATGTAGATGTTTGTGGCGTCGGTGGTGGTGGCAGCGACTAGTCCGCGGGCGCGCTCGATGTGCAGCTCTCGTAGAATATGTGCTTGGGTCGCGTCGCCGACCAGAGTAAGCCAGCCTTCGGCGGCATAGCGTGCCAGCTTCTCCTGGCTGCTGTCAACGATCACGAACGGCAGAGGTTTGCGGGCCAGTTCGCGCGCCACGCTGCGGCCCACGCGTCCCGCGCCGCAGATGATGAAGTGGTCCGATAATCGGCCGATGTCGCGGTCCATACGTCTCCTGCCGAAGACCGATTGTAGCTCGAATTCCAGCAAAGCCTGGGTCGCGCCCCCGAAGAACAGCAGCACAAGACCGACGCCTGTGACGATGATGAATGTGTTGAAGATGCGGCCGATGTGCGAGAGCGGATGGACTTCGCCGTATCCGATGGTGGTGATGGTGGTGAGCACCATATACCAGCCGTCGAACCACGGCCAGCCTTCGATGAAGTGAAATCCAGCAACGCCAATCACCACCAGCGTGAGCAGCGCCACAAAGATGATCTTCAGATTGAACAGAGCTTTCACTGCAGACATTCTGGCGCGTTGCGGAGGGAAGCGCAACAAAAACGCCCTTCGCGGTACGAGAAGGGCGTTTGCAAAGGCAGTTCCAACGCGAAACTAGTCGCCGCCGACCTTGACATCGTCAGGCACAGTCTGCTGCACTCGGCTGTGATGGCGTCCGTAGCCGAAGTAAATAACCATTCCGATTATCAGCCAGATGATCAGACGCCACCAGGTGTCAATCGGAAGGCTGGCCATGATGCCGAAGGAAATCAATATGCCGAGGATGGGGACGAGCGGTACCATCGGCGTCTTGAATGGCCGATGCAGTTCGGGACGGCGCACGCGCAAAATCCAGACACCCGCGCATACGATGACGAATGCCAGCAGCGTGCCTATGCTCACCAGTTCACCCAGAATACCGATGGGGACCAGAGAGGCGAAGACGGCCACGAAGATTCCGACGGTGATGGAAGAAATCCACGGAGTGCGGAACCTGGGATGCACCTTGCCGGCCCACTCCGGCAGCAGCCCATCGCGCGACATGGAGTAGAAGACGCGCGACTGTCCCAGCAGCATCACCAGCATCACGCTGCCCAATCCGGCGATGGCGCCCAGCTTCACCAGAATCGAGCCCCAACGCACGCCCGTCGCGTCGATGCCGACCGCAACCGGATCGGCGACATTCAGCGCCGAGTAGGGAACGATTCCGGTCAGCAGGCCGGAAACCAGAATGTAAAGAATGGTACAGATCACCAGGGAGCCGAGAATTCCCATCGGCATGTCCTTCTGCGGGTTCTTGGCTTCCTGCGCCGCGGTCGAGACGGCATCGAATCCAATATAGGCGAAGAAGATGACTCCTGCAGCGCGCGCGATCCCGGACCACCCGTACTCCCCAAACGCCCCCTGGTTGGGCGGAACGAACGGATGCCAGTTGGCGGCGGCCAGCGCCGGATGCTTCAGCACGAATGAGCCCGCGATGGCGATGAAGATCAGTACGATCGTGACCTTGGTAATTACGATGGCCGAGTTGAAGTTGGCCGATTCTTTGATGCCGATCACCAGAATGAGCGTGATCAGGCAGATCACCAGAAAGGCGACGACGTTGAACACCCCCGTCACTTGTGGCAAGGTTGAAGCATCTACGCCATTCTGCTTCAGAATCGGCGTCATGGTCGTCAGCAGCTCCCATCGCCCCTGGTACTGCACAATAACATTAGGCACCCAATGATGGCCCATATGAGTGTAGGGCGTCGCCGTAAACTGCGGCGGGATATGTATGCCGAAATCCTGCAGGAAGCTGACGAAGTATCCGCTCCAGCCGGAGGCGACGGTGGCCGCGCCGAAAGCGTACTCCAGGATGAGGTCCCAGCCGATGATCCAGGCGAACAGTTCGCCCAGCGTCGCGTAGCCGTAGGTGTAAGCCGAACCCGCGATGGGAATCAGCGAGGCGAATTCGGAATAGCAGAGTCCGGCGAAGACACAGCCCAAACCGGCGAGAATAAAGGAGAGCACGATTGCCGGGCCCGCATACTGGGCGGCCGCCGATCCGGTGAGGACGAAGATGCCGGCCCCGATGATTGCTCCGATGCCAAGAGTTATGAGGTTCACGGGCCCGAGCGCCCGCTTCAAACTATGTTCTCCGGTTTCCGACGCCTCTCGCATCAGCATGTCGAGGGGCTTGCACTTCAGCAGATTGGCCATTCAGCATTGCCTCTGTTTCGCGATTACTCTTGCGCACTCAGTTGCTGGTTGCGCTTTGACCACAGGAAAAACACGGGAATCCCCAGCAGGACGATGATCAGGCCGGGCCATGTGTACTGTGGTTTGTAGCGCAACAAGACTACATCAATGAAGACGGCCATCAAAATGTAAATTGCCGGCAGGATGGGATATCCGATTGCCCGGTAGGGACGCGGCTCGTCGGGGCGCTTGACGCGCAACACGAACAGACCTGCAATGGTCAGGATGTAGAACACCAGCACCGCAAAGATTATGTAGTCGAGCAACTGCCCGTAGCTGCCGGAAATGCACAGGATGCAAGTCCAGACGCACTGCATGACCAGCGAGTGCGCGGGAGTGTGGTACTTGGGATGTAGCCGCGCCGCGCTGCGAAAGAACAAGCCATTCTTTGCCATCGCGTAATAGACGCGAGCGCCAGCCAGAATCAGCCCGTTGTTGCAGCCAAAAGTGGAGATGAGGATGGCGACGGCCATGATCTGCGCACCGGCAGACCCGAAGATCTGTTGCATTGCGGCAGTCGCGACGCGATCTTCCCTGGCATACTGGATCCCGCGCGCCAGGATGGTGGTTCCGTTGGGATCACCTGCCAGCGGCAGAACCGCAACGTACACGAAGTTAGCCAGGACGTAAAGCAGTATCACCGCACCAGTGCCGAGGGCTAGCGCGAGCGGCAGGTTCCGCTGCGGATTGCGGACCTCACCGGCGGTAAATGTCACGTTGTTCCAAGCGTCGGCGGAGAACAGCGAACCCACCTGCGCGACCGCGACAACGGTGATTACTCCCACCAGCACGATTGGCCCTCCCACACCGACCTGCACCGGATGCAGCGCGCTCCATCCCGCATTGCGCCAGAAGTTCGCGCCAAAATTGGCTGCGATGGCCTGCGCATTACGTCCCAGGAAAATGCCAAGCAGCACCAGTCCTAGCAGCGCCGCGGTCTTGGCGAAGGTAAACACATTTTGCACGGCCGCGCCGGTCTTCACGCCGAAGATATTCAGGACCGAAAGGAATACGACCATCAGGACGGCCATCAGGTTCTGGGTGTTCAGCCCGACATCCATGTTGCCCAGCACCATAGGGCCGATCGGGATGGGAGGCACGTGCGCAATGTGCCAAATCCAGTTGGCCGACGAGATTGCAGGGAAGAAGACGCCGAGGAATTTGCCGAATGCCACGCCCACGGCGGCGATGGTTCCGGTCTGAATGACCAGATACATCGTCCATCCGTAGAGGAATCCCCACAGCGGCCCCAGCGATTCGCGCAGGTAAACATACTGACCACCGGCGTGCGGCATCATCGCCGCCAGTTCTCCGTAAGCGAGAGCGCCAGTGATGGTCATAAATCCGGTTACCACCCAGGCGGCGATCAGCAGCACTGGAGAATCCACCAGGCGCGCGATTTCGGCTGAGACAATGAAAATGCCCGAGCCGATCATCGAGCCCATAACCAGCGTTGTGGCACTGGTCAGGCCCAGACCTTTTACGAATTCATTTTCGCTGGAAATGACCGATACGGTTTTCGCTTCAGTAGCCAAGTGGCCTCGAATTTGATGGAGAGAACGCTGGCAAGAATTTACACCAACAGCCGCAGAAATTCCTCTGCAACTTTGGTTGGGGAGCTGAGCAGGTCAGAGATGACTGCGACCGAGTCGGCCCCGGCCTGCATGACCGAGTGCGCATTCGCCCGTGTGATCCCGCCAATGGCCACCAGCGGCTTCTTCGTCGCCGCGCGTGCTCCCTGGATCCCTTCGATGCCGACCAGCGGATCGTGGTTCCGCTTCGAAGAGGTGGCAAAAACCGGACCATACGCGATGTAATCCCCCGGACCGGCGTCGGCCTCCTTCAACTGCTCGAAATTGTGAGTGGAGACGCCAAGGATGCGATTGTCGCCAATCACTGTACGTGCTCCCTGCGGCGACAGATCGTACTGTCCTACGTGCACGCCCTCATAATCGGCAGCAATGCAGATGTCGGCGCGATCATTCATAATCAGGGTCACGCCCTCGCCCACAACGCGGCGGATCTCCCGCGCATGACTCAGCATCTCCCGCGTGCTGCCCACTTTGTTCCGATACTGCAGCAGGGTCACCCCGCCAGCGGCGAGATCGCGCGCATACTCGACGATAGAAGCCGTGGTGCGCAGCGGCGGCGCGAAGCAGGCGACGTCGAGGATGGCATAGAGCTTCGGTAAGCGGAACGGGGCAGGCATTTTGTGCGATTGCTTCCCGGCCGCCTTCACGGGGTCAGGAAGCGCTCCATGAACTTGGTATCAAAGTTGCCCGCGCGAAAGTCAGGGTCGGCCATGATCCGGCGGTGCAACGGAATACTTGTGAAGATTCCCTCCACCACGAACATATCCAAGGCTCGGGACATGCGGGAAATGGCTTCGGCGCGATCGCGCCCGCGCACGATGAGCTTGGCAATCAACGAATCGTAATAGGGAGGAACCACGCTTTCGGCATAGGCGGCCGTGTCCACCCGCACGCCCGTTCCACCCGGAGTGTTGAAGGCCGTGATCTTCCCCGCGGAGGGCGTAAAGCGCTCCGGGTGTTCCGCGTTGATCCGGCACTCGATGGCGTGTCCGCGGGATTGCACTGGATAATTGATGATTGTGCTCAACTTCTCCCCCACAGCAATCAGGATCTGCGACTTCACCAGGTCCACGTCGGTGGTCATCTCGGTGACGGGATGCTCAACCTGGATTCGAGTGTTCATCTCCATAAAGGACAGATTGCCATCTTCGTCCATAAGGAACTCGACCGTTCCGGCGTTCATGTAACCGATCCTGCTGAGCGTCTTCGCCAGAAGGGTGCCCATCTTTTCGCGCAGCTCGGGCGTCATCTTCACCGAGGGCGCTTCTTCCACCAGCTTCTGGTGGCGGCGCTGGATGCTGCAGTCACGCTCGCCCAGGCTCATAGCGTTGCCATGCTCGTCGGCAAGCACCTGGAACTCGATGTGGCGCGGGCGCTCGACAAACTTCTCCATGTAGAGATCGCCGTTGCCGAAGGCCGCGGCAGCTTCCGATTGCGCTGCGTGAAAAAGATTGGGTAGCTCCTTTTCGTCGCGGATGACGCGCATACCGCGTCCACCGCCGCCGAACGAGGCTTTGACCATCACTGGAAAACCCACGCTGCGGGCCCATTCCAAGGCTTCATCTGTCGAGCCGATGATCCCTTCCGAGCCGGGCAGGATGGGAATGCCTTCCTTTTTCATGGTCGCGCGCGCTTTTTCCTTTTCGCCCATCAAGCGCATGACCTCGGGCGGCGGGCCAATGAACTTGATACCGCAGGTCCGGCAGACTTCCGCAAAGTTGGCGTTCTCGCTCAGCAGCCCATAGCCGGGGTGGATGGCTTCCACGTTGGCGATTTCCGCGGCGCTGATGACCGCTGGGACATTTAAGTAGCTTTCGCTTAAGCGTGGTGGGCCGATGCAGATGGCTTCGTCGGCGAACCTGACATGCAGTGAATTGCGGTCCGCCTCGCTGTAGATGGCGACCGCTTTGATGCCCAGTTCCTTGCAAGCGCAAATCACCCTCAGGGCAATCTCCCCGCGGTTCGCAACTAGGATCTTCTTAAACATGAACTAGAGACTTGCAATGGCCGGCTTCGGCATGCCGGGGCTAATGCTTGCGGATGCCGAACAGCGGCATTCCATACTCGACTGGGTTTCCGTTCGACACAAACGCTTTGGCGAGCACACCCGAGACTTCCGCCTCGATTTCATTCATCAGCTTCATGGCTTCGATGATGCAGAGCACCTGTCCCTCTTGAACGGTGTCGCCGATCTTGAAAAAGGGAGGGGCGCCGGGTGAAGGAGCTTCATAAAATGTGCCGACGATGGGCGATTTCACGATGAACAACCCGGCTTCCTCCGGCGCCGGGCCGGAGGGTGCTTTCGCCGCGGTGCCCGCTGACTGGTCAGCACTGCCGTGTTGTGCTGCAGACGGTGGAGGGACGGCCGGGACAGAGGACGCAGAAATCGCGGGAACGGCTGCTACCGCAGGCGCGACGGCCACCACCGGTGCCGGCTGAGCAGCAACCCCGCGCTTGATGTGGAGTTTCATATCGCCGCGTTCCAGTTCGAACTCGGCAATATCCTTCTCTACCAAAAACTCGATCAGTTCCCTAATTTCCTTCTGGTTCATCGGATTCCGTTCGGCAGGGATTTCCGTGCAACAGCGGTTAAACTTCGATCAGTTCCTTGGTCACCGGAGTCAGCACCTGGCACCCACTGCCCGTGACCACCACCATGTCTTCGATGCGAATTCCGCCTCTGCCGGGTACATAAACTCCCGGTTCAATCGTGATAACCATTCCCGGCTCAAGCCGGTCGGCTTGCTGCTTAGCGAGCCGCGGAGGTTCGTGAATCTCCAATCCTACTCCGTGGCCTGTGGAATGTGTGAAGTAGCGGTCCAGTTTGGCCTTTCGAAGCACCTCGCGGGCAGCTTGGTCCACTTCGCCTGCCGTTTTGCCGGGAGTTACCGCGGCAATGCCTGCCAACTGTGCTTCCAGTACGGTTTCGTACCATCGGCGCTCTTCCCGGTTGACACGGCCGACATGCACCGTGCGAGTCATGTCAGAACAATAGCCCCGCAGTATAACACCGGAATCTACTACTACGAATCCGTGCCGGGGTATGGGCTGGCCAGAGGCACGTCCGTGGGGCAACGCCGAGCGTTTGCCAGCGGCCACAATGGTTTCGAACGACATGCCGTCAGCGCCGGCCTGACGGGCGGCATACTCCAACCTGCCCGCCACTTCCGACTCCGGAACTCCGGGACGAAGTGCTTGCAACGCGCCTTCGTAGACCTCTGCTCCCAGCTTTACCGCTTCGGTAATGAGCCGCAGCTCTTCGGCATCTTTGACCATGCGCTGGTGCATAACCAAGCAGGAGGTGGGTTTCCATTCGGTCTTTTTGTGGACCAATTTGCGCATGTGCTCGGCTATGTCCACGGTGGTGTAATCGGCCTCGAAGCCGATAGCGGTCGAATTCAGTTTGGCGAGGACCTTGGCAGCGTCATTCAGGAGTGGCCCTTTTGCGATGACGACGCGCGCGCCCCTGACCTCTTCGCGCGCCTGCTGTGTGTAGCGGCCATCGGTGAAGAAGACGCGCCGTCCGGCGAGAAATAGTAGCAGCCCACTGCTGCCGGTGTAGCCGCATAGGTAACGCAGGTTCGCGGGATGCGTCACCACGAAGCCGTCGAAATCCTGCTCGACCAGAGTTCGTTCGAACTTTTTCAGCCGCGAGAGATGGTCCATAGGAAGGTCAGATTTCTCACTTCGTCAATATTGCGTCACTTCTAAACTATCCGGTGTCTGCTTGCTCGCGCGAAAGGCGTGACGCCCGCTCTTGGTCTGCGCGGCAGCGTCCGCGCGAACCGTATACGTTCCCGGCCCTGGGCTCGAACCAAACGGAATGACTGGGCTCGACTGCTGCGCTGCCAGCGTGAAATGCTGATAGCCCAAGGCGGTGGCTCTGCCAATGCTGTTGACCGCAACGACGATGACCGTGATGTCGAAAGCGTGCTGAGTTTGATTTGAGACCACAAGCGAGCCCGAGATGGTAGTGCTCTGAACGGTGGGAGGTTGCTTCCAGTCGATCGTCAGCCCCGCAATTACGATGATGGTCAGTTCGCGCTGCACTTGCTGGTGAGGCACACTGGAATCAGCAACCGCCAGCTTGAAGTGATATTCGCCGAGAGTCGTCGGCACACCAGAGATCACCCCCGTATGCGCGTGCAGCCTAAGCCCGGGGGGAAGGTCGCCCTCCACGCGACGCCAGGTGTAAGGTGCGAAGCCGCCTTGTGCAACTACTGGGAAGGTGAAATTCTCTCCGGCAACCGAGGTCTGCGGCGATTGCGCAACGATTTCCAGAGAGCGTGGATCCGTTTGCGAGGCGTGTGCGAGCGCTGTTAATCCAGGCGTCAGAAGAAAAATAAGAGCGCCGCAACTCACCGATAGAAAGCGCACGGTACGAACATTATAGGTGCACCGTAACGCTCGCTCAATCCAGCTATTCCACCACCAGAATGAATTGAAATTTCTGTTCCCCCACCGTTACCGTTACCCGCACCATGCCAGCCTTCTTGCCATTCGTTGCGAGAGGTATGTCATGTACCAGCTTGGGCATGGGGAAGTAAAGGAGACCGTCCGTGTCGGACTGCGGTGTGATGGTGTTGGCCAGGAACGCGCTCTGCTCCACGTAGTCGGGCGAGTTCTGCCGCTGGAGTTGTGCCAGAATATCAGGGTCGGCGGCCTCACGATTGCGAAGTCGGCATACCGTATCGCAATCTTTCGGGCTTGGGATGGCTCCTCGCGACTGCAGAGCTCCCGGCGTAATCGTGTAGAGGAGGTTCCTGTTTCCCGGCAAGACTGGAGCTGCCGGTCCATTCGTCTTCGCGGCCATCGCGTGCATCATGTCGAGGAACTGGGGGATTCATCATGTCGCTACTCACCGGCGTGTCCGTCGGCGGGCCCGCGGCCGAATTGACGGCCAGGCGCGCCAAATTGTAGGGCTGCCGCATCCTCCTGGTCAGTTCCGCTCCGGAAACCATGGCCAGGGACTGGCTCGCAACCGTGTCCTCCACGCTGATTTCCTCGGGCTTCACTGTCACCGATTGCTGCCCCACGTTATAGACAGGCACCTTCACGGCGACAAACTTGTGGTTGATGACCGAGTGGGCGGCGACGACTACGGTGTAATCCGTTCCTTCGATGTACCGATAGATGATTCCATTCACATAGAAAGAGCCGTTGCCAGTGTTTGAAGACTGGGGGATGGATGACTCGCCTTTGGCAATAAGCCCGCAGCCGAGCAAAATGGCACACACGAAATAACGCATGGAAACCTCCGATCTCCGCCTGCCGCAATGGGGACGGAGCCTGAGAGGTAAATCGGCAAATCGTGGTCGAGCATGAGCTGTCAGGTTCTACTGCAGCAGTCCGAACTTCGCCACGCCAGTTTGTGTGCCCACGAAAACCTTGCCGTTCACGATGAGCGGAGTGATGAATTTATTTCCCGGACCAAACTGGTCGCGCGCGCCTGCTTGATTGCTGTTGTACAGTTCATTCGCCAGGTTGGTGGCATCGTAGGCGTGCAGCACTGCGGGATTGCTGTTCTCAACCGCCCACACGATCCCATTGGAGGTCCCATTGGCCGACACTGCCGGAGACGTTCCCGGATATTCGAACGAGGTGGAACTCTGGGAACTGGGCGACGTCGCCAGCATTGCGTTGCTGATCGGGAAAGCCTTGAGCGGGCTGCCCACGGATCCGTAGTAAACGGTGTTGTTGAAATACGCCGGATTTGCCCACACACCTCCGGGCAACGCCCCGACCAGCTCCTGATAAATGGCGTTGTTATTGTTGGGATTGAACTTTCCCATGTTGTCGCGGTTGACGACGTAGATGTTGGAATCCTTGCCCGCTCCCACCGCCAAGTGATGAACCCGGCCATTGTTGTCAGTAAGGTCGGGCAACAGGATCGCTCCGCCGGAGCCGAGGTCCTCGTCGCTGTCCGATTCCTGGACAGTGTTGTACATGTTGAAATAGTCGGCGACGGCCAGCTTGGGCGAAGTGGAGATTTTCAAGAAGGCGTTTCCATAGTCCCCATTTATGGGAAAGCCCTGGCCGTTGAGCGTCGTGTCGAACGTACCGTTCGCATCAAGGAAGTAGATATTACCTTGGGAATCCCCTGCCAATCCTGTTCCCGCCATCCAGATGGCCCCCTCGTTGCCGTTGGGCGTGACGTCCAGCACAGACGTCTGCGCCAGGGTCAGGGCGTTGTAGCCCATCAACCAGCCGGTGTAGGGGCGAAAGTCGCAATGCGAGGTGAACGCGATATAGATGACCCCACCCAGCTCCAGCAGGCCAGCGCGCTCGGCAAATTGCCCGGGAGCGAAGATTACTATGCCGTTCTGGCTGCCGTCACCGGTTCCGGGATAGGTTGCCTGGATCTCCCTCGGCCCTCCGAACAGCTCGGCTCCCGTTTTCAGATCGAGTGCGTGCAGGCGCTGGTGGTAGTTGCCGCCCGAATCCTTCGACATTGCCACAAAATAAATGGCGCCGTTCGGTCCGTTCCGCCGGTCGATCACCGGAGTGTCGGGGATTCCGATCTGTGGTGTGATCTGGCTGCATCCGTGGTCGTCACTGGGGGTCTCGCCGGGAAGCAGCGCTGATACCTTCCAGGATTGCATGCCAGCGTCGGCATCGAAAGCATAGGCGCTGTCGTTTTCGGTGACCACAAATAAAGTGTTTTGAACATGGAACTGGCCGGGGAGCCGGTACACGTAGAGCGGCTGGGCATCCACTTTGCCGTCCACCGAGAAGAAGCCAACCTTGCCAAAGCCGCTTGAATTGACGTTGGACGGCGTGAGAACTGACTCCAACGTATTCTGACCCTGACGACTCGCGTTGTAGTGATAGGTGACAACGTCACCTGCATAACCGATGAACCCTTCCTGGCCTACAGGATGCTCCTGACCGCCGGGTTGTGCTGCCGCCGAGACACTGGATCCCGGTGACGACAAGTGCCGGGAGGAAGCGGTTATGGCTCCCAGGCCCACGATTGCCAAGCCAATAATTAGCAGAACGGAAAAGGTCAAATTCAGCTGAACGCGCATATCCACCCCACAAGAATTCCACTCTTGATGCGTAGATGCTGGGGTACTGCCCGGAGTTGTTGGAAATTTCAGCTCTAGAAGGCGGGTTACTATCTGAATCAGTCCTCTCCCTCCATGGCGCCGGAATTCTTAAACAACGCTCCATCATTTAGGATTATGTGGATTGGAGGCGTCTTGGTCTGTAGCGCTTGCGGATACGAGAATCCGGTTGGCAACCACTTCTGCGGGATGTGCGGCACACCGCTGCCGCATCGGCCGCTGACCATACCAGGAGCGCAAGGAACGCACAGCTTCATGCGCGTGCCCTTGGAAGGCACCACACCTCCCGAGCGACAGGCCGCCAGTACTCCGCCAGAGGAGACGAGTGGCACCGCTGCGCCAACCCGGACTGGCGTGCTGATCGAAATGCCCAGCCCGGCGTCACGCGGCCCTGAAACGACGCAGTACGAGAATTCCGTCCTGCCCGCGGCGGACATGGTTCCTGAAGTCCCTCTGGACGAGTTTGTCAAGAGTTTCAACTACGTTCCTCCCGCCGACCCCAAAGAGATCACCATGCGCGGCGATGCCCCGGTGTTACAACCGGAGGCAGTCGTGACCGATGATCCCCCGACTGCTCCAACCGGAGCTACGGAAGGGGACACGAGGGTTGCCCCTGCCGACGACGTTCGCGATCGGCTTGGGTTGGAAGACGCGACTGAAGAAGAGCGCCGGGACCGTCCGCGCTTTCTCGACTTCAGCGATCCGCCTTCACTGCCCGAGAAGCCAGCCGCCAGGGAATCAAACATCGTTAGTCCTTCGTTTCTAGGCCTGAGCGACGCGCCGCGAGTCGCCGCCGAACCGGTAGGCGAAATCGAAACCGGCAAGCCTGCTCGCGGGCGCTGGGGAATCTGGTTTGCTGTGGCCATGCTTCTGATCTTCGGGGTGCTCGGAGTGCTCGAGTGGCTTTCGCGGGTCAACCAGACAAACGACGGTCCGCTCGAAGTCATCATGCTGAAGATCCGCGACATCGTGCACAACAACAGCCAAGCTCCTCAGCCTGCCGTCGCCGCCGACAGCAACGCTTCCAAGGCGGAGATGCATGCGGAGGGGCGGCCGAAGCCACAAGAGCAAAACGCGGTTGCGAGCCCAAGTGTTCCAAGTTCCACCGGCGTGAAGAGTCCTCCGGCAGCTCCCGATGCGAATGCTGGAGCCAATGCCGCAAAACCGCCGATCAAGACAACAACGGTAACCGCGAATCAACCGCGAGCCGGAGAAGCGGCTGCTAAGCCCACGTCGAGCCCTTCCGTAAATGGAGCACGAACCGCGCCGGGGCAGAAAGCCAGTCAGTCGAAGCCATCGCTGCCACCGAACGCTGCGAGTGCAACAGAAACCACGGACGTGGCTGCGAATCCGGCTGAAAAGCCCAAGCCGAAACCGCGGGCCGCGCAAGAAGGCGACGAGGAAGTCCCGGTCGAGAAGGTTGTTCCCGGTGAAGAGGAGATGGTCAAAGCGAATAACGCCAGCGACTCCGCTGCCGCTGCTGCATGGCTGTGGAAGGCGACGGCCAAGGGCAATCCCGTCGGGCCGGTGCGGCTGGCCGGAATGTATATCAAAGGCGACGGCGTGCCGCGCAATTGCGAACAGGCGCTGGTGTTGCTGAAAACGGCAGCGGCCAAGGAGAATCCGCGGGCAAGCAGTCGACTGGCAACCCTGTACAACAGCGGGACCTGCGTACAACGCAACCGCGTGGAAGCCTATCGCTGGCTGAGTTCGGCGCTGGCCGCCGACCCCAACAATCGTTCGGCGCGACAGAACCGTGATCTCATCTGGCAACAGATGACGCCGGACGAGCGCGCGGAAGCGCAGCAGTATCGGTAAAGTCAGTCAAGCGGAGCCCGCGTAGCGGCGAGACGCGAAGCCATTCCGATGAAGCCCACATTCTTCGTTTCACAATCAGCCTTTCGAAAGTGGCTTGAGAAGCATCATGCCGATGCGCGTGAGCTCTGGGTGGGCTTCTTCAGGAAGGAATCAGGCAAGGGTGGAATCACCTATCCCGAAGCTCTGGACGAAGCTCTCTGCTTCGGCTGGATCGATGGACTGCGAAAGGCCGTGGACGATTCCAGCTACACCATCCGCTTCACGCCGCGAAAGGCGGACAGCATCTGGAGCGCTGTGAATACCAAGCGGGTTGGCGAACTCACCAAATTGGGCCGGATGCAGAAGTCCGGGCTTGCGGTTTTTGACGCGCGCGATCTGAAGAAACCGCAACAGTATTCCTACGAGAGGTATAACTGTACGCTCGAGGCAGCGCACGAGCAGAAGTTCAAGGCGAACCCGAAGGCTTGGGAGTTCTTTCGCGCGCAAGCTCCGTGGTATCGGCGGACCACAACCTGGTGGGTTCTCAGTGCCAAGAGGGAAGAGACTCGGTTGAAGCGGCTGGCCACATTGATCGAAGACTCGGAGCAGGGCCGAAGGATTGGGCTGCTCGACTATCCAAAAGGCAAAGGGAAAGCGGCCCGGCAAGACTGACCGCGCGGGTTCAAGCTACGGCAAACGAGTGCGGACTGGCCTGATCAACTATAATGATTCTCGCGGCTGAGGCACTGCGTCTCGCCCGCGGTTTTGAAACCACCTTTCGTTCCCTCGCATCAACTCCCAACTGGAGGAAAGATCAGAATGGCACACGAAGTTCCCGCGCTGCCCTACGACTACTCTGCGCTTGAACCCTACATTGACACCCAAACGATGCACCTGCATCACGACAAACATCACCAGGCCTACGTTACCAACCTGAACGCTGCGTTGGAGAAGGCGCCGGAGCTGCAGAAGCTCAGCGCGGAGGACTTGCTCAAGGGCCTGGAAAACGTTCCCGAAGCCATTCGCAACGCGGTGCGTAACAACGGTGGCGGCCACGTGAACCACACCATGTTCTGGAAGATCATGGGCCCGAACGCGGGCGGCGAACCCAGCGGCGCCATTGCTGACGCCATCAAAAGCACCTTCGGCGATTTCAATGCCTTCAAGGAGAAGTTCAACGACGCCGGCCTGAAGCAGTTTGGCAGTGGCTGGGCTTGGCTGGTGCGCGATAAGGGCGGCAAGCTGCAAGTGATGAGCTCGCCCAACCAGGACAACCCGATGAGCCAGGGCTTCTTCCCGATCATGGGCAACGACGTGTGGGAGCACGCGTACTACCTGAAATACCAGAACCGCCGCGGCGACTACCTGAAGGAATGGTGGAACGTGGTGAACTGGGCGGCGGTGAACAGCCGCTTCCAGCAGAGCCAGAAGTAACACCGTCGCTCCGAAACCTGCGGTGATGAGAAGGGTGCGGTCATCGTACCCTTTTCTCGCTGCAGTTTCATCCCGATAAGAAGCCGATTACTCCCGCGCTGAGTGCCGGTGCGATTGACATAGGCGTCTCATCTGCGGCAAGATCTGGCCAATTTTTGTGCCGATAACGACCAACAAACTCAGGGGGAAGAACGTGAAAAAATTGATGATCGCAATCGTCGCGGGAGCGTTGTGCCTTGTAACCGTCCACCGTGGCCTGGCCGCATCTGGCAAGAGTGCCAGCAAGCAGCAAATCGCCCACGGCGAATACCTCGTGAAAGTGATCGGACAGTGCGGCGATTGTCACACCCCGATGAACGAGAAGGGCGAATACGTCCCGGGAAAATGGTTGCAAGGCACCAAGCTGACCTTTGTGTCCACCGTTCCCGTGCCCAACTGGGCCGACACTTCTCCCAACATCGCAGGGCTGGAAGGCTGGGACCATGAGAAGGCAGTCCAGTTTTTCATGACCGGGCTTGCCCCTAACGGGCAGCCGGCCCGTCCCCCAATGCCGCAATACCACATGAATCGCGCCGACGCTGAGGCAGTGGTCGCGTACTTGGAGTCGCTCAAGCCGTAATCACAGGCGATACGCAGGCAGGATGTTCCCATTTCGAAATGAAGAGCGCGTTACATGGCCGCTCTTATTGAGAGCCCGAAAGCTCTATGGCCTTCTGGAATTTGGCTTCGGCTTCGTCGTTCTTTCCCTGTTTCCTGAGCACGATGCCCCAGTTGTTGTAAGCAAGCGCGAGTTTGGGATCGAGTTCGATGGCCTTCCGGAACTTGGCGATGGCTTCGTCGTACTTTCCCTTGTTGTCGAGCACGCTGCCCCAGTTGTTGTAAGCAAGCGCGAGTTTGGGATCGAGCTCGATGGCCTTCTGGAATTTGGCAATGGCTTCGTCGGACCTCTTCTGCTCGTAGAGCACGAGGCCGCAGAGACTGCACGCGGCACTTTTGTGAAGGATATCCTCAGCCGGGTCTTGAATTATCCTCTCCACAATTTCAATCGATTTCTCATACTCCCGGTGGTCGTCCCAGTATGCGGCGAGTACATACGGATTGACTTGCCCGAGCGCGGCTTCCGCCGTACTCTGCACCAGCAACTCCATGGCCTGCTGCTGTACTGGCGGCGATCCAACCTTGGCGGGAGTGTCCACTCGAACCACGATGTCGCCGCTGATGTGTTTTGGATAGACTCCAAAAACGGCCCGTGTAACGTCGACGAGCGTCTTCAAGCCGAATATTGTACCCAGGATTTCTACGTCGGGAACGGACCCTTCTTCGCGAAGAGAGGTGAGATTATCTTTCTTCATTCGGGTTCTGCGTAGCTATTTCAATCTGGTGAAGCCTGTCACCAATCCGGTTAGCCATCACCTCCCCCGTGAGCCCAGCTTCTTCGAAATGCTTTGGAACAGTGAATGGATCGATGATTACAGCATCGCGCGTTACCTCCCGATAAACGTAGAAGAGCAGGGGCAGAACCAGAATGGCAAGCGCCAGGCGCCCGAGGGTGATTTTTCCGAGAGTGTTTTTAAGAAATGCCTTCAGACGCGACAACCCGCTTGGCTGCCGTACTGGCCGACGGCGAGTGCGATGCCACTCCATTTGGTAGTCGATTCTACTATCCAGAAAAACAGCGCCAAACTACAAGCACCTTAGTGGCTGTTCGTAGCAAGTTAAAATGTCCGCTTTTCATAGCAAGTGAAATGTCCGGTTTTGGTTTTTGGTTTACTCATAAACCGTAGTTGTCGAAGCTGGGGGAAAGTGGGAATCCCGCGCACTGGGC
>Ga0181532_10000093_pt1 | contig 85131 bp, 71 predicted proteins | sample PEATcosm2014_Bin_33_FD_119768 | JGI IMG/M metagenome (GOLD analysis project Ga0181532, IMG submission 119768) | Peatland microbial communities from MTU Mesocosm Facility, Houghton, MI, USA - PEATcosm2014_Bin11_30_metaG | ecosystem: Environmental > Terrestrial > Soil > Wetlands > Peat | place...
GCTTGGCGTTCGGGAGCGTTCAGGTCGGCGGCAATACGAGCTTGTCTGAAACGCTGACCAACACCGGCGGATCGTCGGTCACCATCACGCAAGCGAATGTGACGGGAGCAGTCTTCTCCATCAGTGGATTGACTTTGCCGGTCACGCTTACGACAAACCAAAGCGTCACCTTTACCGCGACCTTTAAACCGACCAGTGCTGGTGCCGCCAGTGGAAGCTTGTCCGTGGTATCGAACGCTTCCAACTCTCCGCTTAGCATCGCACTCTCGGGAACCGGAACCGCCGCGGGGACCTTGGCCGTCTCTCCCACCAGTCTCAGCTTTGGCAACGTAACCGACGGATCGAGTTCGGCGCTCAGTGGCAGCCTGACCGCCAGCGGCGCCTCGGTCACGGTTTCATCGGCCAGCCTCAACAACAGTGAGTTCGTGCTCTCCGGCATCTCGCTGCCCGCAACGATCGCCGCCGGTCAATCTACTCCTTTCACCGTCACCTTCACGCCACAGGCCAGCGGGGCCACTTCGGCGTCTCTATCGTTTGCCAGCAACGCCTCGAACTCGCCCACCGTGCAAACCATGACCGGCACCGGCACTGCCGCGACTCAGCACACCGTGGATCTCTCCTGGACCGCCTCGGCTGACGCCGTGAGCTACAACATCTACCGTGGTACGGTTTCGGGTGGTCCTTACACTATGATCAACACGTCAGCCGACAGCACCACGGCATACACCGACAGCACCGTCGCCTCTGGCCAGACTTACTACTACGTAGCCACGGCTGTGAATAGCGAATCGCAGGAGAGTGGTTACTCGAACCAGGCTACGGCCGTCATTCCGTAGGGTTGCGCCCGGGACGGTCCTCCGGTGGAACCAGTAAGCGAAACCCGTTCTTCGGGGCTGCTACGGCGCGAAATGCCTGATGTTGCATTTTCGTGCAACTGTCGCAAAAACTATCATCTTGACAGCAGCTTACAAGAGGCAGTCAAATGTGCGAGACGCAGTGGAACCTCTGGGAAAGTCCCTGACGCACTCCCCTTCCCAGTTGATTCGCTAGCTTTGCCGAATATTATAAAGAGAGAACTGTATGAACAATACAAACGGAATTCGGAAATGGCTGCTGGCAGTAGTCGCTCTGTGTTGTCTGGCTCCGACGGCGTTCGCGACGCCGTCCGCGGTCTGCCCAACCGCTGTGGGTTGTACGCAGATGCCGGAGGGTGGTTCTACTGCGATCTACCTTCTCGGAGCCGGGCTTACCTGTTTCGGAGCTATGTTCCTCCGGTCCAGACTGGCAAGGCCTACGCAATCGTAAATTCCGCCGGCAATAAAAAGGGGCCACTTTGCGAGTATGTCCGCTCGCAAAATCGGCCTATTCTTTTCTCTCTGCTTTGTCGTGTCTTATGCCTGGTCGACCGGCAATCGAGACAGTGGCTGCTGATCGCCAACTAGAGAATTTGGAGCGGTGGGACGAAGTCGGCGTCGCCGCTGTGACCCTGGTCGCGTCGCCAGTAATGCATTGAGGCTACCAAAAACAGGCGAGACGCGTATACAACAATCCAGTTTTCTAGATCGAAAAGAAGTTTCCGAATTAGTGCGTGGGACCGAAGTCCAGTCGAAGAAATGAGATAGCGCCTAAATTCATGCCAACTCGACGTGCACTAGTGACCGGCGGAGCGGGCTTTCTGGGATCGCATCTCTGCGATGCGCTATTGAAGGAAGAATATGCAGTCGTCGCTTTCGATAACCTGCTCACCGGGCGGATTGCGAACATCGAACATCTGCGGAGCGACTCGCGTTTCGAGTTTTTCGAGCGGGACGTCTGCAATCCGATCGAGTGCGGCGCGGTGGACTATGTTTTCCATTTCGCCAGTCCCGCAAGCCCGGTCGACTATGCCGAGCACGGAATCGAGACGCTGCGCGTCGGGTCCTACGGGACGTTTCAATCGCTCGAGACTGCGAGACGATACGGCGCGAAATTCATGATGGCTTCGACGTCGGAGTGCTATGGCGACCCGCTCGTGCATCCGCAGACCGAATCGTATTGGGGACACGTGAATCCGATCGGGCCGCGGTCGGTGTATGACGAAGCCAAGCGCTTCTCCGAGGCTGTCACGATAGCGTACCACCGGTATTACAGGGTAGATACGAGGATTTTGCGCATCTTCAACACCTACGGACCGCGCATGCAGATCAACGATGGGCGGGTGATTCCGAATTTCATGTGGCAAGCACTACGAGGAGAGAACCTCACGGTGTACGGCGATGGCAGCCAGACGCGCAGCTTCTGCTACGTCAGCGACGAAATTGATGGCATCGTGCGGCTAGCGGGGTCGTCGGAGCATGATCCGGTGAATATCGGGAACCCGACCGAATTTACAATTCTGGAGTGCGCACGAAAGGTAATTGCAGTGGCAGGCAGCGCGAGCAAGATTCAGTTCGAACCGCTGCCACAGGACGATCCCAAGCAGCGGCGACCGGACATCTCGAAGGCGAAGAGGTTGCTGGGATGGGAGCCGAGCGTTGATCTGGAGAACGGGCTCAACCTGTCGCTGGAGTATTTTCGCAGGGCCATGGTCGAGACCAAAGAAGAGTCAACCTGAGAACAGCTGTCGATTCACAGACCGCGCGTTACATACCTACGGGACAGTCAGTTTGGCTGAGTTTGAACGTTATACGATATAGTCGCGGACGAAGTTACCGACGGAGCGTATGATCGGTCGCTCTCCGCGAATGACGGAGCGAATCGTGCCCGGAACTACACGATTCCAGTTCAAATCGCCGCCGCCGTAAAAATATCCGCAACGCGTGATGGGCGACCGGCAGGTTGTAGCTTGCGGCATAGCTCTGCGTGATGATGTCCCCACAAGACTTGCTAACATCGTAGGGATGACGGCCTCGCAGAAGCATCGTCTCGGTGTAAGGGAGATGATCCCTACATCGAAGATGCTGCCGCCGCGTACATGCTGCTCGCCGAGCGCCTTACGCGGATGATGCTCTCCGCGGCTAGGCGTTTAATTTTTCATATGAAATCCAGCTCAGCGTGCTCGACATGTTGGAACTGATCCTGCGGAAGATGAAGTCCTCCCTGCGTCCTGAGGTGCTCAACCAGGCAAGCAACGAGATTCGTCATCAGTTCCTGAGTGCCGAGCGCGCCCGCACGTGCTCAACTGGCGACCGCAGTTCACGCTCTAGTCCGGTCTTGATCGCAAGATCGCTTGGTATCGCGAGTTCATGGGCGCGTCCGCCGCGATGGACCGGGTCGGCAGCGTTGCATCGCGGCTGAGCCGCCTTCCTGCGCGCGAACGTCAGGGAGACACGATCCCATTCCCGCACGGGAGGTTATAATGGAGCCGCATTGCAGGTCTCAAGCGCAGGCCCCAGCTACCCAGTCTGCCAGCGGCCCCTGCGTGGCCCTTTTCACAAGGGTGGAAAGCTCGTTTCCGGACAAGGCGTGGGCTCGGGTTCCGAGGCGATACAGATCAAGAAGCACACTGCACCGACCTCAAACAGATTCCGCTTCGATAGACTCATCCCCAAGAACAGCTTGGTTGCAATGTTAAGGTGAAGCAGGCCTCCACATACCAACGCGATCCAACAGACGTAATAGGTAACCTTTCCAATCAACTGCAGAAGAATGATGTGGCCCAGGGTGAAAACTTCCTTGGGATACAATGAGCGATAGGCTGCTTTGATTTGCAAGCCCGGATTGGCCTACACGATTCCTGGCTCTTGTCACCGTCGGAAATTATGTAAGGTGGAGCATTCATCGCACGCGTGAGCGTCCTTGACGGAGACAAGTGTCGAGTGCTATCACAGGCATCGGAATAATGAAGAGCGGCGCTGAGCCCGCGTTGAGCATTCACGAAAGAAACCCTCTCGACAAGTCCACAACAAAAGACGCGGTTATTCTCTTCTTTCCGAACCCCGCTCCAGGCGACAGCACCCAGGCGCGTGTGCCTTATTCTCTGTTGTACCTGGAACGCGCGTTGCGGGACCTGGGCGTAGAAGTCGTTCTGATCGATGAACAGCAGCAGCCGGACTATTCGACAATTCTAGATGTATATCGCGATCGTCTTCTGCTAGCCGGCGTCACTTCCCTGACCGGTGAACAGATCTATGGGGGGATTGCATTTTCAAAAAAGGTTCGCGAGAGCTGCGACGCTCCCATCGTGTGGGGAGGCTGGCACACAACTCTGCTCCCGCAACAGACGTTGCAAGAGCCCTACATCGATTATGTAATCGTTGGCCAGGGCGAGCGTCCCCTGCGCCAGCTCGTCGAACGATTGCGTGCAGGGAGCGATCCTTCTGACGTTCCATCACTCGGATACAAATGCAGCGGCAATGATACAGTCAACCCCACGGCCCCGCTCGAAGATATCAATGCCTTTCCGCGCATTAACCTCGGTCTTCTTGACCTTAAGAAATACTTCAATTGGAGCCGGCTCCCGAAGCATTTTATCGGTTACTTTGCCAGCCATGGATGCCCGCTGGACTGCAGTTTCTGTTGCATCGGTGAAATCTACCATCGCCGGTGGCAACACAAGCCCGTCGCTCAAATCATTGACGAACTTCGATTCCTAAAAGAGAAAGTGGGCGTCGACAGCCTTCTATTCGAGGATGACAATTTCTTCGTGCGTCCGCAGTTTGCCCGTGAACTTGCCCGCGCCATGATCGATGCCGGCTTGAACTTGGAATGGGAAACGAGCGCGCACGCTCACATATTCACCAAAGCTTATAAAGATGAGGATTTGGATCTTTTCGCGAGGTCTGGCTGCCAACAGGTCTACATCGGGGCGGAATCCGGTGACCAGGAAGTCCTGGACCTGCTTGAAAAGCAGGCGACGGTAGAAGACACATTGCTCTTCATCGAAATGCTGGACCGCCACGGGATCACCCCACGGCTCACCACCATGGTCTGTCTGCCTACCGAGTCCGGCCGGGACTTCAACCTTACGCTCGACATGTTACGCCGCGCCAAGCTCCAAACACGCAGCGTGCGGGCAAGCATCTTCTTTTACACACCTTATCCAGGCACGCGGCTTTATGAACGTGCCCGCGAAAAGGGATTCGTCCCGCCGCAACAATTGTCTGAGTGGGCGCACCACACCTTGCGAAGATTCAAGGCTCCCTGGGCGCCTAAAGGAATCGATTGGGATCTGGAGATGTTCGCAAACTTCTATCTTCCTTTAGTCGATCCCCACTTCTATCGTCTCGTTCGTTCATCCAAAATCCGTCCTATTGTATTTCTGGTCAACAAGTTGTTCTTCCCGATCGCATGGCTGCGCTTCAAAACCAATTGCTTCCGGTTTCCGTTCGAGGCGGTAGTCTTTTTGCGGTTCCTGCGCTGGTACAACAAACTAACACGCAGCACCTTCTGTCTGGGCAATGGAAGTTACATAGACTGACGTTCTTGCATATGTGTGCGTCGTCGTCTGGTCGGGAAGCACTAACCTTGCGAAATTCCGACCAGACACGCCAAGGCCTACCAGTGGGGTGGCTGTGGGCGATAGACCCTCCATCGCAATAGAGCGATGCCTTCTAACCCAAACCCTCATCGGTCTTCCGGAGAGACGAAGGAGGATGCCCCCATCCGATCAATTTACGGTCTGCACCACCGACCCCGAACTCTCACTGATGTTGGAAGTCTCGTTGTAGGTAGCTGTAACCGTGGTCGTCCCGGCAGGCAACGCCGATGTAGTCAGACTGGCTTTGCCTCCCGATAGACTCACCGTACCGAGTGTCGTCGTTCCGGCGGTGAACGTGACCGTGCCAACCGGCACCACGGTCGGAGAGTTGACCGTCGCCTTGAACTTTACGTTCTGTCCTGCCGCCGACGGGTTTGGGGAAGACGTGACTGTCGTGGTGGTTGTGGCCTGACTGACAGACTGGCTCAGTAAATCGGAAATGCTTTTGCTGTTTGAGTCGTCGCCATTGTAGATTGCCGATATCAAGATCGTGCCCGCGGGCAAATTCGTTTTCGTCAGAAGCGCGAATCCATTCACCAGTGGGACTGTGCCCAATGAAAACGGCCCGTTCTTGAATGTGACAGTTCCCGTAGGCAAGCTTGCTGTTCCGTTTGTGACCTGACATGTCAGTCCAACGGCCTGCCCGTAGACTGCCGGATTAGGATCGGAAGATAAATCCGGATTGGTCGCGTATTTATCCACGACCTGCATCACCGCCCGCGTGTTCTTCGCCCGATAGTTCTGGTCGCCAGAATAGCTGGCGACAATCGGGAAGGTTCCGCCTGTCGTAAACGTTGTCGTGAAGCTAGTCTGTCCGCTAGCCAATGACACCGTGCCGAGAATGGTTGCCCCTTGTTTGAAGGTTACCGATCCAGTTGGCATCGTCGGGCTGGCCCATACCACCGCGGTGTAGGTCACTGGCTGGTCAACGAATACGGGGTTCTGCCCGGAGGCCATCGTTACTGAAACTCGGGGCCGGGCTGCCGTCTGCAGCAGAACGGAAACCGTGTTGTCAGACGAATTTGTGACGGCGAGATCGAGGCGCCCGTCCCCGTTGAAATCCCCAACGGCAACCCCGCCCGGCTCGTCGACTGCCCCGATGAACCCCGTCTGAAATGTGCCGTCCCCGTTGCCTAGAAGCACTGAAAATGTGTTTCCGCCGATGCATACCAGGTCGAGTTTTTCGTCTCCGTTGAAATCGCCGATGGCGGCGGGGGACTGACACGACGAGGGTAGCGCCGGCCCTTGCGTAAAGGTTCCGTCTCCGTTTCCAAAAAATATCGTGTTATTAGAAATCAGATCCAAATTGCCGTCACCGTTGAAATCCGCCGTAAACGTATCCACATCCGCGGGGGGCTGCGATGCAGCAGGAGTAAACGTCCCATCGCCGTTGCCCAAGAGCAAGGTGGAACCCTCAGCAACCACATCAAGAATTCCGTCATTGTTAAAGTCGCCCACAAGCTGCAAACAGCAGTAATTACCACTACTGCTGCTCCACTGAAAGGGCGTACCGTACAATGAGAATATCTCGATAAACGGGGGGCCGACCCCACCGCCTGGGCCATCCCCGCCGACCCCCAAGTCCAAATAGCCGTCACGATTGAAATCGCCCACTATTGGCTGGCCAAGGGCACCAGCTTGGAATACTTCTTCCGCGGGTGCAAACATCCCATCTCCGTTGCCTGAGAAAAGCGAAATGACAAAAAAGTCGTCAGTGCCGTTCGTAGCAATCAGGTCTGTTTTGCCATCTTGGTTGATGTCCGCAGCGACGAGCGTTTCGGCCCAACCTAGATTTATATCCTCAAAACACAAGGTCGGCTTGTTGGAGAACGTCCCATCGCCGTTCCCTAGGAGGATAGAGATCGTTCCGTGAGCTGGCATATTACCTGTATAACAACTCGGGTCGGATTGGAATTGGTTGACAATTGCCAAGTCAGGCTTCCCATCGTTGTTGAAGTCCGCGACGACAACGCCACCGGGGTTGAGCCCTACAGGGATCGTTGTAGTGGCAAATGCTAACGAAGTTGTCGGGACGGTAACGGTAAAGGGGACAGCATTCGACGTTCCTACACCGGGGCCGGGACTTGAAACGGTCACAGAGGCGGTAGTGGCGGAGGCAAGATCGGAGCTAGGAACCTCGGCTTGCAATTTATCGACACTCACAAACGTTGTGTTGAGCGGTGTGCCATTCCAGTTCACAACCGAGGTCGAAACGAATTGCGTACCGTTCACCGTTAGCGTCAACCCTGGCGAGCCTGGCTCTGCACTTGATGGCACAAGAGGCTGGTTGACGAAAGGAACAGGGTTCGACTGGGACTGTAGGAATGTGGTCGTCAAACACAGAAACAAGCAGACGAAGTGGGCGCGCTTCATAGAGACCCTTCCATTCGCATCTGAGAATCGGGGAAGGGTGTCTTAACTCGGCCACCGATTAGGGAAGCAGTTTCGCGGCAGGAGAGGACTGGACAATTATCTTCCCGGTGGAGGCCAGCGGTCAATGGCCTGCCGACGGAAATTTAAAGGGTTGTTGCAATGCGGCGTTAGTGGTGGGGGCATCACCACTCGATGCCCCGAATCTGGCCCGCATAACCTGCGCGAAATACCGATTCGTGATCGAATGGCAGATGTTGGAGTGTCCGCAAGCAACGGCCGGATTTGTTTCGAGAAGACTTCAACTCGCAAGCTCGCAAGCCAAGCTGGTGGTTTCGGTTCCGCAAGCGCATCACTCCTCGCAAAAACGGGGCCGTGTCCAGCATCCGTTCGCAGAACAGTTTCGTTCCGCCAAATCACGATTTTGCTCTTTCCGGACTCACGGACCTTCTCCCGCATTCTGTTGTCATACAATCGAGCCGCGATTGAGGTCACTGGGCCCAGATTCTATGCCGCGATCGGATTACTGATCCTCCTGACCTGCTTTCCAGAATCCGCACGAAATTGAATATGATTTCGTCGAAGGAAGGGGGAAGAGCGTATGTCCACGAGCAGGAACACGGAGGCGCAGATGATCGGGGCCCCTGAAGCAGGTGGAGACAGGGCGGAAGGTAGAGGACGTAGCGCGGGAAGTGGGGGTGTCGAAGCGCACGGTCTACGACTGGAAAGCGAAGTACGGCGGGATGGAGGTGAGCGACGCGCAGGAAGCGAAACAGTTGCGCGACGACAACACGCGGCTGCGGAAGCTGGTGGCGAACCTGAGTCTGGACAAGGGAGCCTTGCAGTCGGTGATTTGAAGAAACAGATCGTGGCCCTGAAGGCGGCTGTCGAGCAAGTGCGCGAGGAGTATCCCTTCAGTCAGCGGCGAGCGTGCGGTTTGATGACGATAGCGGTTTCGAGTTACCGCTACCAGACGAGGCGCTCGGATGAACCGCTACGAACGCGGCTGGAGTTTGGCTTCGATGCGGGTGTCCAAAACCGGCCCCCCTTCTCGCCCCTTCGGCATCTACCCGGCTATGCCTTCAAGGTGCGTTGCCTCCGCACCATGCACGCGGCGGATCAAGTCTTTCAGTACGCCGGTATAATTCAAAGATTGATCTATGCGCAATCTCAAGTGTCAGGGAACAGCCAAATTTATCCTCCAGCGCCCTCAAACCATTCAACTGGCGAACAAACTTCTTAATCTCAGAGTCAAGTGTCACCTGCACTTCAGCCATCCACGGATACCCGCATCCGGGACACATCGTCAAGACATTTTTGTTAGAAGCCAGCAATGAAGACAGGTCGCCACTCTCTTCATCCAGACCGATAAGCAAAGATGTGTCACAGTCTTCATTGCGACACTGTAACCGCAAGCCAGCTATGTCCGCCAGTCTGATAGAGCGCTCCGTTTGACTCGTCATAATGTTGCCTCACCCAAGTTGTCTACATTCCAAAAGTCCGGCTCCACTCACGTGCCGGAGGGTGGCTCTGCTCTGGTCGACGTGCTTGGCGCTGGGGTCACGTGTCTAGGCGCTAAGGCCGCCCGGTTCTGCGTCGCTAAGCCTAAAGCATGATAATTCCGGCGACCTAATGAATCAGCCCACGTCAAAGAGACCGTAATCTCGTGACGTGGGCATCACGCTTGGGGCCTCACAACCCCTACCAAGCTGTCTTGCGCTTCTTGGTCCGCCCCGCATGATGCCCACGAACGTCACAGACACACTATCCCGCTCCCGCACGGGAGGCTGAAACGAAGCCGCATCTTAGACCCCAACTGCCTGGTCTGTTGGCAGTTCCTAGGCGGCCTTTTTGAGAGTGGTGGACGCCTCGTTTCCGAGCAAACCGTGGGCTCGGAGTTCCGAGGCTATGCAAATCAAGAAGCACACTACACTGATCTCAAACAGATTCCGTTGCGGTAAACCCGCCGCCATGAACAGGTTCGTTGCAATGTTAAGGTGAAACAACCCTCCACATACCAACGCGATCCAACCGACGTAGTAGGTAATCCTTCCAATCAACTGCAAACGAGTGACGTGGTTCATCGTGAAGCCCTCCTTGGATGCACAGAGTGTTCCTCGTCTGAAGCTATGCGACCAGCTTGGCTCCCCTGGTCGTAGCTACACTTTCAGTTTCAGATCATCGGTGAGTCTCTGGTCCGGCCGCATGGATTATAGCGCCGTTCCTGTGCGATGGTACGTTGTTTCACGCTCGCCGCTCCTCCGTAGGATTTCTACCCGCTCTCCCCGACGCAGGTCGATCGGCGCAACACCCCAGCCAAGAGCCGGCTGGGGTCCGTTGTCGTCATCGGTCTAGTCTTTAGTTTCGGGCAAACTGAGTCTCAGATCTGAAGCTTACCTCTCAGTCTCAAAGTGTCCCAATTTCGCTGACGCGGGACAGTAATCATTATCCGATGATGAACAACGAGAGGTGATTACAGTCACAGGCCGCAGTAACTTAAATCACGGTGGCGAGTGTCGCATCGAGTCAACATGTGCTACAGGATGACGCATGCCCACACTCTCCCATTGGATGTATCCTCTGGCGGGATTCTATGCCGCAATCGGATTGCATATCTTCCGCGTGGCAAGCACACCTAGCTGTCGCGTTTGCCTCCTTCGGAGTGAGTGTCCCAACCGGCTGCTGACTGGGCTCCCTCCATGCGTCGCAAAGCAAGTGGCACAGCCAGCGACATCAAACGACCGTGCCGCGGAAACGAACAAGAACCGCCACCCAGTAGACCTCTAACAGAGACCTAGTCATTCTTTCTTTCCAAGCCACTCCAGGCGATGCCACCCAAGCTGGCGTACCCTTTTTTCTTTTGCGGCTCACACTACACGCAACATGAGTCCCCAGAAGCATTCAATCTCTTCTGCAGAATGGACGTCACGGCCTTCAATCAGTTACAGCCGGTCTTGAATCCCTTGCTGGAGAACGTGGATTGCAACCTTGCGGCGCTTGACTCGGTGCCTCAGCAAGAACCGCCCAGCGCGCCGCCACCTCGCTGAGCGCGCCGCTACGCAACATGTCGGTACCGATTAAGAATCTACCCACGTAGGCCTGCCTGAGCCACTGTTTTACCTTACGGAAGAGCGAGTAGAAAACCCGTAGCCTCCATGCCGTGAAGTCCAAGGCAAACGAGGCATTCGTCTCATAGCCCAATTCCCGGAGAAATGGCGCCAGCAAGCCTTCCACGCGCGCCGCCTCCACATCGGTAAAACCCTTCCAACGTCCTACGGGACTAAAGGCGCCCATGCGGATCTCATTTCTAAAAGATGTGTTCGGTTTGCTAACCGCACCGACTGCGTTTTGCCGGATGCGATCGTAATCCAGGTAGGAATGGATAAAATCACCCACGGTTGCCAGCGTCTCCTCAGGGTGTTGCACCAAGTCTTCATAACGCATCTCCAGGTAGTCGGGGCCGAGCTTCCGACCGTATTCCCTTCCCTTCTGGACGATCCATTGCCAATAGAGTCCGCAAACCAGCAGCCGGTGTCGGGTGTTCCACCAGAAATCACCGCACCGCATCCGGGTCATCGACGCCGCGACATCTCTCCCATCCCGAATAATATGAATGATCAGGGCGTCGGGGATAGTTTCCTTGATCTGCGGGATATAGAGGAGATGGGCAGGGGTCTTCTCTGCCCATCGCTCCACGCCCTGATTGCGGGCTATGCTTTCCATGATGATTCGCAGGAAATCTCCAGGATTCCTGCCTGCGGCCAGAACCTTTTCCCGAATATCCCCAGCTTCTAAGCCAGATCGCTTGAAATAATCGCTCTGCAGCCACGCATTCATCAACCTCGTCCGGTCGCGTGCTGACTTGAGATTTCCGAAGGCTGGTGCAACTCTGTTAAACACGTTGCTTTCAACACGATAATCGGCGAACTTCCCCGAAGAGATAAGCATGTCGTACAAAAGTGTTGTGCCGGATCGGGGGCAACCAAGAACAAACACTGGAGCCCTCACTTCTCCAACTGTCGTACTCAACATGCTGCTCCCTTGTCTCTCTCTTATTTGCAATTGCTCAAGCGTCGCGAGGACATTTCTATTATTCGTCATAGAGTCGGTTGATGGCGATAGCAAAGTCAATTCCAAGAATAGGTTTCCAGGAGGGAGCTTGCGCATTCAAGAGCCACCGCTGCGCGGTAGCCCTCGGCGACGGTGAGGTCGGCCAAAAACCATTGTTTCCCGGTTTCCGTGTTTCCACCGAGTTCTTCAAGTTTAGGGTCCAGATCGGGGTGCGTGGTGACGGAAAAATCCGCCAGCGGAAAAGAAAGCCCGTCACCGGTGGCCTTCAGGAAGGCTTCCTTTCGCGTCCAGCAGGCAAAGAATCCAGCCACGCGGAGATGATCCGGCAACGCCTGCAGCCCAGCACGTTCTCGAAGCGAGAAGAATCGCTCGGTCAGTGACATCGTGTCAACGTCACTGCGGATCTTCTCGATGTCTACGCCTAGCCGGTGTTCACTGCCGACTGTGATCAGCGCCATTTTTGCGGAGTGGGATACGTTGAACTGTAGCGCTTGTCGATTCTGCTCGGCCGTGAGCTCGGGCTTACCGCTGACCAGATACTCGAAGCGAATCTCGGTGGCAGGAATTGCAAGGTAGCCGGCCAGCAAGCCTCGAAGTGCGGAGCGACAGCGGGTGAAGTAAATCCGATCTCTCTCGAAGTGAAATCGGCTGGCGCGCGCGATTTCATCGGGAGACAAAACGGCGCCCTCGGAGCCTGCTCTCGCTGGCTCGTCAAGACGCACTCTCCAAACATCAACGCGTCCGGTGGAAAGGGTTAGAGGCCATGGCGGGTCCGACCACGAGTGGTTGGACGCTTTACAGTTGCGGGCTGGATCGTTGCTGTCATTCATCTTGCCGGATCCATAGCGGTCGCGTTTTGAGACGATTGACCCTGGCGGAATGTGGAGAGTTAGCGTCATTTGGTCGGTGGAACTTACGCGGTCAAAAGCCTCTCTTGATGGCGAGGTAAGGTACTAGAAGAAGTTCGGCGAGCCCCGGAAGAGGATCCTCTGGAGTGAACACCGCTTCTGTGCTGCAGGTCCTTAAAGAGCGGAGGTAGCTTCGAAAATCGAGATCACCACCAAGGCAGGCGAGAAATGCCGCCGGAACGTCGGTAGTCATTCGCACCCATCCAACGCCAGGTTCGCCTTTGACCGATGAAACCGGTTGACCAATTTGGTCCTGGTAGAGCATGTGAGGGAAATCTACGCCAGCGGCGGCGCCAAGGCTATGGTATCCCCAGGTTCGGGCATTCACATCCAGGAGCTTGTACTGCGAATCACGGGGATCGAGCTTGTATTCGACCTCGACAAGACCGTAGTAATCCATCGCTTTCAGGAAGCGGTTGGAGAGCTCTTCCAGGATCGGGATGTCGACGGTTTCAACATATGTGCTTGCTCTTCCGAACTGAAGTGGATGCTGGCGCCGGCGCTTCGCGACCATGCTGCCAACCGCACCGCCGTCGCGAAATAAAGCGCAGTAGGAAAACTGCTGGTTGCCGCCACCTGGAATCACCTCCTGGACGATGAGTTCCGATGGATCCATGAACTCGGATGCTTTTCGAATCAGGGATTTCAGTTCGTCGCGGGTATCAGCACGCCATGCCTTTGCTTTTGTGGCGTACACGAAGTGTTCTTTGATGGCGGGTTTAATGGCGAAAGGCGGCTCGAATTCAACCCTCGACCAATCATCAGCACTCTTCAGGCAACACGTCAACGGTGTAGGAATGCCCAGGTCTTGCGCTAGACCATACGTATTCCTCTTGTCCCATGCCCATTTCACGACTTGCCAATCCGGGGTTGGCACGCGAAATAACTCACTCAACTCTGGACGATAACGCGCGAACGCAGCTACCAGCTCGTCCCTTGTCGGATAGAGAATCCAGCCCTGCAGTCCCATCCGCCGCCCCACATCGAGCAAAGAGGAAACTGCGCTTCGTTCATCACGCAAGTCCCCAATTTTGACCGCGTGATTGGTGTATCTGGAGTATCGGGATATCGAACGTTCATCATCCACGACGCAGACCGGGATGCCGTGGCGGCCGAGGCTTCGAACGATGCCAAGGCCCTGATAATCGCCGCCAACGACCACGGCTCCCACTTTGCCGTTGGTGGGGTACGGGTCCGCAGTCATAACGGATTTGGTTTCGGTGTTATGCATTTCGTTGTGTGCCGTTGCTGCGAGAGATTGAGCGAACTAGCTCTTTTGCTGCAAACTCTGTTCCGGAAACGAAACCGAGCAGCGGACCGAAACTCCAGGCGGCCGGTTTACCCATAAAATGCAACCCTGCAATCGAGGACTCCAACCCTTGCTTAAGCACCGGGAATCCATTGAAGGTTTGCAACCTTGATTGAATCTCTTGCGATAGAAATTCATATTTGGACGTATCGACTCGATATCCTGTCGCTAGGATTGCGTGGTCGACGAGCCGATTGGTTTCATCGCTGAGCTTGAGACGAAGTCTGCTAGAGGAAGGAGCAGCAGAGACAACCTTGCGGCCGAGCGTAATGTCCACCCCCGACAATCGAGGACGCAACCAACCAGACCCTGCGGGTCGAATCGACCGGTATGCGACACGGTCTTGGACTTCTCTGGGCAAGAGCTGGAACAACCGAGGCACCGATACGAGCCGACTCAGCCCCGCCGGTCCCACGTCTCGGTCAGAGTATAAGAGCCACGAAATTGGTCCCAAATGATGCAGGCGGTAGTGTATCCCCACCCAGTTCAGCGTGGTTTCACGAACTATCACCTCAACTTCGGCTCCAGACTCGTGAAGTAGTGCGGCGCTCTCAAGCGCGCTCTGCCCTCCTCCAATTACGACAACACGCTGCCCCTTGAACTGGCTCAAATCTGTGTGGGCCGAAGAGTGAGACGCCAACGCGGGTGGAATCCCATCGAACTCCTCGGGCTGCCGTGCAAAATTTCCGATTCCCGCAGCCAGAACGACGCGGCGAGACTTGAAAACCTCGCCATTCCTAAGAGCCACCTTGAAGCCGCGACCGTCGATCCCGATGTCGACATTTGTGACGCTACATCTCTCAACGTCAGGAACCATGTGACCCTGGTACCAAAGGCCATATTGGACAAACTGGGCAAGCGGCACTGGTGCGGACACGTGATTGCCATTCGAGACGCGGTAGGCATCCAGTGTCATCTTCTGTTCGGGATCTGCAATAAACGAGGCCTTCCAATTGGACCGGAGAAACATTCCAGCGGGCATCTGGTTCTTCCAGAATGCCATCGGCTCGCCGAAGACGCGCGCTTCTATGCCAGCCGCTCGCAAAAAGGCGGCGGCGGACAGACCATAAGGACCTGCACCAATAACAGTAACATTAGTATCTTGCATAGAACCCATCGACTCGATCACCTTTCGTCCCTTACTCCTGGTCCATACTGGTTGCGTTGCCAAGATTGCGGCCGGCGTGTTGCAGAGCACGCCGCGCTAGTCGTCTGGCAAACCGTTCCAGGCGACTCCGGCTCCGATATCCCCTCACGCTTGAGGCGAGGACGCTGCATTGCTTCGGAGTCAAAGACCAGCCAGAGGCGCAGCAGTTCTCACAAACATGCTCGACTTTGTCGGCCTTGAAAATCGCGATTACAGACGGATGCGATGTGCACCAATTCAGCGCGACCTGCGCACGCGTCTTTCCCGAAGCCTTCGCAATCTGACCGAGGGTGTCGCCGGGATCGCTACCCTGCAGGTTCTGGAACCCAGTTGCCAGCGGGCTGAACGCGAGCAGGCTTATCTGGTTCGCCTCGCAATAGGGGAGAAGTTCCTGTTCTGCGGAGCGGTCGACAAGACTGTAACGGACCTGGTTGGAAACGATGCGCGCTTTGGACAAAATCGCCTGAGCACGTCGTAATTCCGCCACCGTAAAGTTGCTGACGCCGATGAAACGGACTTTCCCCATCTCCACTAATTTCTCCATGGCCGACATGGTTTCCCCGATGGGCACCGTATAGTTGGGCCAGTGCAACTGGTAGAGATCGAGATAGTCGGTCTGCAGTTGCTTCAGGCTGCACTCGGCGGCCTTGATCACGTCTTGGTGGCGAAAGTGACGCGGGGATACTTTGCTTGCAAGGAAGATGCGATCGCGGATTCCGCGAATTGCCTCGCCGACAATGGGCTCGGTGCCATAGGACTCTGCGGTGTCGATGAAGCTTGCGCCAAGTTCAATGCCGGTGCGTAGGGGTTCCGCACCGCCGCGGTATTGCCACGTGCCGAGTGCCAACTCCGGCACCTGCACGCCTGCATTCCCGAGCTGCTTTGAATTCACAGCGGATCGCCTTATCCGGATTCTCCGATCAACGACAATCTAGACCTAGAATATCTGAGATTCAGTGATCTAACGACAATCGCAACGACAGGGGAGAACTTGGAGCGGGTGGGACGGAGTCGCACCGCCGCTGTGACCCTGGTCGGGCCCATCGCTTACTTCACCCGCGTTTGTCAACCTTGCATCGACACTCTACAAAAATCGACCGCTACACTGCGGCCTCTGGCCTATTGGCAAAGTAACACTCTCACGACGCCTTCAGCAGCGCGTCATCGGGCGCGCGATGGGCTTGGCAGTGATCGAGTGGAATAATTCCGACTCGCGCCAGCAGATCTTGCACGAACCGGGGCCAATAGCAGAGAGCCCCAAGGGCGGCACCAACCGTGTTATTGATGAAGTCCATGGAATCGGAAACTCGCGGCGGCAAGTAGAATTGCGTGGCTTCGATGATAAAACTGATCGCGCATCCGAAAATGATGGTTAGGACAATCGCACGACTGATCGGCCGCGACAACGAGAAGTATACGCAAAAGAAGAATCCCAGCGGCATGAAGCCGGTGACATTGATGAGGCCATCCTTCCAGAAAGCCCATTGCCAGCTCCAATTTTTCCAGAACGGCCGCAGGAAAGACGGATAAAGAACCAAGTAATGATCGGGGATTTCGAGGTCGACCGCCGAAGGCACTTGGCTGTGAACCACATTTCCGGAGCGTTCGGTGAAGGGATAAACCGCCACCGCGTTCTTGTTTTCAAGATTCTCGGGTTGTCCAGTGCGGCGCCACTCTTCATAATCGAGCCGAACCTCGTCTGCTGTCAGTTCCCGGTTGTAGATGCCGATTCCACGCAAAACACCCGACCAACTATCGTTTTCGACGGGAGAGTTGCCAACCACGATTCCTCCGTCGAGATCATGACGAGTAAGTCCGAAGTCCATCGAGGAGCGGGTGAGGACACCATTCAGGTATACGGAAGTCGCCTTCGCACCAGCGGTCACGGTAATGAGCAGTGGGGTATCTTGCCGGAACACGCCGGCCATGTAAATGATTTTACTTGCCTGGTGATCCGAGCCGGCTACGTGACGGCTGAGCATCAAAGCGCTGCCGGTCTGTTGAATCCTGAACTTAAGCGGAGTTTTGGCGGTCTGGAACGCGAGCATAGTGTTGTAATCATCACTTTGACCAGGCTGGAGCCAAATCTCAACGCTGCACGGACCATCCGGCGGTCCTTCCACGTGCAGTGGGGCGGAGCTTAGAATCGTACCGTAGTCACCGAACGAAAGACCGTTCTGGTTCGCAATCCAGCTGACGTCGTTGTGCGGCCGCGGGGTAAACGGCCAGAGTCCAAACCAAAGTATGCCTGCCAGAAGGCACAGGCAAAGGCCAAGAAGCAGTCTCCTGCTTAACGCGTTTCCAATTTGGGTCATTCGCGATAATTTCCCTGCTGCCCGAATGAGCTCGGTGGAATCTCTACGCTCTATTCGAGAAACACCGCTTGCAAGGGGTAGAACCTAGGGCTCACAAGAAGACTGAATCCTCTGCTTCTGGGTGCTGAAGTAGAAACCAGAGTAGTAAGGCACATTCAAGCCGGGGAACAGAGGCATCCGCATTCTCAATTCAGGTGCTTTCCAGCGATCGATCAAAGCATAGCCCGAAGCGGAGAACGCACTCACGATCTCATTAAGATTTCGTACAACGCATGGTACTGCATAGGAACCATTGTCCTGAACTGTAAAAAAGGCAGGTGGGGCATCGCATACGGGAGTTCGGTTGATCAATATGTGATCAGGCAGTTCTGGAAACTGGCTCACAAACTCGGCAATGCTCTTCTCCCAATAATGAAAAGCTCCCGAAATCAATAGGACTTGGTCACACGAATACTGCTCCAACGAAGTGGTGAACTCCAGCCCACGCGCATCCCTTTGCCGAGCCAGATCCTGCCCGGCGGTGACGGTTTTCGGAAGATCAAAGACTGTCCATTTGACGGAGTTAGATGTGTCAATCAGGTAGTCCAAGTAACTGTAGAAAAGGTTTCCTATATGTCCTCCGAAATCAAAGACCTTGATCTCCCGCGAGCAGATTCGACTTATCCAATAAAGGGCCGCATAGTCACTGGGGCGTAAAGTCTTTGACAGTTCGAGATGCAGCTTGATGTAGTCCGGATGATCATGGCCGGCATAGGCAGTCTTGTGGGCTGCAACCCACGCCTCGTCAAACGACGAAAACACCGCGCGAGGATAGCTTAACTTGTTTAAGAATCTGACGCCGGTGGTCGACTTAGCTAGTCGAAGCAGCAGAGACCGAAACGGTTCAGAGTCCACCCCCTCGATTATCACCTCACGAGCGCTCATGCCGTCCTTCAATTAAGAGAGTTATGCATTGTTGTTCCGGCGCGATGGAAGAAGACACTGATTGTCGATGTGTCTTCTCCGGTGACCCACATCCTTCACCGTCGTAGTCGCTTCCGGCTCCTGTAGCACGTCTTTTCTATCATTTTGTCAAGGCGGTGCCTGACCCAAAAAGCGGGAGGGCAAGACGAAACGCGGTCAAGTACGACCATACGAATGGTTTCAAATAAAACGGCGCACATTGCCGCAGCTCTCTGGCAAACTCGTCCCAATTGGAAGAGTTGACGCGTGTCACCGAAATTGAGATGGAAGGCGTCAAGATCTTTGCCATGTGCCACCAGCCCGGAGGCACAAAGAGCATTTCCCCAGGATGCAACGTGAACCGTATTGGACTGGCCTTGGCAAAAAGCGGGAATTTCTTGAGATCGACATTGTCGATGTCATCGACCGATATCGACGACGTGTGGTAATCGGATGGGTAAAGATAAGGAGTTTGATCGGGAGCAAAGATCGTATATTCCTTTACTCCATAAATCTGGCACAGGAAGACATAGATATGCCAGCTATCATAATGAAGCACTGGGAACTTACCACCTCGGCCGCCGATATAGAGTTCGGGGTTGCCAGCGTGCAATCTGGGATAGAGCGGCTGGGTGAAGGGAGCTTCCAACCAGTTGGGGTAGAAACAGGGAGGCGCTGGTTGAAGATCTGCATCCAGTTCCGGCAGGAATTTCTCAATCCACACGTTGCGCAAATAAGGAGCCGGATTCTCATCATTCGACGACGAGAGTAGATCGATAAACTCTGCCATCGTTAGACTCCCGCCATCTTTTCTGAAAGGAAGGAAGCCACCCAGCGTGTGGTTCTGGCCTTCGACAGCCAAGGGCATCGAGCCATATCGATCCTTGAAGTACTCCGGCGTCCACTTGGACATCGCTGGCCACAACTTGAGCGCTCCTGTAATGACAACTGGGATACGCGGGAGGAGAAACTCCCTGACCCAATCCGCTTGCGCGAGGCATTCGCGACGCTCAACCGAACCAATTGCAGGCGACTGTAACGAAGACATGATTTGCTCCTATCCCTGGGCGTGGGTTATCAATCAGTACCGTTGTGAAGGAAATGGCGGGGCATTATCTCAAGCGAATTATGAAACTTCGGTTATCGAATCGTGCGGGAAATCGTGACTTGAAGAGCTTCAGCCAAGTACTTGACAAAGGGCTCCAACAACATGCCGGCGGGGTAAACCGGGAGGGTTAGAACCTCGTAGTCTCGCGCCAAGCGGCTCCAATCGCCTTCCGCTGGACGGTATTTCGCGTACTGCCTCATGGGGCGGAAGTCGGTGACGACCCCTTCGTAGGGCTTTGCCTGATAGACAATGCACGCCTGGTCGTTGATCTGCCACATCTCCGCGAGGACAAGGGATTCCGGTCTATTGCCCGATTCCTTTTCCAGAAGTCTGCCGAATATCATGCCCTTCCAGATCTTCGAGCGGCTGCGCAGCACGTTGATTTTTTCGTCAAAGAACTTTTTCTTTTCGGCGGCATTCAGCAGCAGAAAGTTCTTGCAGTGAAACTTGATTCTCTGCCCGATGTGCCTGACTTTTCGCCAGGCGTTATCGGATGGAATGCTGCACCAGTTCATAGTGTCGAACAAAGCCAGCAGAGCGACTTCGTCTCCCTGCGCTTTCAATTGCTGCGCCATCTCGTAGGCGACGGTGCCGCCCATGCAGTAGCCGCCCAAATGATACGGGCCCCGGGGCTGCACGCGGCGAATCTCCTTCACGTAAAGCGACGCCATCTCTTCGATCGTTGTCAGGCATGGACGTTCGCCGTCGAGACCCTGGGCCTGCAAGCCATAGAAAGGCTGATCGTAGCCAAGATGGCGCGAAAGCTCGCGATAAATCAGCACATTTCCGCCTCCGCCGTGGATGCAGAAAAACGGAGGCCGAGAACCGTTGGGTTGAATCGCGACGAGCGGGGACCAGTCCGCCGAAGGGCTTTCCGCCTGCAGAACCTTCGCCAGTTGAGCTATGGTTTGAGCCTCAAAGAGGATGGAGAGTGGGAGTTTCCGCTGAAATTCCTTGGTGATCTGCGCGAACAGACGCACCGCCAGAATCGAAGTGCCCCCGAGCTCAAAATAATTCTGATTCAGACCAATCGGGCTGGTGCCGAGCAAGTCTTCCCAAAGTTTTTGCAGCTTTCTCTCGGTCGGGTTGGCGTCACGTCGCGGCTCAGCCTCTTTGAGGGCCGGCTCGGATGGACGCGCGAGTGGTGCTCGTCTTGAAATCTTGAGCTCACGAATGCGCGCTTCCGGTACGTCGCGCATGAGTTCGAGAACTTTCTTGTAGTCCTCAAGAACCTGTCGGATGGTAGCCGCGTCGAAGAGATCGGGATTGTACTCGAGCTGAGCCCGCAAACCTTCCCGTCGGTCTAACAGGCCCATTTGCAATTCAAAGTGCGTGCCCAGGCCAAAATCTGGGAGCGGCGTAACTGTCAGACGATCGAGTTCTCGCGGACGCAGAAAAGCAAGCTGATAGAAGAAAAAGCACTGCGCCAGTGGGTTGCGGCCATGAACCGAGCGTACATCCAAGTGATCCATCAGAACTTCGAAGGGCAACTCAGCGTGATTCAGCGCGTCAAGCGTGACGTCGCGCACGCGAGCCAGCAGTTCTTTCAGCGTGGGATCGCCGGCCAAGTTCAAGCGCAACGTAACCGGACTGGCGAAAGGCCCGATGAGGCCTTCGGTTTCGGGCTTGCGATTGGCCACGGGCGATCCAATGATAATCTCCTCCTGCTCAGCGTATCGACAAAGCAAAGCCGCGTAACCGGTCAGCATGACCGTGAAGACGGTTGTACTTTCGGACTGGCCCAATTCCTTCATGGAACGCGTCAGATCGTCTGGGAGCAGTAGCGTCTCCATAGCGCCGCGAGACGCGGGACGATTTCTTGGCGGCCGGTCAGTTGGAAAATTAAGCACCGGCAACGGCGGCTTGAGTTGCGTTTTCCAGAACTCGAGCTCTTCCTTGGCCGCGTCGGACTTGAGCCATTCCTCTTGCCAGTGGGCGAAGTCGCCGTACTGGATGGCCAAGGGCAGCAAAGACGGCGATTCACCCCTGGAGGTCGCCTCGTAGATCGTCCACAGATCACGTTGGATGACGTTCTGTGAAAATCCATCAACGATAATGTGGTGGGTGGTGAGCATCAACACATGCTCTTCGGGAGCAAGACGGAACAAACGGGCGCGGAGCAGCGGTCCCGCCAAAAGATCGAATGGAGCGCTGGCTTCGGCGCGAATCGACTCCCATAACTTCTGCTCCCGGTCGGCCGGCGCCACCAGTTCCAGCGAAGTCACGGGCAGGTCGATTGCTAGGGAGGGGTGGATGATCTGAATTAACTCTTCACCTTCTTTCTGGAAAGTGGTACGCAGGGATTCATGCCGCTCGACGAGCAATCGGAGACTAACTTCCAGGTGGTCAAGGGAGACCTCACCTGTAAGCCGGACACAGGCACGCATATGGAGCGCGGGGTTTCCGGGGACAATCTCTTCGAGTGTGAAGAAACGACGCTGGGCCGCGCTGGCAGGCAACCCGAAAGACTCAGACACCGCCACAACGGATGCGGCAGGAATATCGTCTACTTTGGAGGCGGCGATCGAGGCTAGGGCGGCAGCCGCTCCTAGTGAGCGGGTAGTGGACGACGCCGCATCGCCGCCGGAACTTGGTTGCCCGGGCGGGTTGGTTGCCACTCGCTTTTGTCTCACCGACGTTGCGCCTTCAGAAACGGGGAACGAGGAAAGCGGCCGATTCGGATCCTGCACGATATTTTCCAGCAGGCCTTTGAAATCAGCCAGCAGACGCGTGATCGTGCCCGCTTCAAACAGATCGGTATTGTATTCACAGGCCAGGCGCCATCCCTCATTGCGAAGGACGAGAAAGACGTGCAGATCGTATAACGCGCCCTGGGACTTCGACGGGATCACGGTCAATTTGATCCCGGCAAATTCCTGCGCCTTCACCGGATCACGCTGGCAGATAAAGTTAAGACGGAACAGAGTGTGATGACTGGGATAATCGTTGGGGCGGAGTTCCTTCAGCACCTGTTCGTAACGAACATTCTGGTTCGCGATCGATTGCAAGCCGACTTCCTGAACTTTGGCGAGCAACTGCGGGAACGTCGGATTGCCCGACAGATCGAGACGGAGAACCACGGTATTGATGAACGGACCGATGACGGATTCAAGCTCGACGCTGTTACGTCCGGCAACCTGCGTGGCGGCGCCAAAATCGATTTGCCCAGTGTATTGATACATCAGCACGCCGAGAGCGGCCAGTATCGTGTTGAAGAAGGTGGCACTCTCGCGATTTCCGATTTCTCGCACAGCATCGGTTAGTGTCACTGGCAGCAATAACGAAGTAATGGTTGCGTCGAAGGTTGGCGATGCCTGGCGTGGCTTGTCTGTCGGAACATCGAGCAGCGGCAGATCCTTTAACTGCTCTTTCCAATAGGAAAGTTCTTTTTGCACCGCTGGGGATTCAGACTGCTCCCGCTGCCAGACCGCATAGTCCCCGTATTGAATGGTGAGTTCAGGAAGTACAGGTTCCACATTGCGGGAGTAGGCCTCATAGAGCACTCCGAGTTCATTCGAGATCAATCCGATCGACAAGTAATCGATCACCGAATGATGAGGTGTAACAAGCATGACGTGCTCGTTGGGTTCAACTCGCAACAACGTCACCCGGAAAAGTGGACCGACCGCCAAGTTGAACCGCCAACGAGCTTCGTTAAAAGAGAGCCGATCGACTTCCGCATCACGTTCTGGTTTTGGAAAGTGGCGCAGGTCAACGACCGGAACCTCGATTTCTAGCGCAGACTTAATGACCTGCGCGGGCTGCCCATCCACCACCGTGAACGTGGTGCGCAGCACTTCGTGACGCTGAATGATCTCGTTGAAAGCTCGCTCCAGAAGCGCGGGGTCCAGCGGCCCTTGTAGACGGAAACGAACCGGCACGCTCCAGGTGGGGTTGCCGGGATTCATGCGGTCCAGCGCCCAGAAGCGCTCCTGCCCGAGCGAAGCAGGCAGGACAAAGACTTCTTCTGTCTGAAGACTCGACGGCTCGGGATTCGCCAGAGATGTAACCGGTTTCGGATTTTCCAAAGTGCTCACTTTACCGGCTCTTTTCAGGAACGTTTTTCGGAACTGTGAGAACCGTCCTGACCCGGTAGCGGTCGCGGGAAACCGCAACGATGCCGGGGGTTGCTTTCGCCGGGGAGGCGGCTCCAGATTCGAGCTGCGCGAGGACGGCGGCAATTGTACGGTGCTTGAGGATCAGCGCGGGTGGAATTTTCATGCCCACCTTGCCCGCGCGGGCCACAATCTGGAAGATGTGCAACGAGTCCGCACCCAACTCAAACAGGTTGTCCTGGACACCAACTCGCTCCAGGTGCAGCACTTCAGCCCAAATCGCGGCTAGCGTCTTCTCCTGGTCGGTGCGCGGCGCTACGTATTCTTTCTGGCGCGCGGATCGGCCCGTGTCCGGGGCAGGTAGCGCTTTGCGGTCGATCTTTCCGTTGGGAGTGAGCGGCATCGCGTCCAAACGAACCACGGCCGACGGCAGCATGTAATTGGGCAATTTCCCGGTGAGCACCTCTCGAACGGTTGCAACCGTGATTGCCTGCTGCTCGCTGGTTACGTAGGCCACCAGTCGCTTGTCGCCGGGGATGTCTTCACGCACGATCACCACGGCTTCGCGAACACCGGGGTAGCGCGCTAGCGCAGTTTCTATTTCTCCGAGCTCGATGCGGAACCCGCGCAGCTTGATCTGGTGATCCAGCCGTCCCAGGAACTCGATGGTACCGTCGGGCGTGCGGCGGACCAGATCACCGGTCTTGTAAATGCGAGCGTCATTGTTCGAACCAGCGTTCGAGCTGGTGTTGGATGTGAAGGGATCGGAAACAAACTTTTCCGCAGTCAACTCCGGTCGATGGAAATATCCTCGAGCGAGTCCGTCGCCACCGATGTGGAGTTCACCTGCGACTCCGATGGGAACCAACTGATTGGCCGCATCGAGAACGTAGAACTGAGTGTTATCAATGGGTGGGCCGATGGGCACCGGCCCCTCGCCGGCCTTGACCTCGAGCGTCGAAGACCAGATGGTGGTTTCTGTCGGTCCGTACATATTCCAGACCGACTGCGCTCGGCGAACCAGCTCGTTCGCCAAATCGCGGGGAAAGGCTTCGCCTCCGCAGAGGACTTTGAGCGCGGGCTTCCCTTCCCATCCGGCTTCGATCAGGAGCTTCCAGGTTACCGGCGTTGCCTGCATAACGGTGGCTTCTGAACTTACGATCCGGCTGAGCAGGAGATTGCCGTCGGCAGCGGCTTCGCGGCTGGCGATCACAAGTTTTGCACCGACCGCGAGCGGCAGAAAGAGTTCGAGTCCTGCGATGTCGAACGAGAGCGTGGTCACCGCGACCAAGGTGTCGTTCGACTTCAAGCCGGGCTTCTTCGCCATCGAGAGAAGCAGATTGACTACGGCGCAATGTGGAATTTCGACGCCTTTGGGCTTGCCAGTCGAACCTGACGTGTAGATGACGTAGGCAAGGTCATCGGCGGTGGAAGCGGGCGGCGGGGCATCGCTGGAGTGCTGCGCTATGGTCGTCCATTCTGTGTCGAGGAAAACGTGACGCGCCGCACCGATGTTGACGGTCTTGAACAGATTCTCCTGCGTCAACAAAACCGGAGCACTGGCATCGTTCAGCACGAACGAAATGCGTTCGGAGGGATAGGTGGGATCCATGGGAACGTAGGCGCCACCCGCCTTCATTACACCGAGCAGGGCGACGATCATATCCAGAGAGCGCTCGACGAAAATGCCGACCATCACTCCGGGTTTCACACCAACGCTTCGCAAGTAGTTGGCTAACTGGTTGGCACGGCGATCAAGGTCGCGGTAGGTCAGTTGTTCACTGTCGAACAAAGCTGCGATCGCAGCCGGCGTCTTTCGCACCTGCGCTTCGAACAGTTGATGAACACAGAGGTTGTGCGGATAGTCGGCCGCGGTTTGATTCCAGTCGACAACCAACTGGCGGCGGTTGGCTTCGCTGAGCAGGGGAAGACGGGATACGGTTTGATCCGCATTTTCGACCATGCCCAACAACAGCGTTTCGTAATGACTCAGCCAGCGGGCAATGGTAGTTTCGTCGAAGAGCCCGGTGTTGTAATCGCAGTCGAGCATCAGCCCATCTTTCGACTCGACGACGTTCAGGAAGATGTCGAAGTTGACGAAACTCTTGGGGTTGGGATCGGCCTCGGCCTGGAAACCGTCGAATGACATGTCACCGCCAACGCGCTCGAGATTGAATTGAACTTCAGTCAAGGGCAATCGGCTGGGATCGCGCGGAATCTGGAGCTTCCTGACCAGGCGGCCATAAGTGTAGTTCTGATGTTCGTAGCCCGCCAGCACCGTCTGCTTCATTTGCGCCAAAAACTGCGCAGCGCTTGAGTCTGCCGTCGGCTTACCACGCAGAGGAATAAAGTTGACGCAGTGTCCGACCAGAACGGCTTCTTCGAGGAGCGACTGTCCGGCGGTGGGAATTCCGACGACAATGTCGTCCTGACCACTCAGGCGGCTCAATAGAATTTGGAAACCGGAAAGCAGTGTGACGAAGAGCGTGCATTTCTGCTTGGCTCCAAGTTTCTTGATGGCGTTGTAGGCATCAGTTCCGATTCTTGTCCGGTAGGTTGCGCCTTTGAATTCCTTCACCGCGGGCCGCTGCCGATCCGTCGGCAAATCGAGCAAGGGTGCGGGTTGCCGGAATTGATCGAGCCAGAATTTCTCGACGCTCTCGCCTTCCGTCCCACTCAGGAATTCGCTCTGCGATTTCGAGTAGGTCGCGAAGCTCATGGGCACAGGCAGAATCGAGGGTAGGGTCGTGGATTCGCCGCGATTCAGCGCGTTATATATTTTGGGAAGCTCGTCGAGCAGAACGTTCGTGGACCATCCGTCACACACAATGTGGTGTGCGGTAAAGACCAGGCACGTGTATTTTGGCTCCATTTTGACTAACTGAGCTCGAACCATCGGACCTTCCACGAGCCGGAACGGCGTGTGGGCATCATCGCGGATGATCTGTTTCCAGCGGGCGTCACGTTCTGCCGCACTTAGCGCGATGAGATCCACGGTTGGGATATTAAGATCGAGCTTCGGAGCGAACTTCTGGACCTGGCCTTCGTGGATGAAAGTCGCGCGCAGGGCGTCGTGGCGGTTGACGAGTTGATAAATGGCATCTTTGAGCGCCAGCTCGTTCACTTGTCCACGCATGTGCAGCGTGAACGATTCGTTGTAACTGCATGACGCATCGTCACTTAGCTGATCAGAAAGCCAGACTTCAAGTTGGGGCTCGGTGACGGGAACCTCCGGGCCGATGCCGGAATCGGCCACTACCCTCGAAGTCAGGACTGTTCGCTCCGAGCTGGACGGCTTGGCGAAAAAGCCTGCGGCCTGCATGTCCAATACGCTCTCCTTGAACGCCGCAACAACTTTCTCGAGGTCGGCATCGGTGTGGGCGGTTGAGAGGAAGCAGGGGAAGCCCTCGAGAATGTGAATCCCTTTGGCGCGCAGGAAGTAATAGAACAGGCTAGCGAAGCGTTCTTCCGCCGGAAGCGCGAAGTAGAAAAGACTCGCAAAGTGTTCGATGCGCGTAGGTACCTGCTGCAACTCGAAGAACTCATTGATGGTCTCGACGAGCTTTGCGGTGCGCTCGGTCAACCTCTCCTGCAGGCCGGGACCCTCATGCTGGAAGTGTTGCATCACGGCCTTCATCGCCGCCAGGGTCAAGGGGTGGCGGATGAAAGTGCCGGCAAAGAAAGTGACGCCGACGTCAGGATAGGAATCGTCGCCGAAATGCCACGGACCTCCGTCGAGAGCATCCATGAACGCAGCTTTGCCGGCGAGGATGCCAATCGGCATGCCGCCCGCAACGACCTTGCCGTAAGTGGCAAGATCGGCGCGGACTCCGAACAGTGCCTGGCAGCCGCCGAGGTGCGCTCGAAATCCGGTCACCACCTCATCGAAGATGAGGGCTGCACCCGACTCCTCGGTGATCTTCCGAATCTCGTGCAGGAACTCGCGGGGCTGCAGGTGCGGATGGCGGCTCTGCACCGGCTCGACCAGCACAGCGGCCAAGTCTTTGGCATTCTGGCGAATCCACTCGAGCGATTCCGCTGCGCCGTAGTCTAGCACGACGACGTTCGAAAGATTCTCCCGCGGAATTCCAGGCGCCACAGGAGCAGAGTGCGGGACGCCCTGTTTCGTCTTTACGCTCTTGACCAGCACTTCATCGAACATGCCGTGATACGCGCCGGCGAATAACACAATCCTGCTGCGGCCTGTCACGGTGCGCGCCACGCGGACAGCAGCCATCACTGCTTCCGATCCGGTGTTGCAGAAGGTCATGCGCTCGTTGCCGGTCATCTGGCAAAACAGCTGCGCGACTTCGCCAGCCAGCGGAGTCTGCGGGCCGATTTCGAATCCTTCATGCAGTTGCTTGGCGATTGCCTGCTCGACGAAGTCCGGGCGATGCCCCAGCATGATCGGACCAAACCCATTCAGAATGTCGATGTATTCATTGCCATCGACGTCCCACAGCCGCGATCCCTGGGAGCGGTCGGTGACGATGGGATAGACGATCTCTTTCCACAACAAACGGAAACCGGAAACGACGCGCGGATCGGCAAGAGCGGCGCGATTCTTCTCGGTGCTGCTCTTGGACTTCGCGGTGCGCCGCGTATACAACTCGATCAGCTTCTTCAAGCCTTCCTGCTGCTGTGGCGTCACGTCACCCGAGAGACCTTTTTGCGGCGGTTTGTACGGTCCAAACGGTTTGAACTCTTCTGCGCTCATGGCGGCCACGGGTATGGGAGACGCACCGACGGGCGCGGCGACCGGAGGTGCAAATTTGGTTGCAGCCTCGGCGGGCGCAATCGCGGCAGGCACGACTGCAGTAGGGACAGCCGAAGCCGGCCCAGACCCAGGGCCGCGCAACGCTTCCAACTGTTTGGCAAAGAGTTGATTCATCGCTGTGAGTTGTTCACGCATCAAGCGTTCAACCGGAGATTCAGACATGGGACCATCTCCATTTCCACTTATCGGGGCATTGCCCATTGAGCTGGCAATTGCTGGCATGGACGAAACCGCCGGCATCGTCATGACCGAAACGGCGGGGGCGTTCACCGTGGTCGGCGCTACTTCCGCTAGAACGTCCGCCGGGAGCTTGGTGTCAAGGTACTCGGACAACGCATTCATGGTCGAAAGGTCGCCGAGCAACTGGCGAAAGGTAATCTTCAAGCCAAATTTTCCATGCAGCGACTGCGTCACCTGGGTTAGGAAAAGCGAGTCGAAGCCCATTTCCAGGAAACTGGTGGAGCCGTCGGCTTGAGAAAGATCCACGCCAGAAAGCTCTTCGAAGATGTCACTGAGAACTTTCGCAATTCGCGTGGAACGGGACAGGGGGAGGGAGGAGGCTGCAAGGGCTTGCGAATTCACATTCACCTGGGTATTTTCCTCCGAAGCCGGGGCTTCAATTGGGGCTTCACTAAAACGCAGCGCCCCGGCCGATGCGACCGGGAGCGCTGCCGCAGATTCTTCAAGCACGGGAGCATCGAGCCAATAACGCTTCCGCTCGAAAGGATAGGTTGGGAGCGAGATACGCTTACGCCGCTCTTCACCTTGAAGGCTGCGCCAGTCCGGCTGCACTCCGGCGAGCCAGAGTGCGCCGAGTGAGTTTATGAGGCTGGCGGCGTCTCCTTCGCCCGAGAAATTGTCGGCAAGCGAAGAGAGAATCGGCTGCTCGGAAGACGCGCCGGCCTGCTGGCGGGCGAGCGTACCTAGGATATTGCCGGGGCCCACTTCGAGAAGAATGCTGTTGGGCTTCTTACGAAGTTCGGCTAGAGCAGGCGCAAACTGCACGGGCTGGCGGAAGTGACGCGCCCAGTATGCTGGATCGGTGGCTTCCTTCTCGGTGATCCAGGTTCCGGTAACGCCGGATACGTAAGGAATCTGTGGCCGGCTAGGACAAACATCGGCAACCAGCTTGGTAAACGGTTCAACGATGGGATCCATCATCGAGGAGTGAAAAGCGTGGGAGGTGACAAGGCGGCGGCAGATAATGCCGTCCGCTCCAAGCTTTTTCTCAAATTCTTCAAGCGCATCGAAGGGGCCGGCGACAACACTCAGAGACGGCGAGTTGACCGCGGCCAGCGAAAGACTTCCGTTCAGTCGTGCTCGAAGGTCCGACTCGGGTAACCGCACCGAAAGCATGCCGCCACGCGGCAAATCTTGCATCATTTTTCCGCGTGCCGCCACCAGCGTCAATGCGTCTTCAAGCGAGAACACTCCGGCCAGACATGCGGCAGCGAACTCGCCGATACTGTGGCCGAGCATGGCGGCGGGCCGAATTCCCCAGCTCATCCAGAGCTGCGCGAGCGCGTATTCAACGGTGAAGATCGCCGGCTGCGCGATGACGGTATCGGTGACGCGCCGCTCCGTCTCTTCCGAGGCATCCTCTGCCGGATAGAGCAACGACCGAAGATCCTCCCCGAGCGGAGCGCGAAGAATCTCGGCACACCGGTCGACATTCTCCTGGAAGACGTGTTCGCTTTCATACAGCTCGCGGCCCATGTTCGGATGTTGTGCACCCTGGCCCGGGAACAAGAAAGAAAGCGTTGGGTTATCGAGAGGCTTTACACGAGTGGGAAGCCGTTTCCGATCGCGCTGCGACAAACTCGCGATCGCTTCGGGCACGTCCCGCGCTACGATGGCGCGGCGGCAAGGAAACGAACGACGACCCATTTGGAGCGTCCACGCTGCGTCGGCAAGGTTCAATTCCGGATGAGCGGTCAGATATTGGCCAAGGTTCGTGGTGGCATTCTCAAGCGCCGCCTCCGAACGGGCCGACAAGAGCAGCAACTGCACCGGACGTGCTGAAGAGGAGGACGACCAGGCTGGTGCCTGCTCCAAAACCACGTGTGCATTCGTGCCGCCGACGCCAAAGGCACTCACGCCCGCGCGTCTGGGCCCGTTAGCCTGCTTCCACTCTTTGTGCTTTGCGTTGATAAAGAAAGGACTACTTTCGAGGTCGAGCTTGGGGTTCGGTTTTTGAAAGTGCAGTGTCGGTGGAAAAACACCGTCGCGAACTACGTGCGCGGCGTGAATCAGGCCGGTTATGCCAGCGGCGATATCCAGATGACCGACATTGGTTTTGGCCGTGCCGACCGCACAGAATTGTTTCGCATCCGTCTGAGCGCGAAATGCCTTGGTGAGCGCCGCCATTTCAATGGGGTCGCCGAGCGGCGTGCCAGTTCCGTGTGCCTCGACGTATCCGATGGAGTCAGGAGAGACGCCGGCCAGAGCCTGCGCCATCGCAATGACGTTGGCTTGACCCTCGACGCTCGGCGCAGTGTAGCCAACCTTATCGGAGCCGTCGTTGTTCGTCGCAAAGCCGCGAATGACCGCGTAGATCGAGTCGCCGTCGGCCACGGCATCTTCGAGCCGCTTCAGGACGACTACTCCAGCGCCGCCACCAAAGACTGTGCCATTCGCGTTTTCGTCGAACGCGCGGCAATGGCCGTCCGGCGAAACCATTCCGCCTTCCTGGTAGAGGTATCCACGTTTCTGCGGGAACGAAATGGAAACTCCTCCCGCCAGGGCCAGGTCGCACTGGTAGGTTTGCAGCGCCTGGGCGGCCTGACAGACGGCGACGAGCGAGGTTGAGCAACCGGCTACCAGAGTGAAGGCCGGTCCCTTCAAATTCAATTTGTAGGAAACGCGGGTCGCGAGAAAATCAACGTTGCTGCCGAGGGTAACCGGATAATTCGCGACCTGGTAGCCGCTGACGTAGTCTTCGATAAAGCGTCGGTCGCGGAGGACGTGGCGCAAAAAATAGGTACTGGGACTGCACCCGGCATAGACGCCCGTCATGGCAGGGCAGTTCAGCGGATCATAACCGGCATCCTCAATCGCTTCCCAGCAGCATTCGAGAAAGATGCGCTGTTGCGGGTCAATCAACTCCGCTTCTCTGGGATAAATGCCGAAGAAGGCCGCGTCAAACAGATCCACGTCGTCGAGGACCGGCCTCGCGCGCACATAGGTTGGATCTGCGGCAGAGGCCTTGGCCACCTCCAGTTCTTCAACACGGAACTGAGCGATAGACTCGACGCCCGCCAGTTGATTTCGCCAGAACTCGGCGACGGTGCGGGAGCCCGGAAAACGGCCCGACATGCCGACGATCGCGAGAGCGTTGCTGAGATCCTGCGTATCGTGATCGCTCATAGAAGCTGCCCTGCTTTGTCTTTGTTAATGTCTTTGCGCTGTTTGGCCATGGCGTTTCGTTGCTTGCGGATTCTCTCGGCGATCTCGGAGCTAGCCACCTGTGATCCTTGCCCGTCAAGATAGTTGCCCAAAGTGCGGACGGACGGGAATTGAAATAAGTCGGTCACCGAAAACCTGCGGTTAAGAATTCGTTGCAATTCCGCGTGTACTTCCACGAGAAGAATAGAGTCTCCACCGAGGTCAAAGAAGTTGTCGGTTGGCGCCAAGTGCTCAACTCCGAGCGTCTTCTTCCAAACCGACGAGATGATTTCTTCTGTTCCTTCTTTCACTGCTGGGGCACTTGCTGGCTCGCTCACCATAACTGGCGCTGGAAGCAGGGAGCGATCGACCTTGCCATTGGCATTCAAGGGCAACGTCTCCATCATCAAGAAGGACATTGGGATCATGTAGGCGGGAAGGAAGCTCTCGAGAGCGGTCCTTAAATTGTGCGCTTGCAATTGCTGTCCATGTTCGGGCACGACGTAGGCTGCAAGTTTTTTCTGGCCGTCGTGGTCGATCGCATCTACGACGGCCTGCTTCACGCCGGGCTGGCGGAGCAGAGTCGCCTCGATTTCGCCGAGTTCGATTCTCTGCCCATGAATCTTAATTTGGCGGTCGATTCTGCCGAGGAACTCGATCTCGCCGTCGGGCATGACGCACCCCCGGTCGCCGGTACGGTAGATTCGCTCACCGGTTCGGGGATGAGTCGCAGTGCGGGCACGAGTCTGCTCGTCGTCGCGCCAGTATCCCTTCAGAAGCCCGACACCTGCGCAGCAGAGTTCACCCGGCGCTCCCACAGGGCAATCGTTGAGGTTATCGTCGAGTACGTAGTAACGGGTATTGGCAATCGGATGTCCGTAGGGGATACTCTTCCAATCTGCTTGAACGCTCTTGACCGGATACCATATATTCCAGACCGTTGTCTCAGTGGGCCCGCCGACACTGACGACTTGGACATCCCCGAAATGGGCACGGACGCGGTCGGGCGCACTGAGAGCGATCCAATCCCCGCCCAAGAACGCCAGCCGAAGACGGTTCTTCAAGGTGAGCGTTCGCGCCGCTGCATGGACGAGCAGCATTTCCATGAACGCTGGAACGGAATTCCACACGGTCACATTGTGCCGGTCGATCAGTTCAACCCAATGATCGGGAGAGCGCGTCCCGTCGCGATCGGGCATGACGATGGCTCCGCCGGCAGCCAGCACCCCGAAGATGTCATACACAGACATGTCGTGGTGCAAAGCAGTCACGGCTAACACGCGGTCGTCTGGCCCCACTCCAAATTCGCGGTTTGTTTCCTGGATGCAATTCACCAGCCCGCGATGACCAATCATAACGCCCTTTGGCTTTCCAGTGGAACCCGACGTGTAGAGCACGTAAGCAACGTCTTCGGGAGTCTGAACTCGAGGAAGCGGCTCCGCATGTTTTGTTCCCGGATCTTCCCGGTCGACGCACAGCCGAGTCAGGTGCGAAGGCCAGGACAGTTTCTCGTCCAACCATGATTGCGTGAGAGCAACCCCGACCTTCCCGTTTTCGAGCAGGTAATGCAAACGGTCCCTCGGTACATTAGCATCGATGGGAAGATAAGCCGCGCCCGCCTCAAGCGCCCCGAGCACACCGACGATCTGTTCCCACCCCTTCTCCATCACGATGGCCACCGGGGTCCTGGAGTTGACCCCGAGAGCCCGCAGACGATGTCCGAGAGAGCGGGACTCAGCCAGCAGTTCGGCGTACGACAAAGTTCGTGAGGCAGAAATGATAGCTGGCCGCCCTGGGGCGCGTGCCGCCCGTTCCACGAACAGGTCCTGGATGAGACAGTCGGGTACGGCATAATGCGGTTCGACCATCGCCCGCAGTTTCCCGGTCGTTTCGCCCATCCGATGCCCGATTTTCTCAGAGCTCATAAATCTGCCTTGTCTCTAGCAATAACTTGTAAGTTAAACAATAAAGACATGTTACGGAACTCAGGTCCTTATTAGGAGGTGCCGAAAGAGCGATCACCCTCGAGCAGAGAACCGCGAGGAGGATTTTCACTTTGCCAGAGAATGCCGAAAGGTCAGGAAACGCAGACACCACGAAGATCGATGGAGAGGCGGCCATCTTTCTCGCTCGCATAAGCGATGCAAGCTCTCTCGCTGCCAGCGCCTTCGATTCGCAGTTGCTCGCCTTCTTCAACAATCTTCATCTCTGCCCGTTGCCTCCACCAGCGATTCACCTCGTCCGGAGTGGTAATCCACACGTTCTTCTTCTCTCTCAGGTCGGCCAACTTTGCGAGGAGAGCTTCGTAGATACTTCTCGCCTGAGAACCTGTCAGGTAATCGGGATGGATTATGACGCTGATCAAGCCGTGTTTTTCCATGATGAGCTTGATCTGCCGTTCCCATAGTTCAGTCGAGTAATCATTCAAGATGTTAAAGAGGGTGTAGTCCTGCGTCATCGTCACCGGCAACTCCAGCACGTCGCCAATAAAATAGGGCATAACTGTGCAGCAGCCACCGCGCTGCGGATCGAGGTGCGCAACGTTGGGAACAGACATGTCGTACTCGAAATCCAGTGCGTCATACCATTGCTGATTTCGATATAGAATTCCCGCCCGAAAACCCGTCGCTCCAAACTTTTTGCCATACGAATTGATTTTGGCCGCTCGCTCAAGGAAAAGCTCCCTGTCCCGGAACAAACGTCCATCGTGGTTCAGATCGTGAACAACGACTTCAAAACCTCGCCGCCGAATGGAGGTGAGGAACTCTGTGGTCACGGGGTAGCGCTCCTCTGGTACCAACTGAAAAGACGCCGGGATTCGGAAAGAGTCATTCACATCCATCAACATAGGACAAAGATCTACCCCCACTGTTGTTTCGACATCATGCGTCATGAGGGCGCAACCAGAAGCGCTGTTTGGCCAATACCAGATGAATGGAATCTGCTCAACTTTATGCGCCCGAAGCGAAAGAATCATGATTCGATTCAGAATGTCGTCCACTGTCGAGTCAACCGGCCATTGCGGGAACGGAATATCTTGCCAGCCACGCAAGCGTATTCTTTGGAGATGCTTTCGGACAGACACCGGCAACGCGGGGCGAGCAAAGTAGTAAAGACTTGCCAAGACAGAATCTGCTGCTCCGCTGAGCGGGCCCTGCAAATAGTCTTCGCGGCGAAGATTGTCGACGAGTTGGCTCAAATCAAAAGGCAGGTGTACAGTACCATTTTCGCAGTGAACGCTCTGATCCGCGTTCCACAGGGGACCGGTGGGAGCGGCGCCTGGCTGTGGTCCGCAACATCCGCCATACACCGTGTTGTCGCCAAAGCGAAAATACCCACTTGTCCCCGAGAGTTGCCCCTTTACGGAGAGCTGCGCGTACTGACTTGGACATCGGTAATATTCGGTAACGCGATTTGTCACGGATTTGGACCTATAGTGTCTTGCGCGAACTGACTGTGATCGTCAGAGCCGTTGCTGTTAGGGGAACTGAGTTATTGCATGGCAGAATCATCGAACGACGCCATCAAGGCTTTCAGACGACATCACTGGTGCTCACTGAGGCCATGCTGTCGTGCTAGGGGCATGCTGGGCATATACCAGGGACCGGTCAGCGATAAGCGATTTGTCGTACATTTCCTCCGGTTCATACAACACAACTTGACTCCCTCTATTTGAGAAGCCGAACGGAACGCACAAAAGGTGTTTCAGCCGCAGCCTCAACGCCTCCCGCCGCTCGGGGGGTACGAAGAAGAGCATAAAGCCGCCCCCACCCGCGCCCAAGAGTTTCCCGCCCAGAGCACCGGCGCTAAGCCCCGCTTCGTAGATCTCATCGATGCTGGAGTTTGTGATCTTTTGCGTCAGCGTTCTCTTGATTTTCCAGCTCTCGTGTAGCAGTCGGCCAAATTCATCTAGGGAGCGCGTGGGACTCGTCACAATTGTTTCGGCCTCGCTGACGAGCTGGGCCATCATATCTAGCTCTTTCTTCTTGTGAGGAGTTACTCTTAACTGCTCCTGGGCGATTTCCGAGGCGGTGCGGGAAAACCCTGTAAAGTAGAGCGCCAAGTTTTGCTCGAGTTCTGCAAGCCTGCCTGGTGAAGTCAGAATCCGCTTGACTTCGATGGAGCCGTCAGTGTGGAAGTTGATGCGATTGAATCCTCCGTAGGCCGCGCTCGCTTGGTCTTGCGCACCCACAGCCTCTTGCAGCAGCTCCTGTTCTACGTGTATCGCATCCGCAGCCAGCGCATGCTTATCTCGCATCTGGTTCTTGAGAGCATACAGAGCGAGGAGGAGACCCACTGTAAATGCAGAACTCGTACCCAGCCCCGTGCGGGCCGGTAGGTCAGCCACGTGATGTATCTCCACGCCCTCATCGATTCCCATGAATTGCAGGCAAGCGCGCACCGATGGATGCGCAATTTCATTGTTCCTGCCAACATTTTCAACCTTCGAATAGGAGACGCGGCTGTGATACTCGAAGAATGGCGGGAGGTAGCGGCAAGTGAGATAACAGCACTTGTCAATCGTGGTCGACAAGACGGAGCCTCCGTGCTGACGGTACCAGACAGGATAGTCGGTACCCCCGCCGAAGAACGAGACTCGAAGCGGAGTACTAGTGATTACCATGTATCGCAGCCTTCCCTAGATCCAGAGGATGACAGCAGCTCGTCTGAAATGCGAAGAGCAGCCCACATCAATTTAGAAGAACTAAGAACAACAAAGTCCCGATGAACCTCTAACCACAGCCAGATGTCCGCCGCCCCGACGCGTTGGTTCTTGATAACTTAGACTGCGCGGGATTGGTTGGGCAGCGATTGGCGCAGTATCTGGTCGACAACCTTGCGCAGGGATGGAGCAGCCGCATCTGCGTTGCCGTTTGCTTCCTCCCCATGGCTCAGCAGCCGACCTGTCCTGCATCCGGCCTTTCTTCCGGCTTCCACGTCGACATCGGAATCACCGATCATCCATGAAGCAGTAAGGTCGATGCCATGCGCGCGCGCTGCCTCAAACAGCATGCCAGGCTGAGGTTTCCGGCACCCGCACGGAGGTTCTATTTCGTGAGGACAATAATAAATCGCATCGATCTTAGCGCCAGTGCTCGCCAATACCTCGCACAACCGCTGGTGCAGAGCTTCAAGATCAGCGGTCGTGATCAATCCCTTCGCCACGCAGCGCTGGTTGCTTACTACAATCACGCGAAATCCAGCCTGGTTCAGCAGGGCGATCGCCTCGGACACATCGGGGAGAATCTGAATCTCTTCCCACCGGGTCACGTACTCACCCTCCCGGGCTTTCCGGTTAATCACGCCGTCACGATCGAGGAACACCGCTCTTATCATGAAACATCGTCTCTTCCACCAGTTCTGCAATGATGTGACCGATTAGGATGTGGCACTCCTGGATGCGTGGGGTTTCGTTCGACGGAGCGCAAATGCAATAATCCACGGCCGTCTTGAGTTTGCCGCCAGCCGCTCCGGTCAGCGCCACCGTGCGCAACCCTCTCTTCTTCGCGGCAGCTGCGCCTTGCAGGACATTCGGCGAATTCCCGCTGGTCGAAATGCCGATGGCGACATCGCCAGGACGTCCCAAGGCCTCAATCTGCCGCGCAAAGACGAGATCGAATCCATAGTCGTTTCCGATCGCAGTTACGGATGAAGTGTTCACAGACAACGCCAACGCCGGAAGGGCTGGCCGGTCGAATGCGAAGCGTCCGACAAACTCCGCCGCGATATGCTGCGCATCGGCCGCGCTGCCGCCATTGCCAAACAACACGGGCTTGTTCCCTTTCCGGAGTGCCTCAATAAGGATTTCGCTAACCTTGGCCATCATCGACACAATCTCGACGCTCCCCAGCAGTTGCTTCTTAACCGCGATCGAGGCCTCGATCGACCGTCGCACGCGCTGCGCGAAATCATGGCTGTCTGTCATCGATTCTCCAGATCCCCGGTATCTCTATCTCCCTAACGCCGCATCGGAGAGCCGATCGCACATGGCCTGCGCCCGTGCGTAGTCTTCCGGCGTACCGATATCGATAAACATCCCACGTTGCTCAAGCGCGTAAACTCCTCGATCAAGAACAACGGGGAACACCTCCCTTTCAAGGCTCATCGGACCGTCGGGGATGTGCTCAAAAATGGCATAGTCGAAAACGTATATCCCGGCGTTGATGAGACCGGGTGCGTTGGCGCCGGTTTTTTCCGTGAACCCGACGATGCGGGTGTCGGGGTCGACCCGCACGGTTCCGTAGCGCCCCGCATCCGTGACTGGTACGACCGCCATACTTGCGAGCCCATTCCGATCGCGATGGAATCGGACCAGTTGGCTGAAATCGATTTCGAGAAATGAGTCGCCATTCATGACCAAGAAGTCAGAATTTTGTTGCAGGTGACGTTGCGCCAGTTTTACGGCGCCGGCAGTACCCAATGGCTGCTGTTCCTTAGAGTATTCGATCGCGACGTCCCACGCGCGACCATCACCGAACGTGCTTTCGATCTGGTCAGCCAGATATCCAGTACACATCACCAGGTGGCGGATTCCCTGTCGTCGGAGTTGCCGGACCAGCAATTCCAGGAAGGAACAGTCTCCAAGCGAGGCGAGAGGCTTGGGTGTGGATGGCACCACTGAACGCAAGCGGGTTCCCATGCCGCCGACAAGCACGACGGCTGTTATGTCGAGCATCGTGTTCATAACAATCCAAGATATCCTGAGAGGAGAAGGTGGAGAACAAGGATAATTGGCCTCCGCAAGCACTACATGAACCGGTCCCAATACTCCAGCATGGAAGTCAGTGTTTGCTCGATGGTCCGCAGCGGTTTCCATCCGGTATCCTTGCGAAGCTTTTCGGTGCTGCCAAAGATTATCTTCTCGTCCGAGGGCCGCATCAGGTGAGCGGCGGGCAGGATCTCTGCTTCCACGCCCGAGAGACGGATTGCAGTGTTGAGCAAGTGACTAATCTCGTGCGTTTGGGCCGCACAGATGTTGTAAGCCTCACCACGTTTCCCCTCCATCGCCGCGAAGTAGAAGCCGCGCACTGTATCGCTGACGTCGAGAAACGCGCGACGGGGCTTCAGGTTGCCAACTTCGATGACGGGCGACTGCAGACCCTTCTTGATGCGGACAAGTTGGCGCACGAAATCCGACGGCGCGTCGTTCGTCTTCCCGGGGCCAGTCGTGTTGAAGAGCCGCAGGTTCACGGCTGGGATCTTGTAATCGAGGAAATATTCGCGCGCAAGCAAGTCCAGACATACCTTGCTGATACCGTAAGGGTGCAAGGGATGGAGCGGCTGATCTTCGGTCACGGGAATTGCCGACTCCGGCACATGCCCGTATTCCGCGCTCGAGCAAGCCGAGACGACTACCGGAGGTCGTTTCATATGCCGGACGGCCTCAAACACATGCAACGACCCCATGATGTTGGATTCGAAAGTCGAAAAGGCATCCGCCCAAGACACCGTGGGCAGACTCTGTGCCCCCAGGTGGAAGACGTGCGTGGGCTCGTACTCCTTGAAAACTCGCTCCACACGCTGCCCGTTGGTCAGATCACACTGGACAAACTCCACATTTTGCAACTTGGGAAACGAATTGGCGCCATGCAGGCGGTATCCGCCGATTACGTTCCATCCCTTAGCTTGCAGGAACCTGACCAGATGGGACCCGATGAATCCCTCTGCGCCGGTTACCAACGCAGTCCTCTTCTTCATTGAGACCCTTATGAAAATCTTCTTGTATCTGGACGGCTGGTCTACTGTGCGAACCGGCTTTGGCCGGATCTTTCATGCGCGGACGATAAAGAATCGCCGGGAGCGAAACCCATTTGCTTTCATTCACGATTCATTGAATCAAGCAGTCAGTTGCCGTCCATCCAGGATTTTGACAAACGCAACTATACGAACACCGTCACCACATGACAGTGTCACTCTTACCAGCGTCCGCAGGGTTACCGCGGGGAAAGATAAAGATCAATTAACAGTTGCGGCGAGCGCCGTCGGTGGCGGAGGTGGAGAACCGCTTGAAGTGCCATAGCAGTTGCCTGCGTTGAACACGTGAATTGCATTCACTGTCGCTGTCCCGCCAGTAGCCGAGCCTAAGCCTGATGCCGCCGTAAAAGTGACGGTTGAACCCGAGACCGTGGCAATCTGCTGCAATCCGTTGTACCCTGCGACCGAACTGCCCGTAATCCAGAAGGATTGATACTGCGTGAATCCCGATGGGGCGCTTGCGCTCAGAGTTATCTTCGCGGTCGTTCCAGACTCGGTGATCGTGCTGATCGTCGATTCAACAGCATAATTCGTGTCGTAAACCGTTTTGTTCAGGCAAAGCTGCGCGGGAATCTGGTAGGCGTACCCTCCAGGGCCAGTGCCACCCGTCACGCCTGGACCCATGGCGGGCCATGGTGGGGTGCCGTAAGCCGTCGCGTACCACGAAGGCTGAGCACCGTAGTAAAACGAATTCGGCAGAGTCGTGCTGCTTGGAACCGGCTGTGCATAAGACGAGAGTCCTGTCGGGACTTCGCTCGTGCTGCTACAGGTCGTTGACCATCCGGGATCGGACGAGTTTCCGCACCAGCGAACGGCTGCCGAGGCCGTGTCGTAATTCCCCCACAAATAGATGTACGTCGAAATGTCTGGATCGTTGTTCGTCCCGCCGGAATAACAAGCGTTGCCGCCACTGAAGCCAAGCGTCATAATGGATTGCGTTTCCGCCGTCGAGTTGCAGTGAGAATTATCCGTAGCGCTGGCTGCGGACACCTTGTAAGTCGTGCTCCACCCTGGGGTGCCTAACACGTTGCCGATGATGTTGAAATAACGGTCAAAGGACTCCATGTCGATGGCTTGCGTACTAGAAGTCTTGAACGGTCCGTCTGGTCCCTTCCAGTAGTTGCGAAAAGCCGTGGTCATCCAGCCTGTGCCGTGAATAATGTCGCCCACTAGTTTCGCGCCAACGTTGCCCTCGAACAGGTTGTAGTAACTTCCATTCTGGTGAACTGGATAAGAATCAGCTTGTTGGAAGTTAGGAGACGTTCCGTTCGCGGTGTAATAGTTGTCCACCGAATAGTTATAGGCATATACGTTGCCCTGACAGCCGTCACAGATTTCAGCCGTCGCCGTGTGCTGAAGGATGTTATTGTCAATCAGATTATCGGAGGTCTCGAAGCCAGATTCAATGCCGTAGCTCATATCCCAACCGTCTGAGCCGTAGACATAGTTACTTTCGATGGTGTTATGCGCCGCCTGATACAGCCACATGTTGTTGCGGTAAGGAGGAGTGCCGGTGTTAAGCGTTCGCACGCCAGTGACCCAGTTGTAGGTTCCCCAGAAAATCTGGATGAGCGACCCGGCCGAACCGGGACTATCCGTCGTAGCCGAAGCATCGAGCGTGAGATTCTCAATTCCGACGCCTGTGATTGGAAGCGTAGCCGACCAATAGGCGCCGGGAGAATAGGTCGAACTCCAAATCGGGGAGTATAGGCCCGGCGCGAAAGTAACCGTGTAAGGGCCAGTGCCGCTAACCGCCGTCACGGTGACGCTCTGCGTTTGGCTGTTCCCGGAAGGACCATTCTGTCCCGGCTGCGCCTCCGAGCTACAAACGGAAGTACTGGTGTTGGGGGGCACGGAACTCTGGCAATTCCAGATCGTGCCAGGATCAGTCGCCTGATCACCTTGATAGAGAATCAATAAAGTTCCGACAACTGGAGCCGCGCCTTTCGTTTTGGTCAGTGTGATCTGAGTTGAACCTTGCGCATAACTCGATGCCGTCCACGTCCCCTGATTGCTTGTGCCGAGCTGATAGTCACCGTTGTCGCCATTCGAGATGCAGATGAAGCCGCCCGTCGCGCAGCCGCCACCACCGCCCGAACTGATCTTCAAGATGGTCTGGTCAGCTCCAGCCCCGCGCAGCGTGACATTGCTTTTCATGTTGATGCTGCCCGAAAGTCCCGTGTAGGTTCCGGCGTTAAGATAGACGACTTCATTGGCGGGACAGTTGTTGACCGCGGTCTGAATGCTGGAGACCGAAGCACCGGGGCTTAACGTCGAGCAGATCGTGGAGCGCGTAGGGATCGTTCCCGCTCCGGCACTCGTCCAATTAATCGCCCGGCTGGGATCGACAACTCCCGACCAGAGCTGTTGTGCATGCGAAAATGTTGAGAGAAGAATCAAGATTGAGGTAAGGGGGAACAGAAATACTCGTCTCATTAAATCAGCCTCCGAGGGTTCACACTCTCACCTCGTAAGCCAAGTCTAGCCAAAAGAGGCAGTCGGTACCAGACTCGGAGGTACACCTAGCGCTATCGATTACGTCATCAATTGGCCCACCGATTTCGCCCGTTTGGTCATGGCCGTCGGTGCGAACAACGGCCTCGAGCGACGGACACGACTCTCACACGCCAAGAGTGGCCGCATGTCTTCGGCCTTCGATGCGATAAAGCGCTTTGTCCCAGAGTCTTACCAACGACCACCGGAGACTGGGGAGAGACAGTTGAGCCCGTCTGGCTGCGCGCCAGCCAAATATCGCTTTGATCCAGGAGTACTTCCAGGATAAGCGTGGAGCCACCAGTTGTCCTCCCAGTTCCCTAGCCACTTCCTCCGCCTGTCTAAAAATGTCGAGGCGTTCCGGATAGAAAAAAACCATCCAGTTTTGCAGGTACTTCACACAGGCGTCGCGGACCCTGTCGCTATCCTCCAGAGACCGGATATAGCCGATGTGTAGCTGCATGGAGTGCCACTGTGCCTCGCGCTTTCTGTCTGATTGGCCGATGTAGCTCAGGCTGTTGGGAGCCGCACGATAGTACACCTTGGCTTCCGGTACGAATCGGACGCCCTCGCTTGCCAGGAGTATCCGGCAGAAGTACTCGCCATCATCATCTCCCAACAGCTTGGTGTTCCACGGACCAGCGGCTTCCGTAAGCTCACGGCTGACGAGCCATGTAGCGGTCTGCATATGGAGGTTCTGTCCCATCTTGCGCATCAGCCACTCGACTGGGGTCAGATCGCACCACAACGCAGTTGGAACGAACTTCGCTTGATCGTACCGGTACATAAACCGTCCCCATCCAGAGGATAGGAGGGTACGTTTGTTTCCACACTCGCCCAGCGCCTCCATCTGTTTTTCAATCTTGTCGGGAGCCAAGAGATCATCGGCATCCAGCCACTGAATGTAATCTCCCCGGCTCAGAGAGAACGCCTTGTTTCTGGCTGCAGCAGCTCCTTGGTTCTCCTGCGTGACTACGTGGACGGAGTCCGACTCAAACTGCCGCGCTATCGCCAGCGTTTGATCAGTGGAGCCATCGTCGACGATGATGATCTCCTTGTGTTTCCACGTCTGTGTTACCGCGGAGCGAAGGGCGGCCGCGATCCATCTCTCCGAGTTGTACGCGGGAACGAGAATCGACACTACAGGAATGAGGCCGACGTCTTCTGACTGTAACTCCCGACTGTGATCACTCACTTTCTTCTCGCAAGGACACATACGTCCTCCTCCGGCCTATTATGTGTGAACGGAAAGCTCGCGAATGCGTGGTCCAGTCCGATTTGCTCAATGTCTTCAAACAAATCCGTCTTGTCCAGCATATATTTCAGCCCGTCGAAATCGTAGCACCAGAGGTGTTTCTCGTATAACAGACTGTGAGCAAATACAGAAAAATAGAAGCTGTCCGGGGCGTCCTCGGGAATTCGCTTGCGAGCGGATGAATTGTAGGACTCCATACGCACGTTATCTTTATATCCGGCGCTAAGGTAGGCGTTAACATGAATACGTAGATCGGGGGTAGAAATGAGCAAGAAGCCACCGGGATTGAGCAACGAGCCGCATTTCTCTAACACGCGCCTCCCGTCCTCAGGAGCGAAATGCTCAAACACGTGCTGCATCCTGACCAGGTCGAACCGCCCAAGCTTTTCCAGATCTTGAGCACTCGCGTTGGCAATATCGAGCCGCGAATACCTGTCCCGAAAGGACCCATCAACGATACCCTCCGGAAATATGTCGATATAGTAGAAATCGTCCGCTAGAGTGCCCCCACAACCTATCTCGAGCCAGCGCCTCTTGTCGTTTTCCACGAGGTGCCGCCGTAAACCTCCGTTTAACGACTCCTTGAGCTTGAGAATGTCATGTTCCCGCAAGCCATAGTCATTCACCAAGCGGTCTCTGTTTCCCAACTCCCGCGCTGGTATCACCAATACTCCGAAGTTGCTGAGTATTCTATTAATTGTCGTGTACAGAGCCCTTTTCACAGTGCCTCCCTAACAGTTCTTCATAGACATTGCGAGTCGTCTCGCCTACCACGTTCCACGAGTGCCGTTCGTTGGCATAATCTCGTATCTCCTGACGCCGATTGTCCAAGAACCTGAACAGATCACTTTCAAAATATTGCTCGATGGTCTCGGCCAAATCGTCCGCATCGCGTGGCTTGCAGAGAAAGCCTGTCCTGCCTTCCACGATCTCCTCCCTAAGCGATCCTACGTCGGACGCGACTACGGGCAGACCAAAACTATATCCCAGGAAGAGTACGCCGCTTTGGGACACCTCGGTATAAGGCAGTACCAGGACGTCCGCTGCTTTGAAATACAACTCGGTCTCCTCATCCGGAACATATCCGATCTTCTGGATGACTCGCGCGCGATTGGAGTCGCGCCTGATCGTCTCCTGGATCTCCTTAAGGTACGGCTCGCAGCCTCCCCTTGGCTTACCGGCGATGATCAGACGATGGTTCGCATTGTTGGCCACAATCTTTTGAAATGCGGCGACCAAGAAATCTACGCCCTTGTAGGGCCCGATGTTGCCGAAGAACAAGATCGTCCTTTCATCCTTCCCAATGCCCAGCCTCTGCTTCGCCTGTCCAGCAGTAAGGTTCGTATCGGGAACGGAATTGTTGATCCCGAACGGGATCACGGTGACCGAGCCCTTTCGAACCCCAAAATCCTCGAGGAGCTCAGTTTTCATCTTCTCTGTGTGAACGAAGATGCGATCGACAAGCCGATATTGGATTTTTAAAGTAAGACGATTGAGCCAGGAGTCGTTCGAGTCTCTCTTACCCGCATTAACGTTGTGCGCCGTCAAAGCGATCCTTTTCCCGAGGAGTTTGTAATAAAGCATCAGCAGAGTCCGATCGAAGTACTGGAGCTTGTTATTCCATAGAATGTGAAAAATCTTTGGCTTGGCAATCGAGGCGTAGCGGATGAGCCGGCCATAGAAGACCAGCACCCTCGCTATTTTATCTGCAAGATCAGCATCCCTCCGCTGGCTCCCGTGCAGATTGAGAAAGCTTAGCTCTGGAGCAATGTGCATCTCAGAACCGTCCAGTTCGTCACTGCCGATGACATCCAGACGCATACCTTTTGAAACAAGCACCATGGTCAAGCCATACGCGTAAGGCCTGTCAAAGCCGCCGGTGAGCAGCACGACTTCAATCGCAGCCGGCGCTGCCATTTGCCCGAGGGCACCGGTATCTTCAGTCAGGATTTTGGGCGGAAAACAGGTCACCATTGCGTACTCAATCAATTGCCAGTGAAGATGCATATTCTGGAACACCACGATGCTTCTTCTGGGTGAACCGACCTTGCTCAGGGGCTCAAGCCGCGACCCTGCGGGTTTTACACCTCGCTGGTAACGGTAGCCGGGGGGATGGCGGGCACTGACTGCACGGCGGCCCTCTGGGGCAGCAGATCGTGGACCAGGCGGGCGGCTTGGCGAAGGGGTTCGAGACCGCGATGGAGCGCGATTACGGCGCCGAAATATAGGGCAAAAAAAACCAGCGAAATCGAGACGAGCCGCACTAAAGCGTCCAGCGGGCCGGGGCCGGCTGCAAACGCGCGTACGAATTGAATAAGCCACGCAGTGACGCAACCGGCGGCCACGGAAGCCACGAAGAATTTCCACACGACAGCCAGGATCGGGGCCGCGCCAAAACCAATAGGCTTGCCAGCGTAGGAAAAAGCGGGAAGCATAAGAACGAAAAACGAGACCGTCCAAGCCAAGGCGATCCCGCGGGGACCCCAAGGGAGCATGATCAGGAAAAGGCCCGCCGTACACAGAAACTCAATCACGGCCCAGCGTAGCCAGCGGTCGGGCCGGCCGATCGAGAGGTGAATCCAGCCGTGAGTGTTGTAGAGCAACATGACGCCGATTCCGGGGCCAAAAAAAGCAAAGATGCGGCCGGACTCCGCCCAAGCCGACCCCAAGAGAAAGCGAATCAGATCTCGGCCGACCAGCGTTAGGTCCGCTCCGACGCCCATGCTCACGAGCGCCAGGACCGACATGCCGGACAAGAAGTACCGCTGGTATTGAACACGCTCGCGGCTGAATCGGCTGAGCGTGGTTATCGCGACGGCCGAAATTGGCGACAAGAGTTGGCAGGCTGGAAGGTAAAAGAGGTCGAATGCCTTCTTGTAGAGCCCGAGCGCTCCGGCACCGAACCGCCAGCCAACCAGAAGATTGTCGGTGTTGCCAGAGAAATAGTTGAAGCTGAAGCGCGAGTAGACGTTTATCGCAAATTTGACACTCGCGCCGGTACCCGGGAGTTGGCGGGGCCGGCCGGGAACCCAGCGGCACATGATCCAAGCACCTACGGTCAAACTAAGCTGTCGCGCAACGTTGCCCGCGACCAGCGCCCAGTAGCTCCAGCCCGCCACCGCAAGAACGATCGAGACGACAACGCAGACCGTGCTGGCGACAACGCCGTTGGCCGAGACGACGGTAAAGCGCATCGCACGATTGAGGAGAGCCAGGTGGATTACCGAAGTGCTCGCGACCGCAATGGTTAGCGCCATGCCCTCGGTGACATGGGCCACAAGCGGATTATGGTAGAAAAGAGCGATCAGGGGCCCAAGGGCGGCAAACGCTGCGGTCAGGAAGACACCAGCGCCGACATTGATCCAGAAAAGATTGCTAGCGAGGAAATGCGTAACCTCTTCGCGCTGCAGTATCACCTCTGAGAAGCCATTCAGTCCGAAACTGGAGAGCAGGAGACTAAACGTCGTGACCATGGTCACGATGCCGAAATCGGCGGGCGTAAGCAACCGCGCGAGGATTACGGTGGCAGCCATTTGCACGGCGAACGAAAGTCCAGAAGCGAAAATCGTCACCCCAGCGCCACGAACTGCGGCCCGGCGTACCCCTTGGGCTTTGGAGGCAGGGTGGAAGGCGCCGTTGGTGTCAAAAGGTTTCAATTGCTACTCCCGAGGGAATGGGGGCAGAGGTGTTGTGGCTTGGGGCCAGCATCGAGCTCGAGCCATGAGGTCGCGGCCCCCTGCTGCGCGTGCCTGAAGCTAGGCTGCCTGCGGTCAGCACAGCCAGAAGAAGGAATATCCATATTGGATCCAGCAGCCTGAAACCGGCCTCCGTAACGCTGTAGATTGTGGCAGCGACCACATAGGCCAACAAAAGGCCGCCGATCGCGGGATCGCGGCGAAAGGTGGCAACGGAACGCCGATAGCCGTTCATCAGAATCAGCGTAATCAAGCCAACCCCCACCCAGCCCAGGTTCAAGTAAACCTCAATGTAGCCGTCGTGTGCCTCATTGGGCCGAAAAACCGGAAAGGCGTTCCAAACTTTCTGTAACCGCGACCCGAGCCAGAAGCTCTCGAACCCAGCGCCGAGCAATGGGTTCGGGGCCATAGGAATCACCGTCTTCCAGATCGGTAGACGCCCGGTGAAGTCCGTACTTTTGCCCATTGCTTGCACGACAGCGTCACCGCCGAACAACATTGTGAGTCCTCCTGCGAATACGAGGATCAAAACGAGCATATGGACCGTGGCGGGTCGACGCCCGATCACGGGCAGGCCGGTCGCGAGCATCAACCCGGTGCCGAGGGCGAAACACGCCCCAGATGTGGCCGAGTGAGCCATCCCCAGAAGGGCCAAACCGCAGACAAGTAGGGTACCCTGGGCCAGCAGCTGCCGGCCGCGGTTAGGCTGGTCACGATCGCGGAGGACCGTAAGAACGCGCCACACTGCACCCAGCGAGAGGACCATGGTGACAACGCCCAGAGTATTCTTATTAGTCGTCACGCCCGTAATCTCCATCGACCCATAGGGATCAAACCCGCGGCCCAGATCGCCGTAGTATTTGATCAAGAGGACCGACGCGGGCAGCAGGATAAAGCCGGTTCGCGAAAAAAGGCGTTTAAGCGCCGCCAGCGGCTTCGGATCCGTTACCACGATGAGGGCCATCGCCAGGTCACCGATGGCCTTGGTCCAGCGCTTGAAGGCGATGTCTGGAAAATCCGACCAAAGCACGCTTAGCAGACAATAAGCAAAATAAATGAGGATGGGCCAACTCGCTTTGAGGCAAGCACTCGTCCGATTTCTCCGGCTGATGAGGACGACGATTCCGACGGCCAGTAAAACTGTGAAAATGGCCGCGTCAAAGGGGCTGCCCTCACCGGCGGTAGAGGTCACCGGGGTGAGCCCTAGCCAACTGGAAACCGGCCTTGAGCCAACGATCCAGATCCAGAGGACCGGCAGCCAGATAGCCTTGGAAGTCCGGACCCTCCGGTCGCGATCAAGCGCGAAGAGTCCCAAAATCGCTGCTGCGAAAACAAAGCTAGCTATCTGAGGGGGCATCCAACGCCTACATACAACTGTGTTGGGACAGAAAAGTATCGAGTCATCTCGGGTCGATGAAAAGCCGGTGTATCAGTTCCAACGTCAGCACCTTGTGGAGGTCGGTCGTGTAGTTCCGGCCCTCTTTGAGATGTCCGCGCACCATCGCCTCAATCCCGTTCCGCTGAAGGTATGGTCGGGAGAGCGTCCGTGGGTCTAGCAGCATTTCCTGAACATATTTGGACAGCGCATCCCTGTACCACACCCGAAAATGGAACAATTTGTGCCTGCCGAGAAACAGACGCTCGAAATGAAACGCCGAAAACAAGTGATCGATGCGGCCCAGCCATTGCGGCATGCCATAGTCATATGCGTATTCTGCCTTGAAAGTGAACTCCAGGACGCCTCCAAAGATGAAGGCTGAAGCGCCTCTGCCTATGCCACGGTCGGTGAGAAGCCGCCCGAGAGCAGGATTGCCGTCGGCAATCAGCCGAAGGCGAACGTCATTGTTCTTGAAGTCCAAATTCGGCGCACGGAAAGCGGTGCGGACGAAGTCGTTGTCCAGGTACGGAGATCGCACTCCGAGTTGAGTATTCTCCAGCGCAAGAACTCCGATGTGCTGCCAAGGGGACTGCCGGAAAGCGGCAAAAGTAACAGGGTGTTCCCGACGAAGTTCTTCATATACGGGCCAAGTCTGCTGCACATAAGGGAGAAACTCAGGGCGAAATAACCCGGGCCTTGGCATAGCCGGTTTGAACATCACAGCTCGGCGGATTATCTCGCTGCCATAGGTTCCTACGATCTTAACCGGCGCGATGTTACGGGCTTTCTCACTGACGTACAAATCGGGGGAACGGCTTAAATCAACGCATCCGTCAGAAAGGTAAATGGTGCGCTCGGCATATCGGGGAAAGCGCGAAAGGAACTCGTCGCCCGTCCGGATCACTTGGTGTGACTGCTCGCAGATGTTGGCCACTTTCCGCGCCTTGAGCACATCTTGGCAGTCCCGATACATGCCTCCAAACGTATAGCAAGGAAGCGACGAAGGCGCGGCCTTGTGCCAGGCCATGATCATGCGGGTATCGAGTCCCCCGGTCAGGGACATTCCGATCCGCTCCCGACCGTTAAAGTAGCGAGGGAGATTCCGCGCGAACACTTCCCGCATTTCTTGATAATAAGACTCTGGCTCTAAGCGGGTGAGATCCTCCCACTCCTGTGGTTGAAAGTAACTACTCTTCTGTTCAATCTTGCCGTTCCGAAAACGCCAGTTCGCGGCACCTGGTAGCACGTGGATAGCTGGGAAGAGTGTTCGATTTTCCAACACACAGCCACAAGCGACGAACTGCCCTAAGCTCCGAGGATCGACCGCTCGGAGTTCGGGGCGAACCGCGAGGATGGCCTTCGCCTCTGCAGAAAAATAGAATGCCTCCTTCGCCTCGTGGTAATAGATCCGGTGCATCCCGAACCGGTCGTTGAAAAGTACCGTGGTTCCGCGGCCCCGGTCCGTCAAGATCCCGTGGAATCTTCCGTTGAGTCCCGCCGGAAAAGTCGGATCGTCTTCATAGAGATGAACCAGATACGCGGGTCCCTCTACATCTAACACGTGTCCGCGCTCCCTCAAACGGCGGGCGGTTCCCGGTTCAGGAAACTCCTCCCCCGAAAAAACAAGAACGACGTCTCCACGCTCGTTTCGGACGGGCATCCCGTCAGAGAAGGAATTCTTTCGCGCCGCCCACCCGACATAAACCCCAGATGGCTCATCAATCCACGTTCCCGTCACGTAGAAAGACTCATGACGCAACGCCTCAACCATCCACAAAAGCTGCGGCTCCGCCCATTCACGCGGCATCTTTGTTAAGAAACCAACGATTCCCGGCATTTCAGAAGAATTTCGAAGAAGAAGTCATCGTCGCGGCTTAAGGATTGGAGCCGGCGGGAGGATTTGAACCGCCCATCTGTCGATTACAGGTCGACCGCTCTAGCATTGAGCTACACCGGCTCGTTGACTGCATACGGTTGTACCATTTCGCGCGCGCTCCAACGGCAAGTCTTATCACGCTGTGAGGAAGAATTCCGATAATACCTCGATGAATCTTCAGTTTCAATGAAAGGGATCCCCATATGGTCAAAGGCACATAGAATCTTGGGGTCAACATCTCTTGGAATCCATTCCGAATCTTGAAATCCCTTAGAGAATTGTCGCGCTTTTTTCCATAATTAAACAACCCATATGTTAGATACGATATACCCCTTGTTTCACAAAGTTCAACCGCCCTTGCGACCAAGGCATTGGCCGGTCTCTTGTCCTGATGGCTGGCCTTTGGAAGCATTTGCAGTATGGAGGCAACCTCTCCTCTGTAGACGATCTTCATGAACCCGATCAATTCATCTCCGAGATAAGCGCAAATGAAGTCGCTCCGATCCAGAAATGATAACTGGTCCTTCTTTACTTGCTCAAAGGTCTTACCGTAGTGAGAATACCGCCTTCCCTGCCGCACTGGAGAGTCATTGTTCACTCCGACTATTCCTTCGATGAGTTCGTCATCAAGTTGTCTTACTGTCACGACAACGCCGCGTTTCTGAGACCGCCTCACATTCTTCCGACTCTCCTGTGGCAGCTTCTCCCACCATTCATTGAAAGTCGTGAGATGAATCGCAGCAACGCTATCGTGTTCCATTAGGTATTTGTATTTGGGGGATGTTCCGGGCAGCTTCTGCGCAAAAGTAAAAATATCGGCGCGAAGTCCGTGTGGGCGCTCCTTCAGTTTCCGCACACAAAGTTCAGGATCTTCCAGTTCACTTTCAAGCCACTCCTCACCTTCAATGACGGCCAACCTAACCAACTTTTTCTTGACGATGATGGTTGCACCGTTCACATCCAGCGCGGGGACCGTCATCCACTTCCCTTTGACGCTAATCTCTATACTCTTATCGATCATAGGCTGAGTGTCGTTCGGAGTGTACATAGACAAGCACTGACTGATCTTTTCCTTGGGATCCATCCTACCTGCCTCGTTGGAGCGCTGAGCTCTTAGTATCCCTTTGTTCTCGGACCGTCATCAAAGCGATCGCGTTGGACCAATCCCAGCGATGCCGGAACTTAGGACTCCGCTGTCAAAGAAGTTGGCAGAGGCATACGCTCGATTGCTTCGACTTGCGGTTGCGACTCAAGTTGAACAAAAATATCGTCCATGATTCTCGCGGTTAACAGAATTTCGCGATACGGGATAGGCACAGCGATGTCTTCGACAATCGAGCGGTAGAAAGACTCAATCAGATATTTCATCCCAGATTTCATATGGAAATCATTGGCCAGAAACTTCCGCACGTTCGTCTTCAGGTTTCCGAAATACTGCCCGGCCAGGGTGACTGGCGGCACGAACTTCTCGGCATAACTCTTGTACCTGGTACCACGAAGTTTGATGAGTGTTTCGGTGTCCTGATCGAGAATCAGGCCGTTCTTGGGGCCGTAAAGGCGCAACTGATGGAGTGCAGGACGCATCTGGGATGAGAAGGTGAAATACGCCGTAGTACGCTCCTGTTCACAGATGGTAACCCTCAATTCATCGATGATTTCGCTTTCGCCCAAACTCTTTAGGAGTGGGCTGGTATACCCATACGCCATTACGTGGGGCGATGCGCTGCTCAGAAACTCCGCGATTCTGGCAATGCCATGACTGATGATATTGTGGAGCAATTTCCCGGGGAGCCTGCGAACCCAGTGTCTCTTGTCTCCCAGAAGCGCTCCCGCATAGCCGGAACTTCCTATCTCATAGCAGTAATAGCTCTCCATATGGACAGGTCCGCCGCCCAGGTATCCGGCCTGGACAAGGCTTCGCATCCGCCGAGCGACATGTGAAAATTGATCGTCATGTCCAGCCGTGATCTTGCGATCTTTTTCCCTTGCAAGATCTATGAGCTTTCGGGCCTCATCTTCGTTAACCGTGAATGGCTTCTCAACATATACGTGGCATCCCCATTCCAGACAAAACTTGGCAATCTCAAAGTGGCTTTGCGGCGGCGTCGTGATGTGAACGACGTCCGGCCGCGATTCAGCCAGGAACTGAGTCAAGTCGCAGAAATGTTGCTGCACAGGATACCGCTCATACAGCTGCCGCGCCATCAGCGGTTCCCGATCGCAGACGCCAACGATCTCGCACCCCGGGATTCTCCGGATTATGGAGGCGTGCGAATCCGCGATCTTGCCGCAGCCGACAATGCCGACCTTAAGCATGAATTTCCCCGCACTTTAGGCTCTCGGCGTGCCGCCTCAATCCTTCCCCCGCGGTGCATCTTGGGCGAAAGATAATTACCGTGGGCCCCGACTCGCCATACTGAGACTTCTCTACGACGTCGAATTCGGATTCCATGATGTCAACCGCCGCCGCCAGTCTATGTTTCTGACTGCCCTTACCATCCGTAATATTCATCCTGACGATGAATACCCCCTCATCTCGCAAATGCTTTGAGAAGTGGTCTAATATCGGCTTCACCTTACCGAGCGGCACATGGTACATTGATTCCCGAAAGAGGATCACGTCGAACTGCTGGGTCGGCTCGTAGCTGAGAAAGTCTGAGCACACAAAGCTATTCTTGCCCGTCCGGCCGTTTTCTTCAGTTCGCTTCGTCGCCTTGGCCAGGGCTGCCTCGGAAATATCTACCCCGATGTAGGTCGTATATTTGTTCGCGGCCAATTCATTCGCGGTATTGCCCGGACCGCATCCGAGATCGAGGATGCTTCCGTGCCTAAGGTGCTTTTCCAAGTGCGTGTACACGCAGTCGCCGGCCGTGTTATCGATGAAGTCCCAGTGGGTTCCAGAGAATTCCTGATCCCAAAGCAGCATCTTGATCTTGGACGGCCCATACCTTTTGAGAAGCCCCCGGATAACCGTTAGAGTGCGTTGCGCGATGTACATGTTTCGTCCCCGTCTGATATTTGCCTTCCCAAGAACTGGGCCGGTCACAGCTTAATGTCTCTCTTTTACTCTCCGGGATCTAAGATCCCGTCTTTCCTGGAACCTTCGCGATTTGCCGCGGTCATCCGGTTCCCGGTCACAAAACAGATCTCGAACCTTTGTGCGGCAACGCGTGCCAATCTGTGATCACTCCGGCGCTCCGCAAGGGTGGCCTAAGCTTGTCTTATGCGGCTCCGACAACCCTCGAAATAGCGCCTTAGTCCCTCCGCCATGGGCACCTTCGGCGTCCATCCGAGCCGCTTCTTCAGTTTGTCGTTGCTGTATCGCGTCTTTTTCCAATAGCAGAGCCACAGCCTGCGATTGAAGACGGGTCCCAACTGCCCCTCGGACCAGGCTGAATATCTTTCCCACAAATAGCATCCCGCATAACTGATACAGTGCGGAAGATAAATCGACTTGAAGCGCCTTACATTTCGCTTATACAGACTCAAGAACTGACGGCTGGAAGGCAGATCGTCATCGACGATATTGAACACTTCACCTTCCACTCCCCTTTTCAACCCCGCCAGGGCAATCGCCTCGGCACAGTTGTCAACGTAAGTGAACGGCACTCTATTGGAGCCACCCAAATGCAAGAAAATGCCAAAGGTATCGATCCCAACCCGACCCGTGATATTTGGACTGCCAGGGCCGAAGACATATCCTGGGCGCACGATGACATACGAAATTCCTAGCCGGCTGCAGCACTCAGCGACGATTTCGTCTTGCTTGATCTTTGCAAAGGAATAGGCATCGCCACAGATTTCGGGACGCGCTTCAACCGGGCAGGATTCGTCGAGCAGCTTTCGCCGCGACCTTGCGTTGCCGCTATAGACCGAAAACGAGCTGACGTTCACAAAACGCTGAAGGCAGCCATCCTGGGCGCTTGCTTCGAGAAGATTCCGGGTGGCGACGGCCGAGTTCATGTAAGCGTCGGGGAACGATTTCTCGCCTCTGCCCGCGGCCAAATGAAAGATGAGCTTCGCGTTCCTAGTCGCTGCTAGGCAATCCTCCGGGGACAGCAGATTGCCCGTAACTACCTCAACCCGTGACCCGCCCGGGCAGCCCCTGGAAGCTTCCAGCTTGGATGCACTGGCAGAAGACCTGGTGAGGCAGCGTAAATTACCGAATCCCATATCCAGCAAATTCTTCACGAGTCGTGTTCCAATAAAACCGCACGCCCCGGTTATCAAGATCTGGTCGTCCGGGCGGAGCAGCCAAGACTCACTTTGTGAGCTGTGTCCGTTGCCGTTGCTATTGATAGTGTTCTGCATGGTCTCTAATTATTCAGTCCCTTGTTATTCGAAGAGATGTCAAGTGCGCATTCGAAGTGTCTTGCCCGCTAGAAATTCCTTCAGGCGCTGCATCTGCTCTCGTCTGTGGAACCTCACCATTTCGTCAGAAACAGGCCTTTTCACGCCGCGCACGGATGACCATGTATAGCCCAACAGCAGGGTCAGGCCGCCTATGATGAATGGCGCTTTGGTCATCTGATACACCGTTCTGAACAGTTCCCAAACAGGATGGCTGCCGACTGTGTAGTCCTTGGCACCGTCCTTAAACCTGGCTTTCAGGATGCCTTGCTCTGCTGTGCTCATCCGGCGATGGTGGAAGTAAACTTTTTCCGTGAACGTCCTCGTTTTCCACCCCTTCATTCTCGCCGCAATATTGGCGATGCGATCGATGGCGCCGCCCCTCGCCGGGATATATCCTCCGATGTCCTCAAAACACTTCCTGCGGAACAGCTGGCAAATGCCGGTTACGTGGTCGATGCTCACGAAGCGATAGTCGTAGGTTGAATTTGAAGATTCCCTAAACGCGGTGCCGACCAGGCCCAACGCGGAGTCCTCAGCAAGCTTTTGCAACAGGAAAGCAAAGTGATCATTGTCGAACGAGGCATCGCCATCCACGCAACCGATTGCATCATGCTCCAGATCCTTTACCTTCGCATAACCGGCATTAAAAGCGAGAACCTTGCCGGCGAAATGCCTCTCCTGGCGCTCAGGCATCCGTAAGAGTTCAATCCACGAATTATCGGCGACATACTTGCGGACGAGCTCGTCGGTGCCATCGGTTGAGCCGTCGCTCACGATCACCCACCTCACTGGCCGGACAGTTTGCGCCACCACAGACTTTAGTGTGAGTTCGATGTACTGCGCTTCGTTTCGCGCCGGTGTGATGAGGACGTATTTCGGCACGGTCAGCATGCGTCTACCAAAGTCTTCCGATGCACAGTCAGCCTGCTCTCCGCCGCTGTGGGAAGGCCGAGAAGCTGAGACAACGCCAACAGCATCCACGCCTGCGACCATCTCATATAAGAGGTTCGGATAGTTCCAAAGTGGAGCTGGCGATAATAAAAGAAACCGCGATCGTCCCACATATTCTCCATAGCCCACCGGAAAACAGAATGGGCCAGCGGCACATTGCCTGGGTCGAGTTCGCTAAAGGTCAGAAGTGTGATGATGCTTTGTGCCACACAGTGCACGTCCACCGGATAAGCGCGGTTATGAAAATACTTGGGCGCATAGTCGTTACGAAAAAAGTGTGATCGGTAGAAATCAAACCCGCGTCGCGCACTCGCATCGAATTCGTCAGTCCCCAAATCGCGGCCGACTGACTGCAACGCTTCCAGGTTGTATCCCGTGTGAAAGTTGTCGATCCAGCGCTGCGAGCGGTCCTCGCCGTAAAACCACGAGCCATCCAACTGTTGCTTACCCACAGCTTGGCGGGTGACTCGCAGAGCCGGCTCCAGGAATTTCTTCTCGCCGGTGTGTTTGTACACGCGGCAGAACAAAGCCGCTGCTAACAAGTTGGCGTTGTGGGTTTCGCCGTGCAGTCCGGGCATTGGATAACTGAAGCCGGCCTTGGCACCGTTCGTCCAGTAGAGTTCATTCAGTATGTATTCCGCTGCCCCCAAAGCCATGGTCAAACACCGTTGGTCGAGCCGTTGCTCATGTGCATCGAGCAGTGCGCCTGCAACAAAGGTCGTGCAAACCAGATTTGGCGCGCCGGCAGGCACCAGAATGCTCCGTGTCTGCCACGGGAAGCTATAGCCCCACGACCAATAGGAAATTCCTGATGAGCGCAACGCTACAAGGCGGTCGATCATGAAGCAGATAAGGTCTTTGCGGCTGTCTACAACCGCATCTGGGAACTTGACCAGCGCTGAGAGAAACAGTGCCATCGCTTTCGGATTCTGAGTTCTTGGAACCAGCACCAAGCCGCGAATATTCATCGGGCTACGCTTCAACACCTGAGTGAGTGCGAAACGAGGAAGTCTGGAATCTAAAAACGGCAGCGCCTTAAACAGTCTGCTATTTAAAGCATCGTAGGGATCATAGCCCGCCCAATCATTCTCCTGGCAGTATGCCAAAAGCTTCCGCGCGGTCGCTTCAATACTTTCGTTCGTAGAGTTCCGACATTCTGCGGATCCCGTTGCGGCCGACGCTTGCTGTGATGTCATGCTTGAATCCATCAATTTGTCGACTGGGTGGCTGGAACGCGCCTGGAAAGGGCCATTTCAATATGTTCAACGATCGTCTCCAGAGCAGGTACGTGAGCTTGGAACGGCGCCGCGATTGATTTCTGCCTGCGCACAGCGACGATCTTACTTTTGACATCTTCAACATTCGTCAGCAGCACCAAGCGATTGTTGTCCGCAAGATACTGATCTACTGCTCCGATCTTCCCCCGAAAGATGCTGTAGACTGGAACTCGCAGCGCCGCCGCCTCGCGGTTCATCGTGCCGCCGCCACTAATGACAAGGTCTGAATTCCAGATTAGGTTCATGCCGTCTTCCACGTGATCAGGGATCATGATCCTGTTCGAGGCAATTGCTTCACGCCACTCCGCGCGTAAGTCGGCATCCTGACGCTTATTTCTCGGCAGAAGAATGATCTTCGTATCTGGGTTGGCCACAAACCGGTCGAGCGCTGCCTTCAATAGAACCTCCGCTTCGGGATTGTGATAATGCGCTTCCGTAGCTGGGGGTCGGACCAAAATCACCAATGATTCTTCAGGAATACCAAGGCGGCTCTTCAATTTCGGGTCAGGTTTGAATCTCGCCAGATATACATCTTCCTTAATGCCGGGATACTTTAAGAGCTCGGTGCCGCCGGGACCCAAATGTCCGTCTTGGACAATCTCAGGAACGAGCAGCCACGTCGGTCTTATGGAGGGCACGCCGGCCGTGAACTCATAATCAGACATGGTAAGGTTCGGTATTCTTAACAAATGGGATGTAATCAAGCACCCACGCGAACCATGGCAAACCGAGATGTCTGGCTTTTCCTTTCGGATCAAGACGGTCAAAGCAACGGCTCGCCAGCAGGTCCCCAACGCTTTCAGGACTTTGTGCTTCCCATAATGCTTTCCGATGACCTTTGCCTCCACTCCGTAGTATTCCAAGAGTTCGCGTACTTGGTATGCGTCCCGGGCAGTAACGAATAAGTCATGACCTCTTGCGTTGAGCTCGTCGATGATCGGGCGGAAGAAAGGTACATGCGGAGAATTGTCTAAATCGATCCAGATTTTCTTGGGTAGCCGCGAGTGCTGGACTTCCGGTGCTTCGATCACAGCTTCAGTCAAGTTCGACATCGTCCATCTCTCTCTCATTCGTCGGACAACTATAGGTCCAGACGCAGATCACTACTCTTAATTCCTTAATGCCCTTGATCACACCAGACTTTCCTGGACGTCTTTGTTAGTCTGAATTACCCCGTATCCTTTCCCATCGGCAATTGCAGATTGGGAAGGCATGGCACTGATCCGACCAACGCTGATGTAGCGAAACCCGTGGCGACTGATCTCTTCGGGAACAAACATATTTCTGCCGTCGATTACCAGCGGCTGTTCGACCATCGAACGCAGACGCCCCCAATCAAGTTGCCGAAATTCGTCCCATTCCGTGACGATCACAATTGCATCTGCGTCTTCGGCGGCCTGGTACGGATCCGAACAGTACGAAATGTTGGGAAGCTCCGACTTGGCCTTTTCCATAGCTTCGGGATCATATGCTTTTACGTCCGCACCCTGATCCAGTAATGACTTCACCAGGGCGATCGATGGAGCAAAGCGTACGTCGTCGGTATTGGGCTTGAACGCCAGACCCCATATGGCGATCTTCTTGCCCCGGACGACCCACAGTTCTTCCCGAACTTTCTCAACGAAGTGTTCAACACGACGCTGGTTAATTTTCTCCACTTCTTTGAGAAGAGAGAAATCACAACCCGACTTCTCGGCGATTCTAATGAAGGCCTGCACGTCCTTCGGGAAACAGAATCCGCCAAATCCAATTCCGGGATTCAGGAAGGACGCACCGATTCGCGGATCGAGTCCCATCCCTTGCGCAACCTTGGTGACGTCGGCGCCGACAACTTCGCACAGATTCGCGACCATGTTAATGAACGATATTTTCATGGCCAAAAAGGAATTAGAAGCATGCTTAATCAGCTCGGCCGAGCCGGTGTCTGTCACTAAGAAAACCGGGTCGTTCCGCTTTGGACAATCCGAGTGCAGCGGACAAGTGAATCGCTGCTTGATAATCGGTTCGTAGATTTCGCGCAGCAGTTGGGCGGCACGCGACGAGTCGACCCCGACAACAATTCTGTCAGGATGGAGAAAATCCTCGACGGACGAACCTTCGCGCAGAAACTCAGGATTCGAGGCAACGTCGTAGTCCAAACCGTTTGTATTGTGTACCGATAGGTGTTTTCTCAATTGCGACCCGGTCTGGACTGGTACCGTGCTTTTTTCTACCACTAGGCGATAACCCGAAGCGCGCTTGGCGATCGCTCGAGCCACTCCCTCAATGGCAGATAAGTCGGCATCGCCGTTTGCCAGTGGCGGCGTTCCAACGCAGATAAAGACTGCGTGCCCCCAGTCAATTGCTTCCCCAGTGGTGCCAAAATGGAGGCGGCCTGAATTTCTGCCATCTACGATGACTTTCTCAAGATGGGGCTCAAAAAAAGGCATGACGCCACCCTGCAGCTTAGAGAGCTTTTCGATATCACTCTCACCGCAGAAGACGTCGTGGCCGATTTGAGATAGGCATGCGGCAGTCGTGAGCCCGACATAACCGGCGCCAATGACGGAGATTTTCATTTTGTTAGCCTCTTTCTGGAAGTCAAATTGTGAATCTGCCTGCCGACGACGCCAATGCGGCACTGTCAGATGCGACTTGCATGGGTAAGCCGGCTCTCAAAACGAAACATCTCCTCGGCAACCCGTTGCTGCTGCTCCGTGGTGAGATTCGGAAACATAGGTAGAGAAACAATCTCGCTCGCCACTCTCTCCGTCACCGGGAAATCTCCCACTTTGTACCCCAGTGATTCATAAGCCCGCTGACGGTGCAACGGAATCGGATAGTGAATACCGGTGCCGATGCCAGCCTTCCCCAGATGCGCCATCAAGCCTTCGCGATCTTGAGTGCGAACGACATACAGGTGATAGACTGCGCGCGACCAGGAGGGTTCATAAGGTGTCAGGACTCCTCCTTCGGAATTCGCAAACAGACGGTTGTACTCCGCTGCTCTTTCCCGCCGCATCGCGTTCCACTTGGCCAGGTGCTTCAATTTCACTGTAAGAATTCCGGTCTGCATCGAATCGAGACGACCGTTGTACCCCTCGATGTCGTGGTAGTACTTTCTTGTCTGGCCGTGATCCCGGATCATCTTGCAGGTGTCCGCCAGCCTCGAGTCATCCGTAGTAACTGCGCCACCTTCTCCGCAAGCGCCCAGATTCTTTCCAGGATAAAAGCTGAACGCACCTGCGCGTCCCATCGACCCCGCTTGAAACCAGCGGCCCTCTTTAGAAGAAAAATACTCGGCTCCGTGCGCCTGGCACGCGTCTTCCACCACGATCAAGCCATATTGCTCCGCCAATTCCAAAATTGCGTCCATGTCCGCCATCTGCCCATAGAGGTGGACTGGGACAATGGCCTTTACCGGCCGCTTGCTCCTTTTGCTGATGAGTTTGCCTTCCTCTGATACCGTGCACTGCGTCTCCAGATACTCGCGGAGTTTGGTCGAATCCATGTTGTACGTGCGCTCGTCGATGTCGACGAACTCGGGCAGCGCCCCGGCTTGAGAAATGGCCTCGGTTGTGGCGATAAACGTGTTCGGAACCGTTACCACCACGTCGTCGTTTTTCACTCCAGCTGCCATCAGCGCGAAACGGAGAGCGTCCGTGCCACTGTTGACTGCGACCGCGCGCTCGGTGTGGCAGAAGGCGGCAAATTCTTTTTCAAAATTCTCTACCATCGGCCCACCGATGAAGCTCGCGGTCCGGATTACCTGCTGAAAAACCGCGGTCAGCTCCTGCTCGAGCTCGACGTGCGGCGTGACCAGATCAAGAAAAGGAATATTTTGCGAATAATTCACTGAGTTACCTCCGTTTCAATTTGACGCAGAATTCTTGCTGGATTGCCGGCTACGATTGAGTTAGCGGGTACGTCTTTCGTGACCACCGCACCTGCTCCCACGATGGCGTTCTCTCCGATGCAGGTATTGGCGAGAATGGTCGCGCCTGAACCAATCGAGGCTCCTTTTTTCACTACTGTCTGTTCCACATGCCAGTCGGCTTCGGTTTGCAAGCCACCCGTGGCAGTGGTCGCGCGCGGATACAAGTCGTTGATGAACATCACGCCATGGCCGATAAACACGTTGTCTTCAATCGTCACTCCTTCACAAATGAAGGTGTGACTTGAGATCTTGCAGCGCTTGCCCACTGAGGCGTTTTTCTGAATTTCGACGAAGGCGCCGATTTTTGTTTCATCGCCAATCTCACAACCATAAAGATTGATGAACTTCGATAGCTTCACTCTTTCTCCAAGCTTTACATCCGGAGCGACACTGAGAAACTGGTCCATTTTCAGCAGACTCCTCTTCATCCTTACTGCAACTGTGTGTTTACCCGAAGGGTGGATTTACCAGGTGAGAGATTCGCTACGCGGGCTGTGAAACGCGATTGGCCGTGGGGCGAACCGACGATTCGCGTCCCTTCGAGCCAGCAACTCCGGCGGCCAACACAGACTTCGCGCGGCCATTGCCCCTGCCATTGCCATTGCCATTGCCGTTCCCGTTGCCTTTACCGTTCGCTTTGCCGTTCACTCGCGCGGTTGAACTTGGACGGTTGGTGGTCAAACTCACGGTGGTGAACTGTTCGGCTTCCGTCGAACCTCTCAGGGCGAGCGTCGAACCCATGCCGCCGACGATCGTCTGCTGCACCGCGTCGAAGTATCCTGTACCCGCAAAGCGTTGATGCTTGACGGCTTCGTAGCCATAATCCCGCTCGCGGCCGAATTCCTTTTCCTGCAGTCGGGAGTATGCAGCCATGCCGTGCTCTTTGTAGCCTCGCGCCAGATCGAACATGGAGAGATTCAAGGCATGAAAACCGGCCAGGGTCACAAACTGGAACTTGTATCCCATCGCGCCCAGCTCGTTCTGGAACTTCGCGATCCCGCTCTCATCGAGATGCTTTTTCCAGTTGAACGAGGGCGAGCAGTTGTATGCCAGCATTTTGCTGGGATAGTGAGTCAGCACGCCTTCGGCAAACATGCGCGCATCGTCAAGGTCCGGGGTCGACGTCTCACACCACACGAGATCGGCATAGGGAGCGTAGGCTAGGGCGCGCGCGACGGCCGATTCCAGGCCCTTTCGGATCACAAAAAGCCCTTCTTCGTTGCGTTCTCCGGTCATGAATTCGTGGTCGTCAGCATCGGCATCGCTCGTCAGTAGACCCGCACTCTCGGCATCGGTGCGAGCCATGATGAGGGTCGGAACTCCCATGACATCCGCAGCCAACCGAGCGGCGACCAGTCTCTGTACCGCTTCCTTGGTGGGGACCAGAACCTTTCCACCGAGGTGACCGCATTTCTTTGCCGACGAAGACTGATCCTCAAAATGGACGCAGGCGACACCTGCCTCAATCATTGCCTTCATGAGTTCGAACGAATTCAGCGTTCCGCCGAATCCGGTATCACCGTCGGCGACCAGCGGAGCAAACCAGTGAATCTGTTCCTTTCCCTGCTCGTGGTCGATCTGATCCGCACGAACCAAGGCCTGGTTGAGCCGCGCAGCAAGTTTCGGGACCGAATCGGACGGGTACAGATTCAGGTCGGGATACATCTGGCCAGCTTCGTTCGCATCCGCCGCCGCCTGCCAACCGCTCACATAGATGGCTTGCAATCCTGCCTTCACCTGCTGTACCGCCTGGTTGCCAGTCATCGCGCCGAGCGCCGGCACGTAGGATTCCGAGTGAAGCAGATTCCACAGTCGCTCTGCCCCCAGGCGCGCCAGCGTGTGTTCGATCTGGATGGAGCCCCGCAGCCGAACCACATCTTCGGCGAGGTAAGGACGTACGACGTTGCTCCAGCGCGCATCCGATTGCCATTTCTGCTTTATTTGTGCGGTGTCATCCATCATCGTTGCCATTCTCCCGATTACTCGTCTTGAGCCCAGTCGCTGAGGCAGTGTTGGTGAAATTACTGTTGGCGTCCTACACGTAGACGAGCTCGCCGCGCTTGGCGAGCGATTGGCTTGCAGCTTCCAGCATGCGTACGACTTTCAGCCCCGCGCAGCCGTTGTTAAACGGAGACTCGCTTTTCTTGATGCATTCCACGAAGTATCCAAGCTCAAGCCGAAGCGCTTCTACCTGCTCTACCTGCGGTGCCCACATGTCGCCCGAACGGTAGCTTACCAACAGGTTGTACACACCTTCCTGGCTCTGCACATCCACACCTTTGTCATAAATCTTCAGCTTCTCGTCAGCCTCTAGGTCGTTCCAGACCAGCATCTTCTTTTCGCCGCCAATCAGTGTGGTGCGAACTTTGACCGGCGAAATCCAGTTCACGTTGACGTGCGCAATCATCTTGTCCGGAAAATACGCGGTGATGAATGCGATGTCCTCGTGCCCGTTGAGGTGCGCCTGCCCGGTGGCCGAGACGGCCTCTGCATCCTTGCTCAGCAGGTGGTTCATGATGGAGAGATCGTGCGGCGCAAGATCCCAAATCACATTGCAATCGTGCTGAAAGAGCCCCAGGTTCACTCGGGTCGAATCATAGTAGTAGAGCTTGCCGAGCACCCCCTCCTTGAGCAGTTTCTTTATTTTGCGGACCGCGCCGGTAAACAGGAACGTGTGGTCCACCATTATTTGGAGGCTTTTCTGCTCCGCGAGGTTGATCAATTCTTCCGCTTGCACTGCGTTGCTGGTGAACGGCTTTTCTACGAATACATGCTTGCCGTTCTCAAGCGCAGCCTTGGTCAGTTCGTAGTGGGTCCACACCGGAGTGATCACCGCGATGGCATCCACATCGGGCGACTTTACCAGTTTATTTGCGTCGCTATGGACCGGTATTCCGGGATGCGCCGCCTGTATGCGTTTGCGAGCTGCGGGAGTCTGATCGCAGATCCCGACGACCTGGCAATCTTCCAGAGCGCGTAGATTGCGCACAATATTCGGCCCCCAGTAACCGTAGCCGATTACACCAAACCTAATCATAAGATTCCACCTCGATGAGTACTCGTGTCGAACTGGGAATAATTAAGAGGAGACTGTTTCTGTATCGATGACGAACTTACCTTGGGGGAGTGTCTATGAAGTGTTTGAAACCGTTAACTAATAAGCGCCGTTGCCGGCAATCACTGCCTTTGGCGTCTGCAACAGAATTTTCAGATCGAGCCAAGGGGAACAGCTGCGCGCATAGCGCAGATCTAGTCGAACCATGTCGTCAAATCCGACGCGACTCCGCCCCTGAACCTGCCAGAGCCCAGTAATTCCCGGCTTGGCTTCGAGCAAGCGCCGGCGATGCCAGGTCGCGTATGCTTCGACTTCGTAAGGTACTGGCGGGCGCGGGCCGACCAGTGACATTTGACCCCGCAGCACATTGAGGAATTGCGGCAATTCATCCAGGCTCGTGCGTCGCAGGAAATTCCCCACCTGGGTGATCCGAGGGTCATTGGTGAGCTTGAAAACGCCTTCCCCCGGGCCGCTGGTCGGTTGTTTGGCGGCCTGGCCAGCAATCAGTTGGCGAACGTATTCCTTATGTTGACTGGAATCGTTATTCGCGTACATCGTCCGGAACTTCAGGAAAATGAAGGGAACCCCGTGTTCTCCAATGCGCTGCTGACGGAAGAGGATCGGCCCCCGTGAAGTCAGCTTAATCGCTGCGGCAATCACAAGAAATACCGGGGACAACAAAGCTAGCAATAGCAGGCTGCCCAAAACGTCCATGCTGCGCTTCATCGCTCGGCCCAGCCGGTTTGCCCCTTCGCGCTGGCGGAGATCAGGATAGAGCGTCGGATTGCTCTGACGTTCTGGATTATTCGGATTCCACTCCTCCGGGAACAAATGAAACGAGAACTTGACCTTGCTGAACTGTTCGCTCGTAAGCCGGTGGCGAAGCACGTCGCTGATCCGGGCAAGGATGGTACTGAGAATGAGATTATTTTCCAGTGTAATCTCCGTGAACATCACTCCCACGGCAGAGTTCGTCTCGTACCAACCCATGACGTCCGTTTCGCGCGTGGCAGTCTGCAGCGCGGAAAGAATGTCGAGCAGAATCCGCCCATTCTTTTCCGTCGGCGGAGTGTGCCCCGTATCCATGAGCAACAGGACAAACGGACGCTGCGTACGCTCGCTGCGCTTCCTTTCCAGCGCGATCATCCGGCAGAAGACCTCTTCAGTGAGGACTTCATTGGCAGGGACTTGCTTCGAGTCTAACGAGTTCTGCGGTTGCGACGCGCCATCGGCGGATGGGGTTTTTGCTGATGTGGGTGACACGGGATGCATCTCCTCGCGCTACGGTAGCAATTAAGACCACCGCAGCTGTACTGACAAGATTGAGTTCCGATGGGGAAGTCTGGGCTTACGGGAGAGGTAAAGCTAACTTTCAGCTTTTGGCTGTCGGCGACGGTGACTCTTCACCGTCTGCTGCCGAGCTGTATCGTGCATAGTAATACTTCTGGTCATTGCTGCTACAACTGTTCACAACCACGCCCAACATCGTGGAACGGTCGATGAGCTCCACGGCCCGGCCGAGCTGTTTCTTTTCGCAAACGCCCTCGCGGGTCACCAGCAGCACCCCATCGGACAGCTTCATCCAGAGCGGCGTATCCGCCAGCGGAAGGACGGGAGGGGTATCGATGATAATCCAAGCGAAGAACTCTTCTAGCTGTTCTAGTAACTGCTGGAGTCGGCCCGACTGCATGACCTCGAGTGGATTCTCAGGAGTCACGCCTGCGGGCAGAAACCAGAGGCCCGACCCCTCGAGCCGGTACACGACTTCAGACAATTGGCGCTCCCCGCGAAGAACTTCGCTGAGCCCCGGCAGGTTCCGATTAAAGCCGAACCGCCTCGCTAACTCCGGTCGTCTCAAGTCGCCATCGACCAGCACGGTGTTGAGAATCTTGCTCCGGGATTGATTGAGCGCGAGGTTGGCTGCGATCAAACTCTTCCCTTCTTCTGGAATGCTGCTGGTAATCACGACGCGTTGGAGCTTGCGGCGTTCGCGCAGGTGTCGCAGCTTCAATCCCAGCACGCGAAATTTTTCCGCCGCCATGCCACCTTGATCCGTCAGACACACCAGCCGGGCGTCGGCCGCCATTGCAGGCAAGAGCACTTTCGCCGAGGCAAATGAACCCGCCCCCGGAGCCTCTGGTTTCGACGCCGGCGGTAATTCGAAAAGAGATTGCTTGCGATCAATCTCCTCTTCAACCTTTTGCAGCAGATCCGCGACCGAATCGGCGTTCGTCGGCAGGCTCCCGCCGGACCGCTCGGCTTCTGCTCGCTGCAACGCCTCAAATATATAGCTCATGTGGAAAAACCTGGCCTATTGCAACCTGCCCTTTGTCCCGGCTCCCTGCATGCGTTCACGCACTTCCAGCAGCGTCTTCACAGCCAGCAGAAGCTCGCGCTGCTCCAGTTCGTTCGACAACTGGACTCCGTCGTTATTGTTTTTCGGTTCTACGACCAGCAACCCAATCCGCAAATCCCGCGCCACACCGTCAATGATCTCGGATGTTATCGTGGCCGCGTGTTTGGCATAGCCCACGAGCAGCGCGTTCTCGCAGACGGTGTTGATCAGCCGAGGAATTCCTCGCGAGTGGCGGAATACAGCCTCGATCGCGGGCTTGGAAAAAATCTCAACAGCCGCAGGTGCCCCTGCTATCTTAAGACGGCGGCTCATGTACTCCCTGGTTTCGTTCGGATTGAGGGGAGCGAGATGGCAGCGCAGCGCGATCCGCTGTTTTAGCTGCCGGAGTTCATGGGAATCGAGTTTCTGATCGAGTTCCGGCTGACCCGCCAGCACGATTTGCAACAACTTTCGCTGCGACGTTTCGAGGTTAGTCAAAAGCCGAATCTCTTCCAGGATTTCCGGTGAAAGATGATGAGCCTCGTCCACCACCAGAAGCGTCGTCAATCCCTTCTGATGTCTCTGCAGCAGAAAGCCATTCAGCACATGGATCAGCTCGTCCTTAGCCTTGTCCCCTACCGGCAACCCAAAATCGCGCGCGATATAGCGCATGAATTCCACCGGCGAAAGCGTCGGGTTGAAAATCAGCGCGAAGGCAACATCGCGGCGCTGCAGCAGCGCCAGCAAAGACCGCAGAATGAGCGTCTTCCCGGTGCCCACCTCACCCGTCAAGACCACAAATCCCCGATGAGCCGTCACACCGTAGTACAGCGAAGCGAGCGCTTCGTTGTGCCGCGTCGTGGGAAACAAGAACGACGGGTCCGGCGTTATCTCGAACGGGTTTCGCTGCAGGTTGTAGAAGCTTTTGTACATGGTTTCTAGCCGTACAAATACGTTACTGCTGATCCTAACAGGATGAAACCCACGATCACCACCGCCGCCGCGCCCGCGAGCCAAGCACCGCGTCGATGGGACATCTGCTCTTCCAAGCCTTCGATGGGCGGGATTTCCGCGACCACATCGTAGGGAACCAGCTTCTTGATTTCTCGTTCACTATAGACTTTGCCGCTCAGCTTTTCCTGGCCGAAAGCGAAGCCCCCGCCAAGAACCAGGCCTACCGCTAATCCAGCACCGCATAACATCAGGCGATTCGGCTTGTACGGCCTTACCGGAAGGTTCGGCGGGTCTAGCATGCGGAAATGCTCACCCTGTTGTGTTTTCTCCAGATCGGTCGACATTTCCGACTCATTCTTCTTTTTCAGGAGAGCCTCGTAATCAGCCTTCGACTGGTCATAGTCGCGCGTGATGTCCGCGAACTGCTGTTCCATCACTGGCGCCATATTGAGCCGTCCCTGGTATTGGTTGATTTTGTTTTGCTCGTCTTTGATTTCCGCCTCGCGGTTCGCGATTTCGAGGCGATTGGCCTTCAGCTGACTTTCCAGCTCGAGGATCGGGGCACTCTTCGAATCGAGTGACGTAGTCGCGGCCGGCGCCGGAACGGGGTCATTCGCCCGACTCTTCATGTCCGCGACAACCCGTTCGCGCATCTGTTCTGTGCGTGCAATCTGCTCTTTCGTCTTGCGAACGTCGGGATGTTTGTCGGTGTAGTGAGAGGTCAAATCCGCCAACTGTGCTTTCAGTTGATCCAGCTCTTTGTCAATCTCGGCCAACCCGACCGGCCCGCCATCACCTGGCTTCGAACCGTGATCCATGGCGCGATATTGATTGATCAGCGATTCCAGATAGGTGTTCTGTTGCTTGGCTCGATTCAGCGAGTCCTGGTTCGCTTGCACCTGACTCTGAAGACCTGCCAGGATTTGCAGATTGCTCTGGGTCTGGTTCGGCAACTCGCCCAGATGCTGATCTTTGAACACACGCAATTTCGCTTCTTGGGCCGCCAGCTTTGCGCGTGCCTGATCAAGCTGATCCTCAAGGAAGCTGGTCGTGTTCTCCGAGCGCTTCTGCCGCTGCTCGAGGTTTTCTGTGATGAAGAGGTTCGCGAGCTCGGCCGTGGCCGCCTGCGCCATCTTCGGATCGCGGTTCGCGTAATAGATATTGAAGGCGGAAAGCTTCTTATCGTCGCCGTGGGACAACTCGATTTCGATATCCTTGCGCATCTTCTCCACCAGATCGTCGGCGCTCTTGTGCTTCCGGTCCTGGGCGTAGAGACCAAGATTGTCAATGATGCGGATAAGGCGAGTGCGGCTCAGGATCTGCTCAGTAATGCTGTCCAGCTGATGCTGAATGTCAATGTCGATGTTCGAGACAACATATTTCTCCGGCACGGAAGGCTGTTCGACCAGGATAAGCGTCCCGGACCGGTACGTCGAAGGAATTAACCAACTCGCTCCCCACACCAGCAACCAGCCGCAGAAAAAGGGCACAAGAAATTGCCATCTCCGACGGCGGACGATTCCCTTGATCTCGGCAAACTCTGGTAGCTGACTTGATTCTTGCAGTTCTTCTTCCATGTTCTACATTCCTAAAGGCTTTGCCCACTGGTACGAAAGCGTCGCAAAAACTCGATTCCGGTTCGCACCGGGATTTCCCGGGACGCCAAACTGCTGTTGAAAGTCGTGGGTGTAGCCCAATCGAAGGCCGAGACTCTTCCCAACGTTACGCTCCAGAGAAATACTTGCCGAAGTTAAATTGATCGAGCTCGCGCTGGTCGCAGTGGGCACGACAAGCGACTGGTTTGTCCCGTAGCTCGCGGTGAGGGCAGCCGCCCATCCCGGAACCAGTTCCCGGCGGAAGGTGCCATGAACGGTCTGCAAACGGACCGCACCCGAAAGACCGCCGCCGTCGCTGATGGTTCGGGAGAATCCCGCCGCTGCGCTGGTATGCTGATTTCGCCAGCCCGCCTCTACTCCGCCCGCAACGGACCAAGTGTTGGACTGGCTAATTGTCATCCCGCCCGGGGCCAAGCCCTGATTCTCCAGATACTGAGGACCGACAAAACCAGACAGCGTGAATCGGTCCGAAAGGTTCAGGGTGTTCACCGCCAAAAAGCTATTGACCCTGGCTTCGCCATTGGGACTGAAGGTGATACGCTGGAAACCGTAGCTTGCGCCACCCCAGTCTCCATGAAAGATCCGGTGGAGCCAAAATGCAGAACCCGACGCGGTTTGAGAATCTGTTAGCTCGGTTCCCGCGGGAACGTTGGTGAAATGCAAATCACAGAACGACCCGCTCGCCCCAACCAGATCGTTCAAGGCAAAGTGATAATTCGTCTCTACCGTCGTCAGGCTGGATCTTTGCGTGGACAAAGGTGCAATCAGGCTGGCGTTCGGCCCGCCCGAGCCGTTGACAACCTCGCCGCCATTGCCCGCGTCAAAAAATCCTGTGATCATGGAGAAGTTTTCAGCGACCCGCAGATTCACGTGCGGACTCAGCCGGAATTGCGAATCGAAATTTAGGTTTTGGGAATTCTGGTTCTGGTTCGTGAGGTTCTCATTGATGGTCAGGCCGCCCGCGTACCCAAGCTTCCAGCGGATCCGAGACGATGATTCCTCAATGCTGACGTTGGGGAAGATCGAGACGCTCGTATTGCTGGTTGCCCCGCTTGAAGCCAAGAATGGGTTGTCATCGTACGCCGCGCTCACATTCACCCCGCCTCGCAGGTAATTCGATCTCTTTAACTCCGAGATGAAAGCAGAAGAAATTCCCGATCCCCCGAGCAACGCCGGTATACTCGGCAAATCGCGGCTGGTATTTTCCGTACCGCCTTCGGGTTCCATACCTGCGAGGGTCGAGAGTGCGGCGGCCGGAGCCGTTCTGGTGCTCGCATCATCACCACCGGGACTCTGGGCCGGTGGATTCTGCGGAGGCTGGTCCTGTCCTACCGAGACAACCTGAACCCCCGCCACGAGCAACACCAGAATCAAACAGGGTCGAATGCTCATAAACGCAACTACGGAACCACCACTGTATCGCCCGTTTGCAGACGGATGTTCTGCTCCGGATTTCGGCCTTTGATCACTTCTTTGTAGTTGAACGGGATTCGCTTCTGCGTTCCGTCCGGAGCTTGTCGAAGCACATAGATCGACTTCTGCTTCGCGAAGTCTTTGAAGCCCCCGGCCATCGCAATCGCATCGAGCACGGTGGTCGTGCTCGTCAACAAATAGGCGCCAGGCTTGGTCACCATACCCATGATGTTCACTTTCTGACTCTTGCTATCGGTAACAATGACGGTGACTTCCGGCTCGGAGATATAGTTCTGCAAACGCTTGGTAATTTCTTGCTCAAGTTGAAGCGGAGTCTGACCGCTGGCCGTCAGTTCGCCAACCAGAGGCAAAGAAATCTTTCCATCGGAACGGACGGGAACGGAACGCGAAATGTCCGGCTCTTTCCAGACATTGATTGCCAGAACATCATTGGCACCTATCACGTAAGAGTTGTCCGAATGTGCACCCTGCGATCCTTGCCCTTGCTTTGCACCCGCTTGCTTATCGGCGGACGGCGGAGGTTGCGACGGGGAGTTGGACTGCGCGAACACTCCGACAGACACCAGCGCCAGAAGTGTCACGACTGGAATGATTCGATGGGCCATCATGGGTTGCGTCATAGGCAATGCTTCATCGGCCTTTCGCTAGTTTAACTTCGTTCGTCATCGTAGCTGTTCAATGCCAATCGGTTCAATCGCAATAGCTGACGGCTACTTCGCTTGCCGTATCGCAAAAACTCGCGCGGAGTCGACAGGCGGCACCAACCCGTACTCCTGGATCTTGTAAAGCAGCGTACGATAACTGACGTTCAGCACCCGCGCTGCCGCTTTCCGATTCCAGTGCGTCTGTTCTAGCGCGTTAGCAATCGCGCCGCGTTCGGTTTCCCCTATTGCGTCTCGCACGAGCCGCTTCAGGGACGATTTTTCTTCCGACGCGTGCATGTTCAAGGAATGAACGCCGTTTTTCGCGTGCCCATTTCCGTTTCCATTCTCACCATTGCTTGCGAACCCGTAATCGGGACGGGAATGCAATTCTCGCAACGCCGCGGCCTCATCTCTGTGTGCAAGGAAGCGCTTGGCAAAGTTCTCCAGTTCGCGCAGATTGCCGGGCCACGCATACTGCTGGCATGAATCCAGCAATTCGCTAGAAAGATGCGGAGCGGGCACGCCATAGCGCCGGGCCAGCCGGTTCATCAGGTGCCCCAGCAGCATCGGGATTTCCTCATGCCGCTCCCGCAGGGGTGGCACGTGCAATTCGAAAACGCTCAAACGGTAGAACAGTTCTTCCTGAACTCTCTTCTCTGCCGCCGCCAACTCCAGGTCGCTTCCCGTGGCCGCGATGATACGCACATCGGCCCGGATCGAGCTCTTGCCGCCGCACCGGACAAACTCTCCCGTCTCCAGCAGCTTCAGCAGCCGCCGCTGCACCGCATCGGGCATGGCATCGAATTCGTCCAGTAAAATCGTGCCCTTGGCGCACTGCTCGAACTTTCCTGGCGTCGATTCCGGTCGCCCGCTGGCGGAAGTGTGCTCATAGCCGAACAGTTCATTTTCCAACAGGTCGGAGGTGAGCGCTGCGCACTTGACACGCATGAAGGGGAAGCTGGACCGAATCGAAAGCGAATGGATCAGCTGCGCAGCGGTCGTCTTCCCGCTCCCCGCCTCTCCGGTAATCAGCACCGGTACGTCGGTCTGCGAGAGTAATTCCGCTTGCGTCCGCAGTCGTCGTGTGGCGGGACTGGCCGCAACGAAATACAGCTCTTCATTGATGCGCTCGATTTCCGGCTTATACATGTTTAGGTGGGGCTGACGGAAAAAGGTGGGAAAATCCTGGATCGCTTACTTGGAAATTAGTTGTCAGGTTTAGTTAAGAGATGGCTTCAAACCGGCTCGACGTCGTATCCATCAATTCGCACGGCCATCGATCTTTGGATCGCATCGATGGAGATAATCAGGCTGTGGTCGCCGTTCTCCGACAAGAACACGCCTTCGACGCCGTCCATCGCTCCGCCGCGCACCCGGACCCGCTGTCCAACCTTGAGAAAGGGGTACGAACGCCAGGGCGCCGTCTGCGTCAGAACTTTCTGAATGCTTTCGATCTGTTCGTCGGGAATCGGCAGGCTCGAACCGCGCATCCCCACAAAACCGTGAACACTTTCCACGCGGTGTACGCGGGTCCGGTCCTCCGCGCTCAAAGCGCAGCGGATGAACACATAGCAACTGAATAGCGGCACTTCGACTTTTTTCTTGCGATCGCTCCAGCGATGCACTTCCATCGTGGTCGGCACAAATGTCTCCATGCCTTGATCGCGCAATCGCCGCTCGATCGCTTTTTCGTGGCGCGCTCTGGTGTGCAGCGCGTACCAGCGCAGCTCTTCCTGCGCTACCCATTGGTTCGACCCGCTGCCCACTTCGTAGCTCTGATTGGTACTACTCATAGCTTCGCCCTCTGAGTCCCATTGAAATGGGTCCGCCTAGATCGCACGTGAAACACCTCAACGCCTTCGGGGGAGAAACGATAAAAACGATCAGGAACGATCGGGGGAAGTTACTAGTGGCCATACCCTACAGTCACGTGCAAGTGCCTGCAAGTGGTAGGAGTTCCTAGAACGTATCAACCCTATCCAGGCGAGAGTTGACCTTCTCATGATGAAGGTGAACGGCTTGGAGACGTTATTCTTTGGCACAGCCGGGGGATATGCCCGGAAACAAGGGCACTTAGCTGCTCCTACTATCATTTCATCTAAGGCTCATCTTATTGAACACATTGCAGTTACACCGGGCTCTGCGGCACTGAAAAGAACGCCGTTTCGGGCTGGGACCCCAATATGAAGCCGCCATTGTTAACCGACTGTTAAGGGTTCATTCGAGGCGTCTATAGCCATTGCAACTTATTGCACAGTTTGCAAACCTCTTGCTTGCCGGTTCGCAAGTTTGATGGTACATTCTCACCTACGACCAAGAGGCAGAAGAAATATTGGTCGGCGGCTTTCCCTCAGATCTGTTCCTTCCCCCGAGGGCCGGTAGTCTTTACGTGCGGAGTGTTTGCGTGTCCCCCGTTCCGTTCGTAAAACCAAATGTCAGGAGATTCAATGCCAACCCATGAAGAAGTGGGCTCGGACTTCGTCAGCATTGTTGTTGCCGACGGCACTCGCATCCACACCCAACTCTTGGCCGACGCTCTGCGCAACGATCGGGGACTACAGGTCGTAGCGACCGCCTCGAATTCCGAGGAACTGTTAGCCGCCATCACGCGCGTGCCTATCGACGTCGTGGTAATCAGTCACAATTTGGACGACCAGCCTGGCCACGGTGCCCAGGTGTTGCGCGAGATGCGTGCGCTCCGGCCCCAGATCAAGGGCGTCATCTTGCTGGATTCGTCGAAGCCACACGAAGTTCTGGAGTGTTTTCGCGCCGGTGCGAAGGGTATTTTTTCCAAGCAAGAACGACTGGAAAGCCTTTGCAAATGCATTCGCAGCGTCCACGAAGGACAGATCTGGGCTCGCAGCGTCGACCTAGATCATGCGCTCGAAGTCTTTGCCAACTCGCCGCGCGTCCACGCCACCAACCACAGAGGAATCGAACTGCTTTCGGCGCGCGAACGGCAGGTCATTCAGCACCTGGCCGCGGGTATGACCAACCGCGAGATTGCTCACGCCCTCGACCTCAGCCCGCATACGGTCAAGAACTACTTGTTCCGCATTTTTGACAAGTTGGGCGTCTCCAGTCGCACCGAGTTGCTCTACCTGACCATGAACAACTCGCAATCTCGGCCGGAACGCCCCAACGGACAGAATGTTTTCTCCGCGATTATCGAAGCCGCCGAGGCTGGCGACCCGTGTGCACAGCTTCGCCTGGCCGAGCATTTTTCTCAGATCAAGGATGTTCCGGACAACAACGATGGGCAAAACCCGGGCTTCCAACCCGCCTCCGTTTCCGCTTACATGTGGTATCTGCTCGCCGAAAAAGCGGCGACACCAATGATCGGACAAATCGAGGCCGGCAAAGCAAATATCAGGGAGACGATGTCTCCTCAGCAGGTGTCGGAAGCCGAAAGCAGAGCTGCCGGGTGGTTGAGAAACTCCAAGAAACAATCTGGATTCGCGGGCGCGGATGAAGTGCAGATTGACGGACGAAGGGCCGGCGGACGACGGAAGCAGACCGCTGCCCGATAGGTACTTCCCTGCTGATCGCGTGACCTTTGCAGCCTCTCGCGCTATGCCATTCCGGGTGAGTTTGGCCATCGGTCGGGGATTTGATGAAAACCTATCGAATAGGCCGGCGATTGCGTTCGCCCGCCCGAACGCCCATGATCCGGGACGATTGGTTTTCGCGGCATGGCTCAAGCCATACCTCTCTAACGCTATCCGGGCTAACTCATTCAGAGCCCTTCAGTTCGGTGGCTGCGCTTCCGCTTCCGCCTGGGCAGCTTCTTTTTGCTGCTCTTGCAGGTCGCTTTCTGTGCTCGTGTCTGGCGTGGGCGCGGGGACTTCCCCAGCCTGAGTCTTGGTGTCGGGAGCAGGGGGCAATCCGTCTTTCCCCTGCTTGTCCGCCAACTCCTTAAGCCCGGCATCCATCTGGATCCGCAGTTGATTGTGCATGTCTTGCAGGTCGTCCGCGGAGATTCCGACGGTAACGCCGACAGAACACTCACCTTTCTTGCTGGCCTTTACGGTTGCGTCCACCATGTTGTCGTCGTCCGGTTTGTCGCCGATACGGTAGACCACATCGCCGGCAGTCAGTCCGCATTCCACGCCATCCGACGTGGTCAGGTCTTCCTCGCTGGATACCACGAAGATGCGAATCTTGGGATCGAGCGCCGCAGGAATCTGGTCTGTACTCGGCGTATCCTTCTGACCACTGGCTGCCGCAGCCTGCTCGGCCGCGATCTCAGTCTTCATCTGATCGGTAATCGCCTGCTTTACCTCAGGACTGAGTTGGGTTGCATTGCCGGTTTCCGCAGGCGCTGCCGCAACCAACACGTATGCGTTGTACGCAGTCCCGAGGTTCGCGGCAAGCAGCGGATCCGTCGTCCACAACGAAGCGATTTCGTCTGCCGACTGCGGTCCGAATGGTTGGGGCTCAAATCCCGCATTGCTGGCGGCTTGCTGAGCCGCATAGGCAGCTTGCAGGTTTGCGGCAATTAAATAATCCGTCAGCCAGAATGCGGCCATCGGATACACCGGATAGGGTGCGAAGTAAGGACCGTAGTAGCCATACCACGGCGTCCCAACCCAACCCCATCGGTAATAAACCGGCGCAGGCCACGGATTGTATGCCCATCCATAGTATCTGGGGCCCCAGTAATAAGGAGGAGCATAGCCGTAATAGGGACGCCCACCCCAGGTGTAGCTGCGATACCCGTATGCGTAGTAGTGTCCGCCTCTATAGTAAGTTCGTTGAACATAGACGCGGCCGCCATGGCTGTAGTAAGAGCGCTGGGTGTATCCTCCGTATCTGCCATTGCTGACAACCGTGGTTCCGTTACGCGTGCTCACGATTCGCGTGTTACCGTACATCCCGCGATTAATCGTCATCCCGTGAGTTTGGATCGTACGAACCTGGCCATTGCTGCGGTAGGTCGCGCTGCCGCCGCCCTTCAAGGCAACGGTCTTACTTCCTGCCGGCTGGTACCGGTTGACTGCTTTGTTCGCACCCGTCGAACCGCTCCGGTTGGCGTTGGCGGGGGCAGTTTTGTTCGCACCCGTCGAACCGCTCCGGTTGGCGTTGGCGGGGGCAGTTTTGTTCGCACCCGTCGAACCGCCCCGGTTGGCGTTGGTCGGAGCAGTTTTGTTCGCGCCCGTCGAACCGCCCCGGTTGGCGTTGGCCGGAGCAGTTTTGTTCGCGCCCGTCGAACCGCCCGGGTTGGCGTTGGCCGGAGCAGTTTTGTTCGCGCCCGTCGAACCGCCCCGGTTGGCGTTGGCCGGAGCAGTTTTGTTCGCGCCTGTCGAACCGCCCCGGTTGGCGTTGGCCGGAGCAGTTTTGTTCGCGCCCGTCGAACCGCCCCGGTTGGCGTTAGTCGGAGCAGTTTTGTTCGCGCCCGTCGAACCGCCCCGGTTGGCGTTGGCCGGAGCAGTTTTGTTCGCGCCCGTCGAACCGCCCCGGTTGGCGTTAGTCGGAGCAGTTTTGTTCGCGCCCGTCGAACCGCCCTTTTGGGCGTTCGCGCTGCCGGAGGTCCCTGGCCGCTGGGCGCCACCCGGGCTTCCGCCCTGGTGCTGTGCTGGGGCTGTACGCGGCGCACTCGCAGCTGGCTTTGCCTGAGCGGATCCCCGGGAAGGAGGTGCGCTAGTATTCTTTTGATTCTGAGCCGCAGCGAGCGTTACGGCGAGAAGAAGCATCACGGAGCACAGAGCCCCGCTTAGGCGGGTTAAAGCCGTTTTTCTTCCAATCATGGCAGTTTGTCCCTTCTATTCAGGTGGGTCTCTGAGCCGATCTGCTGGAAGCAGCTATTTCAGCGCAATTGTCGATATGCGGCTACTGTAACATCTGACAGCGCTGCTGCGTGCACTTCTCGGCGATCCAGGGCGGGGACAAACACCGCAAACTGACCGAAGGAGACCGCGTTGAATTCGAAGTCGAAAAGACTCAAGGATTATTCCCATGAAGAGATTTCGCGTGGCTTGCGGCTCTTGATGATGTCTTCCAGGTCGGCGGCGAAGTCCGGGTCCAGAGTCGGTTCGTAGCCCAGTTCCTTGGCATGGGCTTTGGCCAGCGCGATGGATTCCGAAAGCAGCCGGACATGCGGTTCGGCGGGACGAACGACCGCCACAGGCAGCTTGCCGCTCTCGATCACGACTTCTGCCCCCTCACGAACCCGCGCCAGGACGCCCGCGAAGTTACTGGCAGCTTCCGCTTCCGAGATGTGGATCACACGGTCAGCCATGACATGATTATAACGTTATTCCTCCCCGTCAGGTTCGGTGTCTAACTAAGGAACGGCTACGCCTTTAGTGCGAAGACTGAATCAGGAAGTCCTTAAGTCAAAGCTGCAGCAGATTGGGCTGCAGCTTCGTGTAACCCTGCTTTTGGGCCCACAGGTCGAGCGGGATCGACGCCGTTTCATCTATGATTGGCTCGGCCCACCCGCTCTTCGTCATGTCCACCATCTTGATGTAGCTCCGGCAATGGTCGCAAGCTCCCACACGAACGTGTTTGAGTTCCTTCCGCCGTGTGGACCGGAAGCTTAGCGTGGCTATCTTCTCCACATCCCCGGACAGACGATCCGTTCCACTTTAGGGCTTCACACAGCGAGCGCAGACACCCGCCTGATTGCCTTCCCTGGGGCAGATCCTACCGAAACCGTCCTTGACAAATAATCCATATATGGAGAGAATCTAATACATATTTGGAGGTGCCCGTGACCGCACAAACAATCGCACCTGACTTAGGGTTGGATTTAAGAAAACTACCTGCTCTGAATGATTCCGGCACGCGTGAAAAATTGAGTCCAGCGGCTATTGAAGCGGTTCTCAAGATCGCTGAGAAATGGGATCTGCGCAATGAAGATACTATGCGCCTGCTTGGAGGGATTTCGAACGGAAGGTATTACGCCCTGAAGAAAAGTCATAAGAGTGTTTTGACCCAGGACGAGCTTACCCGCGTTTCTCTGCTAATCGGCATCTTTAAAGCTCTCAACATTCTATTCAGTGAGAAACTTGCGAATCGGTGGGTTTCGCGGCCGAACAGCAACCCAATGTTTAACAACGCACCACCTCTTGTGCTCCTAATCGAAGGTGGAATGCCTGGTATGTTGGCTGTCCGTCGATTGCTCGATAGTCGTCGTGGTGGAAAGTAACCATTGCCAGGCACGGTTCAAGTTGATCAAAGAGATACGCATCGACTGATTCCCGCTCAATTCGCGGAAGACGGTGCGTCTGTGCTTACTCGGCTCACTGACGACGGAAACATTCTGGACGGAATCTTTGAACTCGACAACGCCACAAATGATCGTCTTTTGTCGGAATCAGGACTGTCACCGGGTATCGATGCAAGGGAGCTAGTATTCGGGATTCCTTCTTATCGGATCATAAATGCAGCGTTCTGTCATCCGGCGCCGAACGGTTCGCGGTTCAACTCTGCTCATCGAGGTGCTTGGTATGCAGCTTTTGAATTGGAAACTTCACAGGCAGAAGTTGCATATCATAAGCAGCTCTGGCTACAAGAAACAGATTGGAAAGAAGAAGAGCTGGCTGATTACATCGATTATCAGTCGGATTTTCGCGCCGAGTTTCACGATATTCGAGGACTGAAGGACCATGCCGATTGTCTTTCTCCGAGCAGCTATGTTGCCTCGCAGGCACTCGCAGCCCAGTTCCTGCGATCCGGCTCTTCAGGAATTGTTTATCCGAGTGTTCGCCGACCTGACGGCACTTGCATCGTGTGTTTTCGGCCTGTGTTGGTGACAAACGTTCGACGCGGTAGTACGTTCACGTTTGTATTTGCGGATTCAAATACTCCGCCCACAATTCGCCGGTCTTAGGCTATTGTTTTGTCGTTCGTTGTCAGCGGGGATGAGGTCTGGAGCAGGTGACGTCGTTATGTCATCACACTCGCTCGGCAGCGACGATTATCGTCCACGGCATGGGGTTACACCGGCTTCCACCAAATAGAAAAACCAGCAGGAAATCCTTGAGCTCAAAGTTGCAGCAGATTGGGCTGCAGCTTCGTGTATCCCTCCTTTTGGGCCCACAGGTCGAGCGGGATCGATGCCATTTCATCCACGATTGGCTCGGCCCGACCGCTCTTCGTCATGTCCACCGTCTTGATGTAGCTCCGGCAACTGTCGCAAGCTTCCACGCGAACGTGTTTGAGTTCCTCCGCCGTGTATACCGGAAGCTTGGCGTGGTTCTCTTCTCCACATCCCGGACAGACGATCCGCCGGAACTCCCATTCCGCCAGGCAAAATGAACACACCAGAGAGCGCTGGCCGCCGTCTCCCAATGGACGCAGAACGCCCAGGCCCGGTCTCCGTTTGCAAAACGGACACAGATATGGTGCGGGGCCGGTCCAGCGCATATTTGACCGTGATCGAATGCTTGCCGCGTAGGGCTGGAGAAAAGCGCGCGCGAAAAAGTCGCTAGGACCCGGCGGCAGCGCCCCATTCTCGGTCGCATTCCAGAAAATCGTCAACAATCGGAAATGCGAGTCTGCCCCGTCGTCGCGTAACTCGCCGGCCGCTTCCCGAAGTGGGCCGGGTGCGTTATCTTCGATCACTGACAGAAATGTTCCAAACTGGCCGATTAGTTCAGGTGGCAGCGGCCGCTCAAAAGGCGAGTCCGATGCGACGCCTCGACCATTCAAACTTGGGATTTCCTCGTAGAATTTTTCCTGGAAACGCGCAATGGCCACATAGAACCGCAGAATTTCCGTCGCAAAGCTGTACTGGGCGCCGAGTTCCTCCGCCCGTGCAATCCGCCGCTGCCATTCGTTCTGCGCCATACCGCGATTATCAGTCCCCGTCTCCCGACGCGCAATGCCGGGCATCGTTCTTGCGGATAGCTGGACAAAATTGTGGCATAACGACAGCCGGTGCTCCGGCTTCCATCAGCGGGCAGATCACAACCAGTACGGGAAGCGCTGGCACAGCGGTGGACCTATCGCTCTCCGCGCTTCAGCCCATCACGGAGAACAGCGTCACGGTGCTGATCACCACGCCGCTGGCACAACAGTCGTCCGCAACCGCCACGCTTACCACGGGAGCCGGCCCTTCGTGTCCAGCGAACATCGATTGTGCCAGCTACACGCTTGCCGTACCGGCGTCGAACCCGAGCGTTGGGGCGTTCAACACCAGCGGCAACCAGACGCCCGCACCTCCGGCAGGCGGCGCAGTCGACTACACGGTGGACGCGGTTGCGTTCGTCCCAGGCTCTGGCAGTACGCTCGATTGCAGCCCCTCGGACCTGCAAACGAACCCACTCGCGGTCACCACTGGCAACAGCGTGATGACACCAACCTTGCCGTTTTCGTTTTGCCAGTAACGCTTTTCTCGACGACTCCCGTTGTTCGGCTGGCTACATGGAGGTGCGATCGTTCGTCGATTGTCGTGTGTATTCGGTACTGTACTCGAAGATAGGTACAGGGCAGAAAAAGTTATTTCCAACACAATGGCGCAAAAAGGAGTAGTCTTGCGCCGTCTCTTCTAGCATCCTTGCGCCGCGCTGCGTAGGGTTACGGTTCCCTACTAGTGGCCAACAAGACTGGGGGCCCCGCGATGAAAACCAAAGCAAAATTCTCTACACCAATAGCCTCGAAGAGAAGTTCCGGCCAATCCAGCGTTTTGCTGGTATGGCTTACGTTGGTCTTTGCGATCAGTTTTTGTCACCCGCTTGGTTTTGCACAAGAAACCGTTGTTCTAGTCGGGTCTGGATCTAGTGTTCCCGCCCCGCTCTACAACAAGTGGGCGCAGGAGTACAACAAGCGCAACCCTGGGATCCAGATGAATTACGTTCCGCTCGGCACCAGCGAGGGCATAAAGCAGATCTCCCAGGGCAGCGGCGACTTTGGTGCTGGCGAGGCCCAACTTACAGCCGCGGAGCGCAAGGAAGGGAACTTGATCGAACTGCCGGCCGTGTTGATCGGCATCGTTCCGATCTACAACCTGCCCGGAGTTCATACTGAACTCCGCTTCTCAGGAGAGTTACTGGCCGACATTTTTCTCGGACAGGTAAAGACATGGAATGCCTCCCAGATTGCGAAGCTCAACCCAGACGTATCTTTACCGAGTCTGCCCATCAAAGTGATTTACCGGCCAGCAGGCAAAGGCTCGAATTACGTCTTCAGTGAGTTTCTTTCCAAGACCAGTTCCAAGTTCCGCACACAGATCGGGACGAGTGCCTCTCCCAATTGGCCGGTGGGAACGCCCGCCGAACGCAGTTCAGATATGGCCGACAAAGTGAAAAGCGAGACGGGCTCGATTGGATACGTGGAGGCTCAGTATGCAGTCAAGGCCAACCTCCCAAATGGCATGGTACAAAACGAAGCCGGAAAGTACGTCAAGGCTTCTCCGGAAACGATCAAGGCCGCCTGTCACGCGGTAGAGGCGCCGGCGTGGGACAAGTTTTCAGCTTCGTTGAGCAATGCCCCAGGGGCCGATGCGTTCCCCATCGCCAGTTTCACCTGGCTATACCTGCGCACCACTTCATCCGATTCTCGGCGCGCCGCTGCCCTGGTTAACCTGCTGAACTGGATGTTCACCGATGGCCAGCGCCTTGCGTCTGAGGACGGCTACGCAGAACTGCCGCCACTGTTGCTGGCGAAGGTTAAGACCAAGATCAGTTCACTCCACTAACGGGCCCTGGAACTATCTTGAATGCTAGTGTGAACTCCGTTGCAAAAGGGACGATCCTATCGCGATTCAAGTCCGCCCAGTGAACCGGGCTTTGAGCGAATCGTGAGCGAAACATCGCCAACAACGCGGGACTGTCCACTCCCATCGAGTGTCGGAGTTACGATCCACCAACCATGCGCTCCACGCCCGGGTAGACTTCGGTGGATGCCGCCAATCGCGTGGCCCCTGGGCACTGGATGATCAACAGTGAGCAATGTTAAACAGACATGGCCGGGCCGTTCCGGCACAATACCGACAATTTCTTCCGGTTTGTTGGCGCTGTCAAAGCAGATGGTAGCGAGCCAAAATGCGGTAGGTCAGCCTCATCGCCCAGGATGCCCTCCGGGCTCGGTTACCCGCATGGCGGGAGGCCTTAAGTGCGCCAAGCGCCGAAGCGAACGGTCCTCTGCATCGACGATAATCACGCTTTTCCCAATGACATTATGCTCGATCTTCAGGGAAAAGTAATTGCGCACCTGGACTTGCAGCCGACGGCAGCTTTCCGCTACCGAGAGAATCCGCTGCCATTCGTTCTGTGCCATACCGCGATTATCAGTCCGGGTCTCCCGACGCGCAATGCCGGCATCTTTCTCGGAGATGACTGTGGACAGAATTGTGGCATAACGTTGACGCAGATTGTGAACAAGGATGTCCAAGCTCAGAGTGAGGCAAGAAAAGGCGGGCCAGCGAGATGCTGCTGATTCATGACACAAACTCTTTCACACAAACTCTTTCATCTTGACGCGGCTGATGGATCGAGAGATAATCCCCGCGCTCATTCCAAAACCTCTCCCAATAACAACCGCCAGTCCGGCGGCTGGCCCTTTTTGTGCAAACGTCCCTTACCAACCGTCCGCCCGAGTTTCGCTTTGAGGAGAGTTCTTATGAAACGCCAAACCGTACTTTCGATCTTCACTCTGTCGATCTTCACCCTGGCGCTGCTGTTTGCCGCGCTCGCCGCCACCGCTCAGACCGTCGTTCCGCTCTACACCTACCCAGAGACCGACAATGGCAGCACCGGGGTTAACTGGCCTGCCTTGATGTCGCAAGGCCCGGACGGCGAGTTGTACAGCACCATCGAAACCAACGGCACTTTCAATTCCGGCACCGTATATAAGATCAGCACCGCAGGGGTGTACACACCGCTCTACAACTTCTGCGCGGAAGGCGGCAACTGTCTTCTCACCGGAAGCTACCCGCTGGGCGGCGTGACCCTGGGCTTGGATGGAAACCTCTGGGGCACGACCCAGAACGGTGGCGAAGATACGGTTGGGACGGTGTTCAAGATGACGCCCACCGGCGCGTTGACATCGCTACACCAATTCAACGGCACTGATGGTAGCGGACCGAACTATCCGGTTTTTCAGGGGGCAGGACGGCAATATGTACGGCGTTACCCCGTTTGGAGCACATTACGGAACGTTCTTTAAGCTCACGACCAAAGGCGCAATTACTGCCCACGCGTTCGACTACACCGACGGCTACGAACCAAACCTTCCCACGCAGGGCAGCGACGGCAACTTTTACGGAACCACGCAGTTTGGCGGTGGAGGCACCTGTGAATGCGGCGTGGTGTACAAAGCAACCACCGGCGGCAAGATTACCGTGCTCCACGTTTTCGGGGGGTATGTCAGCGCTACCGTCTACGATGGCAACAGACCTATCGGAGTGCTGGTGCAGGACAACGAAGGCTATTTATGGGGGACCACTTACCAGGGTGGCGAATACAACGAGGGAACGATCTTCAAGATTGCGACGTCTGGAAAGGACTATGCACTGGTCTACAGCTTCCAGTTCGCCGAACCACAACTGCTTGGGCAGCTTCCCGTCGCCGGGCTGACGCTGGGGACCGACAGTAATCTTTACGGCGTAACCGCGTATGGCGGAACCAATAATTACGGAACGATCTTCCAAGTCACTCCCGCAGGCGACGTTACGTTCCTCTACAGTTTCTGCTCAGAGGCCAGCTGCGCCGACGGGATTGTTCCCGAAACTCCTCTGATTCAACACACGAACGGAAAATTCTATGGAACCGCGAGCGGGAATTCATTGTGCTGCGGTACCTTCTTCAGCTTCGACATGGGCCTGCCCCCATTCACGCGCTCGACCGCAAACGAAGGCAAAGTTGGAGCGACCATCGATTTCCTCGGCCAGGGCTTCACAGACACGACCAGCGTCTCGTTCGACGGAACGCTGGCGACCACCTTCCATGCCATCTCCGATACGCTCCTCAGCGTGCAGGTTCCAGTAGGCGCGCTCACCGGCCTGGTCAAGATCGTCACTTCCAAAGGCACGCTGCTCGGCAGTCACAATTTCAACGTGCTGCCCACGATTAAGAGCCTTAGTGCCAGCAGCGGCGTGGTGGGCACACCTGTCACCATCACCGGCAGCGGCCTGACCCAAGCCAGCAAAGTAACTTTCGGCGGAGCAAAAGCCGTGTTCACCGTGACCAATGACAGCACCATCGCAACCAAGGTACCGACCGGAGCGAAGACGGGAAAGGTTGCTGTGACCACTCTGGGAGGTAGCGCATCGAGTGCGGCCACTTTCACCGTTACACCATGAGTTCAGGCTGGCGGGGGTGGCGCTGGTGTGCTTTCGCAGGGAGGGTCGCTTCCCCGCGAAAGGAAACTTAGCGCACTCCCGCGGACAAGCTGCGCGCCCGATGCGATGGCGACAAAAAACCTGGATGAAAACATTCGGCCAACTCCGCCACCTGCACAAGGAAACGGCGAAAATTGACCGGATCATTGAAGAAGAATTCGACCAGATCGTGGTGGATTGATCTTGTCGACGGAATCGAGCGGATCGACAGGTAACATGAAGCCCGACGACTGGAGACGTTTTTAAGATGCGCGAGCTTTCCCGGCCATCCCGCTTCTCCCCACAGTTTTCTTGACGTTTTCCTGATCAGGGGTTTTCCTGATTGACGATTTCGCCAGACCGGAGTTATAGTTTGTCCGCATTCTTGCAGCACAAACTGGACGCTGTCGTGGGCGTCCGCAACCGTTCACCTCCGTAACCTTCTGGAAAGCGCAGTACCGGGGGCAACAAAATGGAGTTCTCTCGCAGGACCTTTCTCAAAGGCACCGTGCTCGGCGGAGCCGGTTTCTCCGCCCTCGGCTTTGATCTGACCCCGGTTTACGCTCAGACCGAATCCCTCAAGATTTCCCGCGCCAGCGAGACCCGCAGCACCTGTCCTTATTGTGCCGTCAGCTGTGGCGTGATCATTTACACGCTGGGCGACAAGGCGAAAAATGCGATCCCGCAGGTGGTGCACGTCGAGGGCGACCCCGACCACCCTATCAACCGCGGCACGCTCTGCCCCAAAGGATCATCGCTCGAGCAGGATATTCTGAACGACCGCCGGTTGCTGAAGCCGCAAGTGCGACGCCCGGGAGCAACTGACTGGGAAGACATCTCGTGGGACCAGGCCTACACCGAGATTGCGCAGCGCGTGAAAAAAACGCGCGACGACACATTTCTGGAAAAGGACGCGCAGGGCCGCACCGTCAATCGCTGCGAAGGCATCGCCTTCACCGGCGGCTGCACCGACACCAACGAATTTAATTATCTCGCCGTAAAAAGTATGCGCAGCCTGGGGGTCTGCTACCTGGAA
>Ga0181532_10000094_pt1 | contig 84742 bp, 78 predicted proteins | sample PEATcosm2014_Bin_33_FD_119768 | JGI IMG/M metagenome (GOLD analysis project Ga0181532, IMG submission 119768) | Peatland microbial communities from MTU Mesocosm Facility, Houghton, MI, USA - PEATcosm2014_Bin11_30_metaG | ecosystem: Environmental > Terrestrial > Soil > Wetlands > Peat | place...
ATGCCTCCAGGATGCTTCTCGAAGGATTCCGCAAGCGTTATCGTCGATTCAAATGCTTCGTAAGCTGGGGCCTCTTCCGACACTCGGGCAAACGGGTGGAGCTGGAAGTGATCGCTCACCAGATCGAACGAGCGCATTCCAACCAGCGCAGCCAGACTTGCCACTGCAGCGCTCGCCACAAGCCGGCGCCTGTGTGCCGGCCGAATCCTCTGGCTCATGCCCGCTTGGCCCGTCATCCGGGAGCGATTAGTGCCATTGACCGGGATCATCGGCCGAAGGCCCATAAATGCTCGGGACTTTCCCGCCCATCGGTCGAATATACGTGCTCAATTGTCCGCGATGGTGCACGCTATCGAACAACGCAATCCATAACAGCCCACCCACCGTGTCTTTGAGCACGATCTCTTCTGTGCCCTGAATCAACCATGCTTGGTGGTTCCAACCGTTGTCGTCCATGGAATGCAATTGAATTGCGAGGATATTATGATCGTGTTCGTACGTCGAGATCATCTGTCCCTGATTGCCGAAACTCGCGGGTTCCTGCCAGCGCAGACCGCTGTAAAAATTTTTCCGGCTTTTGCAAAGTTGAATACAACTCTGCTGGGCCGAAATCAGTAGAGCGACCAGTTCTGCTGCCGAACGTGAGCTGGGATGGGGCCGGTAATCGAGACGCTCAGCTGGCAGTGCTTTGAACACCCTTATGAAAGCGGGGTACTCTTGCTCCCATCTCTGAATGAAGAACTCTCGGTTATTTAGCTCTCTCCCAAGCGATTGCGTTGCCATAAAAGGACCTTTCTGTTTGCACTAGACTCTGAGCGTAATGAGATGCGCACGTGGGCGTCGACCCCTGAATTCCGAGTTTGGGAGCCGCACCATTTGAGCCAGCAATTCTAAACAAGGTAAAACTGTTCGACCTATTGCGTCCAGGAGACTCTTTATTTCTGCCTTCCTTCACCTTCTCGGCATCGATTCGAATCACGGGCATAGCCACTCTTTCCTAGCTGGCAGGCTTCGCGCTCCCCATTCTTGGCTCCTTCCTTGAAAAGCGGAGTGCGAGCGTGGAGTGATCGCCAGCCCATCCGTGCACAAGTGGCATGGATTTTGGGCCGCGACCAGACTCCGTCGTCCCGACCGCGTAATCTTCTGGCAAGCTGGAACCATAGTGATACTATTAACGCGCTTAAACTGTTGGAGCTTGTATCGCAATCGAAGAAAGGATAGACGTGGACATTCAAGGCATAGTGGAACAACTTAGACAGGAAGCTAGCCGTATCGAGCACGCAATTGCAGCTCTTATGGGACTAGGTTCCCAACCTGCACGGCGTGGTCGTCCCCGTAAGGGGAGCCAGGCTAAGCCAGCGAGCGGCCAGAAACGTTTCACCATGAGCGCAGCAGCTCGGGCCAAGATATCGGCTGCCCAACGAGCACGCTGGGCGAAGCAGAAGGGGAAGCCTGGGAGCAAGAAGGCTACTCTTGTCTCCAAGAAATCAACCGCTCGCAAGCCGATGAGTACAGCCATGCGGAAGAAATTGTCGGCGATGATGAAGGCGCGTTGGGCGGCGAGGAAAAAGTCGACAGCGTAGTCCAAGGGCTGAACGTCACTATTCGGAGGCTGATTTACTCTCGGCTTCCATTCCTACCAGTGCTGGTACACACTGTCCCATAGTCCCACCGAGAGGGCGATCAGCAATGTCTTCCCCGCCTGTTGCCGGCACAGTCGATGTTCGTTTTCCAACTGCGCAGGGCCACGTCAATTAGCGAAGCATCTGTAGTCATGGATGAGCCTGTCACCTTTCCTTAGTCGATTCCAGTCGCACAACCTCTCATCAGAAGGAAAGATTGCGCGACTGGCGAAGAAGTTTTCGAACCCGGGCCATTCCGAAGCCAGCGGCGCGGTCGACGCCAGTGACAAAGCTGCCGTCCTCCGGCCTGATCGAACGCCGGCCCGGATTAGCGAATTCCGCCGGTAGCCAAGTACTGCTCGCCGGTCAACCATGCGGAATCGTCGGATGCCAGGAAAACCGCAATGGGAGCGATGTCGCTGACCTGCGCCGAACGTCCCAGCGGCGCCTGCGCAATCAGGGCCTTTTCGAAATCGGAACCGATGATGCCCCCGGTGTGCGTACCTTCGGTCTCGACCACGCCTGGGTTGATGCTGTTGACGCGGATCTTTTTGGGGCCAAGCTCACGCGCCCACACGCCGGTGAAGGCATCGAGAGCGCCCTTGGTAGCCGTGTACACTGTGGAGTTCGGAGGCGTAAGCCGGGTGACTCCCGACCCGATGTTGATGATGCTCGCGCCTTCGCCCAGATGTTTCAAAGCCGCCTGCGTGGTGAGGAGAGAGCCGAGGACGTTGATGTTGAACATGCGGTGAAACTGCGCTTCGGTGACATCCTGAAGCAGGCCAAACTCGTAGACGCCGGAGTTATTTACCAGGATGTCGAGACGTCCGAAGTTCTTGATAGCCGCATCGATGATGCCCTTCGCCTGGTCGGCCTTGGAAACGTCACCTCCCACGGCGACAGCCTTGCCGCCTGCCTTGGTGATAGCATCCACAACGGTGTCCGCGCCGGCTTTGCTAGAAGCGTAATTGACTACGACCGACGCGCCTTCTGCTGCCAGAGCCTTGGCAATGCCGGCCCCGATGCCCTTGGACGCGCCCGTAACCACTGCTACCTTACCCTTGAGTTTGCTCATCTATCTCTCCTTCTAAGAATGCTGGTGCCGATCTTCAGCTGCAGGTTCCAGCTCATCAGCAGTCGATAAGATGTAGCCGGAGCGCCGGAGATTCATTTGTTCACAACTAATGAACTATTGAACAATTTGTAACCTGCGGATAAGATCGAGACATGAGGCCTTTGTTCCATCCCGCAATTGAAGATGTCACCGTCGAAGGCATCCTGCACGCCCTTTCCGATCCGGTTCGCGTGGCCATTTACGCCGATATCGTCGGATCGGCATGCTCCCAGACCTGCTCCAACTTCCTGCAGGTGAATAACAAAGACATCCCGAAATCCACGCTGTCCTTGCATTTCAAAATCCTGCGCGAGGCAGGCCTAATCCGGGGGGAACGACAGGGCGTCGAGATGCTCAACACGTCACGCTGCAATGAGATTGATAAGCGCTTTCCGGGATTAATCAGGAGCATCGTCAGCGCTTACCAGTTGCAGCTGGCGGCCGAAAGGCGGTCCCGCAACAGCGGCAAGAGCAGACCGGCGAAACGACGTGCGAAAAAGCCTTGATGGGCGCAGACTTGTACTCCGATTTTCCCGTTCCGAGAATTTCGAGGGATTTATGCTCTGGTAAACCGGAAGGAAGTTGCTCTCGTGCAGCTTGGCATTCGCAGATCTATTTGGCCTTCAGCGAATCACCTCTTCTTGGTCGGGATCGCTTCCGACTTCTTTCGCACGGCGTCCTACTCCGAATGCGCTTGATAACGCCGGTGCTTCTGAGCTATCTTCCTGCCCTGGCTCTCGGTCCCGTTCTGGAGCCATTGCTCTCGGAAGATAGAAGACTTTTAAACTTACAACGAATGCTCACCCCGCGCCCTACCAAGCTCCGCTCGCAACGCGACATTAACCTGTGGCGGATCCCGCTACAGCTCTCGCTCGCCGCGGTTGTCTTGTTCGGGATCACCCTGATTCCGGACACCCTTGACAAGTATGGCGTCATTCACATCCCGTCGTGGTTGACGATGGGCAGCATCGACGACGCGCGGGCAATCCGGTCGGCGATGATGGACGCGGTCGCAACCGTGCTCGCCCTGATTTTCTCGGTCGCGCTGCTCCGGACACCTGCCGACAAGCGCTGTCGGATCAAGCAGACGCAATCCTGGAAACCGCGAGCGCGCTGGTCGCGCTTGATCGCCGCGACCTCGATGCGGCGTGGCACCGGGCACACACCGCGCTCGGACTGCTGCCCCGGCTTTCTAGCGACGGCGTGAGGACGCCCGCGTAGGCATTCCCGAGAAAAATATGGATCGCTTAAAGAAGCAAGGCCGCAAGTGCCTTCCAGCAAGCCTGACAAGTGCGCGCGGAACCGACACTTGCTCCAAAGTCGACAACCGGCGTGGACCTCATTTCAGCTCTGCGCTTGAAGGGGGCCTAGTCCGCAACTTCCAGTCGACCAGCTGTTTCACGTCGACCTCTCCGCTTTTCTTCTTATCCAGTTTGTCGAACTCGGCTTCTACAAACTTCACCCATTCTTCCTTCGTGACTCTGCTATCTTTGTCAGAAACCAGAATCAACAGTTGCTTGATCTCAGATTCTCCAAGCACAAGTTTGTCCTGTGGCTGCGGCACCCCGGCCTTTTGCGCGAGTGCTGAGCCTTGCAAGGTCCAAATTGCGACCAAGAGTCCTGCGACTGCGAGAATCGAGACAGTTGTGTTCCTCGAGTCAAATATCCTCATTTTTGAACCTCATTTCCAGTTTGCGAATTACCTTCGCTCATAGAGGCACCAGTAAAAGCTGTAGCCGAGAGGCGTTTTCTACTTCCTCTGGTAGGCCAATGTAGAGAAACGATCTATCCATAGACACCGGGAAAATCAGATGTTTTGCGGTGGAAAGTCCCCCTCTCGGCACCAATAAACTCGGGATAAGATCATTTCCGCTTAACCCGATCCAACGACTCGGCTCGACAGGCATCAGCGCCGTATACATGCCTTGCGTCACACTTTCAGAAGCCTTCAGGCCTGATGTTGCATCACATCAGGCATAAATCGGGCTTTTGCCAGAATGAGCAACCCGGAACAGTGAACTCACGCTGCAAAAGCCTAAGGCGAACGGGTAATCCAATCATCGTTAACATGGGCGATTGTTCATGGTTTCGGCCTTATCGGTAGCTCCCAGAGTAGAAGAAGAACGGTATCTGGCATTACTCCGCGCAGCCAATGAAATCGCCACGTGCAACGATTGCGATACCGCTTCGAATTCATTAGTCCAAAAGCTACGGGAAGTTACGCCCTTCGATTACCTCCACATCGTGACGTTCGACAAGGAGACCAATGCAGCTTGCTGGTCTCTGCTGGACGTCAACGGCGAACGACTCGACCCCTCCGCGCAGGACGGTTATTCGCTGGCGGAATCACCCTTCCCATGGGTACATCAGTCGCGGCAGCCACTGGTAACACTCGACTGGAGCCGGTCACCGCGTTTTCAGAACCACGGGCTCTTTCTTGCGAAGTTTGGGATTGCCTCAACCTGCGCCATGCCGCTGGTGCGCGGATGCCGGTGCCTGGGCGTGCTCAGCCTGGGCAGGCGCTACCCGAATGCCTATGACGGCGAAGAGATCCAATTTCTCGGTCTGGTGGCCGAGCAGATCGGCCTCGCGATCGACGCTGCCGTCAATTTCTTCATCTCGCAGCGAGTGCAGGATCAGGTGAAGCTCATCCTCGATCTGACCAACCAGGTCGTATCCAACCTGGAGCTGAGCGATCTCCTTCACGCTGCTTCCGGAAGCGTGCGACGCGTGATGGAATGCGATGCCGCTGCGGTCATGCTCGCCGATGCCGAAGGCAAACATTTGCGTGTGCACGCGCTCGATTATCCCGACAGCCGAGGAATCTTCACCGAAGGAGCGGTGGTACCGATTGAGGGCAGCATGCCGGGCGACTGCTTCAAGAACCGAAAGCCGATGGTCGTGAATCGGCTGGATGCGGCCGAGATGACGCCGGAGATGTATAAGAAAGCCGTCGGCGAAGGCCTGCACTCGTTCTGCGACATTCCACTCATCAGTCGCGACCGCCTGCTGGGAGTCTTGGCCGTGGCCAAGCATGAGGAGAACGCATTCGACGATGACGAGGTAGCTTTCTTCACGCAGGTGGCAAATCAAATTGCGATCGGCGTGGAAAACGCGCTGGCGTACAGCGAAATTGCGGAGCTGAAAGACCGGCTGGCGCAGGAGAAGCTGTATCTCGAGGACGAGCTGCGCGGCGAGCTGGACTTCGAAGGAATCGTCGGGCAGAGTTCCGCGCTTCGTCACGTCCTCAATCTGGTAGAGACGGTTGCTCCCAGCGACTCAACGGTGCTAATGCTGGGCGAGACGGGCACGGGCAAAGAGCTGATCGCTCGCGCGACCCACGATCGCAGCCGTCGCAAGGACCGCACCTTCGTAAAGATCAATTGCGCTGCGATTCCAACTGGCCTGCTGGAGAGCGAACTCTTTGGACACGAGCGCGGTGCTTTCACCGGCGCGATCTCGCAAAAGATCGGGCGGCTCGAGCTTGCCGATCAGGGAACGCTCTTTCTCGACGAAGTCGGCGATATTCCGCTGGAGATCCAGCCGAAGCTGTTGCGAGCGCTGCAGGAGCGTGAGTTCGAGCGCCTCGGCAGCACGCACACCAAGAAAGTGGATGTGCGGTTAGTGGCAGCGACCAATCGCGATCTCGACAAGATGATCGAGAACCGCGAGTTTCGCAGCGATTTGTATTACCGCCTGAACGTCTTTCCCATTCGCATTCCTCCGCTCCGCGAGCGGCCGGAAGACATTCCACTGCTGGTTCGTTACTTCGCCCAAAAATATGGACGTCGCATGGAGAAGCAGATAGAATCGATTCCCGCGGCGACCATGAAGGCGCTGGCAAGCTGGCACTGGCCGGGAAATATTCGCGAGCTGGAGAACTTCATCGAACGTTCCGTGATCCTGAGCCACGGCTCTGCGCTGCAGGTGCCGATCAGCGAACTGGGCGGCAACGGCAACGGGAGTGGCGCGCATGTGGTCGAGACCCGCGATACCGGCGAGCGAGACGAGATATTCCGCGCGCTCAGAGAGACCAAGGGCCGCGTTGCCGGACCCGAAGGCGCAGCTGCGCGCCTGGGGCTGAAGCGCACCACACTGATCTCGCGCATGAAGAAGCTGGGCATCGATTCGCGCAAGGTCTCCTGATTCATTCCATCCACAAGGAATAATGTTCTGTTGTGCTGGGTGGAGCGCGCCTTCAGACGTGCAAAAGACCCAGGTCAATACCTTCGGCTTTAGCCGCAGAGGTCCGTTGGCATCCTCCCTGTGTGATGTCGTCAGCATCGACAATCGTCGACATTTGCTTCGACACCTCTCGACACTTTCTCCTCGACAGTTTTCCCTCCTTCATTGCCTTCAGTTACTTGACGCAGATGCGCGGCGAACTCACGTTGGCATGAATCTTGCCCCTATCTCTGGCGTGAGACGCAATGTTCAAGATCTCAGTCGTTGAAACGTCAGCTCATCGAAAGCTGGTTCTGGAAGGCAAGCTGATCTTCCCGTGGACCGCAGAAGTCGAGAGCGCGTGGAGAAATGCTGCCGCCGACCTTGATGGACGAAAGCTGATCGTTGATCTGACCAACGTAACCGTCATCAGCACCGACGGCGAGAAAACTCTTTCCCAGCTAATGCGCGATGGCGCGAAGTTCTCCGGCGCCGGCGTGCTTACCAGACACGTGCTGAAGCAGCTAGCCCGTAGACGCCGCTGCCAGCCGTGATTGCGACATCGACAACGGGTTGCTTGTCAATTTACTGCCAGATCAAACGTCATTGCAGTGAAAGGCGGAGGTAAAGATGCTCGGTAGAACGAAAGCAATCGAACACGAGTCCGCGACCGACGCAGTACACCCGGACTTCTGCCGGATCTTCGACAAGGACATGAATCGTTTATACCTGCTGTCTTTCCTGCTGACGGCAGATCCGCAGCTCGCCCAGGATTGCTTCGTTCGCGGCCTGGAAGATGCGATGAAGAGCAATCGTGTCTTCAAAGAGTGGCGCATGCGTGGGCGCGGCGAATGATCATCCAGAATGCGATTCAGATGATTCAACCTGCGCATGCAGCGGAAGAAAGCGCAAGCTCCAATCACGAGTCAGGCGATAGAGCGGCAACTCCGGCGAGGATCGCCGCGATCACTGCGTTGCCGGCATTCGAGCGCTCACATTCATTATTTCGGTGCTCGAGCGTTACTCCGATCAGGACTGCTCGCTACTGCTGGGCAGCACTCGCGCCGAGGTGGTCGCGGCTCGCACTCGAGCACATCGCTGAATCCGTTGAACTGCAACGGCAACTCGGCATCGCCTCGGGTCAGCGCGCTCGACAGGGAAGTCGGCGCTCAGAGATCCAGTACAAACCTGCCTTTCAGCTGGCGGCTTCGTTCTAACACCGGCCTATCAGGATGAGGATGGCAATCATGAGTAAGGGATTGGTTGTTTTTGTTGGCGTACTTCTCGGGCTTCTAGCAGGAGCGCTGCTGTTGCTGACCAATGTAGGTTGCAACCGCAGCGCTCAAGCTGCACCTCCCGCAATGCCGCCGCCGCTGGTAACGGTGGCCAAGGCGACATCGCAGGATGTGCCGAAGTACCTTGACGAGATCGGACACAACACAGCGTTTGAGTCCGTCACGGTGACACCGCAGGTCGGCGGTCGCATCACCGAGCGCCATTTCCGCGACGGCGAGAACCTGACCAAGGGCCAGCTTCTGTTCGTCATCGATCCGCGTCCTTTCCAGGCACAGGTCGATGCAGCGAAAGCGGCGCTTGCGCAGGCCAAGGCCGCGCTTGATTTGGCGAACATCCAGTTCGCCCGCGATCAGCAGGTCATCAGCTCGCGAGCCATCTCCAAGCAGGACTACGACACCAAGAAGAACACCGTCGATGTCGATCAGGCGCAGGTCGATTCCGCGCAGGCGGCGCTCGAAACAGCGCAGCTCAATCTCGAGTACTGCTTCATTCACTCGCCGATTGACGGCCGTGCCGGTGCGCGCCTTGTCGATGTGGGAAACGTGGTAATGGCAAACTCCACTTCGCTGCTGTCGATCCAGCGCCTCGATCCCATCTACGCGAATTTCACGGTGACCGAGACCGATCTGCCAGAAGTTCAGAAGGAGATGTCGAGCGGCGTACTGAAAGCCTCGGTGCGGATTCCCTCCGATCCCGAAAACACGACGCGAGCCGGCAAGGTCGAGTTCCTCGACAATGCGGTTCAGAACGGCAGCGGGACGGTGAACCTGCGAGCCACGTTGAGCAATCCAGATCATCATTTCTGGCCAGGACAGTTCGTAGACGTGAAGCTCGTCCTCGCGAGGGAGAAATCCGCAGTACTGATTCCTAATCAGGCTGCACAGATCAGCCAACGAGGGCCGTTCGTCTACGTCGTGAACTCCGACGACACCGCGGAACTTCGTCCCGTGCTGCTAGGACAGCGACAGGGAGATGACGTTGTGATTACAAAAGGCCTTGCCGCCAATGAACGCGTGGTCGTAACGGGACAGTTGTTAGTGCGGCCGGGCGGCAAAGTGCGCGTCGGCAATGGACCCGCTTCTGCCGGCGCACCCGCTGCCAACACCAACAGCAAGTCGAACCAGGCTCCAGGAGCGCAGTCGTGAATTTCTCCGAACTTTTCATTCGCCGCCCTGTGATGACGGTTGCGCTGAGCGTGTCCGTCATCCTGTTTGGACTGGTCGCCTACTCTCGGCTGCCGGTCAGCGATCTGCCGGCGGTCGACTACCCGGTGATCCAGGTGCAGGTGAACTACCCCGGCGCAACTCCGGAGACGATGGCCAACAATGTGGCCACGCCGCTGGAGCGCCAGTTCATGCAGATTCCCGGCCTTGAGCTGGTGACCTCCAACAACACGCAGGGCCACACCAACTTCGTGCTGCAGTTCGATCTCTCGAAGAGTCTGGATGGGGCCGCGACGGATGTGCAGGCTGCGATCACGCGAGCCTCGGGCCAGTTGCCCGTCGATCTGCCGAGCCCACCGACCTTCACCAAGACCAATCCGAACGATCAGCCGATCATGTACCTCGTGCTGGTCAGCGACACGGTGACGGAAGGCCAGCTCTATGACTACGCCAACACGCAAGTCGGCGAGCGGCTGAGCATTCTGCCCGGCGTCAGCCAGGTTGCGGTGTATGGCACGCAGTCGGCGGTGCGCGTCAAGGCCGATCCATCGGCGATGGCGATCCGCAACATCACGCTCGAAGACCTGACCAACGCCATCAAGAACGGCACCAGCTATACCGGTGCGGGCCAGTTTGACGGTCCGCACCGCACTTATTTGATTCAACCGCAAGGCCAGCTGAGCAGCGCCAGCGAGTACGACGATCTGATCGTTGGCCAGTGCAACGGCGCGCCGGTCTACCTGAAAGATGTCGCGACCGCCAAGCAAGGGGTGCAAGACGAGCGTATCGACATGCGCTTCTGGGCGCGGGGTTATCCCAAGCCAGGCGCGACCGTTGTGGTGGCCGTATTTCGTGCGGCGGGCGCCAATGCGGTTGCAGTGTCGAAGTCAGTTCGCGATGTGCTGCCCAGCATTCAATCTGAGCTTCCCAGCTCGGTTCTGCTGGTCTCGGCTTACGACCGGTCGCAGACCATCGTCGGCGGCCTTAAAGATGTTCAGACCACGCTCTACATTGCGTTCGTACTAGTCGTCATCGTGATCTTCATCTTCCTTGGCCGCGCCACGGACACGCTGATTCCCGCGGTCGCGCTGCCTCTGTCGCTGCTGCTCACTTTCATCGCGATGAAGTTGCTGGGCTACAGCCTCGACAATCTCTCGCTCATGGCGCTGACCTTGGCCATCGGCTTCCTCGTCGACGACGCCATCGTGTTCCTGGAAAACACGGTGCGCCTGATGGAAGACGGCATGCCCGCATTCGAGGCGTCGTTGGAGTCGGCCAAGGAGATCAGCTTCACCATTATGGCGATGACGCTTTCCCTCGCCGCCGTCTTTTTGCCTCTGGTGTTAATGAGTGGTCTTATGGGGCGCATCTTCCGCGAGTTCTCCATCACCATCGTGATCTCGATTATCGCCAGCGGCCTGGTTTCGCTGACGCTCACTCCGCTGATGACTTCCAGGCTACTGGCCCGGCGCGGCAAGGGCGCCAAGAAGACCTGGATGGAGCGCGGCTTTGGAGCCATCGAACGGCGTGTGCTGAATGTCTACGGTCGCTCGCTGTGGTTCTTCCTGCGCAACCGCTGGATTTCGGCGGTAACGTGGATCGTCTGTCTCGCCGGCACGGCTCACTTTTTCTACATCGTCCCGAAGGCCTTTCTGCCGGTGGGCGACAGCTCCTTCATCCGCGGCGTGATGGTCGCGCAGGAAGGATCGTCTCCGACGCAGATGCATGCCTATCAGAGTGAGGCGGAGAAGATCATCCAAGCGAATCCCGCCGTGCGCAGCACTTTCACCATGAGCGGCAATGCAACTTACCTCGGCGCGAATCAGATCATGCTGATCGTGTTCCTGAAGCCGCCGTCGCAGCGGCCGCCGATCAACGTTGTCGCCGGCCAGCTGATGGGCGGAATCATGGGCACGATTCCCGGAGCGCTGGCCTTCCTGCAGCCGAATCCCGCGCTGGAGATCTCGACCGGCGCGACCGCCAACACGCAGGGGCAGTTCGCCTACGCGATGTCCGGCATCGATGCCAACGAAGTTTACGACGTCGCCAACAAGATGATGGCCAAGATGCAGCAATATCCGGGCTTCCTGTTCGTGAACTCGGATCTCTACAATCACACGCCTAACTTGCAGGTCGACATCCGTCGCGATCAGGCGAAGCTGTACGGCGTCTCGGAGACGCGTATTCTCACGCTGCTGCACGATGCCTATTCGCAGAACTATAGCTACCTGATCAAGAAGCCGACTGATCAGTATCAGGTGATCCTGGAAGTTGCCGACGATCGGCGCTCGGGGCCGGAAGACCTGAGCAAGCTCTACATCAAGAGCGACGACGGCCAGCGCATGATCCCGCTCACCGCGGTCACCAGCTGGCATCCGGTGATTGGTCCGCAGGCGGTCAATCACATCAACCAATTCACCAGCGTGACCATGTTCTTCAACCTGAAGCCGGGATACTCGATTGGCCCAGCGACGCAGTTCGTCGAGCAGACCGCGAAGGAAATCCTGCCGCCGAGCGTGCAAGGCCAGCTCCAGGGCGAAGCGCTGACGTTCCGCAACACGGTCTCCGACCTCGCGGTGCTGATGCTGGTCGCAGTGTTCGTCATGTATGTGATCCTGGCGATTCTCTACGAGAGCTATCTGCACCCGCTCACCGTGCTGTCGTCGTTGCCGGTGGCGCTGCTGGGAGGGCTGCTGACGCTATGGTTCTTTGGCGCCGAAGCTTCGCTCTATGCCTACATCGGAATGTTCATGCTAATGGGCATCGTGAAGAAGAACGGCATCATGATCGTCGACTTCGCCGGTCAGCGCGTGCGGCAAGGCATTCCTGACGATCAGGCGATTCACGACGCCAGCATGGAACGCTTCCGTCCCATCATGATGACTACCGCGGCCGCGCTGCTGGGCGCGCTGCCGATTGCACTGGGATATGGTGCCGACGGATCGTCGCGCCGGCCGCTAGGCCTGGTCGTTGTCGGCGGTCTCATCGTTTCGCAATTCATAACCTTGTTCATCACGCCGGCCATCTACCTCTACCTCGAAGAATTTCAGGAGAAGGTACTGGATCGGTTCTCGTTCTTCCGCTCTACGCGCAAGCCGGTGCTGGTCGAAGAACCTGAGCTGGCGCTGCAGGAAGGACACGGAGATTGATCATGAGTCCGAAACTAAGACTTGTTCTTCTCGCCATCATCGTCGCTCTCGGCGCCCTGGTCGGTTGCACCGTTGGTCCGAACTACAAGCGGCCGAGTGTCGATGTTCCTGGTACTTATCGCGGCGTCGCGCCGGATGCCTCCGACAAGGGCTATCAGCAGCCGGAGCAGCAGCCTGCACCACAACCCGCTGCGCAATCCTTGGGCGACGAGAAGTGGTGGGACGTTTTCCAGGATCCGACGCTGCAGGGCCTAATTCGCACCGCGCTGAAGAACAACTATGACGTCCGCATCGCCGCGACGCGCGTACTGCAGGCGCAGGCGCAACTCGGGATCACGCGTGCCGATCAGTTTCCCTCGGTGGGAGTTGGCGGGAACATAACCAGCCTGCAGAATCCCGCGATCGGGCCGATTCCCTCGTATGAAGTTACTCAGGGAGCGCTAACCGCATCGGCTGGCTGGAATCCCGATTTCTGGGGAAAGTATCGCCGTGCAACCGAATCCGCTCGCGCCACGCTGCTCGCCAATGAGTGGGCCCAGAAAGAGGTCGTCTCGACTCTGGTCGCGAGCGTTGCGGCGGATTACTTCACGCTTCGTCAGCTAGACCTCCAGTTGGAAATCTCCAAGCGCACTTACGACCACCGTGAACAGTCTTTGCAGCTGACGCAGCAATTGGAGCAGGCCGGAATCAACAATTTGTTGGATGTTCGCCAGTCGGAGCAACTGGTCTACACCGCCGCGACCGAGATCCCCGATCTCGAGCGGCAGATCGCGCAGGAAGAGAACGCCATTAGCATTCTCCTCGGCAACAATCCCGGCGACATTCCGCGCGGCCTCAAGCTGACCGAGCAGCCGCACGCACCCGAGGTGCCTGCCGGACTTCCATCGGCGTTGCTGGAGCGCCGTCCCGACATCCGCGAAGCCGAGCAGAATCTGGTCTCTGCCAACGCGCAAATCGGCGTCGCCAAGGCGGCGTACTTTCCCCAGATTTCGCTGACCGGAACCGCCGGCTACGAGAGCCCTTCGCTCGTGAATCTCTTCACCGGTCCCGCGGGATTATGGGACCTCGCAGGGTCCTTCACGCAACCGATCTTCGAAGGAGGCAGGCTCAAGAACGGAGTGCGTCTCTCGCAGGCGCAGAAGCAACAGATGCTCCTGACCTATCAGCAATCCATCCAGGGCGCATTCCGCGACGTCTCGAATGCGCTGGTTGCCTATCGCAAGGATCGCGAGTTCCGCATTCAGCAGGAGCACCTGCTTGCATCTGCGCAGGACGCGGCGCAGCTCTCCAATCAGCGCTTCAACGCCGGCACTACCGACTATCTGGAGGTGCTGACGAACGAGACCAATGCCTTCTCTGCGGAGCTGGGACTGGCGCAAGCGCAGGGGAACGAGCTGATCGCGCTCGTGCAGCTGTACCAGGCTTTGGGGGGTGGCTGGCAGCAATAACTCATGGTTTCGGCCGGAAAGGTCCAGTATCGCCGAAGTCCTAGCCGATGGCAGCCCATCGGTATTAGTCTAGACCTTGAATTCATCTTCAAGGTGAGATATGGGATTTCGGTTGCTGGGGCCGGCAGCCCTGGCTGTCGTGTGGATCGGCTCGCTTGCGGCGCAGGACCTCGCGCCGCGGGCGTACGTCATCACGCCGGTGAACTCCAACGCGGTCAACCTGACTTATAGCTTCTACACTGGCGGCGTCGACTTTAACGGCACCATTCCCATCAGCAACGCGCAGGGAACCTACAGCGTTCCCAGTATCAGCCTCTATCATTCGTTCAAATTCTTCGGACGTTCGGCAAACCTCACGGCCGGATTGCCCTACGGCGTGGGAACGTTTTCCGGTGTTGCGTTGGGACAGCAGAAATCTATTTACCGCTCGGGATTGCTGGATCTCTCCGCCCGATTATCGGTCAACCTGATCGGCGGCCCGGCGATGCAGGCGAAAGAGTTCGGTAAGTGGAAGCAGAAGGTGATCCTGGGCGCCAGCCTCAAGATGATCGCTCCCACTGGACAATATGATTCCACCAAGCTGATCAACTGGGGAATCAATCGCTGGGCTTTCAAACCGGAGCTGGGCTATTCCGAGCGCTGGGGCAACTGGATTCTCGACGCCTACGGTGGAGCGTGGTTCTACACCACCAACCCAGATTTCTACAATATTCCGCGGCCCGGTCCGCAAACTCAGGAGCCCATTGGCAGCCTCGAGGGACATCTCAGCTATGACCTGAGCAGGAAGAAGACCATGAAGAAGCTGAAGCCTTGGGTCTCGCTGGACGGCAATTTCTGGTGGGGCGGCGTTACCGCGTTGAGCGGTATCCAGAACACCAAGACCAAGCAGACCAGCTCGCGCATTGGCGGGACGTTCGCCTTGCCCTTTACCAGGCATCAATCTTTGAAGTTTTCTTACAGTGATGGCACCTACGTGCGATTCGGCGGCAACTATCAGAATGTGCAGGTCGGCTGGCAGTATTCCTGGATAGGAACCCACCTACGGTAACCGTTCCGCCGAACTCAAGAACCCGGTGGATCGCCGGCTGCGAGGAAGACTCGTTGGTCAGGTTACAACTACTATTGGGCATCGTATATGTTAGTCGAAAATTTGTTGTGGAAAACAGTCGACAAGTGTTCCGCCATCGGATAAAGTTGCTGCCGGATCAGGAATTCCAGTCGATGATTAGCTTCGGCCTGAAGCTGTCATAGCTACTTGCCGCACCCCCAACTAGACGTCGACCATCTCCTGCACAGGTAGCGAGCACCGATAGCGGTGATCGCTAGTCTTGTCTCAAACACTGAACTACACAAAGGATGGATACATGAAGAAGTCTGTTGTCTTGTCGATTGGCATGGCACTCATGCTTGTCGTCGCGCTCCCCTTGCTAGCTCAAGCACCTGACGCCCCCGCGGGCTACGCTCACACCAATGTCATCGTCTTCAATGCGCAAAGTCCCAACAAGCCTAGCGGCATTCTGCCCCTCACATTCAAAGAGGTTACGGCTTCAACCGAATTCCCAATCAGGGGAAGGGCATGACGATCGCATTGGTCGACGCTTTCGATGATCCCAACATCGAATCCGACCTGGCGTTCTATGCGAATTATTTCCACTTGGCTCCCTGCAACTTCACCAAGGTGAAGCTCGGCACGATCCAAGGGCAGGGTTGGGATCTCGAGGAATCGCTGGACGTCCAGCAGGCCTGCGCCCTCGCGCCCCAGGCTAATATCGTTCTGGTCGAGGCAGTCAGCAATAGCAACAGCGATCTGTACAACGCCGTTGCCGTTGCTTCGGGAGCTCCGTATAACGCCAGCGTTGTATCCATGAGCTGGGGTGGCGGCAGCGGCTCGGGTGAGAACCAGGGCGACGTTTACTTCTGCAACATCACCAACGGCGCCGGCCAGCCGGTAACCAACGTAGCAGCCACCGGTGACGGCGGCCACGGAACCATTTATCCCTCGACCTCGCCTTGCGTGGTCGCGGCCGGCGGTACGACATTAGCTCCGAAAACCTCTGCCCCGCTAGCGAATCCGCTTTCCCTGGACTACGGTAGTGAGAGCACGTGGGTCGGAAGCGGGGGCGGAATTGACCCGTACGAATCGGAACCGTCGTGGCAGGTTACGGCGTGCGCCCCGTTTTCACCGAACGGCCGTTGCGTGCCTGACATCGCCTCCGATGCCAATCCGGGCACCGGCGTTCCCGTGTACGACACCTACAGCTACGGCGGCTGAGTCCAGGTGGGTGGCACCAGCGTTGCCACTCCGGACTGGGCGGCCTTTTTCACTCTGGTCAATTCACAGCGCGTGTTGAACGGATTGCCCACGCTGAGTCAGGCGGACCCGGATATTTACAGCCTCGCCTACAACAGCAGCGACTATGCCACGGACTTCCACGACGTCACGACGGGGGACAATGGTAGTTGCGGGCTGGATTGCGAAGCTGGAGTGGGCTACGATCTGACCACTGGCTGGGGTAGCTACCAGGCCCAGAATCTGTTCGCAGCCATGGTGGCATTGCCTAATTAATCTAACATTAGCCAAACGAAAGGCGCGCTCTCGTAGCGCGCCTTTTTCTTGTTTGCGCGCGCCCAGCTGGTTGGAGAGTGTTGTATACTTCGCCGAACGGATGGCTATGCGAAAACCTGCATGTCATTCTCGCCCGTTGCGGGCCTTGTTTTGCGAGCAGCGCTCCCGATCAGGCTCGAGGATCTCCAAGAATTGGTCTTCGGAGTATCTCCATGCGCGCCCAAGAAATTCGCTTCCATTACCATGCACTTGCTGCGGCGTCTATTGCGGTGCTCGCGGCCGTGCTTGTGGTCCCGGCAATTCACGGCCAGACCTTTAGCGTAATCCATAGCTTCACCGGCGAAAACGACGGGGGGAATCCTCGCGCCGGACTAATGACCGACAGCCAGGGAAATCTTTACGGAACCGCCTTTTCGGGCGGCGCCTACGGCCAGGGACTTGTCTACAAGCTGCGTGACTCATCGGGCTGGATCTTGACCCCGGTGCACTCATTCCTTCCCTACGATGTTGGCGCTTCTCCCGACTGGATCACGTTTGCTCCAGACGGTACGATCTTCGGCGCTACCTATCACTCCTACGTCCATGACACCGGGACCGTCTTTCATCTTCGGCCCTCAGCCAACACCTGTCGATCGGTTCTATGCGAATGGTTGAATTCCACCCTCTACCAATTCCAGGACGTTCCAGACGGAGCGAACCCCGAGGGCAGCCTGGTCCTGGATCAGCGGGGCAATCTTTACGGATCAACGTACTACGGAGGCCATTCGGGACAGGCATGTGGAACCATTTATGAACTGAGTCCCTCCAGCGGAGGCGGTTGGACCGAAGCCGTGTTATACCGCTTCAGCTGTGGCAGCGACGGCAGTGTGCCCAATGGTGTCATTCTTGGTCCCGATGGCAGCCTCTACGGCACCACAATCTACGGTGGTATCAATAACGGCGGTGTGGTTTTCCGCTTCACTCCTTCTGGGTCGGGCGGAACGATGCAGACGATCTATACCTTCCAGAACAACCCGGATGGCTTCAACCCGGCGGGCGGATTGATCTTCGATGGCGCGGGAAACATCTACGGCACCACGGCGGCGGGTGGCATGAACAGCGGCGGCACGGTCTTTGAGCTAGTTCCGTCCAACGGCGTCTGGACCAAGACCATCCTTTTCAACTTCGCTGGACTCGACGAATGTGGACCCTACAACAGCCTCAGCTTTGACAGCTCCGGCAATATTTACGGGACGACGTACTGCGACGACCCTTATACCGCCGGGACGGTGTTCAAGCTGAGCTATGCCAACGGGAGTTGGACAAACACGGTGTTGCACAATTTCACCAATGGGGCGGACGGCGGGTTTCCCTACAGCAATGTGGTGATCGACGCGAATGGAAATGCCTGCGGAACGACCTTGTATGGCGGACTCAGTAATCCGTCAATTTGCGGCCCTTCTGGGTGCGGTGTGATCTGGGAGATCACGCCCTGAGAGTTTGTTAATGGCAGCAGCTTGGCGATATTGGTCGCCAGCTATGAGCCGATCACGCAACCTCGGCCTTGCCAGCCGATCTGCACAACCTTGCCGTCTTCTACCAGCACAGGAACAGTGCGTTGCCCGTTAACCAGCGCTAGCAGCCGTTTCTGGGCATCGCCGTCAGCTTCAACGTCGTACTCGACGAAATCGCAACGCTTCCACTCCAGCCATTCGCGCATTTCCTGCGTGTACTGGCAGCTGGCCGTTCCGAAGAGTTCATACTTGGGCACGAGTCAGCACCTCCTGCATCTCGCGGATGATGTGGTAGATGGAAGCCTGCACTTCCTGGATGCGAGGGATGTAGTCGCAATGCACGACGATCGGCAAATCAGCCAGACCGCGCCGCTTGATCTCGCCACCGTCATAGCCAAGCAGCGCAACCGTCAGCAGGCCGCGCTTGCGAGCTTCCTCAAGCGCCATGATGATGTTGCGCGAACCGCCGCTGGTGGAGATACCGATAGCAACGTCTTCCGGCCGCGCCTGGGCAATTAACTGCCGCAGGAAGATAACTTCGGTACCAACGTCATTCGCGACAGCAGTAATGTTGGCGGGCTCCATCGACAGGGAAACAGCCGCGACGGGCTGATAACCGGCTGGCGGCGCGACGCAGTCGATGGCCCAGTCGTTCGCGTCTGTTGCCGATCCGCCATTGCCAAACAAAATCAGTTTGCCGCCGTGACGAACCCGTTCATGGATGGCCTGCGCTGTAGCGCTGATTTGCTCGGCTTCTTCCTTAGCAACCTGGTCACGAAGCTGACTGTCGTTTTCAACCTTCATGACAATCGATGCAGCGACTTCTTCGATTATGGAGCCGGTTTCCTGCTTGGCCTGCCCGAGAAAGGGATAGAGAAATCCGGCATCGCCAACTTCGTGTCCCAGCTCGCGGTGCTCGAAGAAGACATGCACCGTCTCCCACAATGTGTGATAGAGGATTTCAATGATTTCCTGATGAATAAAGGGATCGGGAGTTGCAGCTCCCACAGAGTAAGACCCATCGGAGCCGGGTAGGGAAAAGGTCATTGCGCCTTGGGATTGCGCTTCCCGCAGCGTTTCTGTGACATCAGCATCACCCCCGGGAGCACTAAAGCCCATCACCATATCGTCAGCTCGCACGATACTCTGTAGCCAGGGCCTATAGAGCAGAGAAAGATCCAAAGCCGGCAACGCGCGCTTGCCCACAATCACGGGATGCACGAATTCGACGGAGACATGTTGTGCGTCGGTGGCGTAGGGCCCACGGCCAAACGCTAGAAGTCTGCCACCTCGCAGAAAGCGCTCGGACATCTCGCGACAAGCTTCGGCAAGACGGTGCGCTTCTCGCGAGAAGAAACTCTCACATAGGAGATTTCGCTCAAGCAGTCGTTCTTCAACTTGAGTCGCGAGTTCCACACCGGCGGGCATAAGAATCAGCTATTAGCTCTTAGCAGATCCTCGGCAGAGGATCGCCCACAAGCATATCGACAATCCTACTGCCTCCGTAGCGCGTCGTCACCAGGACCGAACCGGCGGGCTGCTCGCGAACTTCGCCCAGGATTACCGCGCTCTCGCCTCCCGAGCACTGGCAAAGCGCGTTGTAGGCAGCATCGGCATATTCAGGAGCGACTACGGCAAGAAACTGGCCCTCATTAGCGATGTGCAGAGGATCAAGGCCGAGTAACTCGCAGGCTCCACGAACGGTGTCTCGAACTGGAATTTCGCCCTCGAAGATATGGATTCCCAGGCCGCAATCGCGAGCCAGTTCATTGAGAGAAGTCGCGACCCCGCCGCGCGTGGGATCGCGCATCCAGCGAATGCCCGGAGCGGCTTCGCGAGCGATGGCTTGTACCAGTGGGAACACCGAACGCGTGTCAGAGCGCAGATCGTCGGCTTCGAAATCAAGCTCACCGCGAGCCAGCAGGATGGTGATCCCATGATCGCCAATTGGTCCCGACAGAAGCACCTTATCGCCCAGCCTCACCGAGTGGGCGTCGATGTGAATTCCTGGCAAATATGAGCCGACGCCGGTTGTCGAAATGTACATGTAATCGGCCTTGCCATGCTCCACGACCTTGGTATCGCCGGCGACAACGGCAACGCCTGCCTGCTGTGCAGCATTGGCCATCGCCCGCACTTCCGCTTCGAGCATCTCGGTCGGCAAACCCGCTTCCAGAACGAAGCTGGCAACAATTGCTTCCGGCTTCGCTCCTGAGACAGCGAGATCGTTGACTGTGCCGTTGATTGCGAGCTCGCCGATCGATCCGCCGGGAAAGCGCAAAGGCTTCACCACGAAGCCGTCAGTAGTCAGGGCAAGGCGAACGCCGCCGATTTCTACCGAGGCAGCGTCGTTCAGCGCAGGATTCGGTGATCGGAATAAGAGAGGAGCAAACAGGCCTTCGACCAGTCGGCGGCTGGCGATACCTCCGGCGCCGTGGGCCATTTCGATTTGAGGCTCGCGAAAACGGATCTTCGGAGTCGTGCTGTCGGTCGCAACCGCCATCGTTACGCCGGCCAGGCCAGGGTCGTTGCCATTGCCTTCCGGTGTTCGTAATTGTAGTACGCTGCGCACGATCCCTCCGATGAAACCATCAATGCTCCCACAGGATGCTCGGGAGTGCATTCCCGGCCAAACAGCTTGCACTGCGCGGGCTTCAGCACACCTTTCAATACCTCGCCGCATTGCGCGGCCTTGGGATCGGTGACCCGCACGCCGGGCACGCTGAAGCGCCGCTCTGCGTCGAATTCGGCGTAGTTATCGCGAATGCGAAGCGCCGACTGCGAGATGAAGCCCAAGCCACGCCATTCGAAATAGGGACGCAGCTCAAAGACATTACTCATCGCCTTAAGCGCGGCACGATTGCCTTCCCACGGCACAACACGTTTGTATTGGTTCTCAACTTTTGCCTCGCCGGCTTTCAACTGGCGCAGCAGCATGACGATCGATTGCAGCATATCCAGCGGCTCAAAACCGGAGACGACGATCGGCTTATGTTCATTAACCGCGATCCACTCGTAGGGGCGGCAGCCGATCACGGTGGAAACATGGCCGGGGCCGATGAAGGCGTCTAGGCGCATGTCGGGCGAATCGAGGATTGCCCGGATCGCTGGAATGATGGTCACGTGATTGCAGAAGACGGAGAAATTGTGAATGCCCTCCGCCCGCGCTCGAATGATGGTCAGTGCCGTCGAAGGCGCGGTGGTCTCGAATCCGATGGCGAAGAACATCACATGCTTGTCGGGATTCGCCTTGGCAAGCTTTAGCGCGTCCGCTGGCGAGTAAACGATGCGAACGTCCATACCGCGCGCCTTATGTTCCAGCGGGCTGCCCTGAACGCCAGGGACGCGCATCATATCGCCAAAGGCGGTAAAGACGACATTGGAATCCTTCGCTAGCTCCAATCCATCGTCGATGCGGCCCATGGGCAAGACGCACACCGGACACCCCGGACCATGGATCAACTCGATATTGGAAGGGAGGATGTCCTTCAGTCCGAAGCGATAAATGGCATGCGTATGCCCGCCGCACACCTCCATGAGGCGATAATGGCGCGCGGGATCGACCAGACGGCGAATCTCTTCGGCCGTCTTGTTGATCACCTCGGGATCACGGAATTCATCGACGAATTTCATAACTGCCTCGCGATTGCCCGCCGGTTACGAAGCCTCAGGCTCGTCCGCGTCCTCGAGTCCATAGCCGCGAACCTCCTGAATGGCTTGCTCGCTCTCGCCCAGCATGATCAGGGTCTGCATCTGCTCCAGAGCGTCCTGCTCGCTGATTTTGCTCATGGCGAAGCCGACATGGATCAGCACCCAGTCGCCCGACTTAGGCATATCGTTTTCCAGCAAGCCAAGATCGACCTTGCGTCGCACGCCCGCCACTTCGACCGTCGCCAGATATGGCAGTCCGGGAAAGAGCTCAATCACCTTGCCGGGTATGGCTAAGCACATCGGGATACCTCTTCAGACTACTGATGTCGATAACACTAGCTCTGCTTCCGCGCTCCAATGTCGAAGGTGAACTTCACCTCATCCTTCACCTTCAGGCCTCCGCCAATCGCGGTGACGGGTTTGATATTGTAATCCGACTGCCGCACGGAAAACTCGCCAAAAGCGCGCAGCAAATCGCCGGTGAGCGCCAATCGGGCCGGTATTCGCAGGGGGCGTATGACTCCGTGCAGGCTGAGTCGGCCCATCAGCATAATGTTATTGGAGCCGTTGGTTGGGTTTTCGACTGAGACTTGGGTCGTGGCGTAGACAATCTCACTGTACTTGGACGTATCGAGTACCTGATCGCGCATTTGGCTCTCAATTTCGCGGCGATCCTTGTCGCTGACGTTGTTGGCGACCGTCAGCGAGTCAGCGCGAACTAGGAAGTGCAGGGAAGATCGCTCGATAGCCTCGGGATAGAATTCGATCTCGCCCTTGAAGTCGCGGATCTGAATCGTCGGACTGTGACCGAAGGCCGACAGCAATCCGGTGGCGGTGGCCTTGACCGTAAAGCGGCTGATCATCGGGTCGATCACATAGTGATCGGCAACGGCCGCTGCGACTTCTGGCGGATGTGCCGGTTCGGCGGTCAGGCGAGATTCGGTATTTTCAGGCATGCGAAAAAAGCTCCTCTCCCGAAGGAGTGACGGTTCGTCGCTGAGAAGAAAGCTACATTGACCGCAGGCGCAAGTAACGCTCGAGATCGGGCAGCGCCTTTTCGGTCAAGTTGCTGAATCCAAAGCGGCTGAGGTAACCCTGCGCGACGGGATTCGAAAGAATCAATCCCGCGCCAAACACCATTAACGCGATGCCGCTCAGCATGAACAAAGTATCGCGATCGTGATCCTGCCTAGTATTTTGATCTTGCCTGGCTGCGTGAGATTCGCGCTGCATGACTGCCGTTGCCACTGTCGTATCCTCCTATAGGTATTCAGTTGTTCTTTCCCGGCCACTCTCCGGCCAAGACGCGTTGAATCACAGATTCGACCAAGCTCACTGCTTCGGTAACCGCCTGCGAAACGGCTTCGCTCAATCCCATGGCTCCTTCGTCCGGCCCAAGGGTTGCCGGCTCGCAACCGACCAGCAGCACCCGCCTCATCGGCCAGCCCATTGACGCTGCCAGGCGAAGAATCTTCAGCGGGTCCAGGCTGTGTGCATCGACATCGGCACCATGGTCTGCGCTGGCGTTGATCTCCACCAGGTCGGGTTCGACCACGAACAGCGTTCCCGGATCCTCGCCACGCGGATAGGCATCGATGAGAATTGTCGTCTCGTAACCGTCCTGGAGCGCGTACGCGAGATCGAAGCCGCGAATTCCGAAATCGCTGACCCGCACCCCAGCGGGAAGCGTCCGTTGAGAAAGGCGCCGCGCCACCTCGACGCCAAAGGCATCGTCCCCCATTAAGATATTGCCGATACCGGCAACCAGAATTCGCGGCGGCGCGGACCTTCGCGTTTGCGTCTGCTGCTCTGGCGGCAAAACCTCGATCTCATCTACGTCGAAGAAAAACCGATGGCCCGGCTGACGCAGCAGGCCGAGATCCCGTCCCGGATCGTCGTCGAGCACGACGCAAACGTGAACCTTGCCTTCGTAATCCTGTTCCAATGCTTCAATCGTGGCGATCTGGCCGCCTAGTGCGAGATCGAAGACATCGCCGCCCTGGCGCGGCCGCAGGCGGACACGATCGCCCACGCGCACCTGCCTTCCGTCAATTTCAATTTGATCGATCAGCGACTTGTCTTCGAGCAATCGCCACTCCCACTCGTTCACGAAGTCTCCTCATTTAGGGGCCGCAAGCCGCGTAGAGCGCCATGCATCTTCATGAACTGCTCGGCCGGCATGCTTTCTGTTCGTTCCAGCATCTGGCGCGCTCTCTCATCCGACTCGCGCATCTCGCGCTTTTCCTCGTCGGTCATGGTCATGATGCGCAGGGAAAGGATCTCGTCGATCTCGGTTCCGTCGAAGAGGTCGCCAGCACTCTCCGGCGCGATCTGGGGATAGTCGTACAGGATGATAGGCGAGGCGAGCATGGTGTCGCGGTGTTCGGGCTCTCCGACCAGTACAGGAAAGACTCCCTGATTGCGGCAAGCCTCCACGGCGGTTCGTAAGGCTTGTGGCGGATCGAGCAGAGAGATAAATTCACCCTCCTCGACTCCCAAGACGACGTGCGCCGAAACTAGCGAGCGCATCAAAGCAAAGTCGCGGCTGGTACGCTGATCGATGGGCGTGGAATTCTTGACCTTCACGGTGATCTTGAAGGTATTTTCCGCGACAGGATGAGCCGCAACGGAAAGCGAGCCATCGATTGCCTGCTGAGTCCGTGTGATGCGGCCTGCCATCTGAAGTTGATGGTCTCGCAGTGCTTCCTCGGTCGTTTGCGAAGAAAGCTCGAACGGATGCAAGATGGGATGACGATTCAGCAGATCAACATCAGTCGACGGCAAGCTCAACTCACGCTCTGCCGCCTCTTGCCATGAGTAGAAGCTATCGCTGTCGACCCGGAGACTCCTCACCGGGCGCAACGTTCCATCGACCAACTCGTCGACGGAACGGTCCACCAGCTGCAGGAAGCGGATGCGGACTTCGATTCGGCTCAGCACACTTCCCTGGATCAGACATTCGCAGCGCATGATACAGGGATCGGTTCCGTTCTGCTCGTCGCTAAAAATCTGCGGATATACGACGCCGAAATTGAAGCGCTGCTGATTCTTCAGCGCCGACGGCCGGTAGGGATACAGCATGTAACCCTCATAGAGAACGGCCTTGGCGATGCGATCGGCAGCGGCGGTATTCATCGCTTCACTTCCGCTTCAACGCTGCGAAGGAGGCTATCCAGCGCCTGCTCCCATGTCGGAATGCCGCGCTCGACCTTGTAGCGGTAGAGACGCTCGAACGCATCGCGCTCCAGACAAAGCCACGCGATGCCGGGGTAATACGTGTCCATCAGCTCTTTCCAGAGCTTCACCGGCAAACGGAAGTGCACTTCCTTGTCCCAGGAAATCGGCATGACCTGCAGAGGTCCATCGCCGTGGCCGTAGAAGACGCTGCCACTGAATTGCATGCACACGGGAATCTCGCCGTCAGTGAGTCCGGCAAAATACTTGGTCGCTGCAGTATTGAAGTCGAAGGAGCAGGGAACCAGAAGCTTGACCGCGGTACTGCCCTGGAATGCGGAGACGATGGTGCTGGTGTGCGTCCACAGAAATGTGCGTAGCGTTTGTCCCCAGCGCTCTGGCACGTCGAATAGATCGCGGAGGTTACTCTGCTCCTGTGCGGTGTATTTGCGGCGCGTGCTCTCGATTTGTACTTGTGCGCGCAGGGCAACACTGTGAATCAGTTCGTCGGCAGCGGGATTGGTGACACGCAGCTTGAACGCCAGCTGCGGCGAAACCGCGAACGGCTCGACCTCGGCGCCTTCGATCTGGAACTGGAGGTCAGGCATTGCCGCCGCCTCCCAGTACCGTCGCGCTGTTTCTCAATGATTCGAAGAACGCTGCGATCTGCTGCCATACTTCTGTGCCGCCGGAAAACCCGCGCCAGTGGCTGCGAATGATTCCCACCAGCCTGAAGCATTGATCGATTGGCAGGAGGTAATACTCAGCGCCGGTAAAGCCGCGAGAGTGACCGATGCGGTTTACCAGCAGGGCTTCCACATCGGAGTCCATGTGCTGGAGCTCCGGATTCGCGTCGGCGATTTCGTTCCATGCCTCCAGCGAGAGCAGTGACTCAGTCGCGCCCGCGGGACTCGGATACATCGCCACTACTCTCGCCTCCGGGCTGCTGCGAAAAAAGAAAGCCATGTTGATGGGAATCATCAGGCTGTCCCATTGCGCATCGGTCATCTTAAAATTGGCGAGCAAACGAACCAGCCTGGGGATTCGCTTGAAGCGCGCACCCGCTTGGCCGCTGAACAATAGGGCACAGGCATCGCACGCGCACACGATCTTCCGCACCTTGGGATCCAGCAGGTGGGGATGCTGCGACGCCAGTTCAGCACTGCACAGCTCGCAACGTTCTGCGGCCCGAGGACGCCGCGCGAACTGCCGCAGCACTCCAAACGCGGCTTCGAGGCTGGGAGTGTCGTTAGTCGCCATAGTTGATCACTGTAGCTTGACCTGTAGACAGAGTCATGTTCGCCGCGACCGGCTGTTGGCCCGATAACTTGTCGAGTGAGACGAAACCCGTGGCCGGGCGGCCATCCAGGCCTTCGACGGTCAGACTGGCGAGGTCGGGAGCAGCTTCGTAGATCGTATCCTCGACGACCGATCGCAACGCGCTAGTCGTTGAGCCGCACGCATGGTCGCCTGGCGTGACTTTTACACTGACCGCACCATCCTTAATTCCCAACAGCTCAATCGCAGCCCCGTCGCGCTGCAACCTGGACTTAAGGCGCTCAACCGCCTTGCCAACGCGGGTCTCCAGCGTATCGGGATGCAAGCCGTACAACACCAGCAGGCTGCTGACCATGGGATCGCGTCCCAACTGCTCAATGAACGCCATACCCGGCTCACCGCCGTTCGCCAGGATTTCGAGCATACGGTCAATGGCCGCACCGTGAAATTCCATGACCAGCTGCATCAGCTGCCGTGTGGCAGATCGCGCCGCGGGATCGGCGATGGTTTCGATCTCCTCGACCAAAGCGCCAATCCTGCGCACCCGTTCCTGAAAGTCTTTCAGCTCCGACATAAGTGGTCTCGATGCCTCAAAAACGGAGTGAGCGGCAGTTGCAACATCACGAACGCCACGTCGCGGGTTACAACAAAGCCGCCCACTCCTCACAAAAAACCGGCAATTTGTTCTACTTCATCAGGCCGAACATTGGCGAATGTTTCGTCTCCAGCACCTTGCCGTTTCCGAGATACATATGTACCCCGCACGGCAGGCACGGATCGAAACTGCGCACCGCGCGCATGATGTCGATGCCCTTGAATTTATCCGGGCCGTTCTCCTCGAAGATCGGCGTGTTCTGCACCGCATCTTCGTACGGTCCGGGAGTTCCGTAGACGTCGCGCGGATTGGCGTTCCACGGCGTCGGCGGATAGGGGTGATAGTTGGCGATCTTACCCTCGCGAATGACCACGTGATGCGACAACACGCCACGAACTGCCTCGTGGAAGCCGCATCCGATGGCTTCTTCCGGAACCTTGAAGTCGGACCAGGTCTTTGTCCGGCCCGCGTGCAGCTCAGCTAGCGCCTTCTCCATGAAGTGCAGAGCCGCAGCCGCCGCGTAGGCTTGGAAGTACGTACGGGCACGGTCGCGCTCGATGGCGTTGCTCCACTTGGGGACCTTCCATTCGAACTCGACCTCAGGCAACGATGTCGTCTTGGGCAGATAAATCTTGACGCTGTTGCCGGTCGCCTTGAGATAACCGGTGTCGATGAGACCGGCCTTGGCCGTCGCCCAGAAGCGCGCGATCGGTCCGCCGCCGGTGTCGAGCGCCAGATGCTCGCCAGTCTTCTTGTGATACCAGCGCGGCGACATGACCCACGTGTACTTGCCGGTGAAGTCGCGCTTCTGCGGCTTCGGACGCGTCGTCTGATTCCAGGGATGACGCTGGTCGACAGGATTGCCCAGCGGATCCTGCGTTACAAAGGTCTCGCCGTCCTCCCAGTCGTCGTAAAAGGAGCTACCCAGCAAAATACGAATGTTCAGGTTGATGTCGACCAGGTCGGTGGTGACGAGTTCGCCGTCGACAACGACGCCCGGCGTGACGAACATCTTGCGGCCCCAGTTCGTCATGTTCTTGTAGGCGTAGTCGCAGTGCTCGGGATCGTTGAACGAGCCCCAGCAGCCAAGCAGAATGCGCCGCTGGCCGACCTTCTCGTAGCCTGGCAGCGCTTCGTAGAAGAAGTCGAAGAGGTCGTCATGCAGAGGCACGACCTTCTTCATGAATTCCACATACTTCATCAGGCGGACGAGATAGTCGGTGAAAAGCTGCACGGTCGGCACGGTACCGACTCCACCGGGGTACAGCGTCGACGGATGAACGTGACGGCCCTCCATCAGGCAGAACATCTCGCGCGTCATACGGCTCATCTGCAGTGCTTCGCGATAGAACGCGCCAGTGAAGGGATTCAGCGCGGTCATGATGTCGGAGATCTTGCGATAACCGTGCAGCTTGGCATTGGGCGCGTCGGTGTGTTGCGCCTTCTCCCAAACGCCGGGATTCGTCTCCTTCACCATCTGCTCGCAGAAGTCGACGCCGACGAGATTGTCTTGAAAGATGTTGTGATCGAACATGTACTCGGCGGCTTCGCCGAGGTTGACGATCCACTCGGCGAGGTGCGGGGGTCGGACGCCGAAGGCCATGTTCTGCGCATAGGTAGCGCACGTGGCATGGTTGTCGCCACAGATGCCGCAGATGCGGCTGGTTATGAAGTGGGCATCGCGCGGATCCTTGCCCTTCATGAAAATGCTGTAGCCGCGGAAGATCGATGAGGTGCTGTGACACTCGACGACCTGGCGGTTGGCGAAATCGATTTTGGTGAAGATGCCGAGACTGCCGACGATTCTGGTTATCGGATCCCAATTCATCTCCACGATCTGCTTGTGCTTACTCGGGGCTTCCCGTTCAGTTAATGTAGTTGTGCCCATCGCGATCGTTCTCCTTCGAAATCGAAATTAGGATCTGGCGTAATAACCAGTGGTGAGTTCCGGCCGATTGTGCCGCCACTTCGGCTCTTTGTTGACGGTATTTTGCGTGATGCTGCGCAGCGCGCGAATGGCGCGGCCATACATGGCGGAGCTGCCGGTGGAAACATGCGCGCCGGGTGGCTCGTCCATGAAGGGCATGAACTTGTCAGGGAAGCCAGGCATGGTGCAGCCGATGCAGATGCCGCCAACGTTGGGGCAGCCGCCGATGCCGGCCATCCACCCGCGCTTGGGCACGTTGCAGTTCACGACCGGCCCCCAGCAGCCGAGTTTCACAATGCACTTGGGCGAGCCGTATTGCTCGGCAAAATCGCCTTGCTCGTAATAGCCGGCGCGATCGCAGCCTTCGTGTACCGTTGAGCCGAACAACCACGTCGGGCGCAGTTGGTCATCGAGAGGAATCATCGGTGCGAGACCGGCAACCTGGTAGAGGAGGTAAAGAACGGTTTCCATGAAGTTATCGGGCTGGACGGGACATCCCGGAACATTGACGATAGGCAGGCCAGCTTTGGATCGCCAATCCCATCCCAGGTAGTCCGCCAGTCCCATGCACCCGGTTGGATTGCCCTGCATGGCATGAATGCCGCCATACGTAGCGCAGGTGCCGATGGCGACCGCTGCCAGCGCCTTCGGCGCGAGGCGGTCAATCCACTCGGTGGTCTTGATGGGCTGGTTTGTGGTCGTGTCGGTGCCCATCGCAGCCCAATAGCCTTCACGGCCATGAATCTTTTCGTTGGGAATCGACCCTTCGACCACCAGAACGAAAGGATCGAGCTTGCCCTCAGCTGCCTGGTAGAAAGGCTTGAGGAAGTCGTCGCCCACCTCATACGCCAGAACTGGATTGTGGAGATGAACCTTAGGAAGGCCGGGAATCGCTCCCAGCAGAACGTCTTCGATGCTGGGCTGCATTGCTGCGGTGATGGAAACCGAGTCGCCGTCACAGCCCAATCCAGCTGTGATCCATACGATGTGTATTTCCGCGACCGCCGGTTTTTTCTGGGTCATGCGACCGTGCGGAGCCGCTTGCGCTGTCATAGGCGAGAACCTCCTTACCATCCAAATGAGCGTGCGCTAGAGAGTGAGAACTTGAACGCCGGACCGACACATCAATCCGACAACATGCCTGTCGATAACTGGTTAGTTGGCAAGACGAAACGCGCTGTTGCCCCACGCAACGGACTAGGATTAATCGCGGTAAGAGCTTTCACAACCTGATTTGCTGCTAGGGAAAGCTGCCGCATGGCGCATAGGGGATTCCCCTAGGGTGATAAGGGGCGCTATTAGAGGGGAGGGATCTGCTGGGTGTTGGCTCCAGACTATGCCATGCCGCCGTGGATGCTCCACTGGATGGCGCGCTGAACCAGCTCGCGGCCGCTCTTGAGGGCCAACTTGTCCTTGATGTGTGCCTGATACGACTCGACGGTCTTCACGCTGAGGTGCAGTTCATCGGCAATCTTTCGCGTGCTGTGACCTTCACCAATGAGGCGAAAGACTTCCAGTTCGCGGTCGGAAAGCACCGCCATCGGGGAATTTGGTTCGGCATTGGATCCGTTGATGTAATGCTGCAACATGCGATTGGCGATGCGGTCGCTGACATAAACCTTGTCCTCGAGGATTTGCCGCACCGCGACCAGGACCTTCTCCGTCGCCTCCTGCTTCATGATGTAGCCGTGAGCGCCAGCGCGCAGCGCGCGTTCCGCATAGATCGATTCGTCGTGCATCGACAAAATCAGAACCGGAAGGGTGGGGAAGCGCAATCGAATGCTCTTGAGCAAGTCCAGGCCGTCGGGTCCATTCAAAGAAATATCGATGATCAGGAAATCGGGGCGGGTCGCGGTGATCGCCTGCAACGCAGTGGCAGCTTCTTCGGCCTCACCGCAGATCATCAGGTCGGGCTCGCGGTTCATCATCAGCGACAGTCCTTCGCGCACGATAGGATGGTCGTCGACGATGAAGATCCTCTTCTTCTGCGGAGCTTGTTCTTTCGACCTGGTCAACATGGCGCTGTGATCCGTTTCCAAAATATTTAGCCTATCGCCGAGGGCCGAGCGGAAATATACAGCTCACAATCATGCCGTGAGGAAGAGAAGACTGAATATCCAGGGTTCCACCGATCATTTTGGCCCGATGGCTCATGATGTGATGTCCCATGCCTGTGCTGCCGGCCGGAATCTTCTTCACACCCATGCCATCGTCGCGAATGGTGAGGATGCCGCGGCTGTCGCTGGCGCTCAGTCCAATCTCGACCTTTCGAGCTTTGCCGTGCTTGATGGCGTTGCTGACTGCTTCCTGGCTGATGTGATACAGATGCGTGGCCACATTGACATCGTGAATCAGCACCGGGTTGTCGCACTGGAGCTGGCACGACACGCCAAAGACGTCTTCGACTTCGGCGCTAAGTTGCTGCAGCGCGGTCATCAAACCGTGGGACTCGGAAACCACGGGACTCAGGCCCCTCGCCAATTCGCGTGTCTTGTTGATGGCCTCGTTGACCAGCTTGACGATCTTCGCAGCATCTTCTGCATATGGCAGACGGTGCTCTTTCAGCTTTTGCTCCTGCACCTTACTCATGAAGGCGATGCCGGTAAGATGCTGGCCCAAGCCGTCGTGCAAATCTTGTCCAATGCGGCGTTGCTCGCGCGCGCTGATTTCGAGGATCGCCCTCTCCAGGTGCTTGCGCTCGGTGATGTCAATGCCGGTTGCGATGACATAGGCTGGCGTTCCCTGACCTCCGGGCAATGAGACTCCGGACCACGCGATCTGCCGGCGGCTGCCGTCACCGGCGAGCCAGGGACACTCGTAGTCGGTGTGCAGCTGGTCCTCCCGCATCTCTTCAAACTGAGTTCGGAAAGCTCTCGACTCTTCCTCTGGGATGAACAAGTCCCAAACAAAGCGCCCGGCCACGTCCGCGAGAGTTTTGCCGGTACTCCGCTCGCAGGCACGATTGAAGCGGACGATGCGGCCGTCGGGATCGAGCACGACGACCAGTGCGCCGACCGTGTCGAGCATCGCGGTTACGACGTTGCGCTCTTCCTGCAGCGCTTCCTCGGAACGTTTGAGATCGGTGATGTCGAAACCGACTCCGTGAATAAACCACGGCCGGCCGTCTTCGCGCCGAATCATTTTCGCTTCGCAATGCAGCCAGATCACGCGGTTATCGCGGGAGAGAATGCGATAGGCCGAACGCAACGGCTTGCCGGACAGAAACAATTCGGCTGCCTCGATGCTCCAGCGCTGCTTGTCATCGGGATGAACCTGCGAATACCAGCGCACCGGATCCTGCAGCCACTCTTCCTGGGTGAAGCCGAGCACGCGCTCGATGTGCGGGCTGACGTAGGCCTCGCCCACACACTCGTCGAGATAGGCCATAAACACGACAGCGGGAATCTGTTCTACTAAGGCGCGATACTTGGCTTCCAGGTTGGGAAGTTGCGTACTGATCTTGGACGGTGACAGTGCGGAAGGTGCATGTCCGGCGAGAAGGCTGGTGTTCTCAAAGAAAACTTTGGCGAGATCCTGAAGGACGGCTTCAGCGGAGGCGTACGTGTTCGCGTCGGCAGGCGCAGCGCGAACGTCGACGCCGGGAATCGAAGTACTTTCCAACCAGGAGGCCATGTTTATCTCGCGGGCGCATTACGAACGAGCGGCCTGGGAAATCTGTCCGCTTACTTTATCACTTTTTGAGCTATCGGACGGCGGCGCCAGGATGGCTCCTGATTGAGCGATGCCTGGGTAAAGGTCCGCAGCGCGTGGATGGCTTTGCCGTAGGTCTGGACCGCGCTGGCCGAGAGCAGCGATCCCGGTGGCTGGTTCATGAAGGGCATGAACTTGTCGGGAAATCCCGGCATAGTGCAGCCGATGCAAATGCCGCCGACGTTGGGACAGCCTCCGATGCCGTTCATCCAGCCGCGCTTGCCCACATTGCATTGCACCACCGGGCCCCAACAGCCGAGCTTCACGATGCACAGCGGCGATCCGTATTCCTCGGCGAAGTCAGCCTGCTCATAATATCCGCCCCGATCGCAACCTTCGTGAACGGTTGCGCTGAAGAGCCATGTGGGACGCAACTGCTGATCGAGAGAAATCATGGGCGCCCGTCCCGCAGCCATATATAGGAGGTAGAGCAGCGTCTCCATCATGTTGTCGGGCTGCGCCGGGCAGCCCGGAACACAGACGATCGGAATGCCGGCCGACGACTTCCACTGCCAGCCCAGGTAATCGGGCAGTCCCATAGCTCCGGTCGGATTTCCGTGCATGGCGTGAATGCCACCGTAAGTTGCGCAAGTGCCAACTGCTACGACGGCCCAGGCGTTGGGTGCGAGACGGTCGATCCATTTGCACGTGGTGATGGGCTGGCCAGTTGCGGCATCCGTACCGAGCGAAGCCCAATAGCCTTCAGCCTTGTTGGTCTCGTCGGGGATGGAACCTTCGACGACCAGGATGAAAGGCGCGAGCTTGCCGTTCGCAGCCTGATGAAAAGGTTGCAGGAATTCGTCCCCGTTGGCTTGGGCAAGAAACGGATTGTGAAAGTTGACCTTGGGAATCCAGGGAATTCCCCCAAGCACGAAATCTTCGATACTCGGCTGCATCGCACCGGTCATAGCGATGGTTTCGCCATCGCAGCCAAGTCCAGCAGTGATCCAGAGAATGTTCATCTGCTGAATCGAAGCTGCCGGATTGGTCTGTGCTTCTGCGCCCATGTTAGCCACTTACTCGCGTACCAGTCGTGTGGTCTGGAACTTTGGCAAGTGCGATGCGAAAGATGCGCAGTATTGTACCCCGGTCGGGTCTCGCGTCCATCAAGAATCTAGGAGGCACCTACGACAACGCCTGACTTCGGTCAGGACTGCCGATGGCTATTTCTTTGTGGCTTCCTTCTCCAGAGACTCAAGTTCACGCGTGAGCTGTTCGGCCTGATCGTGAAGCTGGCGCAGGCGTTCGACGAGTGAGGGAGCGTTCTTTTCCGCCGGCGTCGCAGCCACCGTGGAAGCCGTTGGAGCAGCGGCTGGCGTTGGTGCCGCCGTCAGCTCGGCGAGCGCTTCGTCGAAGGTGTCGCGATAGATCAGCCGATCACCCATCGCCAGGACAACTTTCTTCAACTGCGGCATTCGCGCTTCTGTCGCCTGAATGTAAATCGACTCAAGATAAAGAAAGCCGCCGGTGACCGGCAGCGCAATGATGTTTCCACGGAGCACGCGCGAGCCCTGCTGATTCCACAGGGTGAGATCTTTGGAGATGTTCTGGTCCTGATCGATGCGCGACTCAATCTGCATGGGACCGTACATCAGCTGCTGCTTCGGCAGCTGATAGAAGATGAGCTGGCCCAGCTTGTCGCCATCGCATCGCGCCGCCATCCATCCGATCAGGTTGTCTTTGCCGCGCGGCGTGAACGGCAGAATCATCAGAAACTCGGGATTTTTCTCTCCGGGTAGCGTGGCGATGACATAGGTTGGCGAGATCGGCTCCGGCTGTCCCGATTGGCTGAAGAGGTCGCGGGCGATCTCCCATACGTCTTCCTTGTTGTAGAAGACCTGCGGATCGCGCATGTGAAAGATGCGGTATGCCTCGGCCTGCGTTCGAAACATGGCTTCCGGGTAACGCGCGTGACGGCGCAGATCGGCCGGCATTTCCGACATCGGGTGGAAAAGCTGCGGAAACAGCTTCTGATAAGCCTGGATGATCGGATCAGCGGGATCGAAGACATATAGATTCATCTGTCCGGTGTAGGCGTCGACGGTGGCTTTCACTGTGTTGCGAATGTAATTTGCGCCATCGTCCATACCAGCCACAGGCAAGGCCGCCGAGTACGGATGCGACAGGGAAGTGGTGTAGGCGTCGGCCATCCACACCAGGCGGCCGTCGTCGGTGATCACGAGGTATGGGTCCGGGTCCCAAGTGAGAAAGCTGGCGAGATGCGCCAGCCGCGCCTTTACGTTGCGATAGATCATCATGCGGCTGTCGCCGGTGAGATAGCCGGTGAAGACGATGTTGGTTTCGCCTTCGGAGATCGCTGCGGCCAGCTTCATGGGAAACGAGCCGACAGGAAAACCGCCGGTGCCGCGATAGGTCGAATATTTGTTCTGATCACCGGAGGGGTAATCGAACTCTTCACGCGCGGTGTGAACGAAGACCGGGTCCTGCGTCTTCTCACCGTAGTAAATCTCCGGCCGCGTCAGCTGAAAGCCGGGTGACTTGATCTCCGGCGGCGCGTTCTTGATCAGCAATACCGGCAGCCCGTCAGGCGTAATCTTGTTGACCTCGGCGACCACGGCGCCAAAGCCGTGGGTGTAGATGAAGTGAGGATTGATCCAGCTTGCGCTGGCCTCGGCCGGCAACTGCGTAACGTCGATCTCGCGCGGCGACAACAGCACCTGCTTGATGCGGCCGTCGATGAAGTAACGATCGACATCGGTGTCAGGGAAGGTGTAGTAGGGACGCAGCGCCTGAATCTGGGTGATGGTCGCGTCGTAAGCGCGCAGATCCCACAGCCGCACATTCGCCAGTAGCGTCGCATCTTGAACGGGATCGACCACGCCCTGCCCGGACGGCGAGAACGGGCTTTCCTTGGCGTTGCGGTTGAGGCCGAAGGCTGCGGTCGTCGCTTCGATGTGGCGCTCGATGTAGGGGCGCTCGATCGAGATCTCGTTGGGGCGAACGTAGACGCTGCGGACAATCGCCGGCAGCGCCATCTGCAAGACGTAACAGCCGACAACCAGGTAGAGCGCCGGCTTGAATTTCGACAGCCAGACCAACGGCACGGCAACCAGCGCCGCGACCATGACCAGCCAGCGCAGCGGAATCGTGACCTTCTCGTCCACGTAATCGGCGCCGGTCATGAAGGCATGAACCTTAAAGAGCAACTCGAAGTTTCCCAGATAAACCCAGGCAGCAAAGCCAACAAGCAGAATCACAGCTAGTATGCGGACGAACGGCGCCTTGGTAGCCCCGGGTAGCCGCAGATATTCCTGAAGACTGATCACTCTGACGTGCGAGCCGCCGCTCAAGCGGAAGCGGACGCGCTCAAACAGCTGCCATCCTCGCGCTGTGACCCAGAAGAGCAGGGCGGAGATGATTGCGACTCCGAGCAGAAATCCTAGGAGGTTCCAATAGAAGGGAAGATCGAACAGGTAGAACGGCAGGCCACGCGAGAAGACGCGATCCTGCCACGCGCCCTGCGGCACCGTAATGCCGCGCGAGCCGAGAAATCGCATCACCGTCCAGAAATCTATGGATGACGAGGCAAAGAAAATCGCGAAGAGGGCGAGGGCGATCGTGACTATGCCGGAGTACACGGAATAGTCCTGGCGACGGACTCCGGCGAAGTGCAGGCCGCGCGCGTGGGCGACAAAGAACGCGATAAACGCCAGCACGGCGCCGACCGCGGCGGGTGCGATGCTGTACCACAACATCGAGAACCAAGTGCTGACCTGCGCGACCTCTTTCCACCAGCTGTATTCGATGACGAAGTTGGCGGCTGCGGGAATCGCCCAGAAGATGATTACAAGCGCGGCGAATATGACAACCACGACCCGGAGACGTAATGGGCGCATAGAAAGACCTGCGTGTCCAACCGAAAAATTCGGGTCAGCGGACAAGAGGACACAACTTGAGCCGCGTGCGTATTGGTGACGGTAGTCGAGCCGTATTATAGTCGCCACAGGCTGGGCCGCGCGAAAGGTACCCGACTCGCCGGCAAGTGTCGCCTTGCGCCAGCAGAAGAGCTATACTTCCCACCCAAAGAGCCGCTCGTCCCAAATGTCCGCGATGTTGACCAACCCATTGCGGAAGCGCGCTACCATCTCGGCCCAATAACAAACCGCTCGCTCACAAGGAGGCCCCGATGAAACGCCTGTCTCTAGTTGTGATTGTTGCCGCTATTGCCACCATGCTAATCCAGCCAACCGGCGTAGCCCAAGCCCAGGCCTTCTGGTCGCAATGGGGCCGGGACGCCCAACACGACGGTATGGTCGACATTCCCGGCCAGCCGTTGAACGAGAAGATCGCCGACATCATCTACGACCCATTCACCGAACAGGAGCAGCAAGAGAACCTGCTGCCGGAAGGCGAGGCGGTGCTGACGGCGCATTACATGTCGACGCTCATCGACGGCAACAGCTTCTACATGATCCAGAAGAGCGGGAGCTATCCGTCGTGCCATCCGGCCGGCTGGTGGTTCTACGGTTTGCCGTGCGGGCCCAATGCCTGGAACCAGCTGTACTGGAATGTCGTGCGCTACAACTGGCAGGACAACACGCCGGTCACCGCGTGGACCTTCGGCACCGATTGGGTTCCGGAGCCGAATGGCACCGACCTGCTGATAGGCGCTGTGGGACTGATTGGATGGGAGCCGGTTTTCCATCCTGCGCTAGCCAACGGGTATCTCTATGTCCCGGGCGCTGCGGGCACGGTTTGGAAAGTGAATGAGGCGACCGGGCAGTCGCAGTCACATATCAATCCGTTCTCGGGTAATGGAGGAGTCAACGCCGCTAATACCTTTGTATCCGGCCCGCTGACTGCCGACAGCAACGGCAACATTTACTACAACGTGATTGAGTTCAATACGAACGGGAATATCTGGCTGAACGATGTTGTCGATTCGTGGCTGGTGAAGATAAGCCCCAATGACTCATCTGCGACGGTGACCTTCGCCACGCTGGTGCCCAATGCGCCGCCAGGGACCTCCACTAACTGTGAGGGAACGTTTTTCGCGGAGTTTGGCGCCTCGACACTGCCGTGGCCGCCGCCGGGTGTCAGCAGCCCGCCCACTCAGTGGTGCGGTTCACAGCGTCCGGGAATCAACGTAGCTCCAGCGGTCACCCCTGACGGCACAATCTACACCGTCAGTAGGGCGCACTTCGACGATCAGGTCGCGTACATGATCGCGGTGAATCCCGATCTCACACCGAAGTGGGCGTCGTCGTTGCAGTATCGCCTCACCGACGGATGCGGCGTGCTGTTGCCGATCGCGCCGAAGGGGGTCAACAACATTCCCGACTCCTGCAGCTATGGCGCGCATGTCGGCGTCGATCCCACGACCAATGCGGCCGGCTCGGGCTCGGTCGAGGATGAAGCGTCCTCTACGCCAACTGTACTTCCTGACGGCTCCGTCGTCTTCGCCGCCACCGACAACTACAACTACGGACGTGGACACCTCTTCCACTTCGACGCGCAAGGAAACTTCGTTAACTCCTATACCTTCGGTTGGGACACCACGGCAGGCGTTTATCAGCATGACGGCACTTGGTCGCTGGTTGTCAAAGACAATCACTATCCCGTAACCGCGTACTGCAGTGGATTCGACAGTCCGGTGTGCGCGCCGCCGCCGCCGGGGCCGTATTACGTCTCGCAACTGGACGCGAATCTTAATGTCGAGTGGTCCTTCCAGAACACGACCATCGATCCCTTTCATCCCAATGGCTACGAGTGGTGTGTCAACGCGCCGGTGATCGACAGCAACGGCGTGGTCTACCTCACCAGCGAGGACGGGCACGTTTACTCGGCGGCGCAGGGACATCACGGCGTCTTTACCGATTGGCTACAGCGAATTTTCTTGAAAGAAGCTCTGGGCGCGGCGTACACTCCGCTGTCGATCGGCGATGACGGCAAGGTCTACACCCAGAACGACGGCAATCTGTTTGTCGTTGCGCAGTAAACGAAGCAGGCTTGATTACGCGATCCCGGCAGGTAAAGCTGCCGGGATTTTCTTTTGCATCGCCACAGACCGGTGCAGGTTGAAAAGCAGATCCCTCGTCGGCTTGAAAGCCCTCCTCGTGATGACAACACTGGCGCATGCGTTCAGCCGCCCGTGATGGCAAGAACAAGAACGTGAAGACGGCGGATCACGGCGGCACGTGACCCGGGTCACATCCCGACGTGCCCTTCGCAAAAGACAATTACCCCATGTTGTACCCGCAGCCGTTGTTCTTCGGCCACAGCGCGCAATTGTCTTTGCGCAATTCTTCTGACTTTGAGGTCCCCGCATGGATAGTGCACTCCTAATCCACCGCCTGCATTTTGCCTTTACAGTCACATTTCACTACCTGTTTCCACAACTGACCATGGGCCTGGCGCCGCTGATCGTCATCTTGAAGACCATTGGCTGGCGGACGGGCGATGAGCGATATGACAGGGCGGCCCGCTTCTGGGCGAAGATTTTCGGTATCAATTTTGTGATCGGTGTGGTGACCGGCATTCCGATGGAATTTCAGTTCGGCACCAACTGGTCGCACTTCTCGCGCTTCGCCGGCGGCGTCATCGGACAGACGCTGGCGATGGAAGGCTGCTTCGCGTTCTTCCTCGAATCGACCTTCCTCGGTTTATTCCTCTACGGCGAGAAGCGGCTGAGTAAAGGCTTGCACTGGTTCTCGACGCTGATGGTGTTCCTGGGATCGTGGATGTCGGGTTACTTCATCGTCGCTACCGACGCCTGGATGCAGCATCCGGTGGGCTATGAGCGCGTGGCCGACGGCTCAGTGCAGCTCAAGAGCTTTTGGCAACTGGTGCTGAATCCGTGGGCATGGTGGCAGTACGCGCACAACATGAGCGGCGCGGTCATCACGGGTGCGTTTGTGATGGCAGCGGTCGGCGCGTTCTACCTGCTGAGCGAGAAACACGTTGAGCAGGGAAAGATCTTCGTGCGCGTCGGCGTGATCGCAGCGCTGTTCGTCACTGTCTTCCAGGTTGTGCCGACGGGCGACGCGCAGGGACGGATGATCGCGCAGAACCAGCCGGTGACGCTGGCCGCGATGGAAGCGCTGTGGGAGACACAGCCGGGAGCGCCGCTGGTCATCTTGGGCCAGCCCGATGTTGCGGCGCAGAAGATCGACAACCCGATCGTGATCCCGAAAATGTTGAGCATCCTGACGTGGCGAAGCTGGGGAGCTGAAGTAAAAGGCCTCAACGCGGTGCCGAAGCAAGACTGGCCGGATAACATTCCGCTGCTCTACTACACGTACCACATCATGGTGGGGCTGGGGACGTTCTTCATCGCGATCACTGCCGTCGCGTGCATTTTGCTGTGGCGCAAGAAGCTGTATGAGTCGCGCTGGATGCTGTGGATCCTGCTGATGAGCTTTCCGTTCCCCTACATTGCCAACACCGCAGGCTGGATGACGGCAGAGTTCGGCCGCCAGCCGTGGCTGGTTTACGGGCTACTGCGCACGGCCGATGGCTACTCCAAGATGGTTTCAGCGGGCAACGCTTGGTTTAGCTTCCTGGGATTCCTCGGCATGTACGCCGTGCTCTCCGTTCTCTTCCTCTTCCTGGTGCGACGCGAGATCGAGCACGGTCCTGAGCCGCTAGTGCCCAAAGATCTGCGCGAACTGGTTGACTCGGCCCATATGACTCCCGCGGAGGTGCGATAGCCATGGCAACAATCTGGTTCATGATCGTGGCAGTAATGGTGGCAATTTATGTTGTGCTCGACGGCTTCGACCTGGGCGCGGGCGCAGTTCATCTGTTCATTGCGAAAGACAACGACGAGCGGCGCACGGTGATTCGCGCCATCGGTCCGGTGTGGGACGGCAATGAGGTCTGGCTACTCGCCGCGGGCGGTACGCTGTACTTCGCCTTCCCGCAACTTTATGCGTCGGGCTTTAGCGGATTCTATTTGCCGCTGATGATGGTGCTCTGGCTGCTGATGTTGCGCGCGGTCGGCATCGAGTTCCGCACGCACATCCAGGAGCGCGTCTGGCAGGGCTTCTTCGACACCATCTTCGGCGTCTCCAGCATTCTGCTGGCAATCTTCTTCGGTGCCGCACTGGGCAATGTGGTGCGCGGCGTGCCGCTCAATCCCGACGGCTACTTCTTCGAGCCGCTGTGGACCAACTGGCGGGTGGGCGCGCAGAACGGCATCCTCGACTGGTACACGGTGATGTGCGGTGTGGTCGCGCTGGTTACGCTGGTGGTGCATGGATCGCTGTATCTGGCAACCAAGACCGAAGGCGCACTGAACTTCCGCGCGCGTAAAGTAGCGTCGCTGTTCTGGCCGGTGCAGGTGCTGCTGACCATCTTCAGCCTGATCGCGACGGTCTATGCAGTGCCCGGCATTCTTCAGAACTACACGCGCTGGCCGATCGGGTATCTGGTACCGCTGGTGGTGATCGGCAGCCTGATCTACATGTACTTTGCGCACTCCCGGCGCAACGAGAAGGGCGCGTTCTTGGCGTCGTCGCTCTACATCATTGCGATGCTGGTGGGAGCGGTCTTCGCGCTGTATCCCAATGTGCTGCCCGCCAGTACCGGCTCGCAATATGACCTGACCATCTACAACAGCGCTACCGGGGCGCATGGGATGGCCGTAGGCTTCGTGTGGTGGACGTTTGGGATGATCCTGGCCGCCGTGTACTTTGTCTTCGTCTATCGGATGTTTCGCGGCAAGGTGCGCTTGGAGGAAGGCAGCGACCACGGGTACTGATAGGAGCGTTGTTCTCGAGGACCACTGCCGCGTTGTGAGGCACGGCCAGACATGGTTCGTACCGCCGGTTACCCGCACGCGATCTTCAGACGTTACGGCGAAGAGACGCAACCCAAAGGGCCAAAGCCCAGGGGGGCGTTGCATGCCCGAAGGCCTCGTCGTCTTTCAGAGGGAACCCGCCTAAGGCTCACCTGCTTGGAGAAGGGGTAGAGGCCCCCGGGTCGTGATGTTTCATCATTGTTTGTCCAGAAAACAAAGCTGTATTTAGTGGCAATCGCTGGGTCACATTCGTGGTGCCAGGAATTTATGCTGATTTCTCAATATTTTGCGATAAGTTGTTCGATGGCAACATTAGGTTACATGGGCCCGGGGTCGTAACTGCCAAGAATGGTTAGGACGAGAATCGCAGGAGGAGGGTGAGTTGGGGAGTTGCGATCCCCCGCGCCAGATATAAGATATTCAAGCGCCAGATTGTCTTGATCGGCGGGAGAGACGCAAGCATGGGCGAGGACGATAAGAACGCTCAAATCGGGGCCGCTGTCTCCGAGTTTCAGAAAGCAAAGGTTCATCTCGGACACATCGAAACACGAATAACCGATGTGTTTCGCGCCTATCGCGAAGTTGGAGCAACGATGGACAGCGAGCAAGGGACTCCCAGCGAGCCGCAACTGGAGCACGGCAGGGTGAAGTTCGGAGGGTATGCCGCGAACATTAATGCCTCCGATATCTTGAACGAAAGAGACCTTGCTTTGCTTCTCGCAGAAAGGGATCGGGCGCGCGCACGACTGAAGGAGGCGGGACGAGTCATGCAAAGCTTGGGCGTCACCGACCTTTGCGTCTAGTTCACAAACACTCCGGATGCAATTCCGATTGTCTTGCCAAAGGTCCCATTCACCCCAGAGACAGAAAACTCCCCACACAAGAAAAGAACCTTCCTTGTGTGGGGTGCTTCGGTACTCACGCCATGAGTCGTTCTACCAGTTTGCCGCGGCGGAGGTCCGGGCAACTACCGATACTCCGGCCAGTTCCTTCTCGTGCTCGGCTTCTTTGCTGACCGAGGCGGTCGCGAGTGCTGGCTGGGGCTGCTCGTGCGCAATCCTGCTCCGGATCAACGGTCTCAGGACCACGATCGAGGCGATCGCCGCGATACCGCAAAGCACCGCCGAGATGTAGAACGGCACGGCAAACGATCCGCCAAAGTAGGCTGCTATCGCCGCTGCGCCGAAGCCAGCGAAGATGGACGCCAAGCCCTTGGATGTGTACACCATTCCGTAGTTAGCGGAGGCGTTCTTCGGTCCGAAGATGTCGCCCGTCGTCGCCGAGAACAGGGAATAGATCTCTCCCCAGAAGAGGAAGATGAACGAGAACAGGGCCACGAACGCCAGCGGCGCGCCTGCGATCTTGGTGACGAGAAAAACCAGAATCGCTTCGATGCCGAAGGTCAGGAACATGGTGCGTTCGCGTCCCAGGCGATCGGAGACCGTGCCCCACAGGATTCGCGACAGCGCATTACAGGCTGAGGTTAGTGTCGCAGTGAGCGGCACAATCGCCATGCCCCAGACTTTAGCGTCACTGACCATGAGCGCCTTGGCAATCTGCGAGAGGTTCGCGGTCGCGATCAGTCCGCCGGCGCAGGCGAAGAAGAACATCGCGTACAGCATGTAGAACTCGGGCCTGCCCAGAGTCCGCACCCAGGTGAAGTTAACCTTCGACTGAACGACGGCGGCTTTCTTGGCGGGCGTCCATGCCGGCGGGGCCCAGCCCGCGGGCGGATGCCGCAAGATCATCGCTGCGATCAGCGCGATGATGCCTTGTCCGACGCCCCAGAAAGCCATCGCCTTGGCCCATCCGATCGAGTGGATGGTGGCAGCGATTGGCATGATGGCGAGAGCAGCGCCTCCGCCGAAGCCTGCGGCCGTTAAGCCGACGGCGAGTCCGCGCCGGTCGGGGAACCACTTCACTGCGTTAGCGACGCAGGAGATATAAATGATGCCTGCGCCGGTTCCAGCGATGATGCCGTAGTAGATGTACAGATGAAGCGGCGAGGTAGCGATGGTCCCACCCAGCACCCATCCCAGCGCGATGAGGATCGCGCCAATCGACATCAGCTTGCGGATGCCGAACTTGTCGACGAAGTAACCCGCCACCGGCATCGGCCAAGTCTCAAACAGAATGAAGGCCGAAAATATGGCGGCGATCTTCGCGTAAGGCACTCCGGTAAACGTTTGTTTCATGCCTGGCGTAAACAGCGTGAAGGCATATTGATAGTTGGAGATGACGACCATCGCGATGACGCCAAACACCAGCTGAATCCAACGATTGCCGGCAAAGCCGCCATACAATTCCTTGGCGGTGTCTCGCGGTTCCGCAACAACAGTTCCAGTACTCATGGCTGTTTCCTCCTGCTTGCTATAGAGCAAGACGGAATGTGGACGCAGTGAAAGAAGGGTGGTTCGCGCTCGCCGGATCCCGCAATGATGTAGCGGGCATGAATGCTGGAATTCGAAGTCCGAGGCGGCGAGAACGCAGCACAGGTTTAATGAGGGGAGTTTGAGAAATGACCAGCGAGCACGTTGCAGACACGCGATGGCTGAGATCGCGAATCGACAGATATGCGCCCGAGGCCGAACTTTGCCGGCCCAGGGTTTTCGACGAAGCAGCGAGGTCGCATACGTGGCCATAGGGGCCGCCTCCTGGCAGTCACCTCAGTACCTCGTTATTTCTCGTGCCCTGCGCAACAGCGGTATGGTTCGATCTAAGGCAGTGGAAACGACGGGCTTTAGCCACGGCGAACCAAGTCTAAAGCCGGCCTTATCGAGCGTCGTTTCAGCACGGCTGAGCCGTGCACTTCCACCGCCAGAAAAAAACCGCCCCGTTGCCAGGGCGGGTGCAAGTTATCCTTCGAGGTCCTTCTGGAGCGGGATGATTCCCGGCACCAGCCAGTTGTTCCACATTTCGTCGATCTTGCTCTGGAAGTATTCGATGTCTTCCTCGATGAAATGCGCGAACCGTCCCTGCTTGAGCAAGTAATCGCGAACCGGCAGTCGTTTGAACCTGCCATTGGCAATGTCCTTCGTCTTGCCGTACAGCTTCAGCTTGCCGTTCTCCACTTCGTACAACGGCCAGATGCCAGTGTTGACCGCCAACTCGCCGAGTTCGAACGAGAGCACGGGATCGAAGTCCCAGCCTTTCGGGCAGGGATTCAGGCAGTGAATGAAGGTTGGTCCGCCGACAGTCAATGCTCTGCGAACGCTGTTCATCGCCTGCAGCGGATAGGACGTCGAAATGGTTGCCACGTACTTGCAGGTCGGATGGCCGACCATCATCAGCGGCGCCATGTTCTTCTTCCAGCGGTGATTCATGATCCGCTTCATCTTGCCCGGCGTACTAAACGAGGTGTTGACGCCATAGGGCGACGTTCCGGAAATCTGGATGTCGGTATTGGCGTAGGACTCGTTGTCGTACATCAGGATCAGCAGGTTGTAGTCGGGATGGGTCATCGTCGCCGAGATGCCGTTCAGGCCCATGTCGGCGCCGCCGCCGTCACCGCAGAAGGCGATGACATTGATCGGCTCATCCTTCATTACGCCCTTGCGCATCTGGACGCGGAAGGCAGCAGCCGCGCCCAATGCCGCCGAGCCCGAGCTGCCGAGTTGGGTGTGCATCCAGGGCACGCCCCAGGGCGTTGCATAGTACGACGTATTGGCGACGTACATGCAGCCGGTGCTGCCCAGAATGATTGTCCTTGGACCTGCAGCCTTCGCCATCAGTTTCATGATTTGCGCAGACTCGCAAGCCTGGCAGGTGCGGTGGCCGGACGTGTAGTACTCCTCATGTGGAACCTTCTTCACTCCGTGGAAGGCTTCCAGGTTTTGCGTCGGTTTCTCTTCTACAAATGTGCTCATGATTGTTGTCCTCTCCGGCTCTACGACCGCAGCCCGATCCACTGGGTCAGGGGTTGCGCCTTGCCGTTGGCAGCTTGGAACACGATGTCGGTCATCTCCTCAACGTCGGGTACGGTTACTTCGCGTCCGCCCAGTCCGCAGATGAAGCCCAGCACCGGCGGCCGCGTGGCTGCGCCCGTATACATCGCCGAGCGAAGTTCCGTGGCTACGACGCCGCTGAGATTGGGTGAACCGAACGAGAAGTCGCGGTCGATCACGCCGACTGCCTTGAAGCGCTCCAGACACTTGGCAATCTCGGGACCGGGAAACGGCCGGAACCAGCGCAGCCGCACAAAGCCAACCTTCTTGCCTTGCTCGCGCAGCTTGCGGATGGCAACCTTCACCGGCGTGGACATCGTGCCCATGCCGAGCAGCACGACTTCCGCGTCTTCGGTCATGTACTCTTCGAAGAACGGGTTGCCGTACTTGCGGCCGAAGTTCTTCTCGAACTCGGCATAGACTTCGCGAATCACGTCGCAGGTAATCTCGGTGACCGCGTAGTTCTGCCGGCGGATCTCCATCACCCAGTCCTCGTTGACCTGCGGTGCGATGGAGATGACGTTGTCGGGGTGCATGAGCAGATCGCCGCGGTTGTAAGGAGGCAGGAACTTCTTGACCTGCTCCGCCGTGGGGATCTGGACCAGAGCTTGCGAGTGGGTGAGGAACGCGCCGTCGCAGCTGATCGCCAGCGGAACCATGATGCGGGAATCTTCCGCCAAGCGATAGGCAATCAGCGCGGTGTCCAGCGCTTCCTGGGCGCTATCGACCCAGGTAAGCAGCCAGCCCAGATCGCGAACCGCCAGCGCGTCGTTGTGCTCCACGCCAAATGCGCCGGGATCGTCGAGCGCACGATTGCCGACCATGCAGACCATCGGCACGCGCAGCGCCGGGCTAACGGTCAGCGCTTCCATGGCATACATCCAACCAACACCGCTGGAGCCGCAGAAGACGCGCGCGCCGCAAACCGAGGCGTGCTTGACGATTTCGAATTGTGAATGCTCGCCCTCTGCCACGATGTACTCGCAATCCATCTCGCCGTCGGCTACCAGCTGGCTGATGTACTGCATGACCGTGTCATAAGGCCGGATGGGATACGCCGTGACCACGTCCACGTTGGCCAACTTGCATGCAATCGCAATGGCTTCGGCGCCGGTAATCAGGGCTTCCTGCTCCTGAACCTTCTTCTTTTCTTCGACAGGTACTGTTAATGTCGCCATCTTGCTATCTCCTTCTTCGGCTTGTCTTCAGACTTGCCGCCGATTTGCCATTAGGCTTTTGCAGCGATTTCCAGGGCCTTGGGAACTTCCTCCTGATACTGGCCGCGATAACGGAATCCATGGGCGCGCTTCTCGATCGGCTCCGCCTTCTGAATGGTCGTCTCCAGCCACTTCAGATACGCTTCCTGATCTTTCTTGAACGCTTCCCACTGGCTCTTGTTATCGCTGAACTCGGTCTCATTCACCATCGAGATGCAATCGTTCACCGGGCAAACGGCCTCGCAGACGCCGCAGCCGCAGCAGGACTCCATGTTGGTGTCATAGGTGCCGTCCGGCGTGACGTCGAAGGACGCATCCGGGCAGTTGAGCCAGCACAGCGTGCACTTGGTGCAGGTCTTGAAGTTGATGACCGGCCGCATGGTCCGCGTCGAGTACTTCTTGAACAACTCGTTGCGGTGCGGACGGAAACCGCCCTTCTCGCCCGTCGTCGGATCGGCATACGGCCCGCCCTGTGGCTGTCCCGTAACCGAAACGCCGCCGCGCATCTTCTCCCAGCCTGGTAACGTGAACTTGAACGGCTCCTCAGGATTGCCCTGTCCCGGCTTTACATCGACGGCGGTGAAGCGCTCATAAGCGCCGCGCACCGAAGTCACCTTCAACGGGTTCTTCAGCTTCTCGTTGATGTACTGCTCAACCGACTTCAGGCTGAACAGACCCGGCAGCACCTTGGCGATGACGCCGAGGACGCGAACATCGGTGTGGTCGTCTTTGTAAACCCACATGCCGGAGAAGCTAGCTGCGCCCTTGATCACGCCCAGCTTGTACGGCTCTTCCCGGCGGTGAATGTTCTTCAGCAGTGCGGGCGCGTCATCCTGCGAAACCACGGCGAGCGTCGCCCCGGCTTTCAGCGCATGATGCACAGGCTGCAGACCGTACCAGGCCCACGACTCGGCGCCCTTGGTGAGGGTGTCATCGACAACCACGGTCAGGTCGACCTGTTTGGGTTCATACTGCGCCATTCCAGCTTCGAGCGTCTGCTCGTCATTGGCGACGATGGCGAAGCTCTTGGCGGGAATGCCATTGCGTTCCGGGGCATCTCCATAACGACCAAAGGAGATACCCAGTTTGCCTTCGTTGTGCGCGGCCAAGACTATGCCGCGAGTGATGTTCTTAGCCAGGGTCTTCTGAAAGACCCCACGGTAGATGATTTCGACCGCGAATAGCTGGCCCATTTTTGCAACCTCCGTTTGTTTACAACTCTGTGAGTGCAATGTTTTCGATTTCTTGCAAATGACGATCCATGGCACGTTCCGCGGCTTTGGGATCCCGCCGCTTCAGTGCCGACACAATTCGACGATGGCCGGCAAGCGATTTCTCCTGCCGCCCTTTTCCCAGAAACGAGTCTCTCCGGGCGTCCCGCAACAGCTCCATCAACACATCCACCACTCTCAACACCGCGCTGTTGTTGCAAGCCAGCGCAATGCTGTAATGAAATTCGGAGTCCTCCTCAACGGCGAGTTCGCCGCGGCGAACCTTGGCTTCCTGGCGGTCGAGAATCTCGTCCATCTCCTTCAGCTCATCCTCGGAGGCGCGCGCCGCAGCGCGGGCCACCAGGTGAGGCTCGATCATCCTGCGCACGTCGATGAGTTCGGCGACCAGCTTGTGCTTCTGCCGAAGCGCATCCGCCAGCCGATCGGTTGAGGTAGATTCGGGCTGACAGACCACGGTGCCAATACCCTGGCGCGGCGCGAGCAGGCCCATGGCCTCCATAGTGCGAATCGCGTCGCGTACCGATCCACGACTAACCCCGAGCATTTCCGCCAAATGCCGCTCGGACGGCAGCAGGTCGCCGGGCTTGAGATTTTCCGTGATGTGCCGCTCCAGTTGCTTGGCAACCGTGTGGTAGACCTTGGGGCGGGGAATTGTCTCGAAGTCGGGTTGCGCTGACGCTTCCATGGCAGACAGGTCAGTGGTCTGATGACTAACCACTGGTCACTTTCAGCCTTGGCCGCAAATGCCACAAGGACGAGGGTCACGTCCCGATGTGATAGGGAAAAGAAAAAGGGCGCGCCGTTGACGACGCGCCCGAAACCGCACGAACCTCTTTGAACTACACGCCCACCGCTGCCGCAGCTTCCGCTGCGCGCGCGGCCGGAGTAAACGCCACGTCCTGTGCATCCACCACTGCGACGGTCGTGATGTTGACGATTTCCTCTACTTCAACACCACGAGCCAGCAGATGAACTGGCTTCGCCATGCCGGTGAGGATTGGGCCAAGTGTCTCCGCCCCACCGATGCTGGTCAGCAGCCGGCAGGCGATGTTGCTGGCTTCCAGGTTGGGGAAGATCAGCACATTGGCTCCGCCCTTCAGTGCCGAGAAGGGGAATGCCACTTCCAGCTTCTTGCCATTGACCGCGATGTCGCCCTGGACTTCGCCATCGACGATCAGCGTGGGATCGGCATAACGCGCCAGCTCAGCTGCGCGCTTCATCTTCTCGCACAGCGGATGCTTGGTGGTGCCAAAGCTCGAGAACGACAGCATCGCCACGCGCGGCTCGATGCCGAAGCGGCGCGCTTCCTGCGCGGTGCAGAGAGCGATCTCCGCCAGCTCTTCCGCCGTCGGTTCGATGTTGACCGTCGCATCGGCCAGGAAGTAGAGATCGCCCTTGCGGGTGATGATCAGATACACGCCCGAGACCTTGTGGATCCCTTCGCGCACGCCGATCACCTGCAACGCCGGACGAATCGTGTCGGGATAGTTCTGCGTGACGCCCGAGACTAGCGCGTCGACATCGCCCATGCGAACCATCATGGAGCCGAGCACGTTGGGGTCATTCATCAGCTCATTAGCCGATCCCAGCGTTACACCGCGGCGCTGCCGCAAGCGATACAGCTCTTTGACGTACTCTGCGCGACGAGGAGCAGTCTCAGGTTCCACGATTGTCATTGCGTCGAGCGGCACGCCCAATTGCGCGGCATTGCGCTCGATCTCCGACTTGCGCCCCAACAAAACCGGCGACGCAATCTTCTCTTCGACCAGCACATGGCAGGCGCGCAGGATCTTCTGATGTGCGCCTTCGGGGAAGACCACGCGCTTGGGATTGGCTTGCGCCTTGTGAATCATGGCACGCATCAGCCCGTGCGCTTTGCCCAGCCGATTTTCCAGCTGATCGCGATACTCATCGAGGTTGACCGGCTGCTGCGCGACGCCGGTTTCCATCGCGGCCTTCGCAACAGCCGTTGCTTCCCACACCAGCACGCGTGGATCGAACGGCGTAGGAATGATGTACTCGCGGCCATAGGCCAACCGCTCCACGCCATAAGCGCGGCAGACGGAGTCGGGAACATCTTCCTTCGCCAGCGCGGCCAGCGCTTTCGTCGCCGCCAGCTTCATCTCCTCGTTGATGCCCGTGGCGTGCACATCCAGCGCGCCGCGGAAGAGGAACGGGAAGCCGAGAACGTTGTTGATCTGATTCGGATAGTCCGAGCGGCCCGTCGCCATGAGAAGGTCCTTGCGGACGGCGCGCGCTTCTTCGTAGGTGATCTCCGGATCAGGATTCGCCAGAGCAAACACCAGCGGGTCCGGCGCCATTGACGCAATCATCTCGGGCGTGAATGCGCCCTTCACAGACAGTCCCAACAGCAGGTCGGCGCCCTCGACGGCATCGGCCAGCGTCCGCTTCTTCGTGTCCTGCGCAAGCCGCTCCTTATAAGGATTCATTCCTTCCTTGCGGCCTTTGTAGACGATGCCCTTGGTGTCGACCATGGTGATGTTTTCGCGCTTCACGCCCATGCAGATGTAGTGCTCAGCTGTAGCGATGCCGGACGCACCTGCGCCATTGATGACCACCTTGATCGCGTCCAGCTTCTTGCCGGTCAACTCCACGGCATTCAGCAGCGCCGCGCCGGTGATGATCGCCGTGCCGTGCTGATCATCGTGGAAGACGGGGATCTTCATCGTCTTCTTCAAGGTCTCTTCGATGTAGAAGCACTCAGGCGCCTTGATGTCTTCCAGGTTGATTCCGCCGAAGGTGGGCTCCAGCAGTTGGCAGGCCTTGATGATCTCGTCGGGATTATGGGTATTGAGCTCGATGTCGAAGACGTCGATGCCGGCGAATCTTTTGAACAGGACGCCTTTGCCTTCCATGACCGGCTTGCCGGCCTGCGCGCCGATGTCACCAAGTCCCAGAACCGCGGTGCCGTTGGTGACGACTGCGACCAGATTGCCCTTGTTGGTGTACTTGAATGCGTCCTGCGGATTCTTCTCGATCTCGAGGCAGGGAACCGCAACGCCAGGGGTGTAGGCGAGGCTTAGATCGCGCTGCGTGAGGCACGCTTTCGTGGGCGTAACCTCGGTCTTTCCCGGTCGCGGCTGCGAGTGGTAGTCGAGTGCGTCCTGCTTAGTGATGGGCATTACAGCCTCCGATGAATGAACGTAGATTTGGTGCGGGCCATCCAGTTCTGGCGGTTACAACCGTGGCGAAGTATGAATTGAGCAATGACATGCGACGATGAGGACGTGAATTAGACCTTCCGCAGAGCGCGCACGGTGGTTGCCAGCCAGAAAATTCTTTCCCAGGAACCAAGTTAGGCTTTGCTCGTCACCGGGAGTAGTGCAGATGTCACAAGGGGTTGTGAGATCGCTCACTTTCGCCTGTGCAACGGTGTGTCACCACGGAAACACGGAATACACGGAACTCAGAAAAACTAAAGTCAATTCCGTGCCTTCCGTGGTGAATACGCTATCGCTGCCCCGGCGTCACATTTATTCAGTATTCTGTCAGGTGGTCGTCAAATGAAGCCGCAAGAGGAGGAAAGCCCATCGGCGCATCGCTCGCTTCGCCCGTGATTCACGGCCTCTTCCTGTTTGCCGCTGCCGCCATTGCAGGAACGCTCAACGCGGTGGCCGGCGGCGGCAGCTTCATTTCCTTTCCAGCACTTTTATCGACTGGCGTGCCGGCTATCCAGGCCAACGCCACCAACACAGTTGCGCTATGGCCGGGATTGGCCGCCAGTACCGGGGCATATTTGAAGCGGCTGGACGTTCCTCGCGCGCTCTTGATTCCGCTGGTGGTGACGAGCGTAGTCGGAGGTTTCGCCGGCTCGGTGCTCCTGCTGAAGACACCGCAATATGTATTCATGCGCCTCGTTCCCTGGCTGCTGCTGAGCGGAACGTTGCTGTTCGCCTTTGGCAATCAAATTCGCGCCATCGCCGGCAAAAAGGCCGCGATGGAGGATTGGCGGGCGCTGACCTGGCAGGCCATCACCGTGTCTTCATTCGTTGAGCTGCTGATTGGAATCTACGGAGGATATTTCGGGGCGGGAATCGGGTTTGTCACGTTGGCCATGCTCGCAGCTTTGGGCATGCACGACATTCATGCCATGGGTGCAATCCGCACCTTGCTGGCGGTGGTGATCAACGCGGCGGCGGTGCTGATCTTTATCGTCGCGCGTGCCGTGTTTTGGCCGCAGTGCCTGGTAATGGTTGCGGGCGCCACCGTCGGCGGTTGGTTTGGCGCGCACTACGCGCAGAAAGCCGATCCGGTGAAGGTGCGACGCGTCATCATCGGCATTGGAGTGGCCATGAGCGCGTACTACTTCATAACGGTTCGGTAACGCTTCTTCACATTCCTGCCTTGCGGTACAGCATGGCCATCGGATTCGCGGGGCCGTAACCTTTGCCGACACGCACACCGCTGCGGATGGACTCGGTGATGAACTCCTTGGCAGCGGCCACGCTCTCCAGAACGGACCCCTTGTGCGCCAGGTTCGCGGCAATGGCCGATGCAAAGCAACAGCCGGTGCCGTGCGTGTCTTTGCTCTCGATGCGATCGGCGTTGAACACCGTGAACTCGCGGCCATCGTAGAGCAGGTCGGCTGCAACGTTCACCAAATGACCGCCTTTAATGACAACATTCTTCGGGCCGAGGTCGAGGATCGCTCGCGCGGCTTCTTTCATCTCCGCCAGGGTTGTGATTTCGCGCCCTATCAGCGCTCCGGCTTCGTGAAGGTTGGGTGTGACCACGGTCGCAAGCGGCATTAGTTTTCCCTTCAGCGCGGCGATGGCCTCAGGCTTCAGCAGTGGCGCACCGTGCTTGGAGATCATCACTGGATCGACCACCAGCGGTGCTGACCTGTAGGGCGAAATTGCGGCGGCGATCGCCTCAATGATGGCGCTACTCGAGAGCATGCCTGTCTTGATCGCGTCGCAGCCGATGTCGCAGGCACAGGCTTCAATCTGCTGCACTACAAACCCCGGCGCGATCTCCAGCACTCCGAAGACGCCGGTGGTGTTCTGTGCCGTCAGCGCGGTGATTGCCGTCATGCCAAAGGCGCCCAGCGCGGAGACAGTCTTCAGATCAGCCTGAATTCCGGCGCCCCCGCCGGAGTCGGAGCCCGCGATAATCAGAACGCGTGGAATGGTCATCGTTACCAGCCTTCATCGGATCTTTCATCTTAACGAAAGCGATCTGGTTTTGGCGGCGCGACATCACAACTGCTGGTGTGGAAGATCACGGCTCGAGGTGCGATGCCGCGTTATCGTCTGAGTAGGTAGATCTATGTTTTCCGATCGCTACAGACTAGCTTGGGAAGAAGTTTCTGAATTTTCTCACATGCGTTCGGCGCCCCTGGATTCGCTACGATCGATGGTGGCAGCCGATTTCGCGCCCTTCTTGTGGAATAAAGAATTCGGTCGCGGCGGCGAACTGGATCGCGCCATCCTCGCGGGTTCTGCCGAGACCAAGACCGCTCTTTATGGCGGAAAATTGTTCGTCATCGTTCCGATCTACGTCACCAGCATTTGCCAGGAGCAGTGCGTCTATTGCAACTTCCGCGGCGGCAACAAGGGCGTGGAAGTCCAGCGCCGGCGATTGACGGATGAAGAACTCGAACGCGAGGCGACATATCTGGTCGAAGAGAAAGGCCAACGAGTTCTGGAGCTGGTGTACGCCTCCGATCCGCAGATGCAGGTTGACGCGATGTGTCGTCACGTCGAATTGTTGCGGCGTGTGCTGGAGCGTCACGGAGGCGGCCTGGTTGGAATCAGCGCCGAGGCGTTGGAAGAGAGCGAATATCGCCGCCTGATGAGCGCCGGGCTGTGCTGGTCGGTGGTGTGGCAGGAGACGTACGACCACGATCGATATGCGGAGCTGCATCCCGGCAGAACCAAGAAGTCGAACTTTGAATATCGATTGAACGCTTATGAGCGCATGCTCGCAGCCGGAGTAGAGCACGTCGGCATCGGCGTGCTTTCAGGCTTGTCCGATTGGCGGCGCGACTGGGCCACTCTGATGTCGCACGAGCAGTATCTGCAGGAACAATGCGGACGCGGTGCCACTATTCTTGGCACGCCGCGGCTGAAGCTGGCTCCGGGAGCGCTGATGAAGGAGTCACCGTACGCCGTGACGCGTCAGCAATTCCTGGCTACGGTGGCTCTACACAACATTTTTGCACCGACGACGGCGGCGTTCGTCAGTACGCGTGAGGACTGGGAGCTGTGCGTGGAGATGGCCCGAGGCGGCGGCTGTCTCTTCACGCTGAATTGCTCCACCACACCTGGAGGCTACTCACTGCCACATTGCGGGTGCCAGTTCACGTCGGGTTCGTACGACGCGCCGGTTTACTCGACCAGGTTGAAAGCCGAAGGACTCGAGCCGGTCTTCAAATGGAGTGCCGAAGATCTATCTGGATGCCGCCCAGAGGCCGTTTGTGGGGGAGCTTCGAAGGAAGTGATTGTGTCGATATCGCTGGTGTAGGAGTTTGCGCTTCCGCACACAACGAGTGGAGTCGTTGCGCGGCGACCTGCGAACCATTGCCGGCGCCACGCTGCAACAGCGAAAATCCTTACTACGGCAGCATTCTGGGTAGTGCTGGCATTGTCTGATCAGGTAGACTAATAGGTTGGCGACTACTGGATCGTGGGGTCTAGCCGTGCCTATTACCCCATGATCGCCTCTGGTCTGCCGGTTCTGAGGACTTCAAATCAGGCTGAGCTGAAGCTAACGGCAGCCTTGAATTCGCTGACGGCAAAATCTTCTTTATGCATCCCATCATCATGAGCGAGAGGTACTGAATTCCGCAGTCCGTACTACGGAGACGTTACTATGGCCACTACTACGATAGAAGTTGATGCAGCCGCGAGTCACTGTAGCAATACCAAGCTGCAGCGCTGGGTCGAAGAAGCAGCCCAGATCTGCAAACCCGATCGCATTCACTGGTGCGACGGCTCGCCCGAGGAGTTTCGCGATACCGTGCGCCTGCTGGTGCTCACCGGCACTGCCATCCAACTCGATCCCGCAAAGCGTCCCAATAGCTACCTTGTTCGCTCCGATCCCGCCGATGTGGCGCGCGTGGAAGAGCTGACGTTTATTTGCGCGCGTACGAAAGAAGAAGCCGGCCCGACCAACAACTGGGAAGATCCGGCGAAGATGAAGCAGAAGCTGACGGGCCTGTTCACGGGCTCGATGGCCGGCCGCACGATGTACGTTGTGCCTTACAATCTTGGCCCCTTCGGCTCGCCCAGTTCCAAAATCGGCGTGGAGATCACTGACTCAGCGTATGTCGTCGTCAGCATGCACATCATGACGAGGGTAGGAAAGCGCGTGCTGGAAGAGCTCGGTGACGATGGCGAGTTCGTGCCCGGATTGCATTCGGTCGGTGCGCCGCTGGCTCCCAATCAGCCGGACTCGACCTGGCGCTGCAATGCAAAAGAGAAGTACATCTGCCATTTTCCTGAGACGCGCGAGATCTGGTCGTATGGTTCCGGCTATGGCGGCAACGCTCTGCTGGCGAAGAAGTGTCATGCGCTGCGTATCGCGTCGGTGCAGGCGCGCGATGAAGGCTGGATGGCGGAGCACATGCTCATTCTCAAGCTCACCAGCCCAACCGGTCAGGTGAAGTACCTCACCGGAGCGTTTCCGTCGGCCTGCGGTAAGACGAATCTGTCGATGCTGATTCCGACCATTCCCGGCTGGAAAGTGGAGACCGTTGGCGAAGACATCGCGTGGATGAAGATCGGCGATGACGGCCGGCTGTACGCGATCAATCCCGAGTACGGGTTCTTCGGCGTGGCGCCGGGCACGAGCATGAAATCAAATCCCAATGCCATGCGGATGCTCCATGAGAATGCCGTCTACACCAATTGCGCCGAGACGCTCGATGGTGACGTGTGGTGGGAGGGAATGACGGATCAGAGTCCGCACGAGCTGATCGATTGGCTGCGTCGGCCGTGGACACCAAATTCAGGACGCAAGGCGGCGCACCCCAATGCGCGATTCACTGTGGCGGCCAAGCAGTGTCCGGTGATTGCGCCTGAGTGGGAAGATCCGAAGGGAGTCCCCATCGATGCGATCCTCTTCGGCGGACGACGGGCGGGAATTGTTCCGTTGGTCACCGAAGCCTTCAGTTGGCAGCACGGAACGTTCCTGGGCTCCACGTTGAGCAGCGAGACCACGGCGGCGATCGCGGGAAAGGTCGGCCAACTCCGGCGCGATCCCATGGCCATGCTGGCGTTCTGCGGCTACCACATGGGTGACTACTTCGCGCACTGGCTGAAGATGGGAACGCTGACTGAGACGTCGAAGCTGCCCAAGATTTTCTACGTCAACTGGTTTCGCCAGGATCAGAACGGCAAGTTCCTGTGGCCCGGATTTGGCGAGAACAGCCGCGTGCTGAAGTGGATCTTCGAACGCTGCGACGGCAAAGTACACGCCAAGGAGACCGCGATCGGACGTCTGCCGGAGATCGCCGATCTCGATACCAATGGACTGGATATTTCGCGCGATAAGCTGGAGCAACTGTTGAGTGTGAATGTGGACCAGTGGCTGGCCGAGGTGCCTTCCATCAAAGAGCACTTTGCGCATTTCGGAACTCATCTGCCCGAAGGGTTGAATGCTGAGTTGAAGGCTCTGGAAGAGCGGCTGAAAGCGGCGAAGAAGTAAGTAAGCTCAGATAGGAACGAAAAACCGCACTGGAAGGACGATGCAAGTTGTCCTCACAGTGCGGTTCTCTTTCAGCGGAGGAAAGAGATGCTTGCACAGCGACCTAGACTGCCGTTCTGAGCCTTTCTGGCGCCGGCGCCTCGGCAAGCTTCAATTTGCTTTCCGATTCTCTGGCTACACGCGCTGCCAGCGGCTTCAGCCACAGCAGAGCCATGAATGCGGCGACCACATCGCAAATGATCATTGCCCAGAAGACCTTGTTCCAAGAGCCGGTCTTGGTGAAGATCCAGGCAGCGCCGGGTGCAGCAAAGGCCGCAGCGACACCTTTTGCGGTATAGACAACGCCGTAGTTCGTCGTCGCCCACTTGCTGCCGTACAGATCGGCGGTGATCGATGGGAAGAGCGAAAAGATATTGCCCCACGCGAAGAAGCACAGACCGGACAACACCACGAACCAGACCGGATAGGCGATCAACTGGAGCAGAGCATAGACCGCGATCGCTTCCAGGATGAAAGCAATGAAGACCGCGTTCTCACGTCCGATGTGGTCGGAGACCCATCCCCAGAACGGACGCGTGAGCCCGTTCAGCAGGCGGTCCACGGTGATCGCCAGCACCACCGCAGTCATTCCGAAGGCGACGACGATCTTATCGACCTTGTACGAGGCGGCCATGGGATTGAGTTGCGCGGTAACCACCAGGCCGCCAAACGCCAGCATGGTCATCATCAGATAAATGACATAGAACGACGGCTGACGCAGCATCTCCCATGGCGTCAGGTCGTGGGCGGAGGTGTTCACCTTGCCTTTGATCTTGGCTAACTTCTGCTGCCAGTTGGGCGGCGTCCATCCCTCCGGAGGCCGCGCCAGGAACAGAGCACAGACCAATACCACCGAGCCTTGAATCCATCCCCAGACGATGAACGTGTGCTGATAGCCGTAGGTTTTGAGCATGCTGGCAATGGGAGCGATGGTGGAAGCAGTGCCGATGCCGTAAGCTCCCGCCGTCAAGCCAACGCACAGACCGCGATGATCGGGGAACCACTTCAGCGCATTGCCCACGGTTCCACCGTAGACGATGCCGGCGCCGATGCCGCCGATGGCATACCAGAAGTACAAGCTGCCGACCGTCTCGGCATAGCCTGAGCCAACCCAGCCGATGGCAACGAAGATCGATCCAATTCCCAGCATGAAGCGCGGTCCAATGCGGTCGACGAGGTAGCCTTCAAACGGCACCAGCCAGGTTTCCAGCGCGATGAACAAAGTGAAGGTCCATTGGACCGCGACCAGCGAAACGTGCAGATGAGCTTGGATGGGCTTGGTAAAGAGTGTCCAGGCGTATTGCAGGTTCGCGATGGCCATCATCGCGACGATGCCGGCGGTGAGCTGCACCCAACGATTGGGAATACGCGAGGGGTGGATTAACGAGGCGGGAGCTTCTGCCACAGTGCAATCCTCCGTGAGACTTTGGAGACGTCAACAGCGCATTGAAAACCGCCGGCAACCGCGGCAGCTTGGATTCCAAATCTGTGTCGACTAGATCTTCGCCATCCTGCTTGCAGTCGATCGCTGACATCTTTCACGGTCAGTTCAAAGGGAACTGAGAGCGGACATTATCAGCCGCTTTTTCGACATGTCTATTGATTTTGAAAACCCCACCTACATTCAAAACCACGGCCACACGCACTCCTCACAATGCGCGTCCGTGTGCTACATTGGTCCGGTCACCGAACCAGTTGGCGGAAATCTAACATCCGTCCGTTCGAGTGTCAAGGCTTTATGAATATTAGCGGGTCGACTGTGTGTCATTCTGCGACCCAGATCAGATTCGGTCTACAGAAATCCCGTCAACGTTTATGAATGAAGCACTGCAATCGCAGATTGAGATCTACACCCGCCGGCTGGAAACACTGATCGAGCGCGGGCGCGAGGTGCGCGCTGCACTGGAGCGTGACCCTGCGAGCCCCAACACTCTAGTTGGCTCTCGCTTGTGGCAGCAGGACTGCGGCGTCATCATCAACGAGCTGTCCGGAGGCAGCAAGGCCCACTGGCTGGCCCGCGCGTTCAGCGAAGCATTTCTTGTGCGCGGATCGGGCGGCAGCGTGATCGAGGCGGTGTCGCCCGTCGATATCGTGAATCGATTGCTCGAAGTTCTACAGCAGGCATTGGCGTCGCTTTCACAAGACGATGCGCTTGCGCGAATGGCTTCGTCGGAATCGCCATCTCCGCACCGATTCGATTTCGTTCACAACGCTGAGCTGCGGCCAGGTCTGGAGCAGGCTTACAACGACGGCCGACGCGTATTTGATCAGGGAGATTACGATCTGGCGCTCCTTACTTATTGCGGCATTCTGGAGGCGATGATCACCGACGCGCTGGAGCACAACGGTTTCGACGAATTGCGGAACAGCGACGTGATTCAAGAAAAGATCGCCGACTGGTCCTTCGAGAAACGAATTAGCGTCGCAGAGAACCTGGGACTGATTCGCGGTGGCTGTGCACGGCTACCAGCGATTGCGCAGAGCTATCGCGAACTTATCAGCACGAACGGTCAACAGCGTTCGCAAGCAGGCGTCTCCGAGCGCGATGCGCGCGTGACAGGACAAGTGCTGCACGTGGTGATGCGAGACCTGAATCCCGGCAGATGAGGCGCACTAAGAACACAATGATCACTCAACATCGTATGGTTTTCTGTATCGGTATCGGGTTCTAATTTGCGTTTCTCATAGATCAGCGCGTGACCTTGTTTATAGGCCGCAGACGCGGTCGCTCACTCCAAATTCAAACCGCGTAACCTTGCTGCTCGCCTTTGTAACCTCGAACCTTGCTTCCGTTGTTTGGTAATTCTGCTGGAAATCGATATATCGTCTCGCCTTGCTGGCACGCCGGATGCACCCCTTGCGCTCATCGCAGTGGAATCTGTCGCAACCGACTCAACGCAACCTGATTCAACTTTGATTTCACATGAGAGGGTGTCATGAATCGAAAGCAAGTTTGGATGACAGTGGGTGTGCTGTTCCTGGCGGCGAGTTTCGCAAGCGCCCAAAGGTACATCACCATTGACGTGCCAGGCGCAGGCACGGGCGCCGGCCAAGGTACTTTTCCGGAGAACGTCACCGACGCGGGCCTGGTCTTCGGCTATTACGTCGACTCGACCAGCGTCGCGCACGGATTCATACGGAGCTGGCAAGGAACGTACACCAAGTTCGACGTGCCGGTTGCAGGCACCGGCGCGGGCCAAGGCACGTTTGCCTTCAGCATCAATCCGGAAACCACAATCACCGGGTATTACGTTGACGCGAGCAATGCGACGCACGGTTTCGTTCGCGCGACCAACGGCCACATTACGACGTTCGACGCTCCAGGCGCAGGCAGCGGTGCAGGGCAGGGAACGCTGTCCTACAACATCAACCCGTCAGGCGAGATCGGCGGATATTACTGGGACTCGTCGAATGTCGCGCACGCATTCCTGCGTTACCCGGATGGATCGTTCTTCACCTACGAGGCTCCGGGCGCGGGAACGGGCGCGGGCCAAGGAACCGGGACTTCGGCGGGTATCGGCCTTAATCCTGAGGGAGCGCTGGCTGGTGCCATCATCGACGATGGCAACGTTCTCCACGGTTACTTCCGCAAGCCCGACGGCAGTTTCGTCATCTTCGAGGCTCCCGGCGCAGGAACCGGTCCCTTTCAGGGCACCGACACCGACGGCATAAGCCCCACGTACCTGGTTCCGGGAGTGTATTACGACTCCAACAGCGCCTCGCACGGCTTCATTCGCACACCGGATGGCACGTTCACGGAGTTCGACGCTCCCGGTGCAGGCATAGGCGCCGGACAAGGCACACTGCCTGAGGTCTTCAACTTGCTGGGGGTGGTTTCCGGTCCCTACACTGACTCGAACAACGTGGTGCACGGCTTCATTCGCAATTGGAACGGGTCCATCACCACGTTCGACGCACCCGGTGCGGGTACTGGTGCAGGTCAGGGAACCTTTCCGGACTGCCTCAACGATGAGGGAGTGGACGGCGGGACTTACATCGATGCGAACAACACGACGCACGGCTTCTTGCGAACGCCGTACTAGAAAGGCGACCAGCTGAGCTAGATTGGAAAGGTCGAGGTGATCGGGGGCCTGCATTCATGCGGGCTCCCTTCAATCCTCGCGGCCAGGCCTCTTACATCCGCAATACAAAGAGCTATGGCATGACCCGCAGAAATCTCTTCGCGTCCCCATACTGAACAGCCTTTACTCATTCGCCGCCTGGAATAATAAAAAGAGAACGCACACTCATTTTCGCCGAGTCCACAGGCGGGTCTCGTTCATCTTAAGGTCTTGTTTCACTCTCTCGCGGTGGCGGGTTCTTTGCGATTGTGCTCAGCGGAGTGTACTCCCCTCAGCGAACCGCGGGCGATCGCCTAACAAAGCAGCGAGTACTTACTAATCAGAATTGCGGAGGAGGCCTTATGGCAACAGCAGTCTCAGTAGCAACGATGAAGGCAGCGCAGATCGCGAAAGCAGGAGCAGATTTCAGCATCGTCGAGCGCGAGATTCCGAAACCTGGTCCAGGTCATGTGCGGATCAAAGTCAAAGCTTGTGGAGTTTGCCATAGTGACGTGCTCACGAAGGAAGGTGGTTGGCCGGGAATTCAGTATCCGCGCATTCCCGGACATGAGGTCGCCGGCGTCATCGATGAAGTGGGTGCGGGTGTTACGACGTGGAAGAAAGGGCAGCGGGTTGGCGTCGGCTGGCACGGCGGCCAGGACAATACGTGTCTGTATTGCCGTCGCGGCGACTTCGCCAATTGTCAGAATGTGATGGTCGCCGGCATCAGCTATGACGGCGGATACCAGGAGTACATGGTCGCTCCGATTGAAGCCCTGGCGGCCGTGCCCGATAGTTTAAAGGACGCGGAAGCGGCGCCACTGCTCTGCGCTGGAATTACTACCTACAATGCTCTGCGTCACAGCGGGGCGCTTCCTGGCGATCTGGTTGCCGTGCAGGGCATCGGTGGGCTAGGTCATCTGGCGGTTCAGTACGCGCATAAGTTTGGATACAAGGTAGCGGCTGTCGGCCGTGGCCCGGAAAACGCTGCTCTCGCCAAGAAACTCGGGGCGCACGTCTACATCGACAGCCAGGCAACGAACGCGGCACAAGAGCTGCAGAAGCTGGGCGGAGCGCAGGTCATCCTGGGGACAGCCCCAAGCTCGAAAGCCATGTCGGAACTGATCGACGGCCTGGGTCCACACGGCAAGTTCATGGTAGTCGGTGCGTCGTTCGATCCCATCGAAGTCACGCCATTACAGCTCATTAGTGGAAGCAAATCGATTCAAGGCTGGTGGTCGGGAATACCTACCGATTCCGAGGACACGCTCCGCTTCTCCGAGCTGACGGGAGTGCGTCCCATGATCGAAACCTACCCGCTGGAAAAAGCGGGGGAAGCTTATGAGCGAATGATTAGCGGCAAGGCGGAATTCCGCGTCGTTCTGACGATGTGAAGTGGGCGCGCAGCCGAAGTGCGTAGGAACCATAGCGCGAAACAAAAAGCCCCGCTCAAGCTCTCGCTTGAACGGGGCACCCGGCGTTACACCTTCGATCTCTGCCTTCCGACATAAACTTGGCACGAGCCCACGCAGTGAACTCGTGCCAACGTTAAGAATTACAAGCTCTCTTATCTCTGCAACAGCCTGATGCGATAAGTTGCGGTCAATTCGCTGCTGACGAGCTGTTCTTTACCCTCCCGAGGTATGGGCTGCTTTCTCAGGTGCCGGACGAGGAGCAGGTTGCGCATGAGCCGCTGGCGCCGGATGCGAAGCAGGCTGCGTATGAGCAGCTGGCGCCGGATGAGAGGCAGGTTGGGTATGAGCTACCGCTGGACGAGCAGCAGGCTGTGCATGAGCCGTAGGCTCCTTCTTAGACTCAGCAGGCGGATGAGCCGCCTTAGGCGTAGCTGCTTTATTCTCGTTTGTGCGAGTTGCGGCCGCCTTATTCTCAGCGGTCTTGTTTTCGGTAGCCTTGGTTGCAGCTGTCTTATTCTCGGCTGCCTTGTTTTCGGTGGTCTTGGTTGCGGCCGCCTTATTCTCAGCAGTCTTGTTTTCGGTGGTCTTGGTTGCAGCTGTCTTATTCTCGGCTGCCTTGTTTTCGGTAGCCTTGGTTGCAGCTGCCTTGTTCTCGGCAGTCTTGTTTTCGGTGGCCTTGGTTGCGGCTGCCTTATCCTCGGCGGTCTTGTTTTCGGTGGCCTTGGTTGCGGCTGCCTTATCCTCGGCTGTCTTGTTTTCGGTAGCCTTGGTTGCAGCTGTCTTATTCTCGGCGGAGGTGTTTGCAGCAGCCTTGTAAGCTGCTCCCGCTTGCTTGGCCGCTACCACCCCTTGACCGCTAAACTCCCCGGGCTTCGCGGTTGCAGCAACTGCCGGCTTGCCGTGGTTCACGGACGCCAGGAGTGCGTGATTGGTGCTGGCAGCCTGCACATGCTGGGTTTGCAGAGCCGTCGGCGGCGTGTGTTGCTCATGTGCGGCTGTCTCTTCGGCAGCGGTCGGGCGGGCGGTAATTCCACCGGTGCCGCCGTTATAGCTGACGTGGTTTACCGTAGTGTTGTTAATTACGGTGCTGTTGTAGACGTTGTGAATGTTGGTGGCGTTTATGTTGTTCGCCGAACGGTTGTAGTAAAACTGTCCGTTCTGCCAACGTCCGCCTTGATAGCCGGAGCCGCCGTAGCCGAAGCCATAGTTGACGCCACCGTAGAAGCCCACACTGCGACCCCAGTAGCCGCCATTCCAGGCGTAGGCGTTACCGCCCCACCCCCAGTAACCGGGAGTCCATAGCAGGCCAACTGCAGGAGCCGTCACCCACGTGCCTGGTACCCAGAAGTAGCCTTCACCACCGGCAGCCCAGTAGCCGGGCGTCCACAAATAACCGGCGGCCGGGGCCATGGGTTGCGTGTACACAGGCAGTGCGGGCGGAGCGATCCCGATCGATACGACCAACTGCGCTAACGAGGAGGCCGACATGGCCAATATTGCGACCGCGAGGACTAACAACGCACGAACTGAGCGGATACTTTTCATCTTGCCCTTCCTACAGTCACCTTCGCCTGCTTATTGACCCTACTTCCCCGCAGAGAAGCGGAGCAGTAGATCTTGCAGTTAAGGCAACCAGTGAACCGAAATTCAACGATGATTATCGTTGAGAACGACAACGCGCGTCTGGTCACTATTGACCTTTCAAACTGACGCCCCGCTGATGAATATCCTGATGCTCTTCGATGGCCAATAATACATGTCCATCCATCATCTGCACTTTGGCCGGCTACACGCACACTGAGCTATTTTGAACAGAACCTTGCTTTCGGAAGAGGATATGATTCGCTTAATCGTTCGTGGGAATAAATCAGAACTCATTATGAAAACGCACTACCTTCACCTATCCGCATTTACCTGTGTCGAGTGCAGTGGGCCGGTTATCTCCGGAGCCGTTGCAACTCGAGAAAATGAGATACAGCGAGAGACCGACATCAGGCAGGTCGGCTCTATTTGCTTATCGTGCAGGAGAACATATGGTTCGCTGCCCACTTCACGCGCTGTCCGTCACATCGCTCCCTTCGAATGGACCTCCGGGACTCCTGAGCTGGGCTGAAGCGAGCAATTGTGACCAGCTTTCGGCAACCTGATCGGTGGATACTCTACTTCAGATAAGGAAACCTCCCAACTCAGACCTTAGCGGGTCGCAGACACTCGAGCAATAAGGAGTTCTCGATGAATCTCAATCTAATGGATCCCAAACTGATTATTGTCGCAGTCGCGGTGCTTCTGCTGATCGTCGTTGCCGTTGCGCTGTATATCCGAAAACGCAGGAAGACCTCGGCAGGGCTGCGCAATCGTTTTGGACCGGAGTACCAGTTTGCTGTTCAACAACAACATGGCTCCGAACGTAAAGCCGAAGCACAACTGGCGGATCGTGAGACCCGGGTCGAGATGCTGAAGATCCGCAATCTTGACCTAATAGAGCGTGAGCGCTACTTACGCGAGTGGCAGGAAGTGCAAGCCCGCTTTGTCGATTATCCGAAGGGCGCAGTGACGGAAGCCGACGAACTGGTGTGCTCGCTCATGCGCACTCGTGGCTATCCAGTGGCGGACTTTGATCAGCGTGCGGCGGACATTTCCGTCGATCATCCTCAAGTAGTGGAGAACTACCGGTCGGCGCACAAGATCGCATTGCGCCTTGGGAGAGGCGAGGCCAGCACTGAAGAGCTGCGCACCGCGATGATCCACTATCGCTCGCTCTTCGACGAACTGGTGCAGGCGCAAACGGTTGGCGACCAAAGGGTGGCGTAACCCGAGAAATCGTTAACTTTCCTGACCATGGCCATCGATTGATACTACCGAACACAGGAGAAAGTCATGATGAAACCGAGCACAGACGATAAAACCACAGGCAAGATCCACGAAGTCAAAGGAACCATTAAGGAAGAAATCGGCAAGATTACGAAGAACCCCAACCTGGAAGCTGATGGCAGGGCTGAAAAAAATGCCGGCAAAGTTCAAAACTGGGTTGGCAAGGTCGAAAAGGCTGTCGGGGAGTAACCGAATTAACATCGAACTTGAGACGAGAGGTCAGAGGGATAAATGGCACAATCAGTTCTGGAACGAACGACCGAGCACATCGCCGAATCGGCACGCAAGGCATCTCGTGCGACATCCGCCATCGCCGATGTAATCGAGGATGGGGTAGGAGTCGCGAGACGTGTCGCGAAACAAGGCGGCGACGCGGCTGAAGAGTTTCTTGATGACACAACCAAGCGCCTGCAGCGGCACCCCATTGAAACCGTTGTAGCAACATTCACGGCCGGCGTTGCTGCCGGAATATTGATCGGCTGGATGGTGAAGCGAAGGTGAACCCGCTATTTATTAGCGAGAGCTGGGCTGAAAATAACAGCAGTGCAACAAGGAATAAGTCAATTGAAATACAGAAAAGGTGGGTATGCCGTTACTTCAAGTTGTCCTGGTCCTGATCGTCGTTGGGGTTCTTTTGTGGCTGGTGGATCGCTTTATCCCCATGGCGAGTTCCATTAAGTCGATCCTGAACGCGGTGGTTGTCATAGCCGTAGTGTTATGGCTGCTGAATATCTTTGGGCTCCTTCATTCCCTCTCGAGCATTCACATCGGTAAAATGTGACGGAGATGAATAAGAATGCACTTATTGTCCGTGCACTGCCGTGTGTGCAAGGGAGATCAGTTCAGAGCTGAGCCTCCCGAGGGGTGGGTTGAAAGAGTGCTTTTGCCCCGTGTCTTCCTGTGTCCGGGGCGTTGCATTGTCTGTCACAAACGACGGTATCTACCGACTTTTCAACAATGGACGGTCGTCCCAAACTCGTGGCGATAACATCCGAAAGGCCAGAGTATCGCCGGACGAGGATATGGTCGGATCGCATCCCCAGTACCGAACAGCGGGTTAGTCTCCGTAGGTAGATTTGTTGATAAAGGACTCAGATCGCCCGGAGCCCTTATTCAGGCTCAATGCGGCCCGTGCTCTATCGCGAGGTCGTCCGCATTCCAAAGGCGATCATGGGACAGATGGCCGAGGTAGGCTGTTCAACATTGTTCAGTAAGCAGCCCCTGCTTCGCCGGACGCGGTCTTCCTGATATCGGAGCTGCGGTCCTGAAGGGATAACTCACCTCGCGCCACTCGGCGCATCGCATCGATAAGAGCGGGACCGTCCATCGAACGATAGACCACACCCTGCGCTCCCACCCAGCGCATATAAGCGGTATTATCGTTGTCCTCGGCGAGTAGCAGCAGTGCAGTCCGGCGCTGCTTCAACACCGGTTGGATCTTCGAAAACGCCGGTAGAAAATTCGTTGACAGGACCAGCACGTGAGGTATGAAGGTTTCCAGGATGTTCAGCAACTGTTCGGCAGACCGCGGCTGGGCCATGAGGCAAATATCGTCGGCATCCGCCACTATCTCGGCCACTCCAACGTGAAAAAGCTCCTGATGGTCAGCGAAAATAACATCGATCAAGACTGTACCTCCAGGTTCGGCCGAACTGCTGATGAGAGTTAGACCCTCGGAAGATAACTCGCCGCCCTTGTAAAAACTGATCAAAATTGCTCACGTCTCCATTTTATTCAAATGCGGCTATAGAATCGGCGATCCAGGTGGGGTGTCTAATCGCGGAGAAGGAAAGTGAGCAGTGCTCGGTGCACCCGCAAGCTGCCGTTGTACTCGATGAAGCCCATCTTGCGAAATCGGTTCATGAAGAAGCTTACTCGCGACCGAGTGGTGCCAATCATCTCGGCCAAGGTAGCCTGGCTCACCTTCAGAATGGCAGGATCAGGCTTGGATTGTGCCCCAAAACTCGCGAGCAGCAGAAGAGTTCGTGCCAGCCGCTTTTCGCTGGAATTGAAGAGTTGATCGAGGAAGTCTTCTTCGATCCGGACAATGCGAGAGAGCAAGTGAGCGATTAATAGCCTGGCGAACACAGGGTCGTCATGGATGATGCGAACGATAGTCGCTTTCTCCACTCGCACAACTGTGGACAGATGCACCGCTGTTGCGGTAGACATCCGCCGTGACGGCGCTCCTAAGCAGCCTTCGCCGAAGAAGTCGCCTTTTCGAAAAAGTGCGATAACTGCCTTCTTGCCGCGTCTGGAGAGGACAGTCTGTTTCACATTGCCGGCCTCGACGTAGAACATCGCATTCGCGGCTTCGCCCTGAGAAAAAATGGATTGTTTGTTTCGGTAATCCCGGCTGGTCTGCTCGTTGCCGATTCTCTTGAGAAATGTCGCCGGCTTAAAGACTAGCGCGCGTTTGCCTGGCATCGGTCCCTCCCAATGAGTTGATCTTTCCCGCCGCATGGTTGGTCAATACATGACCTAATGGCACCTCAGTCTGGTCAATCCAAGGCGCAAGAGTTCCATCTCGGGTGAGCTTCGCAAGGGGGGACCCTAGGGACGTGTTCTCGGATTTAGGCATTCGCGTGAGCCTTCCTGTCTAAGACTACTTAAGCGGGCGTTCGTGAAACTGATCAAAAGCGCTCAAGCGGCTGAATTGGGTGCAGGGTACCATTCGACTGAGTATGCCCCGCGGATCAAAACCGAGTGTCGTTCGAGGTGAAAACAAGAACGTGTTGATGGCGCCGGATCGTGGAATCGCCAAGGTAGCGTGGCGCGACAGTTAGCGCAGTTGCCTTGCCCGATGTTATGGATCTTACCTGCCAATCCACCGTGTGCGCGGTTTGTCCAAGCTTAATCCTGGATCTATTACCTCAAGTAAACTAAAGGCTCGCGGATGAATTTTAGCTTGCTTACTTATCCCTAGAATGATCTGGCCAGCCCATGGGATGCGATGGCCATAATACTGCAGTGTGTCGCCGAGATCAGGCGTGCCATAATGCACCATATTGTGGGCGACATCATTTGTAAGCCATACGGTCGGAGCGTTGCCGACGAAGTAGTTCGCTTTAACCTGCGGCTCATCTATCTTTGCGAGCTGCCAAAGATCAGGCAGCGCGTTGTTCCTGGTGAGCGAAAACGGGTAGGCAAGGTGAAGTGTGTGGAGCTCCAGCGGGGAAGGGGTTTGTCCCAAGTTTGGCGCAAACGGCGGCGGCAAGGTTTCGTAGACCGGACGGAAACGTATTCCAGCTTCTGGACCCTCCGCAAACGGCGCGGCGAGAACTGACACTCGGGTTGGAGTTTTGCTCGCAGATGGCACTTCTTGCGTCAATGCTAACCGCGCAGAAAGCATCAGAGGGGTGGTGACTGACACAATGAGGAGAACATGCACCTGAGAGAGTCTCTGGCGACCCATTGGAATCACCTCCTCGGAGGTTCTGACATACAAAGACTTCTACAAACCGAGCCTAACGCTTAGGAGCGGCGGCGGACTGAGCAAAATCGCTCAATCGGCTGAAATCCATAATTCGTGATGTGTGCTGTATTGAACAGGCACCATCACATCTCCGGTTTTTTAAAGCGTATGATGCTAAGTGAGGGCGGCCCCTCCGGAGGTGTGAAATGAGCTCCAGCGCGATGCCAGCCCGCAGCCGAGTCCTTCCAGCGAAGCGAGCGGCGACAGCTGATTCGATGCGATCAGTCCGGCTTACCACAGGCGAAATACCGAAGCGGCCCCGAACACCCAAGCCACAACCAATAAACGGAGCTACAGTTTTCGATCCCGAGACCTTCCTCGAAAGAGTTGGGTTGGACAAACAAATTGTCCGCCTGAAAAGGACCGAGACGGCCTACGCGCAAGGCGACCCTGCCGATGCGATCTTCTACGTGCGGAAGGGCCAATTGCGGGTAACGATCACCTCCGCAAACGGAAAAGAGGCGACGCTTGCCTTGGTAGGCGCCGGGGAATTCTTGGGCGAGAACTGCATGCTCTCAGCTCACCCTCTTCGACTCGCGACTGCTACGGCGATGACCGAGTGTATATTGCTCAGGATTAGCAAGCCGGAAATGGTGCGCGTACTTCACCAGGAACAAGAATTATCTGAGATGTTCGTGTCTTTTCTTCTCGCACGAAATGCCCGTATGCAGGCGGACCTGGTTGATCAGCTTTTTAATTCCAGTGAAAAGCGACTTGCGAGGACTCTTTTACTGCTCGCGCAGTTCGGCAAGGAAAGTAAGCCCGAGACGGTGGTTCCTAAGATCAGCCAGGAGATATTGGCTGAGATGATTGGCACAACCCGATCACGAGTGAGTTTTTTCATGAATCGCTTCAGGAAGCTGGGATTCATCGAATATAACGGGGAGATCCGGGTCCACAACACTCTCCTTAATATTTTTCTGAAGGAATGAAGCTTGCAGGCGTGGTGTGGATATGGCTGCTACATAACACCATCCGTCATTCCGCCTGCGATGCATCTTCAGAATCTGCCCGCCTTGGTCTCAATTGACCGTTCTCGTCTTTCTGCACGTGCCATGATGATGGTGTTATGCCACCCAAGAAGAAAAGGAGAGCGTTCAGCGACGCCACCTTCCGCGCAGTGGAAAAGGAAATGGCAAAGCCTCGCACGGTGGAGTCCGCCAGAAGAGCAGCTTCCGTTGGTCCTGCCAGGAAGCGACGAGCGCTCTCATTACTTGTGACGAACGTGTGTTGATTCTCTGTGGCGGCAAACAAATCGATGAATTACCCGGTCGCATTGAAGGGTAATCCGCCGGACCAGCAAATCCTGACGCGGTGTTTCTATCCGTCGAGCGGCGCCGATCTGCGCTGACCCCCCTGAGCATTTCCGAATAGATGTCCAGAATCCCAACTGATCTCTGCGCATGTCTTTGCCCACTTTTGGGATGAAAGCGGTGGCCAACTCCAGATGTGGTCAATTCTGCTCAGACCTCAGGACGCCCCGAAATTACAAAAGTGACAGCCCTCCAAGTGGCTCGGAAGAACCATAATACGAGTTTTACGAGGGAGTAAGGAGAAACATGAAAAGCAGCACGAAAGACAGAATCAAGGGTAGCTTCCACGAGGTGAAAGGAACCATCAAGGAGCAGGTCGGAAAGGCCAGCAATGACCGCAACTTGAGAGCCGAAGGAAAAGCCGAAAAGAACGCAGGCAAGGTTGAACAACGCATGGGCCACGCTAAAGAAACCGTCGCAAAGTTGAAGGGAAAGCTCAAAGAGTTAACGACTGCGTAGGGCAGTCAGAAATGAACCGGCAATCTGATTAAGACTGATACTTGTGAGGAAGGGATAATACGCCGACACTGGTCCCAGTGGACCGGTCGGATCGGTAGTGCCTACTCGCAATTAACGAACCAGTCGCCACAGCGGTGAAATCCTAGTGTGCCGTGTAGATTGCATTTGCGATGGCGTTTGCCGGCGGACTTGTTGCGGCAGCGCTTGAGGCGACGGACGTAAACCTCAATGGTCTCTTTACCAAGGACGGGAAGGGAAGCCTCAGGTTCGGTGATCAAGAAAAACTCCTGCCGTTAGGGCTTTGAACGGCAGGAGCTAACAAGGCTTGCACAAAGCGCAGGAACCTAGCAATACAACCACTTTGTTTTAAGTTACGTACACCTAGATGTCGTAATACATCTGGAACTCGTAGGGATGGGGACGCAGACGCATGGCGTTCACTTCCTTCTCCCGCTTGTAATCGATGTAGGTGTTCAGCATCTCTTCGGTGAAGACATCGCCCTTCAACAGGAACTGGTAGTCGCGCGCCAGCGCGTCCAGAGCATTCTCCAGCGAGCCCGGCATCGAAGGAACCTTCGCGAGCTCCTCCGGACCGAGATCGTAGATGTCCTTGTCGAGCGGCTGACCAGGATCGACCTTGTTCTCGATACCGTCGAGTCCTGCCATCAGCATTGCCGAGAACGCGAGATACGGATTGCAGCTCGGATCGGGGGGACGGAACTCCACGCGCTTCGCCTTGGGCGATGCCGAATACATTGGAATACGACATGCCGCGGAGCGGTTGCGGCGTGAGTACGCCAGATTCACCGGAGCTTCGAATCCGGGCACCAGGCGCTTATAAGAGTTCGTTGTCGGAGCGATCAGCGCCGACAGCGCCGGGCCGTGCTTGATCAGCCCGCCGATATACCACAGCGCCATCTGCGACAGTCCGGCATAGCCATCGCCGGCGAAAAGCGGTTTGCCGTCCTTCCACAGCGACTGGTGTGTATGCATGCCGCTGCCGTTGTCCTGGAAGAGCGGCTTGGGCATGAAGGTCACCGTCTTGCCGTACTGATTGGCGACATTCTTCACGATGTACTTGTAGAGCATCATGGAGTCGGCCGACTTGATGAGCGAATCGAACTTCAGATCGATCTCGGTCTGACCGCCAGTCGCGACTTCGTGATGATGGCACTCGACAACCAGGCCGCAGTTCTGCATGGTCATAGCCATCTCGGTGCGCAGGTCCTGATAGTGATCCGTGGGCGCGACCGGGAAGTAGCCTTCCTTGTAGCGCGGGCGATAGCCGAGATTGTTCTCGACACGTCCGGAGTTCCAGCGGCCTTCTTCGGCGTCGATGAAGTAGAAGCCCTCGTGCTCGTTCTGGTCGAAGCGCACGTTGTCGAAGATGAAGAACTCGGCTTCGGCGCCGAAGTAAGCGGTGTCAGCCAGCCCGGTCGACATCAGATACATCTCTGCCTTCTTGGCGATGTAACGGGGGTCGCGGTCGTAGCGCTGCTTGGTCACCGGATCGATAACGTCGCAGACCATCACCATCGTCGGGACTTCGGTGAACGGATCGAGCATGTACTTGCTGGCATCGGGGATGAGCAGCATGTCGCTCTCGTGAATGGCTGCCCAGCCGCGAATGGACGAGCCGTCCATGCCGAAGCCTTCTTCGAAGGAAGACTCGCTCAGCTGATTGATCGGATAAGAAACGTGGTGCCAGAGTCCGGGAAGATCCGTGAAGCGCAGGTCGAGGACCTGGACATTGTTCTCCTTCACGAATTCCAGGACTTTCTTCGGATCAGGCTTGGTATCAGCCATTCAGAACTCTCCTTTGCGCCTCGCCAGCGCGAGGGCGATGGTTATGTGGTGCGTGAAAGCTTGCGGAATGTCGGCCCGTGCTTCCGCCGTGCTTCGTGCGGAGCCGTTACGATTCCGCGGTAAGAAGTCGGAAACAACCCGCATGGAATTAGGAAAATGTGTAGCGTTGGACGTGGTCTCAGGTTTCGCGTCCGTGGTTGAGGAGTTGGCCTGAGACAGAGCGCCTTGGCTCACATCTCAGAATACGAGGCGGGTCCGGCAGGTGGGAAATACATTGTTTTTATGGCCGCGATAAAGCGCGGTTATGAGGACGGAAAAGTGTGGATTTCCTGCGGAAAAGAAGGGATTTTCCCGGTTTGGGCTAACATTGCTCCGTCGTCGACGCCGAGCCCCGCCCGCAGTTCTAACTGAGCTGGACCTACTGATGTACATAATTGTATAGATTATGTACATGGAGTGTTACACTCAATTTAGGAGATGCGAAGCCGATGTCGACTGCCCGCAAACGTACCCACAAGCACTTCCAATTGGACCCTGTGAAGATAAAGCGTGCCCAAAAAATGTTGCGCGCCAAGACAGAGACCGAGGCTATTGAGCGTTCGCTTGATTTGGCAATCGCGGAGCACGAGAGAAATCGATTGGCCGCTGAGGCGACGGAACGCTTCGTCAGGAGTGGCGTCCAGATACAAGATGTGTACGGGAAGTTGCAAGACTAGATGCAGCCGATTCTACTGGATACCTCCGTGTATATCTCCGCCTTGCGGCAGGGAGACAGTGCCGCCCTCGCCTTGCGGCGAATGGCCGACGGGGGACCGCTCTGGCTGAGTGCCGTTGTACTCGAGGAGCTTTACGCTGGAGCTGGTGAGCGCGAACGAAGAGTGGTTGAGCGACTGGAGCGCGATCTCGACGGGGCGAAGAGAATCATCGTGCCAAACCTGACGGACTGGGCTCAAGCTGGCAAGGTGATTGCCCGTGTGACAGCGAAGTATCAATTCGAGCAAATCGGGCGCGCACGACTAACCAATGACGCATTGATTGCAATGAGCGCTGGGCGTCTCGGCGTCACGATCGTTACCACCAACGCGCGAGACTTTGGTCGGCTTGCGGAGTTCAGAGTTTTCCGATGGCAACTTGCCGTCCTGTAGCTGACCGTTTCAACGATTACGCATTCGAACTCGGGTGAGAACTCCCGTTCCTGTTTTAGATTTTGATTCCTCCCGTACGATTCGCAGTCTTTTCAAGCTGCCGTAACCACTCGTTCACCACGCGCGGTGCACCATGGAAGCATGAATCGTGTAGTGTCTCACGCACGAAACCGCGCCATACAGAACGATGCGAAATCCTTCTCGCTGCCAGCGCTTTATGCGGTAAAGCTGGCGATGAACACACAGGAATTCCGGGCTGCACTGCGGTTGCGGTATGAGGTCTTCAATGTGGAGTTGCGGGAAGGCCTGCAATCGTCGCACTCCACCGGACACGATTTCGATCAGTTCGATGCCGTGGTGGATCACATCATCGTCTCGTGCGCCTACACCAATCGAGTGGTGGGAACGTACCGGCTGCAGACGGGAGAGATGGCCGCGCGCAACCTTGGCTATTACGGTGAGCGGGAATTTGATTTCTCGCCGTACGAAGCGCTGCGCCCGCAGGTGCTGGAACTGGGGCGCGCGTGCATCCATCAGGACCATCGCAACACGCAGGTACTCATGCTGCTGTGGAAGGCGATTGTGAAATACGGCATGCAGCGCGGCTGTCGTTACATGATCGGTTGCAGCTCGCTGACGTCGCAGGACGGCGCGACGGGTGCCGCAGTTTATGCCAAGCTGAAGAAGTTTCTGGTGCGGCCGCAGTTGCAGACGGTGCCGATGCCGGCGTTCGCGTGCGATCTCGAGCCGCCTGCCACCGATGGAGAAGCCGCGGACGTTCCCAAGCTGTTGCGAGCCTACCTCACGATAGGGGCTCAGATCTGCGGCCCGCCGGCGCTGGACGCGGAGTTTAAGACGATCGACTTCCTCACATTCCTCGACCTCGCCCAAGTTCCCAACGGGCTTTTCTCACGCGTGACGCAGCCGCAGGCCGATCTTTCCTACCACGGGGCATGAAGCGCGACGCCCGGGAAAGCAGTAATCCAGAGCTGATGTAGAAGAACAGCAAGTTTTCGAGCGACCGCAACGATCGCACGCTTTTTCGCGTTCTTGCCGCCACGTTCCGCCATTCGTGCTCCCCAACGCCTCAGGTCAGTATTGGGTTCGAAACATCCGAACAAGTACTGGCGCACATTGGACGAGCAGTGGTCGGAGGCGTCGGTTGCCGGCCTTGCTGATCCTCAGTTGTTGATCGACATCACCAGACTGACGACGCCGTGGTATGAGTCCGAGATATGCGCCAACATCTCGTGAATGCTCGAACCGGGTCGGTCATATGCTGTTCCTTGCACACCCTGGCTGTACTAATCGGCATTCATGTTATCTACGATGCCGTCATGTTCTTGACCTGGTATGTGCAAGAAAAGCATCTTGCCGTACAGGCGGCCCAATCACAAGCGGTAGGTCAAGGCGCTTAGTTGGGCAGTATCAAGGGCTACTTCGCCTTGGTCCACTCATCCACCCAATCGTCCACCGTCTTCCACCACAGCCGGCTGTTTTGCGGCTTCAACACCCAATGGCCTTCGTCAGGGAAGTACAGCATCTTGGAGGGAACTTTCAGCCGCTGCAGCGTGGTAAACAGTTGGAAGCCTTCGGAGACGTCGAGGCGATAGTCAAGCTGGCCGTGAACGACCAGCATCGGCGTCTTGAAGCTGGTGGCGAACATGTGCGGCGACCACTTGTTGTAGAGCTCGCGGTTTGTCCACGGCGTGCCTTTGAACTCCCACTCGTTGAACCAGAGTTCTTCCGTCGTGCCGTACGCGGACTGCGTGTTGAACATGCCATCGTGCGAGACCAGGCATTTGAAGCGCGTGGTGTGGCCTTCAATCCAGTTGATGGCGTAGCCGCCGTAGCTGGCGCCCAGCGCGCACTCGCGGTCTTTGTCGATGTAGGGGTAATTCTTCTCGGCGTAGTCGAGGCCGAGCATCAGGTCCTCGTACGGCGGTCCGCCCCAGTTGCCGTTGATGGCATCGATGAACTTCTGGCCGTAACCGGTTGAGCCGTGGAAGTTTACCATCACGACGACGTAGCCCTTTGCGGCGAACAGCTCGGGATTCCAGCGATACGACCAGTCATCGCCCCACGCGCCCTGCGGGCCGCCGTGGATGAGGTATTTCACCGGATACTTCTTGTTGGGATCGAAGTTTGGCGGTTTGACGACGAAGCCCTGGACTTTCTCTTTCAGCGCGCCGGTGAACCAGTACGGCTCGAGGGGCTGCATTTGGATTTGCGAGAGGACTGGGTCGTTGAGTTTTGTAAGCGGCTCGGCTTTTGAGAGCAGGCAATCCGGAACTTTATAAGGCTGCTCTCCCGGCTTCCAATAGATCTTGCACATCGGGTACTGCAGCGGAGCGCTGTAGATTTCGTTCGGAAACTCGACCGACATGCGATCGAACACCAGGGTCTTGCCGTCGGCTGTCGCGGTCGGCGAATCGTTGAAGCCCGCCACCAACTCCATCGGCCACGAATTCGGCTGCGCGATGTTGAGCGCGTAGATTGGCGCCTCGCCTTCGTTCTCGGCGGTGAAGTAGATCGTCTTCGAGTCGGGCGACCACTCCATCGAATCGACCCAGCGATCGAAGTTGGGCGTCATGTCGGTGATCTTGCCGGTGGCACGCTCGTAAAGCATCAGGCGGAAGCGATCGCTCTCGTAGCCGCCGCGCAGTTGTGAGCGATAGGCGATGTACTTTCCGTCGGGCGAGTACAGCGGCGTCGAGTCGCTGCCGGGATTGGTGGTGATCTTCTTCGGCGCGCCGCCGGTCACAGGGACAATGAAGATGTCGCTGTTCGTGCTGGTCGCCTGAACTTCGTCGATATTGCTGGTGTACGCGATCTCGCTGCCATCCGGCGAGAACGAATACTGGTCCTGCCCGCCCAGCGAGAACGGCGGAACATCGTGCGCGCCGGGCGTGAGATCGCGCGCTACTCCGCCTTCGGGTGAAACCAGGAACAGGTGGCTATATTTGCCGTCAAAGTAGCTGGTCCAGTGGCGGAACATCAGCTCGGTGAAGATCTTCGCTTTGACCTTCGACTTAGCTTTCTCGTCGTCCTTCGCTTTGTTGCAGGCGTCGTCAGTGCATTCCGAATAAACCGATGAGACAAACAGAATCGATTTGCCGTCTGGCGACCATGTTCCGCCCGAGGCCTCGGTAGAAATGCTCGTGACTTTGCGCGGCTCGCCGGTCAAAGTTCCGCTGGAAGTGTCGAAGTCCTGCACGTAGATCTGCGAGCTGGTGTCCTTGGCCGATTCGAAGAGCACGCGCTTGCCGTCAGGCGCGAAGCGGATGCGATCTTCGCCGGGGCCGGTCGCGGGCGTCAGTCGTCGCGATTGGGGGCCGGTGAGCGAGTAGATCCGGTGTCCTGATTCTGCCCCGGCGGCCGGCACGATCCCGCTGGTGAGCGGGACGATCCACAGGTGCGGCGTCTTGGTGTTCTTTTCCAGATCAACATCGACCGCGCTGAAGGCGACCCACTTGCCGTCGGGCGAAACGATGGGCTCGCCGACGCGCTTCAGTCGCATCATGTCTTCGAAGGTGAAGGGATGTTTGGTTTGGGCGAAGCCGAGAAGGGAACAGCCGATTACGAAAAAGAAAAGACGACGAAGCATGAAGCCTCCGAATCCCGCCCTAGCCCAAAAGAAGGGCTAGAACGGGGCACCCAGCGCAGATAGGAAACCGTAACTGCTGCGTGTTGAAAAACTGGATAGTGTAGCAGGCCAGGGATGGTTGAGCGGTGACGAACCGTGTCGTCCCTGGAGGGCTCGGGCGTGAAGAATAGCTCACTGGCCTCAATCATCGCGTGACTGCGAGCGAACAGCAGGTCCTTCGACTGCGTGTCCGCCCGAGCCGCAAAACGCGCGGCTCGGAAAAACCCTGCGGACGCTCCGCTCAGGATGACACATCAAACCAGGGAGAGACGGTCGCTCGACACACCTATTGGGCGATGCTCCCCTCAGGATGACAAGTCAAAAACTGGGAGCGTTCCGCGGGCGCAAGAAAAAAAGCGGCGGGACGATCCCGCCGCTTCGCTGTCACTACGATTGATGAACGCTACTTCACCACCTGCAGGTTGTTGGTCACCTGAAACAGGTCGCGCACCTGATTGGCGGCAACGTTGGCCATGTTCTTGTCGCCTTCGTTATTCACATAGCCCTTCAGCGTGAGATGCAGATTGTCGACGATGATGCGGATATCAGGCGAAGCCGGGTAGAAGTACCGCGACAAGCCACCGGTCCGCGACAGAGCGCCGAGGACATGCGCGCGCGCCTCATCGTCCAGCATATTGGGCGGCAGCACGCGAATGTTGTTGACCACCTTGTCCACGCCTTCGATCTTCTTGACACCGCGTTCGGCGTCCTGGCGCGTCTGCGAATGAAGGTTGATAACCGCGCCGCTCAGCGTTACCGTGCGGCCTTGCACGCTGTACTCGATATCATCGAACACACCGTAATGCAGAAGGGTGAGCACTTGGTGGCGAACCTGTTGGGCGATTTTGGCCTCTGTCGGATCGGCTGAGGCGATGGGCAAACTCTTGACATCGAGCGTCACCGGACCATTGCTGGTCACGGGCGGGGTGTCCATGTTCGTCGCTGGCAGGGCGGCCGAGAGTACCGGCGCCGTTTGCGCCGCCGCTCCCAGGCCCAATGCCAGCAGCGAGGTAAACAGCAGCATACGTTTCATGATTTCCTACCTCCCATGCTTACTCCATTGGATGTAAGTAGGAACACGCGGGCTTCGGCGGCGACGCGGTAAGGGCAGGGGACTTAACAAATCGTAACGGAGGGCTGTCGCTTCCCAGGTCTCGAAAAGCACGAGACCTGGGGCACCCGCACCCGACTGACAACCGCGACAGCTGACAACCGACGACTGACAACCGACAACTACTTCACTCGTAACGCAAGGCCTCGATGGGATCGAGGCGTGAGGCTTTGATCGCGGGTAGCATTCCGCTCACCAGTCCTACGACCGCCAAAATGACGGTTGCCACGACAACCGTCGAGGGATTGATGATGAGGCGGATGTCGGCAGCTTCCGCATTCTTGGCGACAGCGCTGTAGAAGGTAATCCTGCCGACGCCGATCGAGACCGCATACGCCAGGATGATCCCGGCGATGCCGCCGATGAAGGTGATGGTCAGCGCCTCGGCCAGGAACTGGAAGAGGATGTCACGATGGCGGCCGCCCAGCGCCTTCTCGACGCCGATCTCGCGTGTCCGCTGCGTGACCGACACCAGCATGATGTTCATCAAGCCGACACCGCCAATGCCCAACGTCAGCGTACCGATGAAGCCGAGCAGAACTTTTAGTCCGGCCGTGATGATCTGAAACTGCTTCAGCTGCTTCATCATGTTGTAGAGGAAGACGGCGCGCTTGTCGTCGGGTTTGAAGTTGTACTGCTGCGCCAGCGCCCCGCGCACTTGCTTCTCGACTAGTTCGTAATCGTTGCCTTCATAGGACATCCAGATGCCGTCGAGATAGTGCGTGTCCTTGAAGTCGCTCATGGTGCTGAAAGGGATGTAGATGGTTTTGTTAACGCTGTCGTCGCCCTCCTGCATGTGCGGCGCGAGCACACCCACGACGCGATAGCTGATGCCTCCGATTCGGATGTACTGGCCCAACGCGTATTCGCCGGAGAAGAGTTTGAGCTTGGCGTCCGAGCTGATCACCGCGAGGCGCGAGCGTGAGGCTTCATCGTCTTCATTCAGCAGCCGGCCTTCGGAGAGATTCAGCGCCAGAATATGGAAGATGCTGGGACGATTGCCCTGGACCGGCAAGTCGTAGGTACGAACGTCGTGCTGCACGCTCAAGGTCTTGTCCACCTCAGGCGAGATGCGATTCACCAGCGGCGCGGCAGCTTGAATGCGGTCGAGGTCTTCAATGGTGAACTTGATCTGCGTGCCGGCTTTCTGGCCGCCGGCTTGTTGTGAGGTGCGGCCGGGAAATACGCCGATGATGCGCGTGCCCCAGTTGGCGAAGATGACCTCGATGGCACGGCCGAAGCCGGCGCCGTAGGCGAGCAGGAGAACCACCGTGGCGATGCCCCATGCCATACCGAGCATGGTCAGCGCGGTGCGGCGGCGGTTGTAGCGCATCGCTTCGTAGGCTTGGGTTGCAAGATCGCGGACCATGGTTTCGCTTTTCGCTCCTCGCTTTTCGCCAGACGTACCCCATCCGCCAATTCTGGCGAAGAGCGAAAGGCGAAGTTCATTCCTGCCTCAGCGCATCATTCGTTGTTCGCCATTGCTGTTCGCCAGAACACCCGATTGCGATCTCTGGCGAAAAGCGAATAGCGAAAGGCGAAGAGCGCTTTCTATTCCTGCCGCAGCGCGTCAACCGGTTGCAACATGGCAGCTTTGCGAGCCGGGTAAATTCCAGCGACAATTCCGGCGATGGCCAGTGTTCCAATCGCCAGCGTCGCCGACATGAACGACATGGTGGGCGGATCGAAGCCCGGCACCTCGCCGACGCCTCGCATCATGAACATCAACAGTGCGGCGCCTCCCATGCCGATAGCGCCACTCATCAGCGTGAGAAACGCGCCTTCCATGAAAAACTGCAGCAGAATGCTCCGATTGGTTGCGCCCAGCGCTTTGCGCAATCCGATTTCGCGAGTGCGCTCGCTGACCGCGACCAGCATGATGTTGATGATGCCGATGGCGCCGAGCGTCAGGGTCACAATGCCGACGCCGCCCAGGAACAGATCCATCGCGTCGAAAATCTTGGCGACGGTTTCGGAGTTCTTGATGGTGTCCCAATCCTCGAAGGCGTCTTCGTCGCGCCAGTCAAAGCCGTGATTGCGAGCGATGATCTTGCGTACCTCTTCGCGCGCCAGCGCATGCTCATCCCGGACTCGCGGGCGATAGTTGATGAACGACACTGCGTCCTGTTGCCCGTCTTTGGTCAGCGGGAAGTACTCGCGCATGGTGTTGAAGGGCATGAAGACGCGATTGTTGGTGGAGTTGTTGTCGCCATGCCCGACGCGCTCCACTACGCCGATGACTTCAAAGCGAATGCCGTCCAGCAAAATTGCATTGCCGACGGCTGGCCGACCCGGAAAGAGATTCTTCAGCATCTCATCGCCGACAACAGCGACCAGCCGCTTCTGGTTTTCGTCGTTCTGATTGAACCAGCGGCCGGCAGACAGCGGCAGATAACGGATCTGGTTGTAATGCGGCGGGACGCCGCTGACCTCGCCGTTGGTGTTGGCGTATTCACTGATCTCGCGGAGGTCTGTGCGCGACAGCACGGGCGCGGCCGCACGGACGTGCGGAGCCTCGTTCAGGATGTCGCGGTAGTCCTGATCGGTGAGGTTGTAGCTGCGGCCCGAGCTCATGTTACCGGCGACCGCCGGAGCGCGGCCGGGAAAGACGAACATGATGTCTTCGCCCAGCGAGTTCAGTTCGCGGCGATTGCCGGAGCGGAAGCCCTCGCCCAGTCCCACCAGCAGCAGCAGCGATCCCACGCCCCAGGCGATGCCGAACATCGTCAGGAACGAGCGCAGCTTGTGCGCCCATAGGGTGCGCAACATCTGGCGGAGAATCTCGAAGAACATCATGGCAGCAGGGCTCCGGCTGCGACAGAAATCGACTCACTCTGATTTACGAGAATGTGCTTACTTTGGTTCCGACAATCGACACCGCAACCTTCTATTGGACTCCATTAACTCTCGAAAAGGTAGCGAGTTAGCGAGGAATGAGATGACCTGCTGCCCGGCGCTTTAAAGCGCGATGAAAATGGTGAAGATCGGCACGATTCTGGCCCAAAATCGCGAGGAATTAGTTATATTAGAGTTACACCAGCCGCGATCAAGAGATTGCTCAGGGTGTAAATTTTTCAGGGATCAGGGAGTAGAGAAAGATGCCGAAAGCACCACGGGACAAGGACAGCGCAACGCCAAAGAAACGCACCCGCAAAGCCACGCCAGAAGCTGGGAATGGCGTACATGCGGCGAACGGAAACGGCGCTACTGCATCCGTAACCGCCGCCCCGGAAGTTTCCAGCGAAATATCAGTTTCGGCCAGTCTGGAGGAGCGGATCCGCGCCCGTGCCTACGAGATTTACCTGGAGCGCGGCGGCAGCGGCGGCTCTCCGGAGCAGGACTGGCTGCGCGCCAAGGAAGAGATCTGCGGCCGGACAGCAACTGCCTAGTCTGACCTGATATCGATTCGGGTGGTTTTCATCAGCCGGCAACTCTTGGCTCAGGATAAGCGTCTGCGTTATATCGAGTTTGTGCTGTGGCTCCGGCTTGCGAATGGCTGCAGGCCGGGGCTGTCTGCGCTCAGTCCTTTGCATGCACGGATAAAGATCAGCTACTATAATGGTCGTTGAGGCGGCGGCCGGTGTTGTTCGCTTTACCGGGCGGCGGACTACAACCGATTGGACCGAAGCTTGAGTCAGGTTCTTCTTGTTGACGACAATCCACTGCAACTAAGCGTTCGCGAAGCTGTCTTGCGAACCGCCGGCTTCCAGGTTTCGGTCGCCACCACGGCGGAAAGCGCCCTGGCGACCTTGCGCGTGTTGTCCGACCGCATCGGCGTACTCATAACCGATCACCTCATGCCGGGCTGTAGCGGCTCCGAGCTGGTGAGGCAGATCCGAACCTTTAATCAATGGCTGCCGGTGATTGTGCTCAGTGGCCTGGCTGAGGCCGAGACGGAATACGCTGATCTGGGAGTGGTCTTTCGGCACAAGCCTATCCCTCCTCCGGAATTGATTGAGCTCGTGCGCGCCAGTCTGGATCAGGCACAACAGCAACGCGGCGCTGCCTGAAACGCCATCTCATTCGGATCCGTTCCTTGGCGCAAGTCCGGCCCGGACCACGCCGTTATCCAATATGTGACTAAAGTTACATGGCGTTGTCCTGATAACGGGTTTATCCTTAATGCATTCGGCGCGGCTGTCGGCCGCAAGATGGAAGGGAATCCTACGATGTCTGAGCAGGGACGCAGGTACGTACGCTTCGGCGCGGTGATGGCCGTGATCGTGATTGCGCTGGGCTATCTCGCGTATACCGGCGTGCAGGATAGCAAGAGCTATTACGTCACCATCAAAGAACTGAACGGGATGGGCAAGAGTGCCTACAGCAAGCGCCTGCGAGTGGCCGGCAATGTGGCGCCCGGCTCCATCAAGCGGCAAGGAACGCACGCCGAGTTCGACCTGGTGGAGCAGGACCGCACCTTGCCTGTGGTTTATACCGGAACGGAAACGCTGCCTGACACCTTCAAGGACAATGCGCAAGCGCTGGCGGAAGGCCACTTCGGGCGCGACGGCGTCTTCCACGCGACCAATATCCAGGCCAAGTGCGCCTCCAAGTACGCTCCGAAATAGCCCGGACAGCCGGGAGCCGCTCCGGCCACGCAGGGGAAGACATAGAGGGACACTGCCCAGGTTTCGAAAGGCGCGAGACCCGGAGCACCCGGCCCTGATACAAATCAAATTCCTGAATGAGTCGCAGCGACCCTCACTCTCCGCCTGTCATTGTCCTCGAAAATCTGGTGAAGTTTTTTGGCAGGTTTGCCGCGCTGCGCGGCATCTCGGCCAGCTTTGCGCCCGGGCGCTTGTACGTCGTGCTGGGTGATAACGGAGCAGGGAAGAGCACGCTGCTGCGCGTCGTCGCCGGGCTGATGGAGCCGAGCCAGGGTAGTTGCACGCTGCTGGGTGCGAAGAAGGTTCGCGAGGTCGCGCATCGCGTCGGCTACATGGGACATGCGCCGCTGCTTTACGACGAGCTCAGCGGCATGGAGAATCTGCGCTACTTCGCCGGGCTGTACGGCATTCATGATGACGAGGTCAGCCGCACCGCGATGCGCATGGTCGGTCTCGATCCCGATCTCGCGCGTCGTGTTGGCCAGTATTCGCAGGGCATGCGGCAGCGCCTTTCGCTGGCCCGCGCTATCCTGCACGGTCCGGAGTTGCTCCTGCTCGATGAGCCGTTCTCCAATGTCGATGCGCATTCGGCCCGCGACATGGCTGCCGTGCTGGGCCGCGTTCGTGATCAGAACAAGACGATCTTCGTGGTTACACATCAGGCGGCGCTGATGGAAGGCGTCGCTGACGAGTTCGTGCACATGGCGGCAGGACTGATCGTATCGCGCGACGAAGTAAGCCGCGCAGCGGATGCTGCGACCTCCGAGGCGAGGCCCGCGCGATGAGCACGCTCACCCTAACGCGCGCGACGTTGCTGAAAGATCTGCGCATGGAATGGCGTTCTAAAGACGCCATCAACTCCATGCTATTTTTTGCGCTGCTCGTCGTCGTGATCTTCAGCTTTGCCTTCAATCCCACGGCGGAGGAGTCGCGGCACATCGCCGGCGGACTGATCTGGGTTGCGTTCCTGTTCGCCGCTGTGGTGGCGCTGAACCAGACCTGGGCGCGCGAACTGCGCAACCAGGTGCTGGACGCCTACCGCGTATCGCCCGCGCCCCCGAATGCGTTGTTCCTGGCGAAAGCGATTGGAAATTTCCTCTTCGTCGTTGTCCTGGAATGCCTGATGACGCCGCTGTTCGTGGTCTTCTACGAGCTGCGATCGGTGGGGCCGGTGTGGCAGTTGATCGTGGTCGCGTTGCTGGGAACGTGGGCGCTGGTGGTGAATGGAACGTTCTTCGCCGCGCTCTCCATCCGCACCCGCAGCCGCGAGATCATGCTGCCCCTGATCCTTTTTCCGATCTCAATTCCGGCGCTGCTGGGTATGGTGGATGCGACTACTTCGATCCTGACCGGCGAAGCCTCGCCGGTGTTCTGGATCAAGCTGCTGGCGGTTTACGATATCGTGTTCACGGCAATCTGCCTGATGTTGTTTGAAACGGTGTTGAATGCGGAATAAGAACGCTAATCGCCTTTCGCTCTTCGCTTTTCGCCAGAAGCGAGGCTGGGCAATTTCTGGCGAATAGCGAAGAGCGAGAAGCGAACAGCGATACCGCGAAGAGCGAATATTACATGAAAAAACTCGCAATCATTTCGGTTCCTCTGGTGCTGCTGCTGCTGGTTGTCAGCAGTTATCTGGCGCTGGCGGTCGCTCCCACCGAAGCGACCATGGGCGACGTGCAGCGCATCTTCTACTACCACGTATCCTCGGGCTGGGTGGGGATGTTCTGCTTCTTCATCAACTTCGTGGCGTCCATCTGGTACCTGTGGAAGCGCAGCCCGGCAAGCGATGCGCTGGCCGTGGCGTCGGCAGAAGTCGGCGTGGTCTTCTGTGCGGTGCTGCTGATCCTGGGCACGCTATGGGCGCGCCCGGTATGGGGCATCTGGTGGACCTGGGACGCGCGCCTGACTACAACGCTGGTGCTTTGGCTCATCTATGTCAGCTACCTGGTGCTACGGCGATTCTCAGCCGGAGGTCAGACGCAGGTGCTGGCGGCGGCGTTCGCAGTCTTCGGTTTCGCGGATGTACCCATCGTCTATATGTCGATTCGCTGGTTCCGCACCCAACATCCTTCGCCGGTGATCGGCGGCGGTGAGGGTTCGGGCATGGCGCCGGGCATCGCGCATGTCTTCCTCGCCACTCTGGCAATCTTTACGGTTCTCGGCATTCTGTACATCTGGCTGCGCTACAAGCTGGAGACGGCCGAGCAGGCGCTGGAGTCAGCCCACGCACAGGCCGCGCTGAAAGGAGTGTCGCAATGAGCTCGATCGGATTCCTGAAAATTGCCTACATCCTGGCTTGGGTCGTGTATGTCGGATACCTCGGCCGGATTCTTCTGCGAATGAAGAAGGTGGAAGAAGAGATGAAAGAGCTGGAGCGGGGGAAGTAACTCCACCCAAGTTAGCGCCCAAACGACGGATGCGAACCCTTCGGCAAGCTCAGGGCGAGCTCTGGAGCACCTGGCCAAGACCGGCGCGGGTGTAGGTTGGTTGTGATATGGCCTGTGGCTGTTGAAAAACTCTTTCGGCGCTTTCGCCCTGAAAACTCGACGCGCTAGGATGCCTTATAAACGATTTTCTCCACCTCGGGATACATTTCTGGTCACCCAATTTCGTCAGTTG
>Ga0181532_10000096_pt1 | contig 83827 bp, 70 predicted proteins | sample PEATcosm2014_Bin_33_FD_119768 | JGI IMG/M metagenome (GOLD analysis project Ga0181532, IMG submission 119768) | Peatland microbial communities from MTU Mesocosm Facility, Houghton, MI, USA - PEATcosm2014_Bin11_30_metaG | ecosystem: Environmental > Terrestrial > Soil > Wetlands > Peat | place...
GCTCATTCGACAAAAGTGAACGGATCTCGCGCGGGACTGAGTTGTCCGCTGCATCTGGTTTCATCTCCATGTTGTCTCAGATGTTTACGAGAAAACAAAAGGCCTAGCTTCGGAATTCAGGTTCATTGCTCCTCTGCTTCTCTTCCCTGCAATATTATTCGGTCAAGCGTGCAGTTCGGTTTGTGTTTCGGGCAGCCTGACTGGTTATACAGGCGTCTCTTGTGCTTGTGGGGTAACGTGGGACACGAACCACGTCACGAATCCAACTGGCAACGAATTGCGGACCTATGACCTGTTTTATCCAACAAGCTTAGGGCTGACGAATACGAACCGTATGGCATGGTTGTTGCACGCCGGAGGTTTCGCTGGAAAGCTGCATGATTCAGGAGACTATCCAACACCCTCGCTGATTTACGGAGTGATATTTCCGAACGGTGAAGCAACTCAGTGGCCTGTGAACGTGTATATCCCGACATACAGCGCTGCATTTCTAGGATACCTGACTTCAACGAGCAAAATCGGAGATGCCTCAATCCAACTTACGTCATCATTTGGTTGTGGTTACTGGTGGCCTACCGGAGGCGCGCCATTTATGATCACGTTAGATCAGGGGGCCAATCAGGAGAGTCTGTCCGTTACGGGCAGCGACACTTCATGGAACTGTTCCGCCGATGTTTGGACCCTGTCATCTAGTCTTGCAAAGAAGCATCCGGTCAACAGCGTCTCATTTACATCAGTAGCCGCCGCGAGCGGAGGTGAGACGGTTTACACCGGTACGATTACAGGCGGGTTAGGAAATGCCTTCGCGGGCCGTATCTTCACAGTCACTGGGCTTGTGACTACCAATGATGGTACCTATATGGCGACAGCCTCCACACCGACTGCTCTGACGCTGGTGAATCCAAACGGCGTGAAAGAGACTCATGAGGGAACCGGTGTCACGAATGACATGTACGTCTGGATCAACGCGGTTCAACCGCCGCTAGCCTTGAATGACCTTGCGAGTTTCGCATCATTTCTGGGCCAGTGTTCATATGGAGGAACCGGCTACAATACAGGGCCATGCTTAGGGTTTACGAATGTACCCGGGGACCCGAATAGGATCATCGACTTCTCATTTTCGGCGGGCGGTATGTGGTCGCTCACGTTCTTACAAGGGGGTTGCTCAAAAGGAAGGGTCAACGGTGTGGAATGTCCATTCCTGAATAATGTAGCCGGCACTTCAGGCTATACCCCTTGGACGGGAACAAACTGGACATTTGATAACCCTGATGGCACCGCGGCTTTGGCCATAAGCTTTGCGATAGACGCACCGGAAGTCTATGCCAAGGACAGTATCCAAGGCCGGCTTTGGACACTGGGGGGTGTCTTTCCAACTTCTCTATGCGGATGTACCCCGAGCTGTGACAACAGTAACCCAGCAAGCTTCACCAGAGCGAGCCTGACTTGCAATACCCATCCGAGTTCCTGCTATTCGACCTGTCAGCAGACTCTATCGCCACAGTATATATCGGCCGTGCTAGGCGAACACGTTCCAGTGGAAGGGTGGGGATGCGATGGCGTAGGAGGAAAAGGTTCGGCGACTGGAAGCTGTATAGACGGAGTTCCTACTTGCGAATTGGGCGCTGACCCCGACTTTTGCGAAGCTGACTGCTTGATAGGCTCTCAACCGAATATGAGTGAGAGCTCCTATCCTGGCGGGCACGGTTGTACGCCGGAAGCAGTCACCCATATGCTGGAGCTCGAAGGCGGCTCTGTAGGCCACCTGCCCCCCGAAAAATAGTCCTGCGGAAATGTGGGCTGTGCTTTTCATTTTTGCTCGTCTCGCAGGCGCGCGCAGCTTTACATGCGTCTTGCCAGTCGGATTGTTACAGGCAGAGCGCGTGCCCTCTCCAACAGAGCCATCAACAGGGTACTGAACGATTAGCTGGAGGTTGTTCTTGTTCAACTGTTTCAGCTTTGGATCGCCACGGAGTGACTTCATTGGGCCCGCACTCATTTGCGGAGGTTAGCCGACTTTGCCGTGGAAAACGCGACGAAAACGAAAGACCCCGACGGCATCGACGATGTCGGCCTGCTGATCTACAAATGGAAAAGGGGCCATCTGACCATCCTCGAGCGCATTACGCCTTGGCAACAAACGCACCTTACTTACAAGAAAGCGGCTAGTTCTTCGGTCCTGGTCAGCCACATCGTCACATGTCTGCCGTAGCCGACGTTATTCCCGCACTGCCGGCGTCAGCCGATCGCCGGCTGGAGCGTTCAAAGACGGACGTGCGCCGCTTCGCGATGCTCGTCATCCCTTTGGCGCTCCTGCTCCTTACGTTCAAGATCTACAACGTGGAGCAGCCGACTTTCTTCAAGCTGGCCTGCATCGTGTTTAGCGGTTTTGCCGTTTCCTACTGGTTGCCATTCCGCTACAAAGAGCCGTTCCTGATTCTGCTCTCCCTTGCGGGGGCCTATGCCCTGCTGAGCCCCTTGGTTGCCAACCTGCTGATTGCGGCAGGGCTGCTCTTATTCGGCATCGTGCGAAGCAAGCTGGAGTTTCGTTGGCGGTTGCTGGCTATCCTGGCGGTCCTGTGCGTCTGCATCTATGGCCGGATTACTGGCCGTCTTCACGTTCCGGGAGACTTTTGGCCGGTGCTGGGCGCCATGTTCATGTTCCGCATGATCATTTATCTGTACGACCTCAAGCACCAGTCCGACCCGCCCAGCCTCAAGGATTTTCTCAGCTATTTCTTCATCCTGCCGAACTACTACTTTCTCCTCTTCCCCGTCGTCGATTTTCAAAGCTTTCGCAGGAGTTACTTTCAACGAGACATTCATCCAGTTGCACAACAGGGAGTATGGTGGATCTTCCGCGGCACCACCCATCTTCTGCTCTATCGTCTGATCTACCAACTGCAAGGAAGGTTCACGCCGCCCAATGCGACAGTAGCCGTTGCTGTGGTGGCCAAGGTCGTTGCCTGCTACCTTCTATACCTGCGAGTCTCGGGCCAGTTTCATATCATCGCGGGCATGCTATGCCTGTTTGGTTATGACATGCCGGAGACCAACCACCGCTACTTCCTGGCGCACAGCATCAACGACTTGTGGCGGAGGATGAACATCTACTGGAAAGACTTCATGGTCAAGATTGTTTACCTCCCGGCCTACTTCAGGCTCCGCCGGGGAGGCGCGCTGCGAGCAGAACTGCTATCCACGGTGTTGGTGGTTATCACAACCTATGTTCTGCACGTCTATCAGTTCTTCTGGATCAAAGGAACCGTCCGCCTGGCCGTGAATGATGCTCTGTTTTGGCTCATCCTGGGAAGTGCGATGCTATTGAATGTATGGATCGAGTTCAGGAACCGGAAGCGCCAGCCTCGGTCGGGATGGGGCCCCCGGCTGCAAAAGGCCGCGCAAGTCGCCGCTATTTTTGCTTTCATGGCCGTGCTCTGGTCCATGTGGAGCGCCGACAGCCTAACGGAATGGTTCTCCTTTCTGCGGAGTAGCAACATCTGATGGAATTCAGGTCCGGCGCAACAGAGAGCATTTCGCAGGTCCCGAATTCGCCTGAAACGCGCGCCGACTTCACGCAGAAATTCCTCGTTACAGCCGCACTCCTCCTGGGCCTTCTTGGTTTAAACTTTCTGCCCGTTTTGATGAGGCGCGGCGAGAACCGCCTCCGTGTGCAGAAGGCGCTCGCGGAGATGCAAAACAGCGACCTGAATCGTGAGGACTTTGACGCGCTGGCCGCCGGCTATTACGAGGGGCTGCAAAAAAATGCCGGCCACTTGGGGATGCCCACGGAGAGAGACGATGTAGCTTTTAGTGACGATTTTTTGCGTTACGAGTTCAAGCCCAACGTGAGGAGGCAGTATCCTGCCGGAATGCGGATTACCAACAGCCTGGGAATGCCCAATCCAGAGTATGGCTATCAGAAACCTCCCCACACCCGGCGCATTGCCTTGCTCGGCGATTCGCTTTCCGTGGGACCGTTCGGTCATGATTACGTGGCCCTACTGGAAGAGCGTCTGAATCAGGCCAACCTCACGCCTGGGACCCAGCGCTATGAAATCCTGAATTTCTCGGTATACGGTTACAACGTTCTGCAGATGATGGACGTGGCGCTTTACGTCGCTCCAAAGTTCCACCCCGATGTTTACTTGGTGGCGCTTACGCATATCCAAGCCGGCGGAAAGAAGGCTTCAACCGCCCTGCACTTGGCGAGGTTGGAACTGGAAGGAATCGATTTCAAGTACGACTTCCTCCGGCAGATAGCCGCGCAAGCAGGAGTGCAGCCCAGCGACCACATGAACGCCCTCATGAGAAAGCTTGGACCTTTTCATTTTCAGATGACCAAGTGGGCCCTGGAGCAGATCCGGGACCATGCTGCCGCCGAAGGCGCTCAAATGGTCATCGCGCTGGTTCCCGGCCCTATTCCGGCTAATGTTGAAGGCCAGGCCTTTGACGATATCCGTCCGACGGTTGACAGTATTGGGGTTCCGGTCATCGACCTGCGGGATACGTTCAGGTCGAAGAGTCTAGCCAACCTCCAGGTGGAATACGGGGTGGATATTCATCCTAATCGGCAGGGCCATGAGCTAATCTTCGAAAATCTTTACGAGGCGATCCAGCAAGATCCGAAATTCTCTGCGAGTCTCTTGGGAACCTCTGGTGCCAGCGAGACTCGGTAAGGTAACCCATGGACGAAATCAAGCATCAGATCCGCCAATTTCTTTCTGAAATCCTGCCTAACGGAAAAATGTCGAGCGTTGGCGACGACACGCCTTTGCGCACCAGCGGCATCCTCGATTCGATGGGGCTGTTGCGACTGGTCAGTCTGGTTGAGGAAAAGTTCGGCATTGAAGTGTCGGCTTACGACGCCGGAATTGAGAACTTCGACCGCATTGACGACATCGCAGCGTTCGTCCGGAGGAAGCAAGCACCGAAGGCGTGATCTTGAAATTCAGTACCGTTTTGTACACTCGCTGCTCAGCGTGAAAGCGCATTGATCGTCGACTTTCATACTCACGTAGGTCACCGGCGATTCTGGAATCCCAAGATCGTCGATGAGTTTACCAAGCTCCGCCCTTCTTTCGTGGAGTCAATGGACACCCTGATGACTCCTGAGAACCTCATCAGCTTCTTCAAGAGTCAGGGCATTGACCACGCTGTCTGCATCGCCGATAACTCGGCAATCACGGGGTGCGTGCCCAATGATTTCGTGCTCGATTTTTGTAAGGGGCATCCTGAACTGATTCCTTTTTGTTCGGTCAATCCGCATGACCCTGATATCACGGATACGATGGTGCCGTACGTCCAGCGCCACCGCATCGGCGGCTTTAAGTTCTTCCCCACCTACCAGTACTTTTATCCCAACGACCGCCAGCTCTATTCCTTTTACGAATTTCTCCAGAGCGCAGGCAAGGTGGTGATGTTCCACACTGGAACTTCGAATTTTCCCGGAGCCAAGACTCTGTACGGTGATCCCATCTACATTGAAGAAGTCGCTGTGGATTTTCCCCAACTTAAGGTCGTGATGGCCCACAGCGGCCGGCCGTTCTGGTACGACAAAGCATTTTATTTGTCCAGGCTCCATGAGAATCTCTACATGGACCTCGCCGGAGTTCCTCCACAACACTTGATGACTTATTTCCCCAAGCTCGAAACCAACGCCGACAAGATACTGTTCGGCACCGACTTTCCGGCCCAACCGAAGCCGCTTCGTACACTTATCGAAACGATTGAGCGGCTTCCTCTTCGGCCCGAGTCCATCGGAAAGATCCTGGGTGAAAATGCCAAAAGAGTGCTGGGCTTGTAAGGGATCACCAAGCCGGGTTAGGGTTAGGTTCTAGCATGCTGAATCAAATTTTCCAGGAAGCTTGCCGCACCGGTGGATCGCGGGCCGCGCTTGTATTCGGCAATGAGCGTTGGAACTACTCTCAACTCGAAGAGCAGGTGGCTCGCTGCGCGGCGGGTTTGAAGAAATCCGGCGCCGAACCTGAACGAGGCGTAGCTCTTATCCTAAAGAATAACCCGGAGTTCATTTTCAGCTACCTGGCCGCCTCCCGGCTTGGAGTTCCCGCGTTCCTGGTGGACTCTGGTTCCAAGGCCAGCGAACTCCGCCGGGTATTGACCGAGAATCAGGTTGCGGTGGTGGTATCAGAGCCCGAGCAGATTTCCTCCATGGAGCAGATCCGGGAGGAAACGGGACAGCACTTTTCCATTTATTCGCGTGGAGGCAACTTTGCGGATCTCGTGGCCGCTGCGACCGAGCCGCCCGCTTCGCGGATTTATGAGAATGAAATCGCCATCGTGCAATACACATCAGGAACGACCGGCGTGCCCAAATGCACGGCGCGATCTCATCGTAACCTTGCATGGGAGATGAAGGATTTTAACCTGACGACCGGCGTCGCCGACGACGATCATGTCCTTTGTACGATTCCGCTTTACCACGCTCACGGACTGGTCAATGCCTTTCTGGCCGCGATTTACGCCGGGGCGACACTAGTGCTGCTAGAGGAGTTCAACCGTGCTGCGGTGGTCGAATTGTTCGCTCGGGAGCGCATCACGGTCTTCCCTGCTGTCCCCTTGCTCTTCGACTTGCTGGCGCGTCGAGTCATGGGACAGTCGCGCCCGGGAAATTCGCTCCGTCTGGTCTTTTCGGCCGGGGCGCCTCTGTCTTCCGCCGTGGCACGGGAGTTTCGCGAGGCTTTCGGAGTTTACGTCCGTCAGCTCTACGGCACCACCGAGGTCGGGTCAGCAGCCATCAATCTTGACCTTAACCTTCAGGCCACACTGGATTCCGTCGGCTTGCCGATGAAGAACGTACGCATCGAGATCCTCCAGGAGGACGGCAGCGCCGTCGCGCAGGGCGAGGTCGGTGAGGTCGCAATTCAGAGTCCTGCCATGCCGGACGGATATCTTCGCCAGCCGGAAGCGAGTCGGCAAAGGTTTCATCATGGATTCTTCTGGCCCGGCGATGTCGGGCGGAAGGACGATCGGGGTTACCTCTACATCCAAGGGCGGGCTGCCTGGCTGGTTTCCAGCGCCGGACGGAAGGTGGATCCGATGGAAGTCGAAGCGGTGATAGCCGCTTTCCCCAAGGTGCGGGAGGTGGTTGTCGTCGGGGTCCCCGGCTATCTCGGCGAACAAACCGTGAAGGCTGTGGTGGTAGCAAGCGAAGCCTGCCAGGAGCAGGAGATCGTCACCTTTTGCCAGGAGAGGCTGGCCGACTTCAAGATTCCTCGCCTGGTCGAATTCGTGGATGAAATTCCGCGCAATGCTTACGGCAAAATCTTGCGCAAGAACCTGATGTAGAACTAGGAACTTCGGGAGCCGTTGCTCTGACCTGCAACTCGGAGTGAGCACGCTCCATCTTTTGCGGTTATGTCTGCCATAGACGTTCTTACCAAGCTGGACGGATTTGATGTGAGTTCCCTGGATCCGCTTCAACGGGTCCTTCTGGTCACGGATGGGACTTTAACGGAAATTCTGGAAGCGAACTTCTTTGAACGGATCCGGCTGGTGAAGATATCCCAGGAAGCTATTTCTGCCACGGGTTCGTATGCGTTGCTCGATCCCCGTCCGGGAGAAGCCCTGATCGAAAGAAAAATACTGCTCCAGGGAGAAAAGTCTCACCGAAACTACGCCTACGCAGAATCTCTCATCGCGGTTGACCGGCTCAGTCGCTCGTTCCGCGATGAGCTCCTGAATTCCACTACTCCACTGGGACGCCTGTGGCTGGAGCACAAGCTGGAAACATTCAAAGAATTGCCGGAGTTGGGGTGGCACCGCGCAGATCATCTCTGCCACTACTTCGAGTGCGCCGATTCCGCACCGCTGTTGGTTCGTACCTATCGTGTGTTCTCATTTACCAGACCGGTGATGGTCATTACCGAGTACTTCCCGACCTCGTATTCGCAAAATGGGGCCCACAACCCGAAGTGACTCGGCTTGCGTTGAGACCGTTTCCGTCTGTGATCATTTGTGCCCGCAATCACTGAGAACCGGCAGGCGTCTCATGCCGACCATGTCCCGGACCGGGAGGCGGCTCTGTGGACGGCGCTTGCGCCTTCGGCCCAAGAGCCGGTCGCGTGGCTGTGGATATCGGGATTTGTCTTCGTTGCCGCGGTGCTACGAGTTCTGGCGCTCAATCAGCAGTTGTGGTTCGACGAAATCGTCACGCTGCTTGATTCAGCACGAGCGCCAATTTGGCAAATCGTCACTCAGTATGGCGGGCAAAACCAGCACATGCTGTATTCCGTTCTCGCGCACGGTTCCATACGCATCTTTGGCGAGCAGCCCTGGGCGCTGCGCCTGCCGGCGGTGTTCTTCGGCGTGGCTTCCATCCCTGGTCTCTATTTCTCCGGACGTCTGGTAACGACCAACCGCGAAGCCTTACTTGCCTCTGCCCTGATGTCCGTCAACTACCAGCACGTCTGGTTTTCCCAAAATGCTCGCGGCTACACCGGCATGCTCTTCTGGACCTTGATGGCCAGCATTTTCTTCCTGCGATGCGCGAACCGAGGGAACACGCGAGATTGGGCATGGTACGGCGTTTCATCGGCCCTGGGAATCTACACCCACCTGATGATGGCTTGCGTCGTGGCCGGGCACGCGGTCATCTATCTCTGGTTGCTGGCCTCCCGAAGAAGGTCGGATGGGCCGTGGCCACGCAGCTTTCTGGTTCCGCTGTATGGCTTCGTCCTTTGCGGCGTCATATCGCTGCTTCTGTATGCGCCGGTGATTTCACGCGTCCTGGCGCACACTGTTGGCGTTGCGCGCGACCCGGCACACTACGAATGGGCAAGCCCGTTGTGGGCTTTGGCGGAAATGCTTAGGGGGCTGCGGAGCGGCACGGCTGGAGGCTTACTCGCAATCGCAATCGGTGGGGTCATTCTATTGGCTGGTTTGCTCAGCTACTGGCAGGAGAACCGGTTCACGGTCGGCTTAATGATTTTCCCCGGTTTGGTGACGGCGGCCGCGGTACTGGCGACGAGCCACAATTTCTGGCCGCGCTTTTTCTTCTTCGAGATCGGATTTGTGCTGCTCCTGGTGGTGCGCGGTGCAATGGTTCTGGGCAGCCTTGGATCGCAGATGCTGGGTCGCCCTGCAAAGTTTGGCCTGCAGGCAGGCACGGCTGTGGTATTGCTGATGCTGCTTGCCTCGGTTGTCCCTCTGCGCGCCGAGTACATGTATCCCAAGCAGGACTACCTTGGCGCGATGAAGTTTCTGGACGAACACCAGCAACCTGACGACCTGATAGTGACGGTGGGGCCCGTAACGACGGCGTATCAGCGGTACTATCTTCGGCCCTGGGCGTTGGTGGAAACACGTTCCCAATTGGACGCAGCGCTGCTGAACGACCACCCCGTCTGGCTGATCTATGCGATGCCGAACTCTATCCGCACCAGCCGGCCGGAAGTGTGGGACGTGATCGAAAGCAACTTCTCCGTGGTTCGCGCCTTCCCGGGTACCCTCGGCGGCGGGACAATCTATGTAACCAAGTCGAAGAACAACTGGGAGACAGCCAGCCCTGTCAGATGAGACACTCGCGAAGAAAACACCATGCGTGAAACACCAATTGTCGTTGCGGAGCACTTAGCCGGCTCCCGGACCGATGGCCCCGTGGGCGTGTCGGTCGTGATGCCGGCATACAACGAGGCCGGCATGGTGGGCCAGCAGATCGAAAAGGTCCGCGAAGTCATGGACCGCACGAACTGTCCCTATGAACTGATCGTGGTGGACGACGGCTCAACCGATGCCACCGCCGAAGTCGTGCGCCAGCACGACGTGGTGTTGATCTCCAAGAAGTACAACCGCGGATACGGCGCGGCGCTGAAGACCGGCATCTCTGCCGCCAGGTACGACTGGATTCTTATCATCGATGCCGACGGAACCTACCCTTCCGAGAGCATTCCCAGCCTGTTGCAGGCCCTTCCGGAATACGACATGGTCGTGGCCGCCCGAACTGGCAAGAGTGTTCACATCCCGCTGATCCGCCGCCCAATGAAGTGGGTGCTGGGACGTCTGGCAAATTATCTCGCCGGCCAGCCTATCCCCGACCTCAACTCCGGACTGCGCGTCTTCAGGAAATCTCTGGCCGAGCAGTTTCAACATCTTCTGCCCGCCGGTTTTTCATTCACTTCAACCATCACGATGTCGATGCTGCTCAACGACTATCGCGTCCTATATGTGCCCATCGATTACCACAAGCGAGTGGGGCTTTCTAAGGTGCGCGCGCTGCACGTTTACGATTTCCTGCTAGTAATTCTCCGCACCGCCATCTATTTCAACCCGCTGCGGTTCTTCCTTCCGCTCGGGGCAGTATTTTTCCTCGGCGGCCTGGCTAAGCTCGGCTACGATGTCTGGCGCTGGAAGTTTTCACCCAATGGCGGGCTCCTGGTTGTGGCGGCACTGATCATCTGGGCCGTCGGCCTGCTCTCCGACCAGATCTCCAGAATTGCTTTGATCTCAAGATCAAAATGAAAGCGAAAATCACGGCTACATTGCGCCATCCGTTGGTCCGCATTGTCGGCAGCCTGCTGTTCCTCGGAATTCTGCTGGCCTTCCTGCCGCTGCACAAGCTCGCACTGGCCCTTCGCAGTATCCCACTGACTGTGTGGCTGTGGGTACTGGCGGGCTTTCTCGCCACTCACCTGATTGGCGTGGTCAAATGGCGCCTGACACTTCACATCAGCAATGCACGCCTCACGTTGGCTCAGGCTGTCCGCTGCTATTTCGCTGGTTTGTTCGGCACTGTATTCCTGCCCTCGGTCGTGGGGGGCGACGTGGTGCGCATGGGCCTGGCTTTTCGCATCCAACGCAACCGCGCCGGTGTCCTGCTGGGCAGCCTAGTTGATCGCCTGCTTGATACCATCTCGCTGGCTGTTGTCGCCGGGGTTGGGGTTCTACTCATCCCCGGGGCTTTGGATGCACGGCATCGCCGGGCATTCATCATGCTTGCCGTGGTCTTTGCATTGGCTTTCGCAGCCCTGCTAGTTCTGCTGCGGATGACTCCCTGGCAGCGTCTTCCCTTCAAGATGCGCCGGCTCTTCGTGAAAGTCAGACGGGCGTGGCGTTCCATGGCCTCGCAGCCGCAGTACGTTCTGGTATCGCTGCTGCTCGGCATCATCATTCAGACCTGCCTGCTCTTTCTTTCCGCCGCGATCGCCTCCGCCTGCGGGCTGCACGTCGCTTTCCGCGTCTGGCTGCTGGTATGGCCCCTGGCGAAGCTTCTGGCTTTAGTTCCTCTGACGCTTGGCGGCTTGGGCATTCGCGAGGCCGGCTTGGTCGCTCTGCTGGCCCCATTCCGCGTTCCGGCAACACTCTCGGTCGCCACCGGGCTGGCGTGGGAGTCGATCATCATTGTCGGCGGCCTGTTGGCGGGACTGATTTCCTTCCTGATTGGTGGAACCCGCTTCGCTCGCACCGTTCTCGACGTTGACCGGCTGCGTTCCTCAGAAGAGCTGACGCCAGTCGGCTAGGTTCAAAACATCTGTCATCCTGAGCGAGGCCGCGCTGCTTTTGCGCGGTCGAGTCGAAGGAAACCTAAAGCGGCAGTTATTCCGTTCAGTGCCTGAAATCTCACCCAACGCGACCTTGCCACATGTGGTCATCCTTGGCGCCGGGCCCGCCGGTATTGGCGCTGCCTACGAGCTCACGCGCTCTGGCCGCGCGCGGGTGACCGTGCTCGAGCAGCGCGACACCGTCGGCGGCAACGCCGGCAGCTTCCAACTCGATGGCGTCTGGGTGGACTACGGCAGTCATCGCCTACACCCCGCATGTGATCCAGACATCCTCAGCAACCTTCGCGAGTTGCTGGGAGAGGACCTGCTCGACCGCCCCCGTCACGGCCGCATCCGTCTTGAAAACCAGTGGATTCACTTTCCTCTGAAGCCCGGCGACCTTCTCCTGCGCATGCCGAAGAAATTCGCGCTCGGCGTCGCTCTCGACATGGTCCGCAAGCAGTCGTCCATTAACGGCGGGCCCGATTCGTTCGCCTCAGTCTTGGAGCACAGCCTCGGCCGCACAATCTGCCGCGGCTTCTATTTCCCCTATGCGCGAAAGCTCTGGGGGTTAGCGCCGGAGGAATTAGCGGCCACACAGGCCCGGCGCCGGGTCTCCGGCAACTCGGTGGGCAAGATTCTGCGCAAGGTCGCGAACGCCGTTCCCGGCCTGAAGCGGCCGGGCGCTGGACGCTTCTTCTATCCCCGGCGCGGCTACGGCCAGATCAGCCAGTGTCTTTGCGAAGCGGCCACATCTGCCGGTGCGCGGTTCATCACGCAGGCGCGGGTCACGGTTGTGGAGCGTGAAGGCGGTCGCGTGGAAGCGGTTGCTTATGAATCGAACGGCAAGAGCTGCCGCATTCCGACTCGCAATGTGTGGTCCACATTGCCCGTTAGCCTGCTGGTGCGCAGCATGAGCCCCGAAGCACCGCGCGAGGTTGCGGAAGCGGCAACTCGCATTTCGTTTCGCGGCATGATCCTCATCTATCTCACGCTGGAGCAGGACTGCTTCACCGAGTATGACGCCCACTATTTTCCCGAGGAGTCGATTCCCATCTCGCGGCTGTCGGAACCCAAGAACTACAACGCCTCGAGCGAACCCCGTGGCACGACGGTGCTGTGTGCGGAACTGCCTTCGGATCCCGGCTCTCGCGAGTGGGAGATGACGGATGAAAAGTTGGGCGACTTGCTCTGCGAGTGGCTGGAGCGGACAAATCTGCCCGTGGTGGCTAAAGTTCGGCGAGTGACTACGCGCCGGCTGCGCCAGGCCTATCCGGTTTACAACCGCGGCTACGAAAATGATTTGGCCAGTGCTGATCAATGGCTGGGACAGATCGAGGGATTGCTGACCTTTGGGCGCCAAGGCTTATTCGTCCACGACAACACGCATCATGCGCTTTACATGGCCAAAGCCGCTGCCGAGTGCCTGCGCCCCGACGGCAGCCTCGATCAGAAGCTGTGGGCACACTATCTCCAGATTTTCGAGACGCATGTGGTGGAAGACTAGATGACCGCAGCCAAAAGCCCGGCTGCACTGGAGCATAGCGCTGAAGCTCGATCCGCAGTTCCCCCGCCGCCAGTGTGGGGGCCCGATGCTCTTCGCGCCAGCCGTGAGGCGCGGCGGCGGCGGCAGGATGAACATGCCGCCAACCGCGACCGCTGGGTCCGCTCCAACCGTTACTTCTATGACCGCTTCAAGCGCCTCTTGCGGTTCATCATTGAGCCGGCTAAACGCGTGCTGGAAATTCGCTGCCAAACCGGGCACCTGCTGGCCTCAGTCGAGCCGTCCTACGGAGTGGGAGTCGAAATCAGCGAACGGCTGGTCGAGGTGGCGAAAAAAAACTATCCGGAGCTTCATTTTCTCACCTCCGACCCGGAAGACCTGCACCTGGACGAGACCTTCGACTACGTCATCTTCAGCCACATCTTCGACACGGTTGACGTTCTGGCAGCGCTGCAAAGCGCGCGGCGCGCCTGCCATCGCGACACGCGGCTGATTGTCTGCAACTACAACCCGCTATGGCAGCCATTCCTCGATTTGGCGAGTCGCCTCGGCCTGCGCGCCCCCTTTGAAGAGCCGAACTGGATGTCGGAGCGCGACGTAATTGGGTTTCTCGATCTGGCCGGTTTTTCCGTCGTGCGCAAGTACCGGTTTCTGCTCTTCCCAAAATACGTCCCGCTGCTGTCAGCACTATGCAACGAAGTACTGGCACGGCTGCCGGGAATCCGCCGCCTGTGTCTCATGCAGCTCATCGTGGCCCGCCCTAAGCCGCAGCCGCGGAACGAAAATGATGTTTCGGTCTCCGTCGTTATCCCTTGCCGAAACGAGCGCGATAACGTCGAACCCGCCGTGCAGCGCATTCCGGAGATGGGCAACCACACCGAGATCCTGTTCTGCGACGACAAGTCCACCGACGGCACCGCGGAAGAAGTGGAGCGCATGATTCGCCAGTATCCGCATCGCGATATCCGGCTCATTCCCGGCCCCGGGATCTGCAAAGCGGAAAATGTATGGACGGGATTTCGCGCGGCCCGGGGCGATGTGCTCATGATTCTCGACGGCGATCTCGCGGTCATGCCGGAAGAGCTGCCCTATTTCCTCCAGACGCTGCTGTCGGGCGACGGCGAATTCATCAACGGCAGCCGCCTGGTTTATCCCATACCCAAGCAGGCCATGAAATTTTCCAACATGGTCGGCAACAAGCTGTTCGGCATGACTTTCTCCTATCTGCTCGGCGAGAGGATCAAAGACACGCTCTGCGGCACCAAGGTCCTGTGGCGCAAAGACTGGCTGCGCATCGAGCGCAACCTGGGACATTGGGGCATACAAGACCTCTGGGGCGACTACGAACTGCTCTTCGGCGCGGGCAAGCTGCAACTCCAGATCCAGGAAGTTCCCGTGCACTATCAGGAACGCATTTATGGTGTCACCAAGATGACCAAGGTGTTCTCCAACGGCCTGCGGATGCTGAAAATCTGCACCGGCGCATGGCGCAAGTTAATGGGCTAGCGGCTATTCCGTCGATATTGGTAACGTGCAAGCCTATCATTCAATTAATTCTTACTTTCGTGCTCTCATATCTTCCGAGCCGACTGCCCTCCGTGTAAGAAAGAGACCATCATGAAAGGAAAGCTCGCGGTTGCGCCACTTAGGGAATGGAACGTGCCTCTGAGGGAAAAATTCTTCGTGGCCGGTCCATGTAGTGTGGAATCAAAGGAGCAAATCCTGCAGACTGCTCTGCACCTTTCCGCCCATGACGTCACTTTGCTGCGAGGTGGCATCTGGAAGCCCCGCACGCATCCGGGGTCCTTTGAAGGCATCGGTGCCAAGGGACTGCCCTGGTTGAAGAATGCGGGGGTAGTTGCTGGCCTTCCGGTGACCACCGAAACCGCAACCGCCCATCACGTGGAGCAATGCCTCAAGGCGGGAATCGATGTTCTCTGGGTTGGCGCTCGCACCACTACCAATCCGTTCGCGGTTCAGGAGATTGCGGAAGCAGTGAGGGGCGCGAACATCCCCATCATGATCAAGAATCCGATGAACGCGGACCTTGAACTTTGGATTGGCGCCATTGAGCGAATCAGTAACGCTGGGATCACCAAGATTATCGCTGTGCACCGCGGCTTTTCGAGCTATGGGCAGAGCGCCTATCGCAACCCGCCGATGTGGAGAATCCCCATTGAACTGCGACGCCGGATGCCCCACCTGCCCATAATATGCGACCCCAGCCACATCTGCGGCAGCCGCAAGCGCATCCCCACCGTGGCGCAGGAGGCCCTGGACTTCCTCTTCGACGGACTGATGATTGAAGTTCATTGCGCGCCAGATACAGCCCTCAGCGACGCCAGTCAACAACTCACGCCGGAGCAGTACGGCAAGCTGCTCAGCGGACTGCGCTTTCCTTCCGGTGCTGACCCAACCCTTCTTTCCCCCGCCCTGCAGGTGCTGCGCAAGGAAATTGATGCCATCGACGACGACCTGATTGCGCTTCTTGCCCGGCGAATGGAGTGCGTGGAGCAGATCGGAATCTGGAAGCGGGACCGCAACGTCTCGCTCTTCCAACTGGAGCGCTGGGAGCACGTACTTCGTGACCGCGTAGAATCCAGCGTGCAGCGCCACTTGTCGCCCAACTTTGTCCGCGATCTGTTCGAGCACATTCACGAAGAAGCGCTGAGCATTCAGGAAAGGATTCCTCCGGTTCCTCTGGGCGGGGGCCACGAGCAGGAACGCAGTCCTGACTTCGCGAATGGCGGTCGCGAGGAGGGATTGGATGAACTCGTCTCGCAGAACTCCGAGCCTCGGGGCTGAAGCGATTCCACATGCCGTCTAAGAAAGCTATCGTTACAGGTTCCGGCGGGCTGATCGGTTCCGAGTGTGTTCGCCTGCTGCACGACGTGGGATGGGATGTCATTGGCGTCGATAATGATATGCGTCGCCAGTTCTTCGGCGAGCAAGGCAGCACGATGCCGGTGGTGCAGGAGCTATGCTCTACTCTCCCGAGATACCGGCATCTCGATGCGGACATACGCGACCGCCAGGCGATGCGCGACTTATTGAAAGCCGAGCGGCCCGGCTTCATCATCCACGCGGCGGCACAGCCCTCTCACGACAAAGCCGCTGCCATCCCTTACGACGACTTCGACGTCAATGCCGGCGGCACCATGAACATCCTGGTGGCTGCCAGAGATTTCTGTCCGGAGTCGCCGTTCTGTTTTACCAGCACCAATAAAGTTTATGGCGACCGCCCCAATACCCTGCCGATGGTGGAGCACGAAAAACGTTACGACTACGCGAACGGACTCGATGGCATTGATGAAACCATGTCCATCGACAACTGTTTGCACTCCATCTTCGGCGCTTCCAAGGTGGCCGCCGACGTAATGTGCCAGGAGTTCGGACGTTACTTCCACATGCCGGTTGGTATCTTCCGCGGCGGTTGCCTGACTGGACCGCAGCATGCCGCAGTTGAGCTGCATGGTTACCTGACCTACATCATTGTTTGCGCCGTTTCCAACCGGCCCTACACCATCATGGGCTACAAAGGCAAGCAGGTGCGAGACCAGATTCACAGCCGCGATGTGGCGCGGCTCTTCCTGGAGTTCTACCATCAGCCGCGATGCGGCGAGGTCTATAACCTGGGCGGCGGCCGGCAAAACAGCCTGTCGATCTTGGAGACGATTGATGTGCTGGCCGAGATGGGATTTCCCCTCAAGTACGAATACAATCCGACGAACCGCATTGGCGACCACATCTGCTACATCTCCGATCTTTCCAAGATTCGGTCGCACTTTCCTACTTGGAAGTTGGAGTATGATTTGCCGGCCATTATCGACGAAACCGTACGGCGACAGGCCGGCTTGCATAGCCTGAGACCGCGGACAGCGCTGACATAGGTCGAGCATAGCAACCATCGATCAAGCCGCCGACGCATTCTATTCAGCGGCTACGCCGCAATGATTTTTCGGCACCTATGGAAGTACTGAAGTCCGTCACCTCTAAATCGTGCTTGGGCTGGCTCTCCTGCACGGGCTGGACGCCGGAACAAGCCCTTAGCCTTTGGAGAGAGGGTCTGATGAACAACCTGAGAAAACGTCGGAGCTTGACGCCGGGGCTAAGTGCGGGCGTGGCAACTGTCACGCTGGCACTGGCAATTGTGTTTGTGCTTGCAGTCGTCGCAAGCCAGGCGGCGCAGGCGCAAACCTTCAACGTGCTTCACACCTTCACCGGCGGAAACGACGGAGGAAATCCCTCCGCCGAGGTGACCATCCAAGCAGGCGTCCTCTATGGCACGACCTTTGCCGGGGGCCTCCTCACCTGCAACCCCCCGCATGGTTGCGGCACGGTTTACCAGATGAAGCACATTGGATCCAGTTGGACGCTTAACAACCTCTATACCTTTACCGGCGGCAGCGACGGGGCCATACCAACAGCCCCGGTCGTCTTCGGCCCGGACGGCGCCCTCTACAGCACGACAGAGTTTGGGGGTGGCAACGGCAACGTTTTCAAGCTGAGGCCATCCCCCACCGCATGCAAAACAGTACTTTGCCCGTGGTCGGAAAACGTGCTTTATACTTTCGAAGGAGGTACTGACGGAAGCCAGCCTATCGGTCTCGTTTTCGATCAGGCGGGTAACATCTACGGCACTACCTCTTCGGGCGGCGCCTACGGCGATGGTACCGTTTACGAGCTGACATCTTCAGGGAACGGCTGGACGGAGAGCCTTCTTCATAGCTTCGGCCTAGACCTTGACGGGATTACTCCATATAGAAGCGTGATGGTCTTCGACAACGCGGGCAATCTTTACGGAACTACCTACTATGGCGGCGCATTTAATGCCGGCTCGGTTTTCCAATTGACGCCCTCGGGGTCCGGCTGGACCGAGAGAGTCATCTACAGTTTCCAGGGCGGCAGCGACGGAAGATTTCCCTACAGCGGTCTGATCATTGACCAGTCGGGCAACCTCTACGGCACCACGACCGACGCCGGCACTGACTACGGCGGTACTGTCTTCGAGCTTTCACCTTCGGGCGGCGGCTGGTTGTATTCCGTGCTTTACAGCCTTACCGGGAGCTTAGGCGACTCATGTGGCCCGGCTTGGGCTCTCGTCATGGACGTAGGGGGCAATCTTTACGACACCACGCAGTGCGATGGGGCGAATGACCTGGGCAACGTTTTCAAATTGACGAACACGGGCGGCAGTTGGACATACACCTCGCTCCACGACTTTACGGGCGGCAACGACGGGTCTTGGCCGATCAGCGGCGTGACACTTGACCCGAGCGGCAATCTCTACGGCACAACATACTATGGCGGCTCAGGATGCGCCGCCCCTCATGGTTGCGGTGTTGTCTGGGAGATCACGCCCTGACAAGCGCCTAAGCCTGTTCCGCGTACTTTTCCGGTGCACGACCAAGCTGACCATCCTATGCCCGCTCCTCACGCCGGCTTGCAATCCGTTTCGTATGTTTTGCCGCGACCAAGGTCGCAGCAAGGTATGGACGTTGCGCAGTCCAGAAAAAACGCCGGCTGGCACGCGTATTGCATGGTCGGGCTGGTAGCAACTCTGGCCGTAGTGCCCATCGCGTTTCACGGCAACCCGTGGGGACACGATGTCAACCTTCATCTCCGCAGTTGGATGGACGCGGAGCGGCAATTCCATGAAGGAAGCTTCTTTCCCCGATGGGCAGCCGGCGCCAACCAGGGCTTTGGCGAGCCGTTTTTCATCTTCTATCCGCCGCTTTCGCGGCTTGTCGGCGTGGCGCTTGGACTGCTCTTGCCCTGGAAAATCGTCTCCGGCGTCTATATCTGGCTGATGCTGATGCTGGCCGGCGTTGCCATGTGGATCTGCGCTCGGGAATGGCTGGCGCCGACGGACGCGCTCGCAGCTAGTTTGCTTTTTGCGGTGAATCCGTATCTTCTCATCGTTGCCTATAAGCGCGGCAACTACGCTGATCTGTTGGCAGGCGCCCTGTTTCCCTTGATCGTGTGGGGCGGCATGCGGATGGGCTATGCTCCAGCCAGGACAGCCCTTCCTCTGTCGGCGGCGTTCGCCGCCCTATGGCTCTCCGACCTTCCAGCGGCCGTGGTGGCCAGCTACTCTTTGGCCGGACTGCTGTTACTCAATGCCATCATCTACCGCTCACTGCGGCCTCTTTTCTTCGGCGCACTGGCCATTGTGTCGGCTTTCGGAAGCATCGCTTTTTTCCTGTTACCGGCTGCGTGGGAGCGAAGGTGGGTGAGCATCGCTGAGGCCGTCCGCATGGAGTGGGCGCCGGAGAACAATTTCCTTTTCACCCACAGCAATATGCCGCTCTACATCGAGTTTAACCGGTCACTGTCGCTGGTCGCCGTTTTTCTGATACTGGTTACGGCCGTTGCGGCTCTGGCTGCGCGCAAATTCCGGCAGGACGAGACCAATGTGTGGCGTTTGCTTACCCTCCTCGCAGCCGTGTCCACGTTCATGATGTTTCGCCCCAGCCTGCTCCTGTATGAAAGATTGCCTGAAATGCGCTACGTCGAGTTCCCCTGGCGGTGGCTCTCCGTGCTTTGTGTGGTCACTGCATTCCTAGTCGCCTCGGCGATTTCGCAGGCTCGCAGGAAGTGGATTCCCTGGGCGATGACTGCCGTGGCCGTCGCCTGCGTCAGTGCAGTCATTGTGCACACTGTTACCTGGGACCATGCTCATTATCTGGAAGGGCTTATATCGGACGCTCATTCCCCATCGGGATACCCAATCCGCTTCGGTGATTGGAGTAACCCACTGGGAAGCCAGCGGGAGAAATTGAACAAAGCTGCGCCTCTGGTCGCGGCTGCCCCCGGACAAGCCGCTCAAATCCAGATTGAGCAGTGGCGGGGCGAGCGCAAGGTGTTTGCGGTGGAATCAGCCCAGCCGACCACGGTCAAGTTGCGGCTACTGGCTTATCCAGCCTGGCAGGCAAAGGTGAATGGAAATGTCGTGCCTCTCCAGGCCGATCCCACAGTTGGGCAGATGCTGGTGCCCATACCGGCCGGGTCAAATCGCGTCGAAATTCACTTCGGAAGGACTTGGGATCGCACGGCGGGGAATATCGTTTCACTCGTGACCATTATCGCCTGTGTGCCATTGCTGCTCTGGCTTCGCAAGCGCGAGATGCCGCCCGAGCATCGAGAGATCTAACGAGCTTACGGTTCGGGTAGCGCGGCGCTTCAGCGCCGTGTCACGGATGAAACCTCCTCACGAATTGTGATCACGAGGAGACGCGAGGGAGCGGCGCGACTGAGCGCGACGAGGGATCTGTTTTTGCTAGAGCGCGTGATTCGTATGGACCGGAACCGCAGATTTCCTCGATGGCTGCGACGTCCCTAGGGGCTGAAGCCCCTTCTTACGAACCAACGTTGGACGCGGGCCTTAAGGCCCGCACTACTCGAACGATTACATCAGTACCGCTAGACGGCATTCCAGCACCGGCAAGGTACTGCCGATTCACACACCCGTGAATGTCTTGCAATCCCGAAATCTCCAGCGATTCTTACTTGTTGTCGCCTCCCTCCTTTTCGTTCTGTTCTGCATTGAGTTGCCCGCACTGATCGGGGCCCTCGATTATCGAACGGTCATCGGTCCCTATCACATGTGGTGGGCGCCCAACGTCGCTGACCCCGAGTTGCTGGCCATTCACCGTCCGCACGCGCATCAGAGCGGTTCAGCGATGGGAGGGGATATTGCGTCCAGCTATCAGATTCCGCAGTCGGACATGACCCAGTTCCAATGGGATGTAACCTACGACCGCAACGGCTTCCGCAATGAGCGCGACCTGGACCGCGCTGACGTGGCCGTCATCGGTGACTCTTTCGCCGAAGGATTGACCGTTACCACCGCGGAGTTGGTGACCTCGCGCTTGGCGGCGCTACAGGGAGTCGTTGTTGCCAACCTCGGACAATCCACCTATGGTCCGCTGCAGGAGCTGATTGTCCTGAAGCGCTACGCCCTGCCGCTGCACCCGCGGGCTGTGGTCTGGATGTTTTTCGAAGGCAACGACCTGCAGGATGTGATCGCCTATCAGAATGCCCGCGAGCACCCGCCGGATTTCCTGCACGCCTTCTGGGCACGGTCGTTTACGCGCAGCGCATCCCTGGCCGCCAAGCGGATCTTTGAACCGCAGGTCAAGCCTCCGGGCACCAGGCGCGCGGGCCTCTGCCAGCTGCCGGACGGCAGGCAACTTGACACTTACTTCGGTTACCTCGCCAAACCGCTGACTCAGGAGGAGCTGAAAGCACTCGACGAAACCGCCAACACCATCGCGGCCGCTTACAAGCTCTGTGCCGCCCAGGGCGCCCGGCTGCTTTTCGTATTCGTGCCGACCAAGTTCCGCGTGCTGTATGACCTGTGCCAATTCTCCGACGCCTCCGAGTGCCGCAACTGGGTGCTTCCCGAAATGCCCGAGCGCCTTCAGAGCGCACTACATTCGATATCGCCCAACATCGGCTATCTCGACCTGACCCCTTACCTCGTGCAGGGCGCCCGCACTGAAGGCTATCCTTACTACCGCGACGACGAGCATTGGAGCCCCGACGGACACAAGGTGGCAGCTGAGGCGATCAGCCGTTGCCTGCAATCGCCGCGCGAAATCGGCGGTCGTGACCATGTCCAATAAGGTATCCACGGCGAATGCCGCGCGGAGCAAGCCCGAAAGCTCTTCGGCTAGGGCTGCGACGCCAACAGATTCGCAAGATCGAGGCATTGTCGCCTTCCCCGGGAAATCCCGCTGGCTGGGCAAGCTTGCTCTCGCCGTATGCGTTCCGCTGCTGGCCCTTGGCCTTCTCGAAGTAGCGGTGCGAATCTACGCCCACGTCACTTCGCAGGAGCGCCTCATCGTGATTGACGGCGTCACCGGATGGCGGCTGGCGCCCAACGTCCACCGTCGCTACGACAAGGAAAGCCAGCCCTACTTCATCGTGACCAACTCCAAAGGACTGCGCGACGTCGAGCACGCCTACGAGAAGCCGCCGGGAGTCTTTCGCATCGTGGTCATCGGAGATTCCTTCGTCTTTGGCGCCGGCGGCGTGGAGCCATCTAAACGGTTCACCGACATCCTCCAGTCGTCGCTCAAGAATGTTGAAGTGATCAACATGGGCGTGCCCGCCTACGGCGCTGATCAGGAATATCTCTACTTGGCCGATGAAGGCCTCAAGTATCACCCTGACCTAGTGCTCTTGTGCGCGTTTTACAACGATTTCCGCGAGAGCTTCTCCACCATCAATCCTTCGAACGGGCGGCCGAAAGGATACCTTTCTCTTGACGGCGACCAGTTGGTGGTTCATCCGCCGCAGTTCTTGCTTTATTACCGGCTGGCGCAGCACAGCTACCTGCTGGGTTTGGCCGACCTGGGGCTGAGCAAGATCTCGAAGGCTTATGACAGCGCCATGCGGCGGCGGCACGGAGTAGTGGCGGAGCAAGACAGATTGGCCGTTTTCAAACAGATTTACGTCAGCGCCGCTGATCTGTGCCAGCAGCACGGGGCAGCCTTCGTGCTGGTTTACCTTCCCTTTCAGGGCCAGTACGAAAAGTGGGTCATCCAGCAAGTGATGGACGATCTGGCCGCCACCCGCGGCATGAAGACGCTCGACCTGATGGAGACCGTGAAGCTGGCCAACCGCGCGCATACGGCCTATTTCCCCAACGACATTCACTTCAACGAGTACGGGAACCAGGTCGTGGCCAAGGCGCTGTTGGATTATCTGTTCAGCAACGGCCTTCTGCCTGCAGATGTCTCCCGCGCCACTGGCAGCGTGCAGTGAAGATGATCTCCTCGCACTGACCCATGCACTGGCTCTTACGATTCTTCCTTACCCCGGGAGAAATCCTTCGCGACCTGATTTTTTTTGCCTGCCTCGTCTTCGTCTGCCTGGCACCGCAATTTGCGGACCGCGCCTTCAGTGCGATCGAACAATTTGGCTCACAACTGGCACAACGCAAGCTGCTGGCGGTCTTCGGGATTGCGATTGCCATGATTGTTATCCGGCTCAGTTTGTTGGGGTTGCTTCCTGTCCCTTACCCCGAGGTCCACGACGAGTTCAGTTATCTCCTCGCGGCTGATACCTTCGTTCACGGCCGGCTCACCAATCCTCCGCATCCGATGTGGCTTTTCCTCGACACCTTTCACGTCAATCAGCAGCCCACCTATATGTCGAAGTATCCCCCCGGGCAGGGACTGGCGCTGGCCTTGGGGCAGGTTCTCGGCCATCCCTGGATCGGCGTGCTGCTGAGCGGCGCTGCGATGTGCGGCGCAGTGGTCTGGATGTTGCAGGGATGGCTGCCGCCGAACTGGGCGCTGGTTGGCGGTGTGCTGGTGATGTTCAAAATTGCCCTTTTCAGCTACTGGATGAACAGCTACCTGGGTGGATTCGTGGCAGCGATTGGAGGCGCGCTGGCGGTGGGCGCTTTGCCGCGAATCCTTCGTTCCTGGCGGATGGAGGATGCAGTGATCCTAGGAGTGGGCGCAGTCATCCTCGCCAACAGCCGGCCGTTTGAAGGCGCCTTCTTTTGCCTGCCGGTTTTCGTGGTGCTTGCAGTGCGCTTTTTCCGCCGCGGCAGTGTTTCCTGGCAGATGAAGTTGGCTCGAGTCGTTATCCCGCTGTGCATTGTCGGGGTTCTCGGCGGCGCGTTCATGGCTTACTACAACTGGCGGGGCACCGGGCGTGCCACCGTTTTCCCTTACGCCGTCAATGAAAAGACTTACATGAGCACGCCCGCCTTCTCCTGGCAGAAGATGCGCCCCCAGCTGCACTACGCCAATCCGCAATTCGAAGCTTTCTACAACGGCGCCATGCAGCGGGCCTGGTCACTGGGCGGCGTCACCAGCGCGTCGAGAGCTGTCAGAAAGGCCGCTTACATTCTGGCGTTTTCATTCTTTTTCTTCCTCTGGCCGCAGCTCAGCGTCACCCTGTTGGCTGGCTTGCGGGTGTTGCGTGACCGTCGGGTTCGTCTCCTCGTAGTACAGTCCGTGCTGGTGTTCGCTTCCTTCCTTTTAGTTCGCGCTGCTTTCAACCTGCATTACGCCGCACCGCTGGTGGCGACCATTCTTGCCCTGGCCACTCAGGGCATGAGACACGTGCGGCACTGGCAGGCCTGGAGCCGTCCCGTAGGAATCGGTATCACGCGCGTGGTTGTCCTGTTTGTCGTGCTGCTGGCATTTTTTACCATGGACCGCGAACTCTGGGATCCAATAAAGTTTCGGATTCAGTTTGCCAATCAACTCAGCGCCCTACCGGGCGAGCACCTGGTGATTGTGCATTATTCGCCGGACCACATCCCTTACCGCGAGTGGGTTTACAACGGCGCCGACATCGACAATTCGAAGATTGTATGGGCGCGCGAGATTCCCGGCGTGAGCCTGCAGCCGCTGCTCAACTACTTTCACGGGCGCCAGGTGTGGGTGGCTGAACCCGATACTTCCCCGCCGCGCCTGAGCCGCTACGAACCGCCCATTTCACAGTGAGCACCAACCTTGCCAAATTGAAGGAAGAGCCGCTGGTTGCGGCCGCGGAACCACGCCCGGCCCCGAGCGGGCTGCTGCGGCTGCTGATGTCCGTCGCCATCGGTGTGGTGCTGTTCCTCACCCTCGACGGAATTCATACCGCACGCCTACAGCGCGCCCCCCATGCCTCCAACGGTCAGGTGGACCCGTGCCGCATCTATGACCCGGTCCGCTATCACACCCTCAAGCCCAATTGTAGCCAGACCGACTTCTGGGGAACAGACTCATACCAGCTCACGACCAACAGCCTCGGCTTTCGCGATAAGGAAATCAGGGACATTCCACTCACTGATTCACGGCCTCGCATCCTCATCCTGGGCGACTCCTTCGCCGAGGGCAAGCTGGCCTGGAGCAAGAGCTTCGTCGGCCGTATTGCCGACCACTTTCCGCAATACGACTTTCTGAACTCCGGCCTGGCCGGCTACTCGCCGTCCAACTATCTGACGACCGTGCAAATGGTCCTGAACAAGGGCTACGAGGTGGACGAGGTGATCCTCTTCCTTGACAACTCCTCCGTCCAGCACGAGGCTGCTTTCTATCACGACATTGACGACCAGGGCGCCATCACTGCCATCCCGCGCGAGGAGCAGCAGCAGGCGACCTCCTGGTACAGAAGTCTTCGCAACTGGGTCGCCTCGCACTTCGCCCTCACCGGTCAGGTCTTTCGCCTCTTTGACCGCCTGCAGCGGCCTCTCGTCCGTCGTGGCGACTATCACCTTCCGGTAAACAATCTGGGCGACCCGTTCGACTACGAAATGTCTGCCTGGACTTACCGCAAGGTGAATGAAACCGACCGCTTCCCTGCCGGCTATGCGCCGCTCGGAGTGCAAGGCGGACTCGCCAAGCAGCAGGCCAAGCTGGACCTGCTGTGGCAGGAATTGCAGAAGCGCAACATCCCGCTGACAGTCGTCATCTATCCGCATCTGGCGCAACTCGTTCACGACACGCCCGACAACCGGCAAGTACAAATTCTGCGCCAGTGGTGTGAGGGCAAGTGCAAGCGCTTCATCACCGTGCTGCCGGCGTTCTTTGCTGCAAAAGAGCAGTGCCCGCCCGGCGAGCCCGGTTGCTGGTACATGAAATACTTCGTCTTCGGCGACATCCATTTCAGCGCTGCGGGCAACGCGCTGGTGGCAGACACAGTGATTCAGAGCCTGACGCAGGACCCGCCCACCAAGCTGCCGGCGAGTGGGCCAGAGCGGCAAGCCCAAAACGGGGCACGGACGGGCAAAAATTAGATTTGTCATCCCGAGCGAGCGCCCGCCTTCTTCGCCGACCCGCTTCGGATCGGGCGAGCGCGAGTCGAGGGACCTGATGTTTGCACTTCAGCGCGACTGAGGGACCTGCTTCCCACTCGCAATGCTGCCATCCGAAACCCAACTGATCACCCCGCGCGAAGACATCTCCGCTGCGGATAACGCCGCCCGCCAGCGCCGCATGAAGCTGGCGCTGCTGCTGGTCTCCATCGCCTTCAGCCTGGTCGCATTCCTGGCCCTTGACTACTTCCGCAGCCAGGCCATTCTGCGCCGCGTCAAGGCCGCCGACAAGCAAGGCTCCTGCCGGGTCGCAAATCCGGTGCGACATCATGCCTTGAAACCTAACTGCGCCTTTGTCGAGCGATGGGGCCGCGACCGATATGACTACTTCACCAACAGCCTGGGCTTTCGCGACGCGAAGGTTCGCGACATTCCTCTCACTGAGGCCCGTCCCCGCATCCTGATTCTGGGCAACTCCTACACCGAAGGCGAAAGCTCGTGGCCTGACAGTTATGTCGGCAAAATCGCCGCCGCCTTGCCACAGTACGACTTCCTCAACGGCGGCGGGGCCAGCTACTCTCCCTCCAACCACCTGAACATCGTGCGCAACTTACTGGCTGACGGAGTGCAATTCGATGAGGTCATCATCTTCAGCGGCGCCTTCGACGTCTTCAACGAGGCCGCTTTCTATCGCGATATTGACGCCAGCGGCGCCGTGGCCGGGCCGGAGCACAAGCGCTGGAACATCTCCCGCTATTCCAAGGCGCGCTTCTTCGTGGCCCGCAACTTTATGCTGACCAACCAGCTGGTCGAGGCGGTTGAGCGCTTTCTGGTGGGGCACGGTTACTATCATCTCGCGACCGACCAGTGGGGCGACGAGTTTGATATGGAGATGGTGGCCTGGACCTATCGCAACGTGAATGAGACCGACCCCCACCCTACGGGGTATGCGCCGCTGGGTGTGCAGGGCGGCATCAACAAAGAGTTTGCCAAGATGGACCTGCTTTGGCAGGAGCTGGAAAAACGCCACATTCCGCTTAGTATGGTGGTTTATCCCTACCCCACCCAGCTGGTACACGACAGCGTGGATTCGCGCCAGGTGCGCATGTGGCGTGACTGGTGCGCCGGCAAGTGCAAGCGATTTATTACTCTCTTTCCCGTCTTCTTCGCTCTCAAGGAGCAGTGCCCGCGGAGCGAGCCCGGCTGCTGGTACTTGAAATACTTCATCTTCGGCGACATGCACTACAACGCCGCCGGCAACGCCCTGGTTGCCGACGAGATTGTGAAAAGCCTGACGGAAGAGCCGCCCGTCAAGCTAGACTTAAGCGCCGTAGGCGCGAAATAAGTTAGCCTAGCCGTCCGCGGCTGGATCAGCGGAATCTAAGAAGGTCGAGTGCCGCAGGCACGGCACAGAACGGTCGCGAGGTTTCCAGGTGACATCCCTACGGGACTCAGGCGAAATGTAGGATTCGGCTCCCAGCGCTGAAGAGTCTGTGTGAGAACTAATGTTGTGTTGCGGCCGTGGAATGAACTCACTCGAAACCAGCCCCGCAGGGGCGGAATGAGTTTAGCCCAGCACGGAGCCGAAGGCGGAGTGCTGGGTAGAGTGGGAAATTCACCTGAGTCCCTTCAGGGACGGCACAGTTCTCACACAGACGCTGAAGCGCTGGGCTAACCTATGTTGCGCCTACGGCGCACCAAACATTGCGTGTTTCCTGATTCGGTTTGTAACAGGGCACGGCTTCAGCCGTGCCGAAGAAGGGCTCCCCATGAATTGTCATCACGAGGAGCGCGAGGGAGCGGAGCGACTGAGCGCAACAGGGGATCTGCTTTCGTGGCGAGTGACGAAAAAGCAGATCCCTCGCGGGCCTAGAGTCCCGCTCGTGATGACAATTCCAAACAGCATACCCTACGATGTATGCCTATTTCTGACTTAACCACACGCGCCGCTGCAACGGCTCGCTCATCCGCTCCTGTAGCCCCGGAGAGCAAGCATTCCGCATTGTTGCCCATCATTGCAACGGTATTTTTCTTTTCCGGCTTTTCTTCACTAATCTATGAAGTGATCTGGATGCGGCGCCTGGCACTGTTTTTCGGCAGCGACATTTACTCCGCGGCCTTTACCTTGAGCGCTTTCATGGGCGGTCTGACATTCGGCAGCCTGCTCGCCGCCCGCTACACCGACAGGCTGAAACGCACCCTGGCCTGGTATGGGCTGCTGGAAATCCTTATCGGAATCTATGCGCTGTTCTTTACCGACTTTCTTAACTTATTTGCGTCACAATACGAGCATGTTTATACCACTTACTTTACCAGCGCTCCGTGGCTCTATCATGGGTTTCGCATCCTGGTGGCCACTCTGACCTTGCTGATTCCCACCACCATGATGGGCGCCACCCTGCCGCTGATCGTCAGGCATTTCGGCTGCAGCGGCGAAGTTGGCCGCTATAGCGGCTTTTTCTATTCCATGAATACGTTCGGCGCGCTGGCCGGAACACTGGCGGCAGGATTCGTTCTTCTTCCGTCGCTGGGCATGAGGTCCACCACGGCAGTCGCCTGTGCCATTAACGTCATAATTGGCCTTACCGCACTGCTCTTGAGCCGCACTGTTACTGCCATCGCGACCCGCCCTCGAGAGGAATTCCCAGGCGAAACGACCGCCGCAACGGCCCACCCTGACTATGATCGCAGCCCCGCGACCATTGCGATGATTGCCATCGGGCTCTCGGGCCTAGCGGCGCTGGCGCTGGAAGTTGTCTGGATGCGGATTCTGGTGCAGGTGTTCTGCGCTACGGTCTATGCGTTCGCCATCATGCTGTCCTGCTTCCTATTCGGGATTTTCTATGGAAGCAGGTGGATCTCCCGGCGCGTGGACAAGCAAGAATCCTTGGTGCGACTGTTTGGCCTATTGGAGCTCGGCCTTGGAGTTTCAGTAGCTTCACTGGCAACTCTTACTTACTTTGTGCCCGCCCTGTTTTCCCGGGTACTCTTCCGCTGGATCGGCGTCTCGCCGGACCACTTCGCCCGAAGCTATGTTGCGGCACAATTTATAGTTTCAGGTTGTCTCATTATTGTGCCCACCCTACTCATGGGCGCTACCTTCCCCGTGGCTGTGAGGATTTGCACTCCCAGCCTGCAAGCCGTAGGGCGGGGCGTTGCCGGAGTTTATGCAGCTAATACCGTAGGCGCAATCATTGGCGCGCTCTTTGGAGGCATGGTCCTGATTCCCACCGTCGGGACGCGCAAGGGACTCCTGGTTATCGGGGCCATTTTCCTGAGCGCCGGCCTGTTGCTCATGTTCCGCCACGCTGCCTCTGGCTTGTCCAGCCTGAAGCAGCCGCTCCCGGCCGCTTTGCTGGTGCTTTTTCTCCTGTGCGCTGCGGTTGGCCTGGCTATGCCGCAGCAAACCGTCACCAATTTGTACAACTACATCCAATGGACCCATCCCCAGGTCATCTACCACGGCGAAGGTGTCGCCCATAACGTGGACATCTTCCGCACCGGCGGCATCACCACCATGACCATCAACGGCGGAGGCGAAGCCGACACCAGTTCCGGTGCACGGCGGCAGTTCTTCCTGAAAGCTCATCTGCCGCTGTTACTGCATCCCGATCCCAAAGATGTCGCTGTTGTCGGCCTCGGCCTCGGCATAACCCTTAGCGCTACCAACCGTAATCCCAATGTCCAGAACATCGAAGTAATCGAACTCACCCGGGAGATGGTGGAGGCGCAGCGTTATCTCGAAGACGTCTCCGGCGGCGTCATGCACAGCCCCAAGGTCCACGTCCGCATTGACGACGGACGTAACTTCATGGCGATGTCAGACCGTAGCTTCGACATGATCACCGCCGACCCGATCCATCCCCGCAACACCGGGGTCGGCTACCTTTACACCAGGGAATACTACGAATCCATCAAGCGCCGGCTGCGGCCGCAGGGCGTTGTCTGCCAGTGGATGCCGATGTATGAGATGTCGAGGAAGTCCTTCGATGTCGCTCTCAGGACCTTCGTCTCCGTCTTTCCCAACGCCTCGTTGTGGCTTTCCGGCACCAACGCTTTGTTCATAGCCACGGTCGAGCCGTTTCAGATTGATTATCGCGACCTCGTCGCGCGCATGCAGGATCCCGTAGTGAAGGCCGACTTCGACTCCATAGGAGTTCACTCCGCGCCCGAGCTGCTGTCGCTGATGGTGATGGGCCCGGACGAGATCGCCCGCTACCTGGCCAGCACTCCGGACCAAAGCCTGAACACCGACGACAATGCCTACCTGGAATACCACGTTCCCTTCGACATTCCGCAGAAGGCACAGACGGTTGTCGCCGGGCTGCTGCCGTACGCCAGACTCGTTCTGCGCGCTATACACAACATCACGCCGGAGCAGACGGAGCAGGTGCGCCAGGCATGGGAACGTCAGGAAATCGAGTTCCAGCAGAAGCTAAAGACCAAATGACGGCGTAAGCGTTTGAATTACCTGCCGTAAGCTCAACATGTCCACGCCTCAGTTTCGTGTAATAATTGAGAACCTCCCCAGGAATCCTTGACAGGAAAGCCAATGTCGAAAGTTTATGACCGCAGGGTCTTCCTGAAGCTGGTCGGCGCCGCCGGATGGGTGCCGCTGATCGGCACCTCGACGGTGTCGGCGCTCAGCCAGCCGACCCATGCTTCGTCGATTAAAGGCTCCGCCAAGTCCGTCGTCGTACCCACCCACGAATGGTGTGGCGAGTTGGACGAGCGCCTCGACTTCCCCGGCGACTGGGAAATCGAAGTCATGAACATGAAAGGCTATAAAACGCCGGTTCTGACGCCGCAACAAATCTCTCAGCAATTGGCGCGCCCTACTGGCACGCAGCCGCTGCGGGAGATTGTTGGCGGCAAGAAACGCGTCGTCATCACCTTCGACGACCTGACTCGTCCCACGCCAACTTACACGGTAATGCCCTGGGTGATGGCGGAGCTGAAGGCCGCCGGCGTGCGCGATGAGAATGTGCTGATGCTGGGGGCGTTCGGCTCGCATCGCGCCATGATCTTGAGCGAAGTACAGAACAAGCTGGGCAAAGAGCCGGCAACCCGCTTTGCCTGGCAGAACCACAACGTCTTCGACAACGTGAAGGACGTGGGCACCACCAGCTTCAAGAATCGCATCAAGCTCAACCAGACATTCCTGGCGGCCGACTTCAAGATGTGCATCAGCGGCGTCAAGGGACATGAGGAGGCCGGACTCAGCGGCGGAGCCAAAGCGGTGATGCCGGGCCTGGCCGGCATCGACACTATTCAGTACAACCACTACGTCATCCTGCCGCGCACCAAGACCGCCGGCACATTCAAGATATTTCAGAACGAGATGCGGCTGGACATGATCGAGGCCGCGCGCATGGCGAAGACCAACTTCACCATACAGATCGTCCTGAACCAGAAGCGCCAGCCCGTAGGCGTGTTCTCCGGTGACATTGTGGGGGCGCACCAGGCGGCGGCGCGCCTGGCGGTGCAGAACTACGCCACGCCGGAGGGCAAAGGTGCGGACATCGTCGTCGCCAATTCCTATCCCTCAACGGCACAGGCTTTTCGGGCCCGAGCCTGGATTGATCCCTCGCTGCGCGAAGGCGGCACCGGCGTGCTTATCCTGCAGAATCCGATGGGACTGGAGCCGGTGCACTGGCTCAACTCGCGGATTGACGGCCGCGGGGGCACCACCTTCTTCGACCTGTTGGGTAAGCAGTCGCGAAACCATCTGGCGCGTAACAAGGGGCTAATCGTTTACTCCCAATACCTCACCCGCAACACGATCGACAGCTATCCGCCCGCCACCCAATTCGCCAGCAGGTGGGACGACGTCATCCAGATGCTGCGGGCGAAGTACAGCGGCCAGCCAAGGGTCGTGGTCTATCCCTATGCCGGCATCCAGGAGCAAGGGATTCCGCTCGACGGGTAGCTGGCGTCATGATGGCTAAAGTCGTCCAGAATCAATTTAAACGCAAAGTCCGGCATTTTCCCATTTTGGAAAAGTGAAGCCCCAAATTTCCATTTCGGCTGCGTCGGAGCTGGCCGGATCAAATCGCCGCGGCCACGCTGTTCTTGTACCTGTAGGCGAACCTCAGCAAACGGCAATGCATGTGTTGTTGCTGTTGGGGTTGTCGCTGCTGCTCTCTTGGCCGCTGTTAGTCCACGGTGCCCCTGATCTCTCCCACAACGCCGTCGACTATGCCCGCTGGGCGAAGGATTTTGCAACTCAGTTTTGGCATGGTGACCTCTATCCGCGCTGGTTTACCAATGAGAACGGCGGCTTCGGCGGACCGACGGGGTTCTTCTACCCCCCGCTGTCAAGTTACGTCTCCACCGTCTTCTGGCCGTTGATGGCGGCTTGGGACCCCCAAGGGTGGCGCGTGACCGGATACTCTATGGCCCTGGCACAGATGTTGTCGGCAATTACGGCGTATCTGTGGCTGCGCTCGTTCACCAAGCCGGCGGCGGCGCTGCTGGGAGCCCTCGTTTACGATATCGCTCCCTATCACCTCGCCATTGACGTCTATCAGCGGGGCGCGGCGCCCGAGCTGTGGGTCTTCGTGTGGTTCCCTCTGGTGCTATTGTCGGCCGAGGGACTGCTCCGTCGCCATAGATGGGCCTTCCCCGCAGTAACGGTGAGTTATGCGCTAGCGGTGCTCTCTCATCCCACGGTTTCGGCCTGTTTTGCGCCGATTCCGGCGGCCTATGTGTTCTTCTTCAGCGCGGCGAAAGATCGGCTGAAGGCGACAGCGATGATAGCGGCAGCCCTGCTGCTCGGCGTCGGGCTCAACGCTGAATATCTATTGCCGGCGATGCTGGATCAGCCTAAGGCGTACGCCACATCGCAGACCGTGGGGGTGCATGACTTCCACTACCACTGGGTACTGCGGGCTGGAGATATCAGCGTAATAAGCCAGTATGCGCAGGCAGCCGTGACAGGGAAAGCAAACCATGCTCCGCGGATCACCTTCCGGCTGCGGGTTCTGGAGGTCACGCTAGCCACGCTGGTTGCCATTCTGGTTTTGTATCTACTGGTTCGCCGGCTGGAAAAAACCGCGCGCCTTGGGCGTATCGCCCTCTTCTACTTCAGCGTGGCGATTGTCAGTTTTTTCTTTATGAACAAACTGAGTGTGCTGATTTGGGAGAAGGCCCCGTTCGTCAAGCTTCTGCAATATCCATTCCGGTTCAACGTCATACTGGTTGTTTCGCTTTCTGCGCTGGCGGCGTTAGCCGTTCCTTTTCTGTTGCAGCGGCGAGCGTGGCTGGTGACATTGTTTCTCAGCGTCGTGGCAGCGAGCTGGTTATGGGTTGACGCTCGCTCCCCCGCGCAGGAATTCTCCGCCATGCAAGCGGTTGCACCAAACCGCACGGAACGGGTGCGGCAGTCGGCTCGGACGCAAATTGACTACCCCACGACATGGCCCAGGCCCGGCAATCTGAACGCACTCAACGATGTTTCGGCGTTCGACCGGCTGGTGGCAGCCCATCCGCCGCAAACCGCGCAACTGGAGGCGCTCGTCCCGGGAGAGGCCGCCGGTACAGCATTGGTGGAAAGCTGGCAGCCTCGCCGTGTCGTGCTCAGAATCGAAGCGCCGCAGGCCTCCGAGCTAACTCTCAATCACTTTTATTACGCAGGATGGCAGGCCCACATCGATGGTGCTGGGATCACTCTCGCTGTGAGTCCTTCGCCGGATGGTCTTATGCAGATGCCGGTTCCAAGTGGAACATACGACGCCATCGTCGAGCTTCCCTTGGATGGGGCGGAGCGCACCGGGAGGATGGTTTCGTTGCTCTCGCTGGTGCTGCTAGGGTGGGCCACTGTCTATCCGATTTTCCGCCACCGCTGGTTATCACAACCAGTCAAGAAAGGATCATTGTGACGCTGGGAACATCGTTGAAGGCCAAGGAGACAGCTAGCGAAATGCCGCTGGCACCATCCATGTGGCGGCTACTATTGGTCAGCTCGGCGGCTCTTTATCTGGAAATCGTTTTAATTCGGTGGCTCGGAACCGAAGTAAAAATCTTCGCCTTCTTTCAGAACTTGTCGCTTATCGTCTGTTTTCTGGGGTTCGGTATTGGCTGCTTCACTTCCAAGCGGCGAGGTAGCCTGCTACCCTCCCTGGCTGCGACAACGGTTTTGGTAGTCATTGTCAATCTGCCTTTCCAGCGTTGGCATCACGTCCTGCAATCCATATCGTCTGTCCTTTCCTATTCAGCGGACGCTGCCCTCTGGGGCCAGATCCAGGGGAGTCTTTCTCTCTCTACCTACTACAAGAACTTCGCGGCATCGTTGTTTATAGTTGCTGTGTTCTTATTGCTGCTTATCGCAGCGATGATCCCTTTGGGGCGTTGGGTGGGGCATTACCTCGAAGCTGCCTCCAACACCGTGGCGGCCTACTCGGTAAACTTGCTGGGTAGCCTGATGGGGATCTGGTTCCTTGCTATCCTCGCCTTCCTCTGGCTTCCTCCAGCGTATTGGTTCGCCGTCGCTTTTGTTTTCGTCATCGTTGCGCAACCATTTTCATGGCGCTCAGCACTTGCTGCAGCCGCGCTGCTGTTCATCACGCTGCTGGCTTTCAAACCAGCGGGTGGCAGTTCTGTGTACTGGTCTCCTTACCAGAAGCTCGCCGTCAAGAGCTACGGTAATCAACAGTACGGGATCAACGTGAACAACGAGGGCTACATGACCATCAGCAACGCCACCCCCGAGTTCCTGGCCGAACATCCAGACCTGTCTGGTATTTACAGCACCAGTTCCTATGACAGCCCTTTCCAGTTCGCCAAGAGCGCCAATCGGGTGTTAGTGGTCGGGGCTGGGGCGGGCAATGATGTTGCTGCTGCATTGCGGCATGGGGCTTCCCAAGTCGATGCCGTGGAGATTGATCCCCTGATCTATTCCCTGGGCACGCGCCTTCATCCCGAGCATCCTTACACCTCGCCCAAGGTCCATGTGATCGTGAACGACGCCAGGAACTTCACGCGCCAGTCGCGCGACAAGTATGACGTCATCATCTTCGGGCTGCTGGACTCGCACACCGAGTTTTCCGGCTACAGCAACATGCGGGTGGACAACTATGTATACACCGAAGAGTCGTTTCGTGACGCTCGGCGGTTGCTGAACCCGGGCGGGATCCTCGTGCTGAAGTTCGAAGTGAGACGGCCGTGGACCTGGATCGGACAGCGGTTCTATGCCATGTTGGGCGGCATCTTTTCCCGAGCGCCGGTGACCTATTACGCCGCCGGCGCCGGCACTATGGCGCCCGCTACTGTTTTCATCGAATCGGATGACCCTGCGCTATGGGAAAGGAGCGGCGAGCCGCAGGCAGTAGCATTCCTGGGCGCTCGCCCGCCTGTGTTTGCGCTTGCGACTGACACAGCTCCGCCGCCGACAACCGATGACTGGCCCTACGTTTATCACTTCGGCCATTCCGTTCCCCGGGCGTATTTTGCGGTGTCGGCCATCATCCTGATTATGGCGCTGTGCATGCTTTGGCCGTTCTTCACCCCGCGCGAAAGTAGCACGTGGCAGTTCTTTCTGCTCGGGGCAGGATTTCTGCTGATGGAAACCCAACTGGTCAGCCGCCTCGGCCTGTATTTCGGGACAACGTGGCTGGTGAACTCCATCGCGCTGACTGGCATTCTTACGGTCTTGCTTTTGTCCAATGTCTATGTGAAGTTTCAGCGGCCCGGAAACCTGAACATCTATTACGCCTTTCTCTGCGCGGCGCTGGTAGTGGATTATGTGGTGCCCTGGAGCCGGATATCGGCTTCGGCGACAACGGTGGGCGTTGTCCTCTGCTTCGCCTATTGCGTACCGGTCTTTTTCGCGGGAATCATATTCACCGAGAGCTTCCGCCGCTGCCACGGCCGAAGTGATGTGTTCGGCGCCAACATGCTGGGAGCCGTCGCAGGAGGCTTGGCTCAGAACATTTCCTTCATCGTCGGAATGAAGGCCTTGTTGCTCATTGCAGCGCTTATATATGCTAGCGCGGCACTTCTGCAGACCTTGAAACCATTTCGAAAAGAAAGTGTGGCTCAAGAGAGTCTCTCACAAGTCAGTTTGTAACATGGCACCTGTGAAAGCCTTCGTCGAGCTTCCCTTGGATGGGGCGGAGCGTGCAGGGGGAATGATTTCATTGCTCTCGCTCGCACTGCTCGGCTGCGCGACGGTCTATCCGATTTTCCGTGCTTCACGCTAAGCCAGTACGTGCCGCCCCAGTCTATGCCCACCCCACACGACACGAACTTAGTTGAGACGAAGCAGGTGCTGAGGCGCACCGACGTCTGGACCTTTGCCGCGGCAGCGGCCTTGGCCGTATTCTACTTTGCCACAAGCCTTTACATTGCTTCGCATCGTCTCTTCTGGTTCGACGAGATCTTCACCGTCCGCGTCGCCTGGCTGCCACATTGGACAACGATTTGGACGGCTCTGGCTCATGCGGTTGACGCTCAGCCTCCCTTCTACGACATGGTCGTCAGGTTGTTCGGAGGGCTATTCGGACACGGTGAAGTCGCTGCAAGGCTACCTTCCGCTTTGGCGATAGCCGCCGGTCTGCTACTAACTTTCGATTGTTCACGGCGTCTGACGGACGGTTTCCACGGATTGATTGCTCTCTCTGTGCTCACCTGTTCCTTCCTGCCATACTACGGCTACGAGGCGCGGCCCTATGCGCTTGCCTTCATGTTCTCGGCGCTGGCGTTTTGGATTTGGTGCACCCAGAACGACAGCAAATGGTCCGCGGTCTTTTTTGGGGCCGCGCTCTGCCTAGCCGTCATGATGCACTATTACGCCGTTTTGAATGTGGTACCGTACGTCGTGTGGGAGATTTCCACCTGGAGACCGCGGTGGCGCCCCTCCCCCAAGTTGATTGCCGGACTGCTGGGAGTGGCGCTCCCCGCCGCACTTTTATCGCCGCTGGCAACCGCCGCCACACGGCAGTTTTCTCGCGGCTTTTGGAGTTTTCCTTCGGTCTACGGGCTGCGGGCCGTCTTCTCCGAGTTGTTTCCGGATAGCCTGCTCCTGCTCGTGCTGATCGTAATTTGGGTCGGGCTGACCAGGCATGCCGGCACAAAGACCAGCGTCGAGGAAATGCAACCAGCCGAATCGCTCGGTTGGTTCTTCTTGTGTATTCCACTGGCCGGCTTTGTGGTGGCGGAGCTTAAAACCAATGCCTTTGTAGCCCGCTATTTTATTGGGGCCCTGCCGGGTGTCGCGGTCGCATTTTCCTGTTGGTCGTGGCGTCACTTCCACAAGACCTACCGCATTTCAGCGGGGATATTCCTGCTTCTGGTAGCCTGGGGAGCCGCGCAGCAGTGGAAGGCAATTCGGCATCCCGAGTCGATCGATCCAACTGGCGAACGGTTTCAGCAGAAGGCCATTAACTATCTGAGGCTGGAAGGCGCTCTGCACTCCGATGGCAAACCCTTCTCTGTGTTTTCCGAGCCACTCATATTTCTCACTGCCCAGTACTATTCAAAGGACCAATGCATTCTGCTAATGCCTTCGAGTTTCGCAGCGGCTCGTCATGCATCCTTTCGTGCGTTGCAAAGCTTGTCAAACTATTATCCCATGCAGTTTGCGCCGCCCTTTGAGCTGGGGGAGCATGCTCACGAAACAGCATTGATTCAGCCGACCCGAGAAGTTTTGGATACCTTGAAGAAAGCCGATTTTAGCCTTGAAGTTCGATTCTCCGAACCGCCAGAAGTTGTTTATCTGAAGTAAGAATGTCGAGGGTACAAAATCAGACGCAGACTTTAGACAGAGTGGAAGTCTGCTCGCCTCCCGAGAGCTTCCGCCGCTGCGACAGCCGGAGTGATGTGTTCGGCGCGAACATGCTCGGTGCCGTCGCTGGAGGCTTGGCCCAGAACCTCTCCTTCATCGTGGGGATGAGGGCTTTATTGCTCATTGCAGCCCTTGTATGCGCTAGTGCAGCCCTTTTGCAGACGGCGAAACCATTTCGAAGAGAAAGCGTGGTTTGAGAGCGTCTCGTACAAATTAGTTTGTAACATGGCACGACTGAAAGCCATCGTCGAACTTCCATTGGATGGGGCGGAGCGCGCCGGGAGCATGGTCTCGTTGCTCTCGCTGGCGCTGCTCGGCTGCGCAATTGTCTATCCGATGTTCCGCTGAGAAATTCGACACAATCAGCATGAATCGCAACCCTGATTGTTTAGACGTTGCCGCCATTCGTGACCGCATCACGGTGCTGGGCATGGCGGAGAGTTTCTTTCAATCGAGCGTTCTGTTTGCCCTGGCCAGACTCAACCTAGTGGAACCTGCGACGTCATCGCCGAGCTTCCATTGGAAGGGGCGGAGCGTGCGGGGAAAATGATTTCGTGGCTCTTGCTCGCGCTCCTAGGGTGGGCCACCGTGAGTCCTATTTTCCGCTCTTCGCGCTAAGCCAGCACATGGACACGGCAACCAGAGGGGGTGGGGAGGCTCAGTCGTGTTTGCATTCCCAGATGTCGAAATACCTGCTTGGCTCTCGCTTCCGATAGTGCTGCAGAAAGGTTTCCCGAAATTGATCGCTAAACAATGGCACCCTGCGGGCAGGGACATCCAGCAGCTCAATAAAATTCACCACTCCGAAAGGAATCTGCCCTTTAGGAATTAGCCAGATCTGCGTCTTGCATGCTTGTATATACGCGAGCGTGCTGGGTGGAATGTCAAGACCAAAGATTTGCATTAGACCCATCGCATTGGCTTCGATGGTGAGCGGGTTCCCTGCGAACACCAGGACGGGACGGAAATATGTTAACCGATATCCCGGGTTCCACCACCCAACCGTATTTCCGTATCCCATTTCTATTGTCTCGTCCGGATGGTTTTTCATCACGATTTGCAGATCGCTGGCCACCGCAATCGCCTGGGCCCTAGAGGTGAGCAATGTCCAGGGAACGGGGGAAGTTCCAGCGCGAAGTTGCACAAGGATCACAAGCGCAAGCCAGAACCAAAGCAGAGGGACAAAACTCACACGACGGGCACGAGGCTTCTCGACCTTTGTATCCGTGGCTTCCCGGTATAGATCGGCGCAGAGATAACCAATTAGTGGGAAAAAAGGCAAAAAATGATGGGGGCCTCCACCGATGACAGATGCCATAGCTGCCGTAGCAGCGATAGATCCGATTAGCGTTGTCAGAAAGACCCAGTTCTTCTTTAGATAAGCGCTAAGACCTGTCCAGCTTGTCTGCATCAATTGCCAAAGCAGCAACCCGACGGGCGCGCACACCAACAGCAACACCTCAAGCTCCTCTAATATTTCCCGGCGAGTGCGCGGTAGCCGCGACGCCATATGTAGCCATTTCGAATATTGCGAGACCGAGATTTGCGGAAATAGGAAAGGAAACACTGCAAGAGCAATTGCCCCGACTGAAGCCCACAGCGCAGATCGCAGCCCATGCCGGCGAATGAATAAGACATAGAGGGGAAGAAAGTAAAATGGTGCGGTGACCTTGACATCAAGTGACAAACTACAAGCTAACGCAAGCAAAAGCACTGATATCCAAGGGGAGGCGCAGAGCACTGCATACAGTCCCAGGGTCGCCGAGAAAATCAGGAGAATGTCTCCCCGCACCTGAAAAACGTAACCATAGTTGGTCAGCAGAAACATCATCACCGAGGCGACTACGAGCAACGCGGCCGGCCGATCGAGCAGTTTGCGATAGCATCGCCAGAGCATCCACAACAGGCATAAGTTTGCCACCAATACCACGAGCTTAACGGACAAAACATGCGCACCAAAGAGCCGAAGAGCCAACGAGTACGGCAAGAATGTCATGGGACCGTAAAGGGTCGTGTACCTGGCAGCGGATGCAAGATCGTGGTACAGTGGCGCCCCTCTAAGCAGAATAGCGGAAACAGCAGCAATATTCGCCTCAACATGATCGAGATAACCGACATAAGTCGTGCTGTAAATCAGAAGGATGACGTAAGCCGCAAGCAGCAACACACAGAGTGGAACCCAGATCAATCTTGTTTGTACAACCTTGAGGAACTGGTCGAGGATGTCGGGCAGGCATGCCCGCATCAACAAAAAAACTATTCCGGATGCAATTACAACCAACAGCAGGTGCGTGTTGTGGCATTAACATGGAGGGAGGTTTCCTATTCTCGGTTCCCGCTAGGCTTCACTGGCACCGCACCCGGTGCATCCTTCGAGCGATGCGTGCCGCACCGCGGTTTGCGACAGCTTAGCACCCATAGCCTAGCTGAAGTCCAGATCTCTCAATGAAACCTCACACCGAACGCTTCGATCTTGCCGCCGTTCGAGACCGGATCACGGTGCTCGGCATGGCACAGAGTTTCTTTCAGTCGAGCATTCTGTTTGCTCTGGCCAAGCTCAGAATCTTCGAGCTGATCGGGGAGAACGATAAGTCCCTGGATGAGCTTGCCGGCCAGTTGGGCGCGAAGCCCGAGACTCTGGCCCGTCTGCTGAATGCCGGCGTAGCGCTGGAATTGCTTGAAACCAAGGACGGTAAAACCTACCGCGTGGCTGGGCCCGGCAGGTCGGTGCTGCTGCCTTCTGCAGGCGAGGCGTATCTGGGGGACTGGCTCCGAAATCTCGCTTACTTCGATGTGGCCATGTCAGGCCTCGATCAAGCGGTCCTGAAATCGGCGCCGGCCGTCGATCCCATGACCCATCTTGGTACCGATCCGGAACGGACACGGGAATTTACCCTGGCGATGCACAACTACGCCGCCATCTACGGCAACGAATTGGCGCATTATCTTGATACCACTGGCTGCGAGAGCCTGCTGGACCTGGGATGTGGGCCCGGTACCTACGCCTTCCACCTCGGGCTGAAGAACCTGGAACTGCAACTCTATCTGCTCGACTTCCCCGGAGTTTTGCAGGTGGCCAAGGAAGTACAAGCGCGCTACTCCCTGAAGAATGAAGTCCACTACATGCCCGCGGATGCGCTGAAAGATGAAATCTCCGGGCAGTACGACGTGATCCTGGTCTCCAACTCGTTGCATCAGTTGGGACCCGAAGCGAGTTCTGCGCTGATCAAGCGGCTCTACCGTGTGGTGCGGCCGAGAGGCTCGCTGGTGGTCCAGGCGCGATTCCTGCGGGATGACCGGCTGGGTGACAAGGGGCCAATCTTCCTCGATATGCTGGAGCTCTGCATCACTGCAGCCGGACGCAATCATTCGGTGGCTGAGACTCGGCGCTGGCTGGAAGAAGCCGGGTTTGCCGATGTGCAGTTCTGCCCCATGAGCACGTTCAACGAGAACAGCTTTGTTCGCGGATACCGGCGGTGAACCTTCCCCACTCCATGCTCACTGAGCGGTCAGCAACGCAACTGGTGAGTCCGGACGAGGAGAAGCGGGACTCGAGACGAGTATCGCGCTTCGTGCCGCTGCTGATCGCGCTGCTGTCGATGGTCGTGGCTACGGGCTTGATCATCGGTACGTACTCGGTGTTCGACCAGTTCTACGATGAGGGGGCGCACCTGGCGTGCGGCATGGAGTGGCTGGACCACCACACATACATATTCGAACCCCTGCATCCTCCGCTGGCCCGCGTGGCTGCGGCCTTCTTTCCCTATCTTTATGGCGCTCGAGGCTACGGTCTTCTCAACTTCTGGGTGGAAGGCAATTCCATCCTGGAATACAGCGGCGGCTATCGGAAAATACTGACGCTGGCGCGACTGGGCATTCTGCCCTTCTTCTGGCTGACATGCTTTCTGGTGTGGCGCTTTATGGCGACGGTCTTCAGCGACTGGCATGCTGCCATTGCGGTCTTGTTTGTGGCGTTTTGTCCGGTGGTGCTGGGTCACTCCGGCGTGGCAGCAACGGATGCGCCCTTGATGGCGACGTTCCTGCTGGCGCTTTTGGCCCTGCGGGCGTTGCTGGAAGATGCAAAGTGGACCACTGCGGTGGTCGCAGGGCTGGCGATTGGACTGGCCTCGCTCACAAAGTTCACCGCCCTTCCGTTTCTCGCGTGCTCAGGTGGAACATTGGTTCTCTATTACTGGTTTTCCCGCAAGAAATTTCCGGTTGCGTGGCGAGCCGCTGTTCTGGCACTGATTGTCTTTGCATTTACCATCTGGGCGGGCTACCGATTTTCTCATGGGCCTGTCATTGCCGAGAGCCGGTTGTCCGCTGAGGATTTGGCGAAGTTTATTGGCGAGCCTCCCTGGAAAAGGGCGGTTTTGCTTTCGCCGTATGTTCCGGCCAACGAATTCTTCCGCGGCTTCAAGGACGCCTGGTTCCAGGGAAGGTCTGGGCGGCGTGCGTCCTATCTCCTGGGCCAGGTTTACGACGGCGGACGATGGTATTTCTTCCCCACGGCAATTTTGGTTAAAACCCAGATTCCAATGTTGCTGTTCTCTCTTGCAGGAATGGCGGTCGTGGTATTTGAACGAAACATGGGGCGGGGCGGCAAATCGGTGTTTCTGCTGGCCGGATTTCTTGGACCGTTGCTCGTCGGCATGGCCGGAACCATGAACATCGGCCTGCGGCATATTCTGCCTATTTATCCTTTTATGGCAATGCTGGCGGCGATAGGTCTGGTTTATCTCTGGCAGCTCAGGGTGGGGCGAAGCCTGGCATATGTGGTAAGGGGCTTGGTTGTTTTACTGCTCGCTTGGAACATTATGAGCTGCCTCCGCGCAGCTCCGGATTTCATCGCCTACTTCAATGAAGCTGCCGCGCCCCATGCGAGTTCGATCCTGGTAGAAGACGATCTGGATTGGGGCCAAGACCTGAAGCGGCTCAACGCCAGGCTCAGCAGCTTGCACGCTGACAGCGTATGGATTGCCTACTTCGGAGCTGCCGACCTTAGCAATCGGCTTGCCCCGCGCTTTCATATGTTGAACGCCGGCGACAGGCCCACGGGCTGGGTAGCAATCAGCGAGGCCAAGCTGCTGAAGTATCCCGGCGATTACGGCTGGCTAATGCAGTATCCGTATGAGCGGGTTGGAAAATCGATTCGGCTATATCACTTCGAGACGCAGCCTAACAGTTGATGAAGCTGGAAAGCTCAATCCGTGATGTGCCGCCTTCGTCGGCTGGGCGGACGGCTTCATCGAACATCCTTGATCGCTTTCTTACCGCCATTGCGCGTACGACGGAACGTTGGCTGGGCGGCAAGCATTTTCGCCTCAAGACGACGGCGGCGGCCATCCTGCTGTCGTTGCTGGTTTCGCTTCCGCCGTATCCCACCAACATCGCGTTGATTCAGGGTGGGGCGGGCGCTATGCAGGCGATAAGATGGAAGGTACAACATCCGCTCACTCCATTTCCTGCGAGGTTGAAAGATGCATCGTACGGCGCCGTCCTGCCAGGAACCGCAAGCCACATCAACAAGCTGGAATTGCGTTTGACCTGGCCCATCCTGGGATGGCTGAGCGGCACGGGACCGTGGACGGTGCTGGTCTGGAACCACCTGGCCGGCATTGGAACGTTTTATCTGCTGGCCTCGCTGGCGTTTGAAGCGCTCGCGGATACGGTCGGCAGCGCGCTGTTTGTCATGGGGCTGGGCGCAACATTTTTTGGCGCGTGGTTTTTTCACGATCCCGGCTTCGGGGATGGCCTTGCCTGGTTCTTCATGCTGCTGTCCGTTGCTTGCCGCAAGCCGCTGTTAGCCGCCGGGAGTTTTGTGGCGGCTGCGTTTTGCGATGAGCGCTGCGTAGTCGCGGTGCCGCTCCTGCTCTTCTATCTGGCGGTGCGATACCCGCACGATGAACAGCAGGCACAACGCAGGCGCTTGTTGCTGGCTATTGTCGGCGGAGTACTGGTGTGGTTTCTGCTGCGCTGGTGGCTGGCCCGCACGTTCCAGCTTTCCACGGGGACGACCGGCCTGGGGTCACTGAGCATCATTGCAGCCAACCTACGTACTGGGCTGTGGCCGCTGCTGGAGGTATTCAAGGCCTCGTGGATGCTGATTCCCCTGGCGCTGTTCATTCTGTGGTCCAAGCGCAATTGGGTTTCTGCGGTAACGTTGCTTGTGGCATTTGGGGTGGCTCTGGCTCCCGCCTTTCTCGTCCTGGATTTCCAGCGAAGTGTGGGATACACATTCGTAGCGCTGCTCATAGCGCTGCCTTTCTTGTGGCGCGACCAAGAGACATCAAGAAAGTGGCTGGCGGCAATCCTGGTGCTGAATGTGCTGTTCAGCCCGCCGGGTGGATCCATCCTTCGGCTGGCGAAGTTGCTGTAGTTCATCGAAGATTTGCGAGCTTAGCGGTGCTTTTGGGTAGATTAGGTAAACCATGAATCATACGTCGGGCACGAAAATGGGAGCCACGCCTGTGCTTCCGGATAGTCCTGAGGCTACGTTACAAACGGATGAGCGCGTCGCCTTGGTAACGCCGACGACTGCCGGCTTGGGTTGGTTCTTCGTTTTTTTCTTCATCTCGGGATTTTGCAGCATTCTGTACGAGGTCATCTGGCTGAGGCTGGCTATGGCGCAGTTCGGCGTCACCAGCGCGCTTGTCTCCATCGTGCTTTCCATGTTCATGGCTGGCCTGGGGCTGGGTTCGTGGGGTAGCGCGCGGCTAATTCGCAGATATGGAGACAGCCTGAGCGCTCCACCGCTGCGGCTCTACGCGTTGACGGAGCTCGCGATCGCCTGCTCGGCCATCATTGTTCCTTACGAATTGCGGTGGGGACGCACACTGCTGGAGCACACCGGACTTTCTTCTTCCGGGTCCTACTACTTGTTCTCCGGAGCCTGGGTGGCGCTGACTCTGGTTCCGTGGTGCGCCTTCATGGGTGCGACCATACCCGTGGGCATGCTGGCGATTAAGAAGGACCTCCGCCAGGAATCGCCACGCTCCTTTAGTTTTCTTTATTTGTCGAATGTGCTAGGGGCCGTAGCCGGCGCAACCTTGCCATTGCTGTTCATCGAAATGCTGGGCTTTCGCGGAACGCTGAAGATCGGGGCCTGCCTCAACGTTCTGATTGCATTGTCGGCGATGGCGTTGACGTTGCGGCAGGCAGCCCGAGAAGCGCCTGTCAAGTTCGCCGAAGATGCGCCGGTTGCCCCAGTGCCGACCTTCCTGGCGCGCAGCAGCAAGCCGCTGCTACTGCTGTTTACCACCGGGTTCACCAGCATGGGCATGGAGGTGGTTTGGATACGGCAGTTTACCCCGTATCTGGGCACCATGGTCTATGCCTTTGCCGCGATCCTGGCTTGCTACCTGGCGGCGACGTTCCTGGGCTCACGAATCTACCGGCTCTGGAGCCGCAAGTACGACCGGGAGGCAATTCTGGTTTGGGCGCTGCTGGGCGTATCGGCTTTCCTGCCTATGCTGGCTGCCAACCCGGATTTCCATCTCTTCAAGCTTTCGCGGCTGGTCATCGGGATTGTTCCGTTTTCGTTCCTTCTGGGATTCGTAACTCCCATGCTAGTGGATCGCTGGTCGGGAGGCGATCCGGACCGTGCGGGACGCGCTTATGCGGTCAACATCATCGGCTGCATCCTGGGTCCGTTGTTGTCAGGATTTGTGCTGCTGCCTTTCATGAGCGAGCGCTGGGTTTTATTGGTGCTGGCCCTGCCTTGGCTGGCCATCGGCTTGTGGCCGGGATGGTCGTCCACCGCCGAAGCCACGGCTGCAGTACCGATGTGGCAACGCCTGAGTTCTTACGGCATTGTGGTCCTCGCGCTCATCATGGTTTTCACCAACCGGTCATTTGAAGACCAGTTCGACCCGTCCGGGATTATGCGCGACAACACCGCAACTAGCATCGCCACCGGCAAGGGCATGGACAAGCTGCTGCTGATCAATGGGATCGGCATTACGAAGTTGTCGCCGGCGACAAAGATGATGGCTCACCTGCCGTTGTTCTTTCTTGACCATCCGCCGCACGACGCTTTGGTCATCTGCTTCGGCATGGGAACAACCTACCGTTCCATGCTTTCCTGGGGAATACCGGTGACTGCGGTCGAACTCGTGCCCAGCGTTCCCCGGCTCTTCTGGTATTTTCACGCGGACGGGCCGGCGCTGCTGCAGTCGCCGTTGTCCACTGTTGTCGTTGATGATGGACGCCGTTATCTGGAACGCATCTCCCGGCAATACGATGTCATCGCCATTGACCCACCGCCGCCAATCTCGGCGGCGGGATCCAGTCTGCTCTACTCTGAAGAACTCTACGCAATCGTGAAGCAGCGGCTGCGGCCGGGGGGCATTCTCCAGCAGTGGCTGCCGGCCGGATCGGACCCGTACGTTCGCACTTCGGCTGCGCGCGCACTGCAGGCCTCGTTCCCTTATGTGCGGGCTTTTCAGTCACGGACGGCATGGGGAATTCACTTCCTGGCCAGTGACAGCCCCATACCGAATCTCACTGCCGCCGAGTTGCTGGCCAAGATGCCCGCCCCAGCTGTGACCGACATGATGGAGTGGGGCCCTGAGCCCGACCCCGAAAGCCGGATCGCGGAGCTGCTCAAACACGAGATGACCAGGGACCAAGTCACGGAGCAGGCGCCCAACGCTCCCACTTTGAAGGACGACCGGCCCGTAAATGAGTACTTCCTGTGGCGCTTCCGTCGTAAATATCTGCCATGGCTCGGCGGTTAATGCCCAGCGCGATTTACAACTGACAGGACTGCAGCAGTGCTTCAACTGACTCAAGGTCCGATGCTGGCCCCGGAGCCGACAGCTCACGCCTATAGCGCCGCGAAGACCAGTTGGTCTGCCTCGCGTGCGGGGTTGGGGGTGCTTGTCGTGGTGTGTGGGCTTGCGCTGCGGATGCTTTATCTCGACCACGAAAGCGTCAGCGGCGACGAGGCCTTCTCGATGAGCGTAAGCCAGTTGCCGCTGCAGGAAATGATGCGGGCGCTGGTGCAGGACTTTGTTCATCCTCCGCTGCATTACTTGGTGCTTCGCGGCTGGTTCAAGCTGTTCGGGTTTGGGTTGTTCCAGGCGCGAATGCTTTCGGTGATCTTTGGAACGCTGGCCGTTCTCTTTCTTTATTTGCTGGCCGAGTATCTCTTTGATCGACGGACCGCGCTGCTCTCGGCCGTGCTGATGTCGGTGTCGCAACTCGCGATCATGTACTCGCAGGAGGTCCGCCCTTACGCGCAGTTCCACTTTTTGGCGCTTCTGTCGGCTTACCTGTTTGTGCGCGCCATGCGGGAAGGACGCGCGAGCTACTGCTGGGGTTTTCTGGCCACGGCCATCCTGATGCTTTACACCGATTACTTCAGCGTGTACCTGATTGTCGCGTTGCTGTTGGTAGCGGCGATTTACCGGCAGGACAGCAGGCTTCGCCTGTGGTGGGTGTTGGCCGGTGGCGCGCTGGCGATCGCTTCGTACCTGCCCTGGATTACAAGCGGCATTCTGCGTGCGGCTGCCACCTCGGGCAAGACGTTCATGGGAACGTCGCCATGGGGCGCAGTGCGCTGGCAGACGTTTATCGCGGCGCTAAATTTCTTTAACAATGGCAAGCCGGCAGGTCTGCGAACGGATTCGCCCCCGTGGACCTACATTGTGGGAGGACTTATCTTCACAGCACCGCTGCTATGGTTGCTGTGGAATGTGACAACTACCCGCGGGGCGGAGGAGCCTGCCGACCGGCAAGGCATTGTTATAACCGCCATCCTGTGGCTGCTGCCGATGGCGTGCACTCTGGCCGTAAGCGGGGTCTTGCATGTTCCCTACAACGTGCGCTACGTCTCGTTCTGTGCTGCCTTTTACTACCTGCTTGTTGCCCGCGCAATTTTAGAGCTGCCAATTGGTTCCTTGCGGTGGGGGCTGGTAGCGCTGATTCTGGTGTACAGCGCCAATTCGCTGCGTGCCAACTACCTCATGCGTTGGAAAGAATACTGGGATGACGCGTTTGCCTACGTGCAACGGAACCAGCAGGCTGGAGATTGCGGGGTTTTCCTTCCCGACTTCGAGGTCCCGCCGCAATGGCCGATCACCCAAGCTGGGCGGCCTTCGTTTCGAATACTTCCCAAAGATAGCGTTGCCGCAGAATTGTCGGGATGCAGCAGAGTGTGGGAGGTCTCATGGGCGCCGCGCGATGACTTCCGCTGGTTAAACGAGCACGAAGCAAGCAATACCGTGTTGCAGACGGCGCATCAGAAGATCGACGAGCAACACTATTTCGGTGTGCGGGTGAGGTTGTATTCAAGGAAAGCGCAGTAACGACGCATGTCAACTAGCTTCTAGTTCCACTTATGACGACGCAAGTCCGCAACCACAACACGTTCTCCTCCACCGCCCGCGTTGGATCGGGCGCGCGTACTCTCCTGATAGCCAGTGCAGTAGTAATCGTCGTCATCACGGGCGTTCGTGCGTCGTATTGCTGGGCGACGGACGCCTGGGTGAACCATCCTGCAGGCGTTCTTATCGCTATGGCCGCTGACTTGAAGGACGGCATGTTCTATCGTCCGCTTTTGGGTCCCGCAGGATATGGCGGCACGCGTTACTTCCCGTTGTACTTCGTGCTGCATGCGCTGCTGATGAAGGTGGGCCTTCCCGTGCTGCTCAGCGCATATCTGCTTTCAGCGGCGGCAACGGTCTCGTTGTTGGCTGGCGTCTTCTATCTGCTGAAGGGCTTGAGAGCGGAGCCGTGGCTGGCGGCGTGCTCGGCCGCAGCACTCCTGGCTGTGATCTCCGGGCAGCAGTCTCTGCTAAGCCCGCACGTCGACGGGCTGGCAAGCTCGCTGAACGTGTGGGGACTGGCGGTGACCGTGCGCCCGAAGCTTAGCCACGGCAAGGTGCTTCTCGCTTCGCTTCTGTTTGTGCTGGCGTGGTCGGCGAAGGTCAGCACTGTTTTCGGATTTGCTGCCGCATTCATCTGGCTGATGAGCACGGGACTAAGAGCAACGGCTTGGAAACTGGCTGGGGAAACCGTCCTTGGCTACATTCTGGTGGGCGCTGCGCTGGTGGTCGGCAGTCAAGGCCGGTTTGTGGAAATATTCAAGGCTTGCGCTTCAGGCGGCGCGGGTTTGATGGGCTTTGCCGCCGGCCCACGCAACTTGCTGGTGCAAATTGCCCGGCTTGATCCTGCCGTGCTGCTGTTTGTTTTTCTGGCACTGGTGGCCTTGGTGCAGGTGGTCGCCAAGGGTAAGTTCCTGCGGAATTTGCCGGCCTTGCTTTTTGTCGCCGTGTTGGTGGTGACTGCGGCAATCTTCGGTTCCCCGGGACTGAATGAAAACCACTTCCTGGACGTGCAGGTGGCCTCGATCGTTCTTATTGCTTCGTGGCTGGCGCAGGCGACGGTACCTCTGTACCGCCAGGTGGGAATCTGCGCCTTGGCCGTGATTATGCTTGTAGCAGCCGTGCTGCTGCTGCGCAGGTTCAAGAACGCTGACCGCAGGTTCCACGATCACCGCTTCCAAAAGGTGCTGGCCGCGGTGGGCGACACCAGCAAGCCGATCTTGTCGGAAAACCCAGTCATCCCAGTGCTCGCCGGACAGCAGCCCTATGTGCTGGATCCTTGGATGCTGCGCCTGTTGCGTGAGGGGAATCCGTACTTCGGCGAACCGCTTCTGCAAGGCTTGCACAACCAGACGTTCGGCGCCGTGGTGCTATGCATGGCAGATCCCAGGACCAAGTTTGGGCAATGGTGGTATGAGACAGGCCAGTTCGGCCCGGGGTTCGCTTCCACACTGAACCAGAACTATCATCTGGTGGCAACCTTCGACGACCAGCGGGTGTATCTGCCGAATGCGGATATCCGAGAGAAGCAGGAGCCGGTAACAGACTTTCAATGAGCACGCCACCAGTGGTTTCTGTCGTCATTGCGTCCATCGTCGGACCGCCGTTTATTGATGACTGTCTGGCGTCGGTGTTTGCGCAGAAGAATGCGCCGCGGTTTGAAGTCATCGTCGTGGACTGTCGAGGGCCGGAAAATGTCGCCCGGCTTCGGCAACGTTTTCCCGACGTACGCTTCGTGGAGTTGGATCATCGCGATACTGTGCCGCAACTTCGCCGCATTGGGGTGGAACAGGCGCGCGGTACGATTGTGGCCATCATCGAGGAGCACTGCTTGGCGGCTGAGAACTGGCTTGCTACTCTGGCTTCCGCATTCTCCCCAGGCTATGCGGCGGTCGGGGGGCCGGTGGATTTCCGGACGGACGGCCGCTTGCGCGACTGGATCACATATTTCATCGAGTACAACTCTTATCTGCCGCCCTGGCCCGATGGCGACTCCTACAATGTGGGAAGCGCAAATGCGGCCTACCGAAAGGAAGTACTGGATGCCAATCTCTCGCTGCTGAGCGATGTGTATTGGGAGGCCAAGCTGCACCCCAAGCTATTTGCCGAAGGAGCACGGTTCCACGGCGTCCCGGGCATGATCGTTTATCATCGCGGCCCGTTCGATTATGTCTATTATGTGCGGCAGCGCTACCTTTTCAGCCGGGCCTTCGCCGGGGGACAGTTTCGGCGCCCAAGCGGGCAGTGTATTTGCGTGCCGCTCCTGCGATTCCGTTCGTCCTGCTGTTCCCGTGCCCGCAATCAGTAAGTCAGCAGGCCTCACACTTTTCAAGCAGGTTGCTAGGGGCAGGCTCAGCAGAAACTTGTCCGGATGACACTTCTTGGCAAATACCTCCTGGACGCGATGGACCGGAGCTTCGTTCGCTACGGGTACTACAACCTGGCGGTGGCGGGCTACACGTCAGACAGGGAGACGTCGGCATGGACTTATCGCAACGTCAATGAAACAGCCCCATATATTGCCGGCTATGCGCGCTGGGAGTGGAGGGCGGAATCGCCAAAGAGAAAGCCAGGATGGATTTGCTGTGGCAAGAGTTGCGCGCGCGCAATATCCCGCTCAGCATCGTCGTCTATCCTTACCCGGCGCAGGTCTTGCACGATACCACCGATTCCCGGCAGGTGCAGATCTGGCGCCAGTGGTGCGAGGGCAAATGCAGACGCTTTATCTCGGTCTTTCCGCCGTTTATTGCGGCGAAGCAACAATGTCCGGCGAGTACGCTGGGCTGCTGGTATCTGACTTACTTCATCTTCGGCGACGATCATTACAGTGCTGCCGGCAACGCGCTGGTGGCGGACGCAGTTATCAAGGCCTTTCGGAAGACCCACCGGTTAAAAGGCGGGAGACACATTTGGAGCCGGGGCAAGGCCCGGGTGGCCACCAGGATGTACATCGACGAAGGACAACAAATTCCGAATAGGACGAGACGCGAGATATGTCCAGGGAACCTTCGAGCACTGTGAAGCCTTCGCAGGTGTCTGACCTGCAGGTTTCCGTGGTGGCATCGGAAACCTGCGACCAGCCTAAGCTGACACGGTTCGTAATCCTGTATCTGCCGCCTCTGACGGTTCCGGCTTTCATCCTGATTGATGTCTTCATGGCCTGGCGGCACGACCAGGTGGCGCTTTGGCCGTGGTCCGTCGACACGTGGATTGCTGCGCTTTCGGCGTTGTGCCTGGTTTCTGCTCTCGTGGCGCTGGTGGTCAGCCGAGGACGGCAGGGCTTCGTTCGTTGGGCTCATGGACCTCTGATCACCATCTATGTTGTGTATGCCACGCTGTTTGCGGCAGAGATGATCGCTCGGATCTCATTCCCCTTGCCTCCGATTCACGGCCAGCTGCGGCCGGGGCACACTCGGTTTGGCCCGATCGACCCGGCCGTCTTTCCCGGGGTGCATGGAACCAAGAACTTTACGATCAATAAACTGGGCCTCCGAGGGCCGCTGCCCCCCAAAGACACAGCGCACTACCAAATTCTGGCGATTGGCGGAAGTACGACCATATGTACGTACCTTGATGACTCGGAAGTGTGGACACAGCTACTGATGGAGACCACCAACGCCTCCCGAAGCAACCTGCCGATTTGGGTAGGGAATGCGGGTGTAAGCGGCAGGACCACGGTTAGCCACTTGGTCCTTCTGCAATCGATCCTCGGGGTTGTGGATGCCGACATGGTGTTTTTTCTTCTGGGCGTCAATGACATGTACGCCAACCTGGCGTTTCAGGGAGCTCCCACACAAGCGATTCTCGAAAGGAGTGACGGGTACCAAGGCGATCTGCCTGCCGGAACCAGATTCCGGTCCGTGCGCCCATTGTATCGGCGCCTTCAGATCTTCCAGCTGCTGCAAGGTGTGGCTGGAATTCTGCAGCAGAGGTTCGGCGACCTCAGCCGTTCTAGTCAGGCCGGCGAATTGCCGGCGCCTTCCCTGCCGTCAGATCTGGATGTCGTTCCCTATCGCGCGCAGCGTGCGAAAGGACCGATTGTTCCGATTCCCGACTTGCAGGTGGGACTGCAAGAGTATCAGCATCGCATTCTTGCCTTGGCTGACCTCTGCAAAAGCCTTGGCATCCGCTGCCTCTTTCTCACCCAGCCGTTCCTGTGGCGTGACGACCTAAGCCCAGCCGAGCAGCAGCTTCTCTGGAACGGCCGCGTCGGCCGATGGCAACATCCTGAAGGATTCGCTTCGGCTGCGGACCTCGCACGGGCCATGGATGCCTATAACCGTGCCCTTCTCGATGTTTGCCGGGCGAACGGGCTGGAATGTTACGACCTTGCGGCGCATATTCCCAAGGATACGACGGCGTTTTATGACGACGTCCATTTCAACGAAAACGGCGCGCGTATCGTCGCCGGAAACCTGAAGCAGTACCTCCTGGCTACGGAAGCTCTGAGCAGAAGCACCAAACAGGAGGCTTCGAGCGCAAAACGCTGATCTCGCTTCTGGAGACCAGACAGCACGCGCTCGCTGCTGGTTTCAGCCATGCCGGATAATTCCCAGTCATGCGACTAACGGGGACAGGCGCCGGTAGCCCGGTCTCGCCAGACCCTGCTCGCCAGCGGCGGATGAAACTGGCGCTGTTGGGGATATCGATCGTCTTCAGCCTGGCGGCGTTTTTGGTCCTGGACTGGTTCCGCAGCGCCGCGATTCAACGGCGTGGTTAAGACGCCGGTTCCAATGCTGCTGTTCTTCCTGGCGGGAGCAGCCTGGACTGTCTTGTCAAGAGACTTGCGGCGGGGCAAACGATCCATCTTCTTGATGGCCGTTGTTCTCGGGCCGCTGCTGGTTGGGATAACGGGAAATATGAACATTGGATTGCGGCATGTACTGCCAATCTATCCATTCCTGGCAATGCTGGCAGCGACGGCCGTGGCTGGTCTGTGGCAGTTAAGAGCAAGCCCTGGTGTCGCGTATACGGTCAGGGCCGGCATCTTTAGGTAATTGCTCTTCTGGAACGCTGCGAGCTGCGTGCGGGCGGCTCCCGATTTCCTCGCCTACTTCAATGAGCCCGCGGCGCCCTATGCGAGCAGAATTCTGGTGGAAAGTGATCTGGGCTGGGGACAAGACCTCAAACGCCTGAACGCCAGGCTCAACGAACTTCCGGCCCAAAGGGTGTGGATTGCCTATTTCGGAGCCGCCGACCTCGGCAAGCGGCTTGTTGCCACCCCGTATTCGTTGACAGCCAATGACCGGCCGGCGGGTTGGATTGCTATCAGCGAAGCCAAGCTGACGAAATATCCCGAGGATTAAGGCTGGCTGTTGCAGTATCCGTACGAGCGAGTGGGGATTTCGCTTCGTCTTTATCACTTCACAACTCCGCCAAGCAACCAGCTTGGGCGACTCTGATCCTGCTGCCGCAGCGAAAAATGGATGGTGCAGGGAAGGAATGAGAATCCCGACAAAACTCCTGTTGCTCGTCGGATCGCTGATTTTCACGCTCTTGCTGGCGGAGGGCGTATTGCGTTTCTTCCCACTTCTACGTCCGCATCCGCGCACCTACGTCGGAGAATACGGCAATCAGCCAAGACACCGTGCAGTGGTCCCTGATCCCGTTTTGGGCTGGAAATTGCGTGCGAATCCGCCTCTAATCAATGCCCAGGGATTCCGAGCACCCTTTGATTTTCATCCAAACCCAGGCTGCAAAGGGATTGCTTTTGCCGGCGGTTCCTTCACATATGGCGTCGGGGTCAGCTACGAAAAAACTTTTGCTTCATTGACCCAGGCCGGCGTTCCAGGAAGTTGCGCGTACAACATGGGCATACCCGGGTTTGGGCTCGACCAGACTTGGCTGACAGTTCGTACGCAGGCGCTTCCTCTTCGTCCTCGGCTGGTCGTCGTCACTTTCGTAAGCGAAGACTTCACCTTTAGCGAAGAAGCCTACAATCCTGGTTTTGGTGTGAGGCCGGTTTTCAAACTTGCCGAGGGCCGACTGGTTCCCGAGACTGTGGAGGACCGCCCGAGTTTCGGCGTTGCGTTCTTACAGCACAACTCCAGCCTATGGCGCGTAGTGCAGCTTGCGGATCGAACACTGGCTCATCGCTACCCGCATGGGGAATGGTGGTATCTGAATGCCGCTATCCTGGATGCGATTCGGGATGATTGTCGCAAGGCCGGAGTGCCCGTGTTGTTTGTGTACGTTCCCACTAGAGGGTGGGGAGCCTTTCCATCGCTGAAGGCTTATATGTTCCACAATCAGCCGAATTTCGTAGACCTGTCAAACGGAGAATTCGCCCTGACCCCGAACATGTATCTTTCCGAAGGCCATCTTAACGATGAGGGTCACCGGCGCGTCGCCGATGCTATTCTACGCTGGCTTCAGCAGACTCTGCCTACTTTCAACTGAAGTGCCGCTGAGACGTGTATCGGCAGATGGGAATCTGCGCGTTGGCTGTGGTTATGTTCATGGCAGCCGTTCCGCTGCTGCGCAGGTTCAAGAACGCAGACCGGAAGTTCCATCCGCATCGCTTCCAGAAGGTGCTGGCTGCCGTGGGGGACACCAGCAAGCCAATCTTGTCAGAGAATCCCGTCATCCCCGTGCTCGCCGGGCAACAGCCATACGTGCTGGATCCCTGGATGCTCCGCCTATTGCGGAAGAATGATGCGTATTTTGGAGAGCCGCTTCTGGAAGGATTGCGTAAGCAGGATTTCGGCGCTGTGGTGCTATGCATGGCAGACCCCAGGACCAAGTTTGGGCAGTGGTTGTACGAGACGGGCCAGTTCGGCCCGGGGTTCGCTTCCACACTGAACCAGAACTATCATCTGGTGGCGACATTCGACGACCAACGGGTGTATCTGCCAATCGCAGACATCCCAGTGAAGCAAGAGCCCGTTACCAATTTCCAATGAACACGCCGCCCGTCGTTTCCGTCGTCATTGCCTCCATCGTTGGGCCGCCGTTCATTGATGACTGCCTAGCCTCCGTCTTGGCGCAGAAGAACGCGCCGCCGTTTGAGGTCATCGTGGTGGATTGTCGCGGGCCGGAGAACGTCGCTCGCCTTCGGCAACGTTTTCCCGACGTGCATTTCGTGGAGTTGGATCATCGCGAGACGGTGCCGCAGCTCCGTCGCGTTGGAGTGGAGAACGCGCGCGGTGGGATTGTGGCCATCATCGAAGAGCACTGCCTGGCGGCCGAAAACTGGCTTGCCACTCTGGCTTCTGCATTCTCACCCGGCTATGCGGCTGTCGGAGGACCGGTGGATTTCCGGAGCGATGGCCGCTTGCGCGACTGGATCACGTATTTCATCGAGTACAACTCTTATCTTCCTCCGTGGCCCGACGGCGACTCCCACAATGTGGGAAGTGCGAATGCGGCCTACCGGAAGGAAATACTGGATGCCAATCTGTCGCTGCTAAGTGATGGGTACTGGGAGGCTGTACTGCATCCCAAGCTGTTCGCCGAAGGGGCGAAGTTCCGCGGTGTACCGGGCATGATCGTCTATCATCGTGGGCCGTTCGATTATTTCTATTATGTGCGGCAGCGCTACCTCTTCAGTCGGGCCTTTGCGGGGGCGCGCCGGGGAACGGTTCCAGCGTCCAAGCGCGCAGTATATTTGCTTGCCGCTCCTGCGATTCCATTTGTGCTGCTGGCCCGCATGGCGTCGCGCGTGTTTGCCAAGAAGTGTCACCCGGACAAGTTTCTCCTGAGCTTGCCCTTGCTTATCCCGGCGATGACAAGCTATGTGTTCGGGGAGTGGATGGGCTATGCGTGTGGTCCGGGGCGGGCCCTGATGGAGGTCGAGTAGCTCGCATGGCGGCGGATCCGGCCCTCACTGTCGTCGTTACCGTGGTGAGTGATACATCGGAGCAGTCCGATACGCTGCATCTGGAAGGATGCCTGGAATCCTTGCGGCAGCAAGTGAACCCGCCAGCGATGGAAGTGCTGGTCACTTGCGACGCACGGCTGCCGGGAGTCAAAGAACTCAAGCAAAGATTTCCAGAGGTCAGCTTCGTTGCAGTGGAGCAACTTCAGACGGCGCGCTCTGGGCCGAGCCGCGAACATCACGATGAGTTGCGGGGCATCGGCATTCGCAAGGCGCGGGCTCCGCTCATTGCTTTGATCGAAGATGTCGGACGGCCCGATCCAAGCTGGGGTGCGGCGCTGGTCAAGGAACATGCGCACCCATACGCGGCCATTGGCGGCGCGATGGAAAACGGCATCGACCGGCTGCTGAACTGGGCGCTCTATTTTGGGGATTTTGGCCGCTATCAGAATCCTGTTCCACGTGGAACAAGTTCTTACCTGAGCGACGCCAACGTATGCTATAAGCGCGCTGCCTTGGAGCGCGTGGCTGATGCCTGGCCCGACTCGTACAACGAAGCTCGCGTACATGGCGCTCTGGCGAGCCGGGGTGAGGTTTTGGCCCTTTCGCCGGATGTCATCGTCTTCCAGCATAGGCTGAATCTCCGCCTGATGCCGGTGCTGGTCGAGCGTTACGTCTGGGGCCGTTCTTTTGCGGCGGTGCGAGTCCAGGGCGTGACTGCCGCACGGCGGGCTGTCTATGCGGTTCTTTGCCCAGTGTTGCCTTTCGTGCTTTTTCTTCGCCAGCTTGGAAATGTTGTTCGAACAAAAAGAAACCGGGCTGCCTTTCTTTGGTCTTCTCCGGTTACCGCGTTGCTCGACGCGATGTGGTCGTATGGAGAATTCGTTGGGTACGTCACCGGGCACCCTTGAGACCAGGGCAAGCCTTCACGACCAAGGGAACATCATTGGCCTCACATTCAGAAGTCGCAAGTGACGTTGGCAGCGAAGATCTGCGGCGCGACTTGACTCCTCGAATCTCCGTCATCGTCCCAGCCTGGAACAGCAGGTTGTATCTTCCCCGATGTTTGGACGCCCTCGCCCGCTCCGAGTACTCGCAATTTGAGGTCGTCGTTGTGGATGACTGCTCCAGCGACGACACGGCCCATGTGGCCGTGCGATACGGCGCGCGCTGCCTTCGCACGCCACAAAGGATGGGGCCAGCCGGAGCGCGAAACCTGGGCGCGAAGTCGGCCGAAGGCGAGATTCTGTTGTTCGTCGATGCCGACGTGGTCGTGCCGCCTGAAACCCTGCGCTTAGTAGCCGAGGATTTTGTTCGCGACTCCGAACTGGCGGCGGTGTTCGGTTCGTACGACGACGAGCCGACGTGGAAAAGCTTCATCTCGCAGTACAAGAACCTGATGCACCACTATGTCCACCAAACCTCCAGCGACGCGGCGACCACCTTCTGGGCGGGATGCGGCGCGATGCGCAAGGAGGTCTTTGAGGAGTTCCGGGGCTTTGATGCAGAAACATATTTCACGCCTTCCATCGAAGACATTGCGCTCGGCCTCGAACTTACGCAGGGTGGACGCCGCATCCGGCTCGACAAACGCATTGAAGTCAAGCACCTGAAGCACTGGACGGTGCGAAACCTGTTGCGGGCTGACATTCTATATCGCGCGGTTCCGTGGACAAGATTGATCTTGAAGTCGCGCCAGCTTCCGCGGGACCTGAACTTGACTTATGCTTCGCGGATTAGTTCCCTGTTGGTCGGTCTGCTGGCTCTGGGATGCCTGTTGCTGCCCTTTAGCCTCGGCGGGCTGGTGCGGATGCGCCCGGCGGTGATGCTGGCAGGGCTAGCGTCGATCGCTCTGCTGCTGGTCTTGCTTAACCGGAATGTCTACCGGTTTTTTCTGCGTAAGCGGGGATTGTGGTTTGCCGTCCGAGCCGCATTGGCGCACTGGGCCTACTATTTGTACAGCGGAGCTACCTTCATCGTCTGCCTCGTGATGCACGTTCTTCATTTGCCTCTTTCGTCCGCTCGCAAGGCGAGCGTGCGGAGTTCCCGAGCATGAGGATCGGTGTTGACGCGACCTCATGGTCGAATCGGCGAGGCTATGGGCGCTACACGCGAGCATTGATGGCCGCCGTGATTGACCTTGACCGGCACAATCAATACACGCTTTTTGTTGATTCTGAGACTGACGAATTCCCGCTGCCGTCCGGAGTGGAGGTCTGCCGGGTGGCTACTAGCGCGCCCGCCGTTAAGGCGGCATCGGCTGACAGCCGGCGATCGGTGACCGACATGTGGGCGGTCGCCAGCGCGATCCGCCGAACGCGAATGGATCTGGTGTACTTCCCTACCGACTATACCTATGTCCCGTTTCCGCTCGGCGCGCCCCGGTTGGTGACAATCCACGACGCGATTGCGGAGATGTTTCCAGAACTGGTGTTTCCCACCTTGCGCTCAAAGGTTTTCTACCGCGCCAAGATCAGGTCCGGTATTTATCAGGCGCGATTGCTGATTACGGTTTCGGAATTTTCACGGCGCCAACTGGTGGAAAAGCTCCGGATCTCGCCGGCCCGGCTTCGCGTTGTCAGCGAGGCCGCCGATCCAATCTTCCGGCTGTCAGAATCTTCACCCTCAAGCGAAGCCTGCAGGAGGTGGGGCATTCCGCTTGAGGCGAGGTGCTTGATTTTTGTGGGTGGATTCAGCCCCCACAAGAATTTGTTCATGTTGCTGGACATCGTTCGTGAGCTTGTCACGTGCGACGCATTTCGCGATCTGCGGCTGGTGCTGGTAGGCGACTATACCGGAGATTCGTTCTATTCCTGTTATGACCAGCTTGCCAAACAGGCACGCCAGGATGGACTAGAAGAAAACGTGTTGTTTACGGGCCGTCTGGAAGATGAAGACTTGATCGTGCTGCTGAACCGCTCCGACGCGCTACTGCTGCCCTCCTTCGCGGAAGGCTTCGGACTGCCCGCAGTAGAGGCAGCGGCGTGCGGCACGCCGGTTCTGGCAACCACGGAAAGTCCCATCCCGGAATTGTTGGGTGAAGGCGCGTTGGCAATCAGTCCGAGCGATCGCGCGGGCTGGTTGCAGGCGATCGAGCGCGTGCTTAGGGATGCGTCCCTGCGCCAGCACATGAGCGAAGCGGCGCTGGCTGCGGCCAGCCGACTGTCGTGGAAGAATTCTGCGCATCAGCTACTATCAGTTTTCGATGAGGTGGAGGGGAATGGCGCGTCCGCTTAGGTTCTGCTTTCTCTCGATCTTCTATCCGCCCTACAGTTTCGGCGGAGACGCCATATTCGTCTCGCGATTAGCGAACGCCCTAGCGCGCCGCGGGCACGAAGTGGACATCATTCATTGCGTTGACAGCTACCGGACCCTCGCGCCGAAAAAACCGGAGGGGCCATTTGTCAATCATCCCAATGTGACGGTGCACAGCTTGCGAAGCCGCATTGGGCGCCTGTCGCCGCTGGTGGCCCAGCAGACGGGCATGACCTGGCCGAAAACTGACGCCATCCTCGGGGTGTTTTACGGCAAAAAGTTTGACGTCATTCACTATCACAATATTTCCCTGCTCGGTCCCCGTGTTCTGCAACTGGAGCCCGACTATCGGGATTACATTAAACTCTATACCGCTCACGAACACTGGCTGGTCTGCCCCATGCACGTGCTCTGGAAGAACAACGAGCGGGTGTGCGACAAGCCGGAATGTCTGCGCTGCACCTTGAAATTCCGGCGCCCTCCCCAACTGTGGCGATACGGTAACCTCCTGGAAAGGTGTGAGGCCTCAGTCGATACTTTCATCTCGCCGAGTCTCTTCACTGACCGAATGCACCATGAACGCGGATTCAAATTTCCCATGACGGTACTTCCGCACTTTGTGCCCCCGGATGATCACGGCGCATCGGCGGACTCGTCGCCGCCTCATCCGCGTCCGTATTTTCTTTATGTCGGACGTCTGGAGAAGAGCAAGGGCGTGGAGACGCTGCTCCCGGTGTTCCGCCGCTACGAGCATGCTGACTTGCTGATTGCCGGCACGGGAACGCTGGAGGCGGAGCTGCGGCGGCAGGCGGAAGGCATGGCCAATGTGTGCTTCCTGGGCGCGCTGCCGCAGGAACGGTTGAGCGAGCTTTACCGACGTGCCATTGCAGTGCTGGTGCCTTCCTCTGGATACGAAGTCTTGGGCCTAATCATCCTGGAGGCTTACCTGCGACGGACGCCGGTGATCGCCCGCGACCTGGGAGCGCTTACCGAGGTGGTAGAACAAAGCCAAGGCGGCATTCTGTATCGCAACCCGGAAGAGCTGCTGGCAGCGATGGAGCGATTGCGCTGTGATGCGGCCCTGCGCCGGCAAATGGGGGACAGGGGCTTCCAAGGTTACAGACAGCAGTGGACCGAAGAGGTACACATGGAAACCTATTTTCGCGTGATCAACGAAACTGCGCGGCGTAAACTAGGCTTGGTTCCCTGGGAACAGCCGACGCGGCAGTCTCTGCAATTTCCGGCTGCGTCGGTGTCTGACGCCGAGCGAGCGTCCGCGATTCGAGGTCGCAGTCGCTGATGCTATAGCCGTCAAAAGAAGCCAATAGTCATGGAAAGACAAATCGTACCGGGAACAAGCGACTTGCTGACTGCGAAGCCCGACCCTGCTGAGCTCCCGCTGCTGCGGGCCTTCGCTCCGCTTCATCGCACAGCCATGGGCGTTGCGTGTGGTGTGGTGGCGGGCGAACTGCTGGCTGTGGCGACGATGGTTCCGGTCATCAAGGGCAATGACTTCCTCAGTTTCGGTTTGTTGGCACAATTTTTTTGGGGCTATTCGGTCTCCTGGCGTGGCGTTTTCGTCGCACTGCTCTGGGGACTCGGCGTGGGCTTCGTGCTGGGGTACGGATTTGCGCTTGTCCGGAATGCAGCAGTATGGCTGTGGCTGACGGTGATCCGATCGCGCGCGGAAATGGACCAATACTCCGACCTTTTGGACCATCTGTAGGGAGACCTCATGGAAGCGGAAGAAGAACAGATCGAACACGCGGTCATTCTCTTGAATGAGAAGTTGCTGGGTGTGGTGTTGGGGATCCTGTTCGGAACGGGGCTCTTCCTGCTCACCAACGTCCTGGTGCTGAAAGGTGGACGACACGTCGGGAGGCACCTGGGTTTGCTGTGCAACTTTTTCCCTGGTTATCGCGTGACTTTCTTTGGAAGCATCGTCGGATTCTTCTACATGTTTGCCGTTGGCCTGATCGTTGGCGTGGTGCTGGGCGCGGTTTATAACAAGATTGCGAAGGCGTAAGACATTCTGTCCTGTCCATGCGTAGATTGTGATTCAAAGCCAGCCCCGCCGGCATAAGCCCTTTCAGCCAAGCCATGGATGCTGCACGGTTTCCGGTCATTCTGACTTATCACTCGATCTCGGAGGGCAACTCGCCGCTCCAGATCGCTCCCAGCCTGTTTGCCGAGCAGATGGAGTGGCTTCACGCCAACGTGCAAGTGGCGCCGTTAGCGGAGGTGGTCAGCGCGTTGAGAGATCGCAGACCGCTGCCCGAGCGAACTGTGGTGCTCACCTTCGATGACGGCTTTGCCGACTTTGCCAACTCAGCCGCTCCTGTCATGCGAAGGTTGAACCTGTCGGCCATGCTTTTCGTGTTAACTGGACTTTGCGGCAAAATCAGCGACGGGCCCGGGCCGGAGACCGCAGGAATCAGCCCACGCCCTCTGCTCGATTGGCAACAGGTCGCGGAGCTTGCGCAGCAGGGATTCGAGTTCGGCGCGCACAGCATTAACCATCCCGTCCTGCCTTCCCTGACGGTGGAAGAAGCAAAAAGCGAAATCGCTCACAGCAAGTCCGAGCTGCAGGAACGAACCGGGCAAGCGGTTGATTTCTTCGCCTATCCATTCGGGCGGTGGAATCCAGCGGTCCGCGCCGTGGTGCAGCAACACTACCGGGGTGCGTGCTCGACCGGAGCGGGTGTGGTCCAGCCGGACGCCGATCCCTTCGCGCTTCCTCGCGTTGACGCCCATTACCTGCGCCGTCCGGCATGGTTCAGAACGCTGTTTACGGGGCGTTTCTTGACCTACGTGGCGGGCAGGCGTTTCGTGAGGCGAATGCGCGGACAGCCCGAGGGACACTACGCGAAAATCTAAGATGCCTAAGAAGTTCCCCATGCCGCGTCGGCGCTGTTATCATCAGTCAGCCAGCTTGCTTTTCAAATAAACCAGGCCTGTTCCCGACAGGACGATTCGATGCCACTCGTCGCCCCGGAGCAACGTAAGGTTGTAATTATTGGTGCTGGCCCAGCTGGGCTGACGGCGGCCTATGAGCTGTCGAAGCATGCCGTTCCGGCTGTGGTGCTGGAAGCCGACAAGACGGTTGGGGGGATCTCCCGCACGGTAAATTACAAGGGATATCTGTTCGACATCGGCGGCCATCGTTTCTTCACCAAGTGGGACGAAGTCAACCAGGTCTGGAACGAAATTCTGGCTGACAAATTCATGGCGCGGCCACGCCTTTCCCGGATTTTCTACCGCAAGAAGTTCTTTTACTATCCGCTGCGGGCCAAGAACGCGCTCTTCGGTCTGGGGCCAATTGAAACCGTTCGCATTGTATTCAGCTATCTGCAATCGCGCCTGGTCTATTACCACAACGAGCAGAACCTAGAGCAGTGGGTCAGCAACCGGTTTGGGAAGCGCCTTTACGAGATTTTCTTCAAGACCTACACGGAAAAAGTCTGGGGCGTTCCCTGCACGCAGATTCGGGCGGAATGGGCCGCGCAACGAATTCAGGGTCTATCACTGACCACGGCGATCCGCAATGCGCTGTTCAAGCAGGAGACGACCTCGGTCAAGACGCTCATCAACAGCTTCCACTATCCCGAGCGCGGCCCGGGACAAATGTGGGAGCTGATGACCGATCACCTTCAGCGACAGGGATATCCCGTTTTGCTGCAAAGACAGGTGGACCGCATCGTGCACATCGGCAACAGAGTGACCTGCCTGGAGACGCGCGGTCCCAATGGCAACGAACGGTTTGAAGGCACCGACTTCATCAGCTCGATGCCGATACGCGAGCTCGTCAATGCGATTGATCCCCCGGCTCCCGAGGAGGTCCGCAAGGCCGCTAACCGGCTGCGCTATCGTGATTTTCTTATCGTCAGCCTGATCATCAATCGCAAGGATGTAATACCGGACAACTGGATTTACATTCATGAGCCGGGCGTGCGCGTGGGGAGAATCCAGAACTTCAAGAACTGGTCGCCGCACATGGTTCCCGACGCGAGCAAGACCTGCCTCGGCATGGAGTACTTTGTCTTTGAGAACGATGATCTGTGGTCGAGCCCCGATGAAAAGCTAATCGAAATGGCCAAACGGGAGATCACAGAGCTGGGGCTGGCAAAGCCGGAGGAGATTGAGGACGGCGCGGTCGTGCGTATGCCCAAGGCCTACCCCATGTATTCCAACGATTGGGCGCGGCAGGTAGCCATCGTTCGCCGCTATCTGGAGAGCGCGCTGCCGAACCTGCAACTCGTAGGCCGTAACGGCATGCACAAGTACAACAACCAGGATCACTCCATGATGACGGCCATGTGCGCCGCGCGAAACATCATGGGCGCAAACCACGACCTGTGGGCCATCAACACTGAAGCCGAGTATCACGAGGAGAAACAGGAAAAGGCGGCCACGGCGGCCGCGGTTGAACCGCGACGTCCTGCGTACGCGGAACCTTCGCTGGTGCCCGGGGCCTCGCGAGTCACGGCGACTGACAATGTCCCGGTCAATGGCAACGGAAAAGCAGCCAAGGCAACGGCGAGGGGTCTCTCAACTCCCCAATGACTTCTCAAGATCAGGGTACATCCTCCGTGGGCTCGCAAAAGACAGAACGGCAACCGTCATCAACCGAGCGGCGAGCTCTTACCTCCCTCGTGACCGGAGGCGCCGGCTTTATCGGCAGCCACGTGGTCGATTCCCTGCTGGCCATGGGACATGAAGTCCTGGTGCTCGACGATCTCTCTGGCGGATTCCGCGAGAACGTCAATCCGGATGCAACCTTGGTCGAAGGCTCGGTCACCGACGCCGAGCTGGTGGACAGCCTGTTCGCCGTTCATAAGATCGACTACGTCTACCACATCGCCGCATACGCTGCCGAAGGGCTGAGCCACTTCATCCGCAACTACAACTACACGAACAACCTCATCGGCAGTATGAACGTCATCAACAACGCAGTACGGTCGCGCTGCCGTTGTTTCGTGTTCACCTCGAGCATTGCCGTCTATGGCGCCGGACAGACGCCGATGCTCGAGTCCATGGCTCCGCAGCCGGAAGATCCCTATGGCATCTCGAAGTACGCCGTCGAGCTCGATCTGGCGGCCGCCAAGCACATGTTCGGGCTGGATTACATCATCTTCCGGCCGCACAACGTTTACGGCGAGCGGCAGAACATCGGCGATCCCTATCGCAACGTCATCGGCATCTTCATGAACCAGATCCTGCAGGGATTGCCCTGCCCGGTTTTTGGGGATGGCACCCAGACTCGCGCCTTCACGCATATCGCCGATGTGGCGCCGGTCATCGCTGAGTCGATCAACTATCCTGCGGCCTACAATCAGATTTTCAATGTTGGCGCCGACATTCCTTACTCGGTGAATGAGCTGGCGCGTGAAGTCCAGGTCGCCATGGGGAAAGATACCGGCACGGTTCATCTTCCGGCACGGAACGAAGTTTTGCAGGCCTTCAGCGACCACAGCAAAGCAGGGGAGGTGTTCAGTACTGGCGCGAGTATCACTTTGGCGGAAGGGCTGCGGCGGATGGCCGACTGGGTGAAACAAGTGGGAGCGCGACACGGTAAGCCTTTCGAAAACGTCGAGGTCGAGCGGGAACTGCCGCCGTCCTGGAGGGAGTTGTGTACAACTCCCGGACAGTGAGCGTGGTCATGCCGGCCTACAACGAGGCGCACGGCATTGCCTCTGTAGTGCGGTCGTTCCTCAGCGTCCTTGAAGTTGACCAGGTCATCGTCGCCGACAACAACAGCGGTGACAACACCGCCGAGTTGGCGGCGGCCGCCGGAGCGACCGTGGTCCGCGAGTCCCGCAGAGGGTATGGCTATGCCTCGCAGGCTGCACTGCAAGCCGCTACTTCTGATTACGTCATCATCGTGGAATCGGACTGCACCTTCCGCGCCGAGGATGTGCGCAAATTCCTGGCATACGCGGGCGAGTTCGATGTTGTGTTCGGTACGCGAACGGCGAAGTCATGCATTTGGGAAGGCTCGAACATGGGGCCGTTCCTGCGCTACGGCAACGTCGCGGTCGCCAAACTACTGGAGTATCTGCACAACGGTCCCTGCCTGACCGATGTAGGCTGCACCTACAAGCTGCTACGACGGGAGGCCTTGCAGCATCTCGCCCCGATGTTCACCGTCGGTAAGAGCCATTTTTCGCCGGAGCTTATGATGCTGGCCATTCGCACCAAGCTGAACTGCGTCGAGATTCCCGTCCACTATCAGCCGCGCACGGGGACATCGAAAATCACCGGCAGCACGTGGAAAGCGTTCAGACTGGGTCTGCGCATGATCGTGATGATCGTGCGCTATCGCTTCAAGCACATTCCTCAAGTTCCGCCACAGACGCAAGCGGAACCGTTAACGACCGTGCGCACCACTGCAGTAACTGAAAGAGTCGGAAAAGCGGATTCCTCGCGGGCTTAAGCCCACTCGTAATGACAAATCAGATGGCTCAGGCGGTGACGCTCTCTACCCCAACTGGCCAAATGTATGTCGCCTCACCGCGTAATCGTTTCCAGCGCGCTCTTGATCCTGAGAAACGTGTAGATTTGGCTGACCACGATCGGGATAAAAACCGCTACTACGAACTTCATGGAAAGCTCACGCGCTCCGAGAATGACCAGCGCTATCAGCGCCCATGACCAGTGAGGCGAAAAGAGCAGCAGCTCATCTCCCCAGATATTGTGGAAGACAGCGCTGAACAGCAGCCATCCCAGGGGCAACCATACATGGATCCGCGTGCGTTCGTCGCGAAGCGCCTTCGCCAGGCTGGTGAAAAGCAGAACAAACCACGCAATCGCACCGATGGCCTGCAAGCCGAAGTAGTAACTGATGCGCAAGACATGATGCGCCGGTTCGTAGCTCACCATGTCCCAGCCCGGCACTCGCATGATGAGAGGCGTGGGCCCGACTGCCGGACTCAGGAACGTATATACCGCGTAAACACAGGCCCGCAGCGGATCGTGCAACAGGCGAAACGTCGAATAGTCGTTAACGAAATGGTGAAGAACGTAGCTCTTCATGTAAAGGAAGAGGCCGGCAGCCAGTCCCAGCGGAGCGACAACCGCGAGGACTATGAGGCGCGTGCGCATGGACTTGAAGAAGTACTGCCAGAGAGCCGCGATGGGGTAGAGCGCGTTGGTAATGGTCGTCCCTCCGCAGAGAACAACCATGGCCACAAGGAAGGCCGTTCTGACAACGCCGCTGGCGAGGAAGATTGGAACCACGAACGTCATGGAGAGCAGCCCGTTGGAGATGCCGAAGTGTTCCGGGAGCGCGGCAGTGGCGTTGGACGTGAACAGTAGATAAATAATGAACAGCAGAATGCACTGCGGAAACTTGACCCCCATTCGCAGCGCTAGGAACGCCAAAAAGCCTACGCCCATTCCATGAACAATCGCGACTACAAGCCGCGCGGCGAAGATTCCGGCGTAATCGGCCGGCATAAACATTTCCAGCAGATGCTGCACGGCCTTGACGGGCGGACGCCAGAAGGCAACTTCCAGGGGATGGACGGCCTTTTCAGGCGAGTGCGCGTCACCGACGATTCTGTCAAGCCAGATATTGCTGTCGGAGTTGAACAGAACATTTTGCCGGTTCACCACGACTGAGCCCGGAACGGAGTTCAACCATCCGGACAAGAGCATGAACCAGATAACCGCAACGAGCCCGACCACGGTGGCGATACTTCCCGGCCGCGCCAGCAACGATGGTTTTGCAGCGCTCATGGATCGTATGCTCGCTTACAGTTAGCTCCGCCTTCGCGCGGAGTTTCAGGTAAAGGGAGATATATCCAATCGTTATCGATCACTTGTGAGAGCTTGTAATTCTCGCTGAGTGCCGATACAAAACCGGGTCCGAAGGACACTGTATCGTACCACCGGCGCACAACCTCCTGCGCGGGATTTCCGCTTAGCACTACGGCACTGAATTCGCGATTCCGCAGTCGTTCCAGGAGCGGTTCTTCAAAATGGGGAATGCGTTTTCGCAGAAGTTGCACCATCCAGGGATCCAGTACATAAGAGTACTGTCCAGCGAGTGCTGGGATGACGGGATTCTCAGACAGAATTGGCTTATCCTTGGGCCCGATGGCCTCGATCACTCGCTGGAATTGATGTGGGTGGTACCACGCGCTCCAAGCTTTGATATGCCGCAATAGAGGTAGAGCTGCGATAAGGGTCAACAGTGCAAGGGCATAAACACCGAGTCGCCGCGACGGAGAGGCGGCATTCGCGACAAAGGCAGCCAGCAGAATCACCGAGGCAACTTGGACGTCGAGCAAGTGGTTCGCTGCCGTCCCTGGGGAACCGAAAATCATTATCGTGATCGCTATGGTGACGAGGAAGAACAATGCCGGCAGGTTCTGCAAGAGCCTGGAGGAGACCGCCACGAAGGCAACCACCGACAACGCGAGGGCGGCGAACACGACCAGGGTGGGATCGGTATAGAGGGCCATGGAGACCATCCGCACAGCGCCGCTGGCGATGAATTTCCAGTCGGCGCCGCCAGAAGCGCAGGCCCTGAATATCTCCACGACGCGGCCGTGGCTGCCGACAATCATGGCTCCTGCGACCAGCAGATAGCCGCAGACGGCTTCCGCCGCCAAAAGCCAGGCCACGCGCTTATACTCTGTGGCGATAAGCCAAATGCAGGCGGCAGCGAGGCCGAACACAGTAGTAAGTTTTGCCGACCATGCCAGCGTGATGAGCAGCGCCGCAAAGAGGACTCTGCGGCGGCTATGTGGCAGCCGGGCGATCGCCGCCAATCCCCAGACATTGAGGGCGGCCGCCAAGCCATCCGCCTGTGGAGTTGACAACGACATCTGCACTGAGCCCGCGGCCAAGACCATCAGCGCAGAGCAAGCAGCCAGCCACGGCTCCACTCCAAGTTGCCGGAGTAGGCGGAAGGTTCCCAACGTTAACAAGAAGATGGCGGCGGCCGAGAGCAGATAAGCGCTTGCCAGAACTGGCATGCCCAGCTTGAGAAGCAGCGCATTCAGGCAAAAAAACAACGGGAAGTATCGCGTACCGCCGTATCCCCGCGAATCGTAGAGTGGCCGGTAGAAAACTCCTTGTTTCAAGTCCGTGGCCATGGTGATCATGACGCCGGAGGCGAAGCTTATCCCGGCGTCACTCCTCCACCAGATCCAGGTACGAATCGCAGTTATGACGATGATGACGGCAACGGCAATCAACAGCAAAATCCGCGGGGCAGCACCCGCACGACGCGGCGGGGCATACGCTTCATTCGCGCTAGAAGTGGGTGTGATCGCGGAGCTCATGTTGACCTGGAAGTGGTTGAGTGCGACTTCTGCTCCCGTCTTCCGGAACGCGGAGTATAACGCGGAGTGGCTCCGATAGGAATAGTCTTCGGATTTGTCGTCGGATGACATCTACGCGCGCTTTGCCAATAAGGTCACTCTGCAAACGATTCTAGCTGTCGACGGGGATCGCTGATTCGAGTATGTACACCGCTAACCAAGAGACCCTGCCAGCCATAGGTCGCCCGACAGTGAGCACTTCATCAAGGCACGCCGGCGTCTGGTCTTTCTTGGCTGCGATAGTCCTAGCAGTTTTCTACCTTGGGACGAGCCTGTACATCGCATCGCATCGTCTGCTGTGGTTTGATGAACTGTTCACCGTCCACATAGCGCGGCTCCCTGATACCGCAACGATCCTGAATGCGCTCAGCCATGGCGCTGACTCCTTGCCTCCTCTCTACTACCTGGTTGTCAGGACATTCGGTAAGTTGTTCGGGCACGGTGAGGTTGCTGTAAGACTGCCATCCACCCTGGCCATGGTGGCCACCCTCCTCATAACCTTCGATTGCGCCCGCCGTCTCACCGACGACCTGTATGGATTGATTGCCCTTGCTCTCGCCTCCGGGCCGCTTGCTGGCGAAGGATTTGAGGCACGGTCCTACGCCATCTATGTCACGTTTGCGGCCTTGTCTCTGTGGGTGTGGACGTATGCCGGGGCCGGCAAAAAGTTGTCAGCCATCCTGTTTGGAGTGGTGCTATTTCTGGGCATCAACTTTCATTACTACGCTGTGCTGTTGTTAGTGCCCTATGCGTTGTGGGAGATTTCCCACTGGAAGCCGTGGCAACCTCCCTCCGCAAAGGTGGTCGCCGGAGTGATCGGAGTTGTCGTGCCTGCCGCGATCCTTTCGCATTTTATCCTGTCCTACTCACGCAAGTTCTCGACCGGCTTTTGGAGCCACCCCTCTCTGCGTGAACTTACCGAGATCTACTCACACATATTCGTAGGTGGATTATTCCTGCTTGCCCTGATTGTGATTTGGATTGTCTTAGTGGACAGGAAAAACAAAAGCTTCCTTTTGGAGCCAATGCAGTCCGGCGAAGCCATTGGCTGGCTATTTCTCTGCATACCTTTGGCAGGTTTCCTTGTCGCGGAGATGAAGACTAACGCCTTCGCGGTTCGCTATTTTCTCGCTCTGGTACCGGGAGTCGCGGTGGCCTTCGCCTGCTGGACATGGCGACACTTTCACACCGCACCACGCATCTCGATGGGGATATTCCTGCTGCTCGCAGGTTGGGGAATCGCGCAACAGTTGTACATAGCGCGCCACTGGAAATCTGTCGAGACCCCGGGAACCAGGGATTACCTTAGCTTAGAGAACGGCTTGCGGCACGATGGCAAGCAATTCTCAGTGTTTTCTGATCCGTTCGTCTTTCTTGAGGCCCAATACTATTCAAAGCATCCTGACGAATGCATTCTGCTCCTGCCGCAGGATTTCAATCTGCAAGCCACCCCGAGACATTCGACTCCTGACCCTTATATGCACCAGCGGGTTGAGGTAATTTTGTCGCATTATTATCCGCTGCAGTTCTGGCAACTGGACCAACTGCGGGAACACGCCCAGAGAAGCGCCTTAATTAACCCCACGCCAGAGATGTTGGATCTCATACAGAAAGCCGGTCTGCAGGCCGACATCCGATTCTCCCAGCCAGTGAGAGTCGCCTATTTGCAATGAAAAAACTGTTTCCGTAGAATCGCTGCTCGCCATGAACCCAACTCGAGCCTCCATGCAGACGTCAGATCTGCCGGACCGCCCGGCAACCCCTGCTCCTGCAGTCAATGCCGCCTATTCACCGGCGAGGAGCGCCTATCATTGGCTTGATTCCATCTGGCTTCAGTTGGCCGTGTCTGCCATTCTCGGAGTTCTCTTTGCCTTTCTGGTACTGGGTCGTGAGCCGATGAATCCTCGGTACATCGACTGGCTGGGGGAAGATGGCGCCCATCACTACATTGGGTGGGAGTTGCTGCGCCAGGACCCGCACTGGCACTGGCCTCTGATGTACACCGACCGGCTTGGCTATCCGGTGGGCGAGTCGGTGGCGCTGGTGGACGTTAATCCCTGGTTGGCGCTGCCGGGCAAGATATTCTCTTCTCTGCTGCCGGAGCCTTTTCAGTACTTTGGCATTGAAACGGCCATCTGTTATGCCCTGCAGTTCTTTTTCGCACTACGATTGCTGCGGCTTTTCCTGGGCACAAACTTGCTCGGGATATGGATCGGCGCGCTATTTTTCCTAATCGCACCCCCTTTAACCTTCCGTCTCAGGGTCCACTACTGTCTGTCTAACCACTGGCTACTGCTCGCGGCCCTAATTGTTTTCTTCCAGGCGCAGCAGGAAGTGCCAAATGCAGTGCGAAGGTTCGTAATTTCGGCGCTCGTGCTGACTGGCGTGGCGATCGCGACCAATCCCTACATCGCCTTTCAAGTAATGGCGGTGCTGGCGGCAGCCGTGCTCAGCCTGTGGTGGAAGACCAAACTGACGCTGCCGCGGGCGGCTGGACTCATGGCTGCAATGGGTTTCCTTTGTGTGCTCGTCTCCTACGTGCTCGGTTTCATCATCGCGGGGGGCAAGGGATATGGCGGTCACGGATATCGCGTTTATTCCATGAACCTGCTTGCGCCATTTAATCCCGACTGGTTCGGCTCAATCATCTTCCCGGCGATTGTTCCGCACCTTGAGAAGGGGCAGTATGAGGGTTATGCCTATCTGGGAGCGGGCGTAATTGTGCTGGCGCTCATCGTCCTGCTATACGCAGTGCGCGGGCCGGGCAAGCTGAAGGTCGATAAGCGCTGGGCGATTCCCTTGCTTTTGTGCTGCGTGTGTCTGACCCTGATGGCTTTGACCACCAAGGTCCAGGTGGGAGGAAAGACGCTGGTGGACGTGGACCCACAACAGAGGTTCTCACGGTTTCTTGCGCCGCTGCGTGCCAGCGGACGCCTGTTCTGGGTTCCCTACTACACCATCCTGACAGCGTTGCTGGCTGCTCCCTATCTGTTTATGCGCCGCGCGCGCGCGAATGCCCTGCTGGCCTGTCTGCTGGCGTTGCAGTTTGTGGATACCGTTCCCCTTCGCCGATGGGTCTACGCGTTCGAACGCACGGCGTATCCGCAACCACTTAAGTCGCCCGTTTGGCGGCAGCTGGGCTCGGTTTACGATACTCTTGTCGTGCTGCCCGCCTGGCAGTGCGGCCCGCGCTTGTCTCCCGGCTGGGTATATGGCTATCGCTACTTCGGCTTCCTCGCCACCGACCAGAAAATGCGGACCAACAGTTACTACACCGCCCGTTACACCGGGAAGGCCCTGGAATATCATTGCAAAGGTCCTGCCGCAGATTTTACGAACTTGACTCTTTCCCAGGACACTGCCTATGTTGTTACTCCGGCAATCGCCGCTGAGATTGAAAAGAGCGCCGGGGGTGCGGGAAAGTGCCACAATCTCGATGAATTTGTCTTGTGTTCGCCCAAGACGGATTTCGGGCTCGGTCCACTATTGCCGACCGATAGCGCTGGCTCCAGAGACTGAAGGTGGCCCGCCTTACCCGATCGGCTTTAACTAACTTTTACAATCGCTAACGCACCGGAGTGCTCTTGAATTCAACTTCGACAATGAAGGAAACTGATTCTGTCCCGGCCCAGGCGAGGCCGGTGGGCAAGTGGCGCCATTGGTACCGGGTCATCGCCTTTGCTGTTTTCAACAGCATCCTGCTACTCGTCCTGTTGAATGTCGTCCTCTACCTGATCAGCTTGAGAAGGCAACCGTCCACAGAAAACGGTCCCATTGTGCGTTATGGAGAAGAGAATATTCTGAAAGCGTATCCCGGGTGGCGGCAAGAGGATGTCAAGGCCCTGCTCAAGGAAACTTACAAGGATTTGGGGGTTGAGTACGAATCTTTCACTGAATTCAGAAACAAAACGCTGCACGGACGGTTTGTAAACGTCGACCCGGGGGGATTCCGCGTTTCGAAAAATCAGGTGCCCTGGCCGCCACGGCCGGAGAACTACAACGTTTTTGTCTTCGGGGGATCGACCACCTTCGGCATGGGGCTTCCGGATGACGAGACCATCGCATCCTATCTTCAGGAATGTTCTCTGGCGAACCATTCCGGTAAGCACCTGGCGGTTTACAACTTTGGACGGATTTACTACTTCAGCGCCCAGGAAATGGTCCTGTTTGAAAGATTGCTCGAAGCCGGATTCGTGCCTCAGGTCGCCGTGTTTATCGATGGCCTCAATGATTTCGCCTATCCGGATGGTCAAACCAGATTTGCGCCTAGATTCCAGAGCTTTATGGCCGGGCAGACGCAGTCCAGCCCTTACGACAACATACCGATGGTCAAGGCCGCGCGCTGGGTGAGCAGTCATTGGGCCAAGGCAGAACTTCCACCGATCGATCAGAGCCGCGGCTTGCTGGAGAGCGTCCCCAGCCGCTGGCTCACCAATAAGAAAGTGGTCGAGTCGCTGGCTGCCACCTTCGGCGTTCGCCCGCTCTTCGTTTGGCAGCCGGTGCCCACCTACAAGTACGATCTTGGCTACCACTTTCTTTCCCATGCCTCCTACGTCCGCAGCCGGGGCTTCAGTATGGAACGTGATGCCCTCATGGAGAATCTGTTTCTACAGGGAAGGATGGGCCCGAACGTCGTTTGGATCGCCGATGGCTACGGCTTGATGGAGAACCTACGGGCACAGGGAAAACTCGGCCCGAATGTCCTCTGGCTGGCAGACATGCAGCAGGACAAACAGGAAAACCTGTACGTCGACGCCGTCCACTACACGGCTGCCTTCTCGAAAGACATCGCGGGACAGATTTGCGGCGCACTAAACGAACATCCCAATCTGAAGTGAGAATGCCCTGGTCCATGTCTGACCAACTCTCAGCAACCCAGCAGATAGACGCCGCGGAAGACACCTCAGCTTCGCAGCGCAAAAGTCAGCAACGCAAGATGAAGCTGGCGTTGTTGCTGGTATCCATTCTCTTCTGCGCGGCAGCCTTCCTCACCTTGGATTGGTTTCGTACGGCGTGGATTCGGCGCCACGCGAAGGTAAACGCAAGTGTGAATCCCTGCCGGGTACGCGACCCGATTCGGCATCACGCCCTTAAGCCGAACTGCACCTCAACCGAGTATTGGGGCGCAGATTCCTACAAGCTAGTTACAAACAGTCTCGGGTTCCGCGACGAGACGATCAGGGAGGTCCCCGCTACGGACACGCGCCCCAGAATCCTGATACTGGGCGACTCCTTTGCCGAGGGCATGATCGCATGGCGCAACAGCTTTGTGGGCAAGATTGCAGCCCGGTTTCCGGAATGCGACTTCCTCAACGGCGGTCTGTCCGGCTATTCCCCGTCCAACTATCTGGCTACGACGCGGATGGTGCTCGACAAAGGCATCGATATCGACGAGGTCATCGTTTTCCTCGATAACTCGGCCGTGCAGCACGAGGCCGCATACTACCGCGACCGCGACGCTTCCGGCGCTGTAACTTCAATCCAAAATGAGGAGCAACATTCGGCCGCTGGGTGGTACGTGCGATTGCGCGGGTGGATGAACGGTCATCTTGCGCTCACTTCCCAGCTATTCCGGCTCTTCGACCGTCTGCAGCGGCCTCTTGTAGCCCACGGGTTTTATCACCTCCCCGGGGATTATTTTGGCGACCCGTTTGACCGCGAAATGTCGGCCTGGACTTATCGCAAGGTCAACGAGACCGACGCCTTCCCGGCTGGCTATGCGCCGCTCGGGGTGGAGGGTGGGCTCGTCAGGCAAATGGCCAAGATGGACCTTCTCTGGCAGGAGTTGCAGAAGCGCAACATTCCCCTCACCGTCGTCATTTATCCGCATCTGGGACAGCTCGTGCATGACACCCCCGATTCCAGACAGGTACAGATCCTTCGCCAGTGGTGCGAAGGCAAGTGCAAGCGCTTTGTCACGGTACTTCCGGCTTTCTTTACCGCGAAGGCCCAGTGTCCGGCGACCGAACCCGGCTGCTGGTACCTGAACCTTTTCGTTTTCGGAGACATTCATTTCAGTGCTGCCGGCAATGCTCTCGTGGCTGATGCGGTGATTACAAGCTTGGCGCAAGAGCCGCCAGTCAAGCGGCAAAGGGGGAACTGACTGGCGAAAGCTCAAGAAACGCCGACCGGGCAGGCCTCAAAGCCGAGGACGCCGGGCAACGCAAAGACTTGGTATCGCGTCGTCGCCTACGGTGTGTTCAACACTCTCTTAGTGTTGGTTCTGTTGAACCTTGTTCTTGTTCTGGTTAGCTTGACAAAGCGGCCCCCGGCGGAGCCTGATCCCCTTTCGAAGTATGGAGGTGACGCCCTGCAAAAGGCGTATCCCGGCTGGCGAAAGGAGGATGTCAGGACCCTGATACAAGAGACCTCCCATCGCCAGGCAAAGTATGAGCCCTTCACCGAGTCCGGGGAAAGACCGTTCCGGGGGAAATATGTCAATGTTGACGCTGCGGGCTTCCGGCTCTCCAAAGACCAGGCGCCGTGGCCACCCAAGCCACAGGCGATGAATGTGTTCGTGTTTGGGGGCTCGACCACGTTCGGATACGGTCTGCCCGATGATCAAACCATCGTCTCGTATCTGGGCGAATGCGCTTTGGCGAACGGTCCTGGCGGGCGCCCGGCGGTTTACAACTTTGGCCGCGAGGGCTACTTCAGCAGCCAGGAGTTGATCTTATTTCAGCAGTTGCTCAGGGCGGGATTCGTTCCTCAGGTAGCGGTGTTTATCGACGGCATGAATGACTTCTTTTCGGCCGATGGTCAACCCACCTTTGCGGACAAATTTCGCCGCCTTATGGACGGCAAGCTGGGCTCCTCCAATCCGCTCAACAAGCTGCCCATGATTCAGGCCTTTCATCGGCTGCGCGCTTATTGGACGAGGCGGCCACCGCAGAAGGCGGTCTGGAACCGTACCGACCCTGAGCTGCTGGAAGGGGTCGTCAACCGCTGGCTGATCAACAAGAAGATGATTGAGTTGACGGCTGCTGGCTTTGGCGTGCGCCCGATTTTCGTTTGGCAGCCGGTGCCTACTTACAAATACGACCTTAACTATCATTTTCTTTCCAGCGGCTCACCCGTCAGCGGATATCCTCCAGCCTTGTCCGGTTATGCGCTGATGGATGGCGCGCGGACAGACGGAAAACTCGGGCCGAATGTTCTCTGGCTGGCGGACAGGCAGCAGGACAAGCATGAAAATCTTTACGTGGATGCGGTCCACTACACGGCTGATTTCTCGAAAGAGATTGCGGGACAAATCTGCGGCGCTCTGAACCAGCGTCCCAACGCGCAGTGAGAATTCAACGCCGCCCTAACCGACGACTGTAATGGAGCCCTCAACCAACAGCGCCAGCTCGCCCGCGATGGGACGGGCGGTTTCGGAACCAGTCATCGAGACTCGGCAGGAGGAACTGTCAAGCCCCACGCTGGTGACCGTCATGGCTGGGGTGTTTTTCCTCTCCGGACTCTCGTCGCTCATCTACGAAGTAGTCTGGATGCGAAGGCTGGCCCTGTTTTTCGGCAGCGACGTTTATTCGGCAGCCTTGACCCTCAGCGCCTTCATGGGCGGGCTGACCCTGGGCAGCCTGCTGGCCGCCCGTTATGTGGACCGGCTGCGCCATCTCCTCGTGTGGTACGGGCTGCTGGAGATTTCCATTGGGGTTTATGCCCTGCTCTTCCCTGTTTTTCTCAACCTGTTCTCCGACGAGTATCGCCACATTTATCAGGCGTTCTTTGACACGGCTCCGTGGCGATACAACAGCTTCCGTATCCTGGTGGCTGCGGTCACTCTGTTAATTCCCGCCACCCTGATGGGCGCCACCCTGCCGCTGATCGTCCAACGTTTCGGCGAGGCCGGCAAGGTTGGGCGCTACAGTGGTTTCTTCTACGCGATTAACACGCTGGGCGCGCTCAGCGGCGTGCTGCTCGCGGGTTTCGTCCTCATGCCGTTTCTCGGCGCCACTCGCAGCACGTGGACAGCCTGCGCCATCAACCTACTCATCGGAGTGGGCGCAATCCTCCTGGGAGTTACAACGCGGGAGAGTCCTCCGCTGGCTGTCAGCTATCAGCCGGCAGCTAGCAGCGAGCAGGGCTACGATCGCGCCTTGCGCAACGCGGCTCTGATCGCCATTGCCTTGTCGGGCATGGCGGCGCTGGCCCTGGAAGTCGTCTGGATGCGCATCCTGATCCAGTCATTCAGTGCCACGGTGTATGCGTTCGCCATCATGCTGTCGTGCTTCCTGCTCGGCATCTTCTACGGGAGTAAGTGGATCTCCAGCCGGGTGGATCGGCACGACTCCCTGTTCCGTCTTTTCGGTCTGCTGGAGCTCGGCCTCGGGGTGTCGGTCGCTTCGCTGGCAACTCTGACTTATTTTGTGCCTCCCCTGTTCAGCAGGCTGCTTTATCGCTGGTTACGCGTGTCCGAAGCCACCTTTGGGTCCAAGTATGTCGTGGCACAATTCATCGTCTCTGCATGCCTCATCATCGTACCGACGCTGCTGATGGGGGCAACGTTCCCCGTAGCCGCGAGGATTTGGACCCGCGACCCGGCGGGTGTAGGGCGGGGCGTCGCTACGGTTTACGCCGCGAACACGGTGGGCGCGATCATTGGCGCGCTCCTCGGAGGCATGGTCCTTATTCCCGCCATCGGAACCCGCAAGAGCCTGCTGGTCATCGCGGCCATCTTCGTGAGCGCCGGCCTTTTACTACTGCTCAGGCAGGGCGCCGACGGCTGGGCAAGCTTGAAGCAGCCCATTGCCGCCACGCTGTTGCTGTTCTTCCTCGTGAGTGCGGCCGTCGGCTTGGTGATGCCGCGGCAGGTCGTCAGCAATTTCATCACCGAGAGTTGGGTCCCTCGCAGGGTCATCTACCATGGTGAGGGCGTAGCCCACAATGTGGATATCGTCCGATTCAGCAACGACGCCACCGTTATGAGCATTAACGGCGCGGGCGAAGCCGACACCAGCTACGTTCAGCGGCGGCATTTCATTCTGAAAGCTCATCTGCCCCTATTGCTGCATCCCGATCCTAAGGATGTGGCGGTTGTCGGCCTCGGCCTCGGCATAACCCTGGGCGCAACCAACCGCAATCCCAATGTGCAGAACATTCAGGTGATCGAGCTTACTCGCCAAATGGTGGAAGCGCAGCGTTATCTGGAGGACGTCTCCGGCGGCGTGCTGCATAGCCCGAAAGTTCAGGTTCGCATCGACGACGGTCGCAACTTCATGGCGATGTCGGACCGCAGCTTCGACATGATTACGGCCGACCCCATCCATCCCCGTAACACGGGCGTCGGCTACCTCTACACGAAGGAATACTACGAGTCCATTAAACGCCGTCTCCGGCCACAGGGGGTGGTGTGCCAATGGATGCCGATGTACCAGATGTCGAAAAAGTCCTTCGACGTCGCGTTCAGGACCTTTGTTTCCGTGTTCCCCAACGCATCGTTTTGGTACGTCAAAGGCCACGGTCTGTTCGTCGCCACCATTGCCCCGTTTCAAATCAACTATGAAGACTTGTCCGCACGCATGAAAAATCCCATCGTAAAAGCCGACCTGGATTCCATCGCTGTCCACTCGCCGCCCGATCTTCTGGCACTTATGCTGATGGGACCAGCCGAGATCGCCCGCTATTTGGCCAGCACCCCGGACCAAAGCTTGAACACCGACGACAACGCCTATCTCGAGTACCACACTCCTTTCGAATTGTTGCAGCCCCCGCTGAGCATCCTGAACGGGCTCTTGCCCTTCGCCGACCTCGACCTTCAGGACGTGCACAATATCTCGCCGGAACAGACAGCCCAGGTGCGCCAGGCATGGGAGCAACGAAAAGCTGAAATACTGCCGGAGTGGAAAGCCCCAAAGCAACCGTGATCAACCGCCTTGCAGTTCGGTGTCGTGTCCGGTGATATCTGGAGTTCATACATGCCGGTTGAAATAGATACTGCGCGCCAAGCGGGAACCGACTCGCCGGCGTTGCGGCCGATTCTCCGCCTGATCTACGAATCCAAGCGCTGGAAGCTGATTGCCTTCCTGATGGCGATGACCATCATTAAGACGGGAATCTGGTACATGCCCAACATCGCAGACTCCGCGTTGATCGCGCGAGCGCCCTTCGTTAATCCCCTCAGCGACCCGGATAACCACTATCTCTACTGGAGCTGGCTTGCCCCCTTCCTGGCCTGGCTGGTGCACGCCAATGGGAAGGCAGCATTCTTCTGTTTCGAGCTGCTATTTTCTCTCGCCTTCACCGCCCTGTTTATTCTGGTCGCCTTCCGTCGCTTCGAAGAGGACGATGCCCGCACAGCCCTGGTCCTGTTTTTCGTTTTGCCGGTTTCCGCCACCGCCTACTTCTGGGTCGGTGGCGATTCGCTAACTCTTTTCCTCATGATGCTGGCCCTGGCCTTTCCCGGATCACTGCCGGTTGCTCTTCTGGCCGGAACAGGGCTGGGAATGCAGCACTTCGAGCAGAGCTTTTTCGCATGTTGCGTACTTGCCTTCGCGATGGGATGGGATACGCTGCGTGGCCGGAACGCTAACCGAAGCTACTCAGTCTCCTGGGCGCTGGCGCTGGTATTCGGTGTGGTTGCCGGCAAGGTAGTTCTCTTTCTGCTATTCCACCACCTGCACGTGCAAGTCAACTCCGGACGCTTTTCCTGGCTGCATGGCCATCTCCGCTGGTTGCTGGCGCAATTCTACTTTCACTATCAGGCCATTCTGTATTCTGTGCTCGGCGTCGGCTGGGCCCTGATTATCAAGCTTGCCGAACGAGGCCGGAGGGCCATACCATTCATGGTTGCACTGTTTGGCCTGCTGCTACTGTTGTTGCCCATTGCCGGAGATCACACCCGTGTGGGTGCAATCGTCACCTTTCCTCTCATGGCGGTGTACTGCGTGCTGAACCGCGACTTCCTCGCATCCACGAGCCGCCAGTTCGTCGCCTGGGTCTTTGTAGCGTGGCTCATCGCACCATATGTGTGGGTTTGGGGAGGCATCCCGAAGTGGTCTTCCTTCCCCTTCGACATAACGTTGCTACTGCATAAAGCATTCGGCTGGTTTGCCATCCCGGCGAACCGTCCTATGTGGCCCTTTGTGTACTAACGAAAATGTCAAGGAAATAATCTTGTCCAAACCCGACTCTATCAAAAGCTGGGTCGACAACAGTGTCTCAACCTGCAACTATTATTGGGAAACACTGACACACCGGAACGATGGAGACAACCGTGAGAAACGCTCTTCCTGACGAAGGTCTCGCCCCTGTCGGTGTTGCGGGCACTGGCGAGCACGGAATGATTCGATCGATGATCCGTGGTTTGGTGGCTGTCGGTTTCGCCAGCTTCCTTATCCTGATCACCTTGCCGCTGGCGACACGTATTGCTGGCAGCAAATCTCTGTCACGGGCCGCATGGTGGGCGTTCCTGCTCAAAGGCGCACTGTTGCTGGGCGCCGCAGTGGTTGCCGCGACCGGTCTTTACTACTTGCTCAAGAAGCTGGAGCCTTTCCTGGACTGCGATGCCCTGCTCGAAGCCCGCTTCTTGGATACTTCGGATCCTAAGTACGTTGATGTAGCCATCCTATCCTCAGCCGCTCTAAGCGTGTTTCTGGAATTGGCACTCATCCGACGGCAGTCTTCGGTGCTGGAATTTCTGGCGTTTTACAAGAACTTCAGCCTCCTGCGTGCTTTGCCGGACTGGGACTCGGATACGCCCTCGCCAACCGCAGCCGCATCCCGGTTGTGCTAGTGCTTCTAAACCAGCCTCTCATGGGGAAGGCATACAAACCGGCTCACGCCGACAACCGAATGTGGGGCGCGGGTGACGTCCTCCGTGCGCGCGCTATTTACGAGCAGCGCAAGAGCGCCAACCTGCGCTGGCTGTTGCGCAGCCGCTTCGAATGGATGAACCAGTACCTCGTCCCTGATTCTTCAGGAGTGGATATCGGTTGCGGCCCGGGATTCAGCCGCGAGTTCATTCGTTGCCGGAGACTGCTGCTCACCGATATCGCAAGCTACGATCACTTGGACATCGGCGGAGTGGACGCACAGCACCTCCCGTTCGCTTGCGACTCCATGGATTTCATCGTCGAGAGCAACATGGTCCACCACCTGCCCTACCCCGGCCGCTTCCTCAACGAAGCCAGGCGGGTGCTGCGCAGCGGCGGATTTCTGCTGATGCATGAGGTGCAGGGCAGCCTGCTGTTCTGCGCTGTGCTGCGGGCCATGCGGCATGAAGGCTATGCGTTTGATGTGAACGTCTTCGACGAAAACTGCATGTGTGCCGACCCTGAGGATCCCTGGGCAGGAAACAACGCCATCCCGCGGCTCCTGTTCGACGACCACGATGCCTTTCTCCGCGCCCAGCCTGGCTGGCGAATTCTGCGCGATGAACCCTGCGAATGCCTTCTGTTTCTCAACTCCGGCGGCGTCACCGCCAAGACGGCGTACATCCCTCTGCCGCCGGTTGTTTTGAAGGCTGTGGAGAGACTTGATAACATACTGGCGAAAGCTGCCCCCAATATCGTTGCCGTGGGACGAAGGATCGCGTTACAAAAGGTCTAGCAATCCAGGGAGAGTTCCGCATTATTTCCATCGTCATCCCGATTTACAACGAGGAACTCCTCCTGGAGCGCCTGAATACGGAAATCCACGGCGTCATGAACAGCCTCCGGGAGCCGTGGGAGGTAATCTACGTTAATGATGGTAGTGACGACCAGTCTCTGACTCTCCTCACTCGGGTTCATGATGCCTATCCCGGCACGGTGGTGGTGGCAGACCTGTCCCGCAACTGGGGGCACCAGCAGGCTATCTCCGCCGGCCTGTCGCTCGCTAAGGGCGACGCCGTCGTCATCATGGACGGTGATTTTCAGGATCCGCCGAGCCTGCTGCCGGAAATGGTGGCAGCGTGGAAACGCGGGGCGGAGGTGGTCATAGCCCGGCGCACCAGCCGCGGCGAGCTCGGCGCGAGGCGCTTACTTTTTCCCCTGTTCTACCGCATTCTGGGATACATCTCGGATTATCCGATCCCCTTAGGTGTGGGCGTCTTCGGCTTAATGGACCGAAAGGTATGCATCACACTTGCCGGTCTCCAGGAGACCAACCGTTTCCTGCCCGGCCTGCGCTCCTGGGTGGGATTTCGGACAGTTTTTGTCGACTTTGATCGACCGGATCGGGCGGGTGGCAAACCCAAGCAAACTCTTCTGCACCTGTTCAAGTACGCGTTCGACGCCATTCTGAGCTTCAGCTACAAACCGCTACGGATGGGACTTGCCTTTGGCCTCATCCTGGCGGCTTTCGCCAGTCTGGCGGGACTTACGCTGGTGGTGATGCGGCTCTTCCATCTGGGTATTTTCCGCGACAACGTCGTGATGGGCTACACCAGCCTGATGTGCGCACTGCTTCTGATGGGCAGCATTCAAATTATCTGCACCGGAATTCTGGGCGAATACATCGGACGTATTTATGACGAAGTGAAGAGGCGCCCGCTCTTCGTCATCCGCACAGTGCTGGAACGCCAGCTCGAGACCGGGGATTTGTCAATGCAATCAGCGGCAAGACAAGATGCTGTGAGGTCTGGCCGTTAGTCAGGCAACCTGTCGTGCCCATTTCGGGAAATTAAAGTTCGGCGAATTTCTGGCGTTTTGGAAGCTGAATTGCATCTGAATTTTCGCACGATTTTTGAAGATAGGAGATTTCATGGGTTTCTTGAAGACCACAGGCCACCGTTTTGGAATCGCAGGAGAGCTGTTTGCCTTCTTCTGGAACAACAAGCGCTGGTGGATGACGCCGATTCTGATCACGCTTGGCATTTTCGCCCTGCTGCTGATCCTGGCGCAGAGTTCCGCCATCGCTCCGTTCATCTACTCGTTCTTTTAGGGACCGCCAACTGGTAGTCCATCGCTTCTCGCTGGGCCGCGATTGCGGCCCGAGGGCGATGTCGTGCGTCTGATGCCCGCCATCCAACCAGTAAGCAATCAACCGATTGAGCCGGGTGCGACCCAGTCGAAACGGTTGGGCTGGCCTGTCAAGCTGCTCATTTCGGTAGTTTGGCTTGTCCTTCTCCTCGAGATCGCTCCCCGCTTGTTCCTGGCGACGAACCTGATTATCCATCAGCGCGTAAGGCGGGCCTTACTGGGCGACGATAATTCGTCCTGGAGGCTGTATTGGGTGGTGTTGCATCGCGTCCATGAGGAGTGGACGGGAAAATACGCCGCTTACCATCCGACGCGCGGTTGGGCGGTAATGCCAGACATTAAGAACATGACTCCCTTTGGCAGGGGAAAGTTCGTCAACACCAATTCCAAAGGTCTTCGTGGCAACGCTGAGTACGAATACGCTCGCACTCCCGGCAAACAGCGGATCCTCGTCCTTGGTGACTCGTTCACATTCGGAACCGATGTCTCCGACGCTGAAACCTATTCCCATGACCTGGAATCGGCTCTGCCCAATACGGAAGTCTTGAACCTCGGCGTTCAAGGCTATGGTCAGGACCAGATGTTGCTCTACCTGAAGGAAGAGGGCGTCAAATACCGTCCGGACATCGTAATCCTCGGATTCGCCTACATGGACACGAATCGCAACCTGTGGAAGTTCTTTGCCTTTGCGAAACCAAAATTCGAGGCGGCGCCGGACGGGCTCAAACTCACGAATGTACCGGTGCCGACGCCGGAGCAGGTCCTTGCTGATGAGCCCTACCGCTCGAAAGCTCTTGATTTCGCCATCATCTTGCGAGAAAAGATCCGTTGGAGGCTCGGCATGAATGAAAGGGAGGCGAAGGAGCTGACCACGCCGATCCTGGACGAGGTCGTCGCCACCACTCGCAGCATCGGGGCCGTGCCCGTATTTGTTTACCTGCCGGCTTATGAGGAGGTTGATGATCTGAGCGATTCCATGTCAGCGCACGAACTGTATCTGTACGACTATTGTCAGCATCAGGGCATCGCCTGTCTGTTCCTTCGGCCGCGATTCCGCGAGGAGATCAAGAAAGGCGCAAAGTTGGAGTCACGTTTCCACTGGACTGCTGAGATGCATAAGATGGCGGCGGAGGAGATAGCGGGTTTTCTTGTCGCGAAGCGCTTGGTGCAAGAGGAGTCAGCGCGCACTGCCCATCGCTAGCCAGCTTTCAACCACGTCGCGCTCCAGCCAGCAGCTCGGAATGGTAGCGCAAGATCTCGATTAGAGCTTGTTTCACAAATACTTGTCCATGCCTTTCGACGGCAATCACAAACTGCCAAACGGTGAAGGCCGGCACCGATTGGATCTTAAGCAAGCAGACCACGCCCGGCGAATCGCAGTACCTCGGAGGAATGGGCTGTGAATATCCTGGGGATTTCCTGCTATTACCACGATGCCGCTGCCGCGCTGCTGCAGGACGGACAGTTGATTGCCGCCGCAGAAGAGGAACGCTTCAGCCGCATCAAACATGACTTCGAGTTTCCCCACCTGGCCATCCAATTCTGCCTGGACAGCGGCGGGATCAAGGGCGGGGATGTGGATTATGCGGTTTTCTACGAGAAGCCCTTCCGCAAGTTCGACCGCATCCTGATGACCGTGCTGCAAACC